>Ga0302349_1002118_pt1 | contig 13343 bp, 11 predicted proteins | sample PhyAR1_FD_202176 | JGI IMG/M metagenome (GOLD analysis project Ga0302349, IMG submission 202176) | Leaf surface microbial communities from alfalfa plants in UC Gill Tract Community Farm, Albany, California, United States - DLSL A.R1... | ecosystem: Host-associated > Plants > Phyllosphere >...
AATTGAAGCGATGGCGCGCTGGGTGCACCCGGAGCGGTTCAAGGACATCGACCCGCAAGCGACCATGGCCGAGATCAACCGCATGCTCAAGGTAGGGCTGGACGGTCAGTACTGGGTCGACGCCCAGTGACCGCACAGGCGCTGCCAGGCGTGCAACAGGCCGCCTGGCACTACCGCCGGCTGCTGTGGCGGCGTACCGGGCTGGTTGCCGGGCTGGCCGTGCTGTTGCTGGTTTCGGTCTTGAGCGACCTGGCCAGCGGTGCGTCGGGGATGAGCCTGGGGCGACTGGTGCAAGGCCTGTTCGACCCGGCCACGCTCAGCGCCACGGAGCGGGTGATCATCTGGAACGTACGCTTGCCCTACGCGCTGATGGCCGTGCTGGTGGGCACGGCACTGTCGCTCGCAGGGGCCGAGATGCAGGCAATCCTCGACAACCCGCTGGCCAGCCCCTTCACCCTGGGGGTGTCCTCGTCAGCGGCACTGGGGGCTTCGCTTGCCATAGCCTACCCGCTCAGCATCGCCTGGATGACGGCGGGGGTGCAGGTGACGGTGATGGCCTTCGTCTTCGCCTGCCTGTCGGTGGTGTTGTTGCAGGCCATGTCGCGGCTTCGCGGGGCGGGCGTGGAGAGCCTGGTGCTGTTCGGCATCGCCCTGGTGTTCAGCTGCAATGCCCTGGTGTCGCTGTTGCAACTGCTGGCCACCGAAGACGTATTGCAGCAACTGGTGTTCTGGACCATGGGCAGCCTGGCCCGGGCCGATTGGAACAAACTCGGCATTCTGGCGCTGGTCGTGGCGCTGGTGTTGCCGTTTTCGCTGCGGGCGGCACCTTCGATGACGCTGCTGCGCATGGGCGAGGACCGGGCGCGCAGCTTCGGTGTGGACACCCGGCGGCTGCGTTTTGCCTCGCTGCTGCGCATCAGCCTGTTGTCGGCAACCGCCGTGGCATTCGTTGGCACCATCGGCTTCGTCGGCCTGGTCGGGCCGCACATTGCGCGCTTGCTGGTGGGTGAAGACCAGCGGTTCCTGCTGCCGGCCAGCGCGCTGGTGGGCGCACTGATGCTGTCGTTGTCCTCCATTGCCAGCAAGCTGATCATGCCAGGCGTCATCGTGCCGGTCGGCATCGTCACCGCCCTGGTGGGGGTACCGATTTTCGTGACGCTGGTGTTCCGGCGGGGGAGAAAGCTGTGAGCCTGGTGATCGACAAGGTTTCGGTCGCCTACGGTGCGCGGCAGATTCTGCACGAGGTCAGCCTGCCTGCCTTGCCCGGAGGCAGCCTGGTGGCGCTGGTGGGGCCCAACGGGGCGGGCAAGTCCACGCTGCTCAGGGCCCTGGCAGGGCTCGAACGCATGCGTGGCGGCCTGCGCCTGGATGGCCAGGACGTGACCCGCCTGGCCTTTGCCGAGCGCGCTCGACGGCTAGCCTACATGCCCCAGCAGTTGCCCCCCGGCATTGCCCTCGGCGTGCTGGAAAGCATCATGGCGGCACTTCGCGTAGGCACCGCGGACGACCTGCTGGGCCAGGCCTTTGCGGCCCTGCGCCAGCTGGGTATCGAGCACCTGGCCCAGCGCTCGCTGGACAGCTTGTCCGGTGGGCAACGGCAATTGGTGGCGCTGGCCCAGTTGCTGGCGCGCAACCCGCAGGTGCTGCTGCTCGACGAGCCCACCAGCGCGCTTGACCTGCATTATCAATTGCGGGTCATGGACGCCGTGCGTGAGCGCGTGCAGGTGCATCGCCTGTTGGCGGTGGCGGTGCTGCACGACATCAACCTGGCTGCCAGCCATGCCGACTGGCTGGTGGTGCTGCGCGAGGGCAGGGTGGTCGCCAGTGGTACGCCGCAGGATGTGTTGGTGCCCGACCTGCTGGCGCAGGTGTATGGCGTCCAGGCGCGGGTCGAGCGCTGTTCCCAGGGGCGGCTGCAAGTGCTGGTCGACCACGCCTTGGCCTGATGCCCGCGCCACCCGCTACCTGCTGGACAGGTAGCGGGTGCAACACACTCGAATGAAAAACAGAAGCGTCATTGGCGTTGATGGCGCGTTCGGACATGCCAATCGCGACATTTGTCGCTTGTACAAAAGCGCTGTCGTGATCGAACAGTTCCGGGGCGTTCTCGTGTAATTTCCCTCATCCCTGCGGGGCTTAAATGAAGCCCGACCCCCACTGGCACGTTGCCTTGTGATGCGCTGCAAAGATCAACAACAGAGCGCAAGCAACCTGTCGACCTGAACCCTTCAAGGAGCTATTTTCGCCTACGCCTGCCCGTCCATCCTTGTGTCAGCAAAAAGAGAACAACATCAATGAACACCGTGGGATCTGATGGCAACCTTGCACAAGGTTTCAAGCCACGTCATGTAACGATGCTGTCCATCGCCGGCATCATCGGCGCCGGACTTTTCGTCGGCTCGGGCCACGCCATTGCGGCAGCCGGCCCGGCTACCATAATCTCCTATTTCGTGGCCGGGACCTTGGTCGTCCTGGTCATGCGCATGCTCGGCGAAATGGCCGTCGCGCACCCCGATACCGGTTCATTTTCCACCTACGCCGACCAGGCCATCGGCCGCTGGGCCGGCTACACCATCGGCTGGTTGTACTGGTGGTTCTGGGTGCTGGTCATTCCCATCGAAGCCCTGGCGGCAGGGCATGTGCTCAACGCCTGGTTCCCGCAGATAGACAGCTGGATATTCGCCTTGGCGTCGGTGCTGTTGCTGGCAGGTACCAACCTGTTCAGTGTGGCCAAGTACGGTGAGTTCGAGTTCTGGTTCGCCATTTTGAAAGTGACTGCGATCCTTGCCTTCATCAGCCTCGGCTTCGCGGCGCTGATGGGGTGGCTGCCCAACCGTGAAGTCAGCGGTTTGAGTGGGCTGATTGCCGAGCATGGCGGTTTTGCGCCCAATGGCTGGGCGGCGGTGGTGGGCGCGTTCATCACTGTGATGTTCAGCTTCATCGGTACCGAGGCGGTGACCATCGCGGCGTCGGAATCCAGCGATCCTTCGCGCAACATCGCCAAGGCCACCCGTTCGGTCATCTGGCGCATCAGTACCTTCTACATCCTCTCCATCTTCGTGATCATTTCCGTCGTGCCGTGGAACGACCCACAGTTGGCTGTGGTGGGCTCGTATCAGCGTGCACTGGAAATCATGAACATCCCCAATGCGGCCTTGCTGGTCGACCTGGTGGTGCTGGTAGCGGTCACCAGCTGCATGAACTCCTCGATCTACATCGCCTCGCGCATGATGTATTCGCTGGCCAAGCGTGGCGATGCGCCGGCAATGCTCAAACACACGTCCAAGGTCGGCGTACCCCGTGCTGCGGTGTTCGGCAGCACCCTGATCGGTGCATCCATCGCCGTGCTCAACTACTTCGCACCCAAGGGCGTGTTCGAGTTCCTGCTGGCAAGCTCAGGTGCCATCGCGCTGCTGGTCTACATGGTCATCGCCATCTCCCAACTGCGCATGCGTCGCCGTCTTGAGCGGGAGAACACCGAGCTCAAGTTCCGCATGTGGCTGTTCCCCTGGTTGACCTGGGCGGTGATCATCTTCATTGCCCTGGCCTTGGCGGTGATGATGTACACGCCCGAGCACCGGGCGGAAGTGAGCGCCACGCTGGGGCTTGCGATCCTGATTTCCTTCCTGGGTATCGTGACGACACGCGGTCATGCGCAGCCTGTGGGGGCGCGGTCGTTGGGTTGAGATGAGCTTTGCTGGAGCCTCGAGGCTGCGATGCGGCCTCAGGGTTATCAGCTTCGCAACTCAGGGTGCTGGGGCCGCTTTGCGGCCCACGCATCCAATGGCCCGGCCAAACCGGCCGAGCATACACACTGGCACCCCCCTACCGAATGATGGAAAATCGCGCCTCGCCCGTCTGGGCGTCGCTGTCAACGACACGGATGTGAGGCGCTTTTCTCGCTGCGCCTGCTTCGATTTTCCAGAGTAAGGATACGTCCCCATGACCCTGTGTAGATTCCTCCTGCCCATGCTGGCCGCCATGGCCCTGACCGGCTGCGTCACGACCGAGCAAATGCCCGACGGTCGTACCAAGGTTCGTTTTTCCGACGACACGGTCAGCTCACTGACATCAATGATGCCTTCGGCCATGGCCAACGGAATTGCTGGCAGTGCTGGCAGTGAGCTGGACTTGATTGCCACCTTGCCCTCGAGCAGTGGCGAGTACCTCTACCTGGGCGGCAGGTTCGACGCCGAGTGCACTGCAGCCTTGTTCTACAGCGCCAAGTCCGGCAAACCACTCGCGACCAAGATCGACGACAGCTGCAGGATTCGCTACCTGGCCAGGCAGCAGGACCTCAAGGCGATTGGTAAACCCTACGACCGCGCAGCCCCTGTCGGCGAACTGGATGGCCCCCATCACCCCTATTGGGATTCGCTCACGCGCCGGGTCATTGGGCAGCTCGCCGCGCAGAAGCAGTTTAAAACGCGAGTAGGTGTCATCCCCCGCTATGACAAGGCAGGCACACCGTTTGTCACCCTCGGGTTCCTGGGCCAGGGCAAAAGTGAGGACTACGCCCTCAGGGCAACGCCAGCTCCGGCACCGGTGGTGTTCAGCGATCCGGCCGATGGGGTCCAGATGCGGGCCACCGCCGTCAGGCGACAGACTGACCTTGGTGAGTCCATCAAGTGTGAAGCGTTGCTGGAGCCGCAAGCTGCCGTCGACCTGGGGCGCAAGCCGCCTTCGGTCAACACCAGTGACTTTACGCGTTACGTAGTGCCCATGAAGATCATGTCCATGAGCTGCACACGTCTGTACTAGGGCAGGCGGGAATGCCAGCCTTGCAGGGCTGGCAGCTCATAGGCGCTGGGCGGCGAGGCGATCAGCCTACTGCGCCGGGCGCTTGTCTTGCGTGCAGGCAACGTAGGTACTGCCCGACTCGCCCCGCAACGACACATCGTGGTTGCCAACTTCCTGGGTGTAATGCCCCAGGTCATCCTTGCCGATGCCGCTCAGCTTGGCGATGTCCTCGACGCGCTGGCCCTTGAACATCCCCGAAAATTCGTTGAAGTCACCTTCGCCGTCACTGGCAGCATGTGCTGTCAGCTGCGTGATCGGTTGGCCGTAGACCTCCACTGGCTGCGCCAGCGAATACTCAGCGTCCGACAGCTCCGACGCCTGGACGGTGGCCTGGCCCTTGGCCGCCGTGACCAGTGCATCGAACTGCTCGGGTGAGACCACGCGCTTGCACGTCAGAACTTGGCCGATACGCGTGAGAGCCTCGGTTTGATCGAGGTTTTCAGCGTGAGCGGTGGCCACGCCAGCAAGGCTGGCAAGCAGGGGCAGGATCAGGCGAGTCGTGTTCATGCATCAGTTCCTTCTGGTGGGTAGCCCCTATTGAGTGCCGGGGTCACCAATGGTTTCAAGGCGCAGGGACGCTACCGGCCATGGCGTGAAGAGGCAGTCGCACCCACACTTGGTCCGGTGCTCACGGCGCACTCGCCTGCCCTTGATCCAACCTGCCAAATTTCTTTGAGCAATGGACTACCATCCGATGGCCTAATGCAATTAAATGCGCCACCCGGACAACTATTCCGGCCAGTAACTGTCACTCACAAAACACCCGGTCATAGCGTGAAGGTGCCCGCTTTCACCACAGGAGCTCAGATACATGGCAGCACTGCAAAGCAGTACGTTGGACGCGGTCGAAAACAACCAGGATCAGTTGCTGACCCAGTGGTTGGCAGGCCTGGAAGCCAACGGTGCCACGCGCAACGTCAAGGAACAGGTGCTGGCCCAAGAGACACGCGAGTTCCTGCAACTGTTGGTGCAGGGCTTGAAGGGCCAAGGTGGCGCCAACCTGGCAGCCGCCGATTGGGAGGCCGTACGCCGGTTCCTCGAAAAGCTGTCGTCATCGCGCGCGCAGATGGGCCATGACTCCCACCAGGCCGTGTACTTCATCTACGCCCTGAAGCGTCCGCTGTTCGCCTTGCTGCAATCGCACTACAGCGCCGACCCGGCCACGCTGGCCGAGGAACTCTGGCGCGTGTCCGAGCTGCTCGACAGCATGGGCATGCACACCATGCGCACTTACCAGACTAGCCGTGAAAACGTCATTCGCCGCCAGCAGGAAGAACTGCTGGAGCTGTCCACGCCGGTGGTCAAACTGTGGGACGGTGTGCTGGCCTTGCCATTGATCGGCACCCTCGACTCCCAGCGCAGCCAGACCGTCATGGAGTCGCTGCTGCAGCGCATCGTCGACACCGGTTCGGAAATCGCCATTATCGACATCACGGGCGTGCCCACCGTGGACACCCTGGTGGCGCAGCACCTGCTCAAGACCGTGACGGCCATTCGCCTGATGGGCGCCGATTGCATCATCAGCGGCATCCGCCCGCAGATCGCCCAGACCATCGTGCACCTGGGCCTGGACCTTGGCACCCTGACCACCAAGGCTAACCTGGCCGATGCCCTGAAGCTGGCCCTGACCCGCGTGGGCAGCGACCTCGGCCAGCGAGCCTGAGCCATGGAGCGTATCCCGATCCTGCAGATGGGGGAATTCCTGCTGGTGACCATCCAGGTGGACATGCACGACCAACTGGCCCTCACCCTGCAGGAAGACCTGACCGACCGCATCAGCAGCACCTCCGCCCGCGGCGTACTCATCGACATCTCGGCACTGGACATGGTCGACTCGTTCATCGGGCGCATGATCGCCAGCATCTCGGGCCTGTCACGCATCATGGACGCCGAGACCATGGTGGTCGGCATGCAGCCTGCCGTAGCCATCACCCTGGTGGAACTGGGCCTGACGTTGCCCGGGGTAAGTACGGCCTTGAATGTGGAACGCGGCATGCAAGTGCTGCGTCAGCGTGTGACCCGCAAATGAATGTGCGCGACAGCGGTAGCCTGCCGGTGCGCATCGAGCAGGATGTAGTCCTTGCGCGCCAGTTGGCCCGCAAGCTGGCGGGCGAGTGCGGCATGCGCCTGGTCGACCTGACCAAGTTGGTCACCGCCGTCAGCGAGCTGGCCCGCAACACCGTGGTCTACGGCCGTGGCGGCGACATGGACTGGCAGGTGCTGGAGGACTTCGGTCGCGTGGGCCTGCGCCTGCATTTTCGTGACGAAGGCCCCGGCATTCCCGATATCGGCCTGGCGTTGACCGACGGCTGGACCTCGGGCGGTGGCATGGGCCTGGGCCTGACCGGCGCGCGGCGCCTGGTGGATGAGTTCGAGTTGGATACCGCGCCTGGCGAGGGTACCCGTGTGACGATCACACGATGGGCGTGAGCATCGCTGCCAGCCAGACCTGCGTCGTACCGTTGGCTGACCCCAGTGACGTTGGCCACGCTCGACGGATCGCGCAAAAACTTGCTCAGGCCCACGGTCATGACGAAACGGACGCCGGACGTGTCGCGCTGGTGGTGACCGAGCTGTGCACCAACGTGCTCAAGCATGCCGGGCACGGCGAGCTTCATCTGCGGGCGCTGCCGCGCGGTGACGGCAGGTTTGGCATCGAAGTGCTCACCCTCGATCGCGCGCAAGGGTTCGATGCCCAAGCCTGCCTGGCCGACGGCTATTCGTCGGCGGGTACCCAAGGCATCGGCCTGGGCGCCATCGCCCGCCAGGCTCAAGTCTTCGACGTCTATGCCGATACCCGGGGAGCCGTAGTTCTGGCGCGGTTGTATGCCCAGAATGACCCAGGTACTGACCTGCGCTTCGGCGTCAGCCAGCATGCCCTCAATGGCGACCCGGCCTGCGGCGACACCTGGCACCTGACCTTCGATGGGCAGCGCGTGAGCGCCCTGGTGATCGACGGGCTGGGGCATGGCAGCGAAGCCGAAGCGGCAGCCCAGGCGGGCGCGGCAGTGTTCGCACAGGCACCGTTCGCCCACCCGCAGCAGCAGCTTCTGGCCATGCACCAGGCGATGGCAGGCACACGCGGTGGCGCCGTGGCCCTGGCGCACTACGAGGGCTGCAATGCACGGCTGAGCTACACCGGCATCGGCAACATCGGCGCGAGCCTGGTCAATGGCAGCCAATCACGAGGCCTGGCGTCAATGCCCGGCATCGTCGGCGGGCAATTCAGAAAAACCCAAGTGTTCGACTACGCTGATCTGAACGGAAATGTGTTGATCATGTACAGCGATGGCCTGCAGTCCCGGTGGAACCTCAAGGATTACCCTGGCCTGGTGCACCGTCATCCGGCCGTGATCGCTGCGGTGCTGCACCGCGATTTCTGCCGAGGCCGGGACGATGTCACCGTACTTGTCATCGACCTGGAGCTGCCCAATGGCTGATGCCGCACTTATTGCCCGCCTGCAAGCCGAGAACGACGCCTTGCGCGCCGAGCTGGATGAAACCAACCAGGGTGTGCTGGCGCTGTATGCCGAGCTGGATACCCAGGCTGAGCACCTGCGCCAGGCCTCGGACCTAAAAAGCCGCTTCCTGTCCTACATGAGCCATGAGTTCCGCACCCCGCTGGGCTCGATCTTGAGCATCACCGGCCTGCTGACCGACGAGCTCGACGGGCCGTTGTCGGCGGAACAGCACCGTCAGGTCACCTTCATCAGTACCGCTACCCGCGAGCTGTCCGACATGGTCGACGACTTGCTCGACTTGGCCAAGATCGAAGCCGGTCGCATCACCATTTCGCCGGCCTGGTTCGACATGTTCGACCTGTTCGCCGCCCTGCGAGGCATGTTCAGGCCCATTGTCGATGCCTCGGCCGTGGACCTCATCTTCGAAGAACATGCCGGCCTGCCGCGGCTGTACACCGATGACAAGAAGCTGGCGCAGATTCTGCGCAACTTCATTTCCAATGCCCTGAAGTTCACCTCACAGGGCGAAGTGCGTATTTCCGCCTGCCTGGAAGGCGATGACAGTATCCGTTTCGCCGTGAGCGACACGGGTATCGGCATTGCACCGGAGCTGCTGGGTACCCTGTTCGAAGACTTCGCCCAGGTGGACTCGCCGTTGCAGAAACGCTTGCGTGGTACGGGCCTGGGCCTGTCGCTGTGCAAGCGCTTTGCCGAGCTGCTGGGAGGTCATGTGGGCGTCGAGAGCGAGCCGGGCGTCGGCTCCTGTTTCTTCGTGGTGATCCCGCTTGCCCTCGCCCCGGAGAGCACTGAATGAATGCCGATGTGCGCTTGCTGATCGTCGATGACAACGTTGCCACCCGCTACGCCATGCGCAGGCGGTTGGCGGTGCACGGGTACCAGGTACTGGAGGCCGGCACGGGCGGCGAGGGCCTGGCGCTGATCCGCGACAGCCAGATCGACGCCTTGATCCTGGACGTGAACCTGCCGGACATGAGCGGCTTCGACATCGTCCGGCTGCTGCGTCAGGATCCACGCACGGCGCTGCTGCCAGTGATTCATGTGTCGGCCGCGTCGATCCAGAGCGGCGACATCATCACCGGGCTGAACGCTGGCGCCGACGCCTACCTGATTCACCCCGTCGACCCGGATGTGCTGCTGGCCACCCTGCGCACCTTGCTGCGCGTGCGCGACACCGAGCGCGCATTGCGTCAGAGCGAGGCACGCTTTCGCGAGATTTTCACCAGTGTGTCGGCGCCGATTGCCGTGATGGACGCCCAGCTGAAGGTGCATGAATGCAACCAGGCGTTCAGCTACCTGATCCAGGACAACCGCCACCCCGAGCAGCTGCACGACTGCTTCGCCGATGGGCAGGAGGCGGCGCTGGCCAGCCTGCGCGAGCACCTCATGGCTGGCGAGCGCTGGCAGGGCACCTTGAGCATGCAGGTGCATGGCCATGTACGCGAGACCGAGTGGCAGCTTTCGCCGTATCAGGCGCCGGGTTTGTGCCTGGTGTTCGTCGAGGACATCACCGAGCACCGTCACCGCGAACGCTCGCACCTGGCCCGACTGGACGACGCCACCAGCCAGTTGGCCCATGAAGTGGCCGTGCGCGAACGCACCGAGGCGCAGCTGGTGCAACTGCAAAAAATGGAGGCACTGGGCAGCTTGACCGGCGGCATCGCCCACGACTTCAACAACCTGCTGACCGGCATCATCACCAGCCTCGAACTGATCTGCAAACGGGTGGCCGAGAACCGTGTCGACAGAGTGCCGCGCTATGCCGAAGCTGCGCTCAGCTCGGCCAACAGCGCGGCTTCGCTGACCCATCGGCTACTGGCCTTCGCGCGCCAGCAACCGCTGGACACCCGGCCCGTGGACGTCAACCGCCACGTGCGCTCGCTCGAAGAACTGCTGACCCGCACCATTGGCGAGCGCATCACGTTGACCCTGAACCTCTCCACCCAACCGGCCATCGCCCTGGTCGACCCGGTGCAGCTGGAAAGCGCGGTGCTCAACCTGGTGATCAACGCCCGCGACGCGCTGCCCAAGGGCGGGCGGATCTGGCTCGACACGGCCGCCATCTGGTCCCAGGAAAACCCCAATCTTGCCGACGGCCCCTATGTGATGGTCAGCGTGCGCGACAACGGCACCGGCATCGAACCTGAGTTGCTGGACAAGGTGTTCGACCCGTTCTTCACCACCAAGCCCGTCGGGCAGGGCACCGGCCTTGGGTTGTCGACCATCTATGGTTTCGCCCGGCAGTCCAGCGGCCACGTGATGCTCAACAGCGTGGTGGGGCAGGGCACCGAAGTGGCGCTGATGCTGCCGGCCAGCGCGCAGGCAGCCGTGCCCGTGGTGCGCGAGCGTGGGCTCGATCTACAGGGTAACGGCGAGCATGTGCTGATCGTCGAGGACATGGCCTCGGTGCGGCTGTCGGTGGCCGAAGCGCTGGCCGATGCCGGCTACCACTGCACACTGGCTTCGACCACCGACCAGGCGCTGGAATACCTGCGCGACGACCCGAGCCTGGACCTGATGCTGACCGACGTTGGCCTGCCAACGCTCAGCGGCCGGGAGCTGGCCGACCTTGCCCGTGGCTACCGGCCCGAACTGCCTGTGCTGTTCATGACCGGCTATGCCGATGCCGCGTTGGACCGGCAGGCGTTTCTCGGCGATGGCATGGACATGCTGATCAAGCCGTTCCGTATGGGTGAGCTGCTGGGCAAAGTGAGGCAGGCCATCGGTAAGGTGTAGGACCCAACCTACAACCGAAGTTAATTAATCTGAAAATAAATGAGGTGTTTTCTCATTCTCGTTCGGCAGGTAGGGAAGGCCGGAATACAGGCCGCCCGCCGATACGCTACGGAGCGAGAGAATGAGTTCTACCCCGGTTTCACCGCGCCACCCCCTGAACCGAGCCCTGCGTGGCGCCTTGCTCGGGCTCGTGGTAGGCAGCCATGTCCTGCCAGCCCTGGCCCAGCCTGCGGCCACTGACAGCAGCAGCCCGCTCAAGCAGTGGAACATTCCGGCAGGCCCGCTGGCGCCAGCGCTCGATCGTTTTGCCAGGGAAGCCGGCGTCAGCCTCTCGTATGACGCGCAAAGTGTGGCCCACCAGACGACGCCGGGCGTCCAGGGCTCGCTGGGTACCGCAGCGGCCTTGTCTTCGCTGTTGCAGGGCAGTGGCCTGCAATCTGAACAGCAAGGCCCCAACGCCTACCTACTGCTGCCCCAGGCCAAGCCCACCGGCCCGCTGGAGCTGGGCGCCACCGAGGACTACCGCCTGGCCCCGGTGATCGTCAACGCCAAGGTCAAGGCCAGCGCCGACGACGACATCAACTCGGTCGTGGCCAAGGAGCTTTGGGTGGGGGGCAAGGTCGCCACCAGCATCCTCAATACCCCGGCGTCGGTATCGGTGGTGACCCGCAAGGAGATGGAGCAGCGCAGCGTCAGCACCACCGAAGAAGCGCTGCAGTACACCCCAGGGGTGATCAGCGACTTCTATGGGTCGGACGACCGTAACGACTACTTCCAGATTCGCGGCTTCCAGGCCACCACCTACCGTGACGGCCTGACGCTCAGCTCCATGCGTGGCGTGCGCGAAGACCCTTACGCCTACGAGCGTATCGAGATCATTCGCGGCGCCAACTCCACCCTGTTCGGCCCCGCCGACCCAGGCGGCTCGGTCAACTTCGTGACCAAACAGCCACGGTTCGAGCGCTTCGGCCAGGGCTACGTGACCTACGGTTCGTACGACCATGCCGAGACCGGCATCGATGTGGGCGATGTGCTCAACGAAGGCGGCACCGTGGCGGGGCGCTTCACGGCCAAGCTGCAGGACAGCGACCGTGAGTACGACCATTCCCGGGACGACAGCCGCCTGGTGATGGGCGGGCTGACCTGGGCACCGAGCGACTTCACCTCGGCCACCGTGGTGCTGGACTACCTGAAGACCAACAGCTCGCCCAACAGCGGTGGCTACCCGCTGGACAAGGAGTACGACCGCAGCAAGTTCTTCGGTGAGCCCGGCTACAACTTCCACGATGTGGAGCGCACCAGCCTGTCCGGCAACATCACCCACGACTTCGACAACGGCTTTGTATTGCGTGGCAACCTGCGCTACAGCGAACTGACCGACGATTTTGGCTACGCCTACTTGAGCGACAGCCCATCGCGGGTGGGCACGACCATCCCGCGCTATGTGTTCGGCACCGACAGCGACGCCGACCAGCTCAACGGCAACCTGATGCTGCAATACGATGCGCAGTTCGAGCACATCGACAGCAGCACCCTGGTGGGGGTGGAGTACCTGGACTCCTCGACCAAGCAGCGCTCGGTCTATAGCCTCGCCACCCCGATCGACATCGCCAACCCGGTGTTCACCGGCGTGCCGCGTGGCATCGAGCCCTATAGCCGCAAGAAGCAGGACGTGACCACCAAGGCTGTGTTCATGCAGCAGAACCTTTCGTTCTACGACCGCGTCATCGCCACCGCTGGCGTGCGCAATGACTCCATGGATCTGTCCAGCACCGAGTACGTGGGCGGGGCCGCCAAGCAGAGCTACGATTTGTCGGAAACCTCGTATCGCGCGGCGCTCACCTATATCGTCAACGACGAAGTGTCGACGTACGTGAGCATGGTGGAGTCGGTGTCCCCACCCCAGGTGGGCGTGACGCCGCAAACCGGCAAGCAGTACGAAGTGGGCGTGAAGTACTCGCCCATCGGCATGGACGCGATGTTCTCCGCTGCGGTGTATGACCTGACCCAGGAAAACGTCACCATCGCTGTGGTACTGCCCAGCGGCATCATCGAACAGCAAACCGTCGGTGAGTCCCACGCACGCGGCCTGGACCTGGAAGCCAAGGCCCAGGTGACGGCTGATATCAGCGTGATTGGCGCCTATTCGTACATGGACACCGATGTGAAACGCGGGTCGCTGTATGACGGCTCTTCGCTCAAGGGCAACGCTTTTGCCACCGCACCCAAGCACTCGGCTTCGTTGTGGACGTACTACGACATTCCGGCGACCGACGTGAGTGTCGGGCTGGGCGCACGGTACGTGGGGGCTTACTACATGGATGCGGC
>Ga0302349_1002121_pt1 | contig 13336 bp, 15 predicted proteins | sample PhyAR1_FD_202176 | JGI IMG/M metagenome (GOLD analysis project Ga0302349, IMG submission 202176) | Leaf surface microbial communities from alfalfa plants in UC Gill Tract Community Farm, Albany, California, United States - DLSL A.R1... | ecosystem: Host-associated > Plants > Phyllosphere >...
TCTCACCGAACGCGGAGGCTACGGCATGGGCGAGCTGCCCGACCGCATCGTGATCTACCGTGAGCCGCACCTGGCGGAGTGCGCCGACGAGGACGAGCTGCGCGACGAGGTGCACACCACCCTCGTCCATGAGATCGCGCACTTCTATGGCATCGACGACGAGCAGCTGCACGAACTGGGGTGGGCATGAGCACGCTCACCGACCGGCAGGCCGATGAGAAGCTCGAGGCGGCCCCCGACGTTCCCTGGCAGACCGTCGTGTGGGACGACCCGGTGAACCTCATGAGCTATGTCGTCCGCGTCTTCCGCCAGTACTTTGGCTTCTCGCAGGAGCTCGCCACCAAGCGCATGCTCCAGGTGCACCACGACGGCCACGCGGTCGTTGCCGAGGGCGCCCGCGAGCAGATGGAATTGCACGCCCAGGCCATGCACGACTACGGGCTGTGGGCGACCGTTCGAAAGGCACCCCAGTGACCCACGTGATCCTCACCCTGACCCGCGTGGAGGCCGCCCACCTGGCAGACCTCGTCGGCCAGTTCCAGACGCTCGTGACCGAATCCGACGGGGACCCCGCGGTCGAACGTCTCACGCCCGACGTCTACCCCGAGGATGCGGACGCATCCGGCGAGTTCCGTCGCGCGACGCGCGATGAGCTGCTGGGTCGTCGCGCCCACGACGCCGCGACCGTCGCCGCCGATCTCGCGCGCATCGAACCGGCGTCGGTCGACGAGGCCCTCTCCCCCGTCGACGTGTCGATCGCCGACCTCGAACCGTGGCTGCGCACTCTCTCCGCGGTGCGCCTCGTGCTGGCGAGCAGGCTCGGCATCACCGACGACGGTGAGCACGACGAGGACGACCCGGCCTACGGCCTCTACGAGTGGCTCGGGTACCGGCTCGAGGGCCTCGTTCAGGTCGCCGAGAACGAGAGCTGAGCGAGCGCGGCAGGGTCGTTCGCCCGAATGTGCTCGTCCTCCTGATCCGCCCACATGTCCCAATAGGGGGCGAAGGCATCGCCGTCGCGCGTCAGGGCGAGGCGCTTGCGGACGTCGGGATCGCCATCGATCCAGATCGTCGTGCTGGCGTGCTCCGCGGCGCGTGGTGAGAGCGCTCCGCAGCCCTCGATCACGAGCGGTACGGCAGGATCCACCGCGGTGTCACGGTCCGCGAACTCGCCGCGTTCCCAGTCCCAGCGGCGGTAGTGCCCGACGGATCCGCGCGCGTGCGCCTCGACGAGCCGGGCGGACGTTCGGGTCGCCCCGGCAAGACCCGCCCAGCCCTCGTAGAACTCGTCGAGCGACACGAGGCGTGCACCGCCGAGCTCCGCGATGCGGCGCGCGAGCGTCGTCTTCCCCGAACCGCTGCGGCCGTCGATCACGACGCGGCCGCGGGGATCCGTGCCGAGCACGCGAAGGGCCGCGCCGACCGCACGGTCGAACGCGGCCGAATCGAGAGCGTTCAGCGGCGCTTCTTGAGGCACTTGATGACGTAGCCGAGCGCGCGCCCGGCCACGCAGACGAACGGCGTGAGCACTGCGAGCAGCGTCACGGGGTTCGGCGCGAAGCGGAACTCGCTGCCGCGACGGATGTACGCCCCCACGGGGAGCGAGAAGCCGCCACCGCCACCGCCGCCGTTTCCGGCCTCGTCGTTGCCTCCTCCGAAGCCCGACCACGTCGCGGCGACCGGCAGGACCTTGACGCCGTCGAGGTCCTGCTGTTCGCCATAGGCGGCGGTCACGCCGAGCTTGCCGCTGATCTTTCCGAGTTCCATCGCGATGTTGGGCATGACATCAGCGTACCCGCTCAGTCGCTCTCTTCGGGCGGTCGTTCGGGAGGTCGACGCCCGTCCGCGCGAAGGTGGGTGGCGCGCGTGATCGACCCCGTTCCGAACCGTTCCGAGAGCTGATCCAGCGCGCCCTCGACCTGCTTCCACTCACCGTCGTCGTCCCAGAGGGCGAGGGCCGCCGAACCCGCGGGGACGAGACGTTCCGCTCGGACGCCGATCAGCCGCACCGGGGCCCGCATGTCGACCGCGGCCAGGAGCTCGCGTCCCAACCGGCCGATGCGGTAACCGACGGCGGTCGGCTCCGAGAGCGACTGCGAGCGCGTAATCGTCTGGAAGTCAGCGAAGCGGAGCTTGATCGCCACGCCGCCCGCCTCCAGACCCCCTCGCCGCAGCCGCACGGCAACGCGGTCGGCGAGTCGCAGGATCTCGGCGTTCAGGAACTCGATGTCCGACACGTCGTGCGCGAAGGTCTCCTCGTGGGAGACGCTCTTCTCCACCCGCGCGGTCTCCACTCCGCGCGGATCGCGACCGTTGGCGAGCTCGTGCACGCGCTGCGCCTGTGCCGCGCCGAGGATCCGGGAGAGCGTTTCGACTGGCGTGTGACGCACATCGCGGATCGTGCGGATCGCCCGAGCCGCGAGGCTCTCCGCCGCCTTCGGCCCCACGCCCCACATCGAGCCCGCCGGTCGCGGATCGAGGAACTCCTGCGTGCGGGCGGCCGGGATGATGAGGCGTCCGTTCGGCTTCGACGCGGTCGACGCCATCTTCGCGACGTGCTTCGTCGCGGCGCCTCCGACGCTGCAGGTGATACCGATTTCCTCCTTCACTCGGCGACGGATCAGCGAAGCGACCTCGCCGGGCGAGCCCCAGAGGCGTCGCACCCCGCGCACGTCGAGGAAGGCCTCGTCGATCGAGAGCGGCTCGACGAGCGGCGTGATGCTGCGGAAGATGTCCATCACGCGCGCGGACGTCTCGCGGTAGCGCTCGTATGTCGGCGGCACGACGAGCGCCTGAGGGCAGCGCCGCAACGCCATGCCCAGCGGCATCGCGGAGCGCACGCCGAAGCGGCGAGCCTCGTACGAGGCGCTCGAGACCACCGAGCGACCATCGCGGTGCGCGATCACGACCGGCTTTCCCGCGAGCGAGGGATCGTCGAGCGTCTCCACCGCGACGAAGAACGCGTCCATGTCGACGTGGAGGATGTGCGCGCCCGTGTCATCCGCCCCGGGAGGCGAGTACAGCCTGCCCGAACCGTCCTGCTTGCTCACGGATCCATTGTCGCGGATCCCCCTGACAAACGAAGCGGCCGGCTCCCGTTTCACGGGAGCCGGCCGCCGACGCGGATCCGCTCAGGCCTGGGCGCGCTCGAGCACGAGCTCCCGCACCCGGGCGGCGTCGGCCTGGCCCTTCATGGCCTTCATCACGGCACCGATAACGGCGCCCGCCGCCTGCACCTTGCCGCCGCGGATCTTCTCGAGCACATCCGGCTGCGAGGCCAGCGCGTCATCGATCGCGGCGATGAGAGCCCCGTCATCGGACACGACGGCCAGTCCGCGGCCGTCGACGACCTCGCTCGGCGAACCCTCGCCCGCGATGACGCCCTCGAGCACCTGGCGCGCAAGCTTGTCGGTGAGGGTCCCCTCGTCGACGAGCCGCTGCAGCTCCGCGACGTGGGCGGGGCTCACGAGCTCGGCGGCCTCGCGGCCCTCGGCGTTCGCGACGCGGGCGATCTCTCCCGTCCACCACTTGCGCGCCGACGCGGCCGTCGCACCCGCGACGATCGTCTGCTCGACGACATCGGTCAGGCCGGCGTTCGCAACGTCCTGGAACTCCAGGTCGGTAAAACCCCATTCGCCCTTGAGTCGTCGACGCTTCGCGGCGGGGGCCTCCGGAAGCTTCGCGCGAAGCTCCTCGATCAGCTCCTCGCTCGGCGCGACCGGCAGCAGGTCGGGCTCCGGGAAGTAGCGGTAGTCGTCGGCGTCGGACTTCGGGCGACCCGGCGAGGTCTCCCCCGTGTCCTCGTGCCAGTGGCGGGTCTCCTGCGTGATGGATCCGCCGTCGGCGAGAATCGCGGCCTGGCGGCGGATCTCGTATCGGACCGCGCGCTCGACGGAGCGCATCGAGTTGACGTTCTTCGTCTCGGTGCGGGTGCCGAGCTTCTCGGCCCCGCGGGGACGCAGCGAGACGTTGGCGTCGCAGCGAATGTTGCCGCGCTCCATGCGCGCCTCGCTGATGCCGAGACCGCGCGCGATGTCGCGGATCGTCGCGAGATACGCCTTTGCGACCTCGGGGGCGCGGTGCTCCGTGCCGAAGATCGGTTTGGTGACGATCTCGACGAGCGGCACGCCCGCACGGTTGTAGTCGACGAGCGAGCTCGATGCGCCCTGGATGCGACCCGAGGTACCGCCGACGTGCGTCAGCTTGCCGGCGTCCTCCTCCATGTGCGCTCGCTCGATCGGAACGACGATGATCTCGCCGTCCTCGAGCTCGACCTCGACGGATCCCTCGAACGCGATCGGCTCGTCGTACTGGCTGATCTGGTAGTTCTTGCCGAGATCCGGGTAGAAGTAGTTCTTGCGCGCGAAACGGCTCGACGGCGCGATCGAGCAGCCGAGCGCGAGGCCCAGGCTGATCGAGCTGCGAATCGCCTCGGCGTTGACGACGGGCATGGAGCCCGGCAGGCCGAGGTCGACGGGAGCGACGAGCGTGTTCGGCTCGGCGTCGTGGAATTCCTCGTTCGCCGGGTTTCCCGCCGCGGAGAACATCTTCGTCTTGGTGTTCAGCTCGACGTGCACCTCGAGCCCGATGACGGGCTCGAACATCTCGAGTGCCTTGTCGAAGTCCATGAGCTTCGCCATCAGCGAGCGCCTCCGTTCAGTGCGGGTGCCTTGTCGAGCAGCGGACCGCCCCATTCCTCGACGAGCAGGGTCTCCAGGGCGGCGGAGACGCGGTACAGGCGTGCGTCCTCGTAGGCGGGAGCGAGGAACTGGATACCGACCGGCAGGCCGTCCTCGGCGGACAGGCCCGAGGGCAGCGTGATGCCCGGAATTCCCGCGAGGTTCGCGGGGATCGTGGCGAGGTCGTTGGCATACATCGCCAGCGGGTCGTCGAGCTTCTCCCCGAGCTTGAACGCCGTCGTGGGTGCCGCGGGCGTCGCGATGACGTCGACGTCCGCGAACGCGTTCGCGAAGTCCTGCTGGATGAGCGTGCGGACCTTCTGCGCGCTGCCGTAGTACGCGTCGTAGTATCCGGCCGAGAGCGCGTAGGTGCCGAGGATGATGCGTCGCTTGACCTCGGGGCCGAAGCCGGCGTCGCGCGTCGCGGACATGACGTCCTCGACGGTGCCGGGAACGTCGGCCCGCAGGCCGAAGCGCACGGAATCGAACTTCGCCAGGTTGCTCGATGCCTCGGCGGGCAGGATCAGGTAGTAGGCGGCGGTCGCGTACTTGAAGTGCGGGGCGCTGATCTCGACGACCTCCGCACCCGCGGCCTCCAGCTTCGCGACGGCGGCGCGGAACGAGTCGTCGACGCCCTTCGAGAAGCCGTGCAGCTCCTTGACGAGGCCGACCTTGAGTCCCTTGAGGACCTCGCCCGAGGCACCCTCGCGCGCGGCCTCGGCAAACGACGGCCACTGCGTCGTGAGCGAGGTCGCGTCATGCGGGTCGTGTCCGCCGATGACGTCGTGCAGCAGCGCCGAGTCGAGCACGGTGCGCGCGACGGGTCCGATCTGGTCGAGACTCGAGGCGAGCGCGATCGAACCGTAACGGCTGACGCCGCCGTAGGTGGGCTTGACGCCCACGGTGCCGGTCACGTGTGCGGGCTGACGAATGGATCCGCCGGTGTCCGAGCCGAGGGCCAGGGGCGCCTCGAAGGCCGCGACGGCCGCGGCCGAGCCGCCGCCGGATCCGCCGGGAATCCGGTCGAGGTCCCACGGGTTGTGGGTCGGTCCGTACGCCGAGAACTCGGTCGACGAGCCCATCGCGAACTCGTCCATGTTGGTCTTGCCGAGCGGCACGAGCCCCGCCTCGCGTGACTTCGCGACGACGGTGGCGTCGTAGGGCGACATGTAGCCCTCGAGGATCTTCGACGCGGACGTGGAGGGCATGTCCGTGGTGACGAGAACGTCCTTCACGGCCAGGGGAACGCCCGCCAGCTCGTGGAGGGCCTCACCCGCCGCCCGGCGCTCGTCGATCGCGCGCGCGGCGTCGAGCGCGCCCTCGTTGACGTGCAGGAAGGCGTGCACATCGCCGTCGACGGCGGCGATGCGATCGAGGTGGGCCTGTGTGGCCTCGACGCTCGACACCTCGCCCGCGGCGAGCTTCGTCGCCAGCTCTGCGGCGGAAAGCCTGATCAGCTCGCTCATTACTGCTCCTCTCCGAGAATCGCGGTCACGCGGAAGCGCGAGCCATCGTGGTCGGGGGCGTTCTTCAGCGCCTCCTCGGTCGAGAGCATGTCTCCCGGGACGTCTTCGCGGAACACGTTCACGAGCGGGATCGGGTGGCTCGTGGCCACGACATCGCTCGTCGCGACCTCGCTCACCTCCGCGATGCTCGACACGATGGCATCGAGTTCGCCGGTGAGGCTGGTCACCTCTTCTTCGGACAGCTGGATCCTGGCGAGCACGCCGAGATGGCGCACGAGATCGGGGGTGATTTCAGACACGTCCCCAGTCTACGCGTCCGCGCCCGCGCCCTCCGGACAGCGCAGGCCGCCATCCGGGCCGGGGATGTGCTCGTCCTTCGGCCGCCCGCAGTGTCCGCAGGGCGGCTCGGCGCGGGGACCGTACGGCCCGCGCGCGGCGGGCCCCGCGTACTTGATCAGCCGCGTGTTGATGTAGAGATACAGCCCGCCGGCCTCGCGGATCCGCTCGCGCAACGGCTTCTTCTGTGCCATAACTCTTAGTGTACTAACTAATTCCGGGATAGACTCCGGATATGACCGACGAGATGCTCCTGCTCGAGAACCAGCTGTGCTTCGCCCTCGTCACGGCCGCGCGCAACGTCGTCTCGGCCTACCGGCCGATCCTCGCCCCCCTCGGCCTCACCCATCCGCAGTACCTCGTGATGCTCGCGCTCTGGGAGCGATCCCCGCGTTCGCTCACCGATCTCGCGGAGGAGATCGCGATGGATCCCGCGACCGCCTCACCGCTCGTCAAGCGCTTGGAGGCGCAGGGCCTCGTGACACGTGAGCGCCGCGCGGGCGACGAGCGTAGGCTCGAGATCGCGCTCAGCGACGAGGGCCGGGCCCTCCGCACCCGCGCGCTCGACGTGCCGCCGCAGGTCGCCGCCGCCACGGGCCTCTCCCTGGAACAGCTCGCGGCGATCCGCGACGCGCTCGCACCGATCGCGGGCAGGCGAGCTTAGCGCTCGAGAAGCTGCTGCTTCACCTGGCGCCGCATGACCTTGCCGATCATCGACTTCGGCAGCTCGTCGACGACGACGAAGCGGCGCGGGGCCTTGTAGGGCGTGAGGATGTTCTTCACGAAGGCGCGCACCTCCTCGGCGTCGAACTCCGGATCGCCGTCGAGCACGACGGCCGCGACGACTTCTTCTCCGTGCTCCTTCGACGGTAGCCCGACCACGGCGGCATCGGCGATCGCGGGGTGCTGACGCAGCGCGATCTCCACCTCCGTCGGTGCGACGTTGAAGCCGCTCGTGATGATCAGCTCCTTGATGCGGTCGACAACCCGGAAGAAACCGTCCTCGTCCATCTCGACGATGTCGCCGGTGCGGAACCAGCCGTCCACGAAGACCCGCTCGGTCTCCTCCGGACGGCCGTAATAGCCGCCGAACACCTGCGGGCCGCGCACGACGAGTTCGCCCGCCTCGCCCGGCGCGACGTCGACGCTCGGGTTGTCCGGGTCGACGACCCGGGCCTCGGTGCCCGGCAGCGGGAGCCCGATCGTGCCAGCCTTCCGAGCGTCCGAAACGGGATTCACGATCAGCACGGGCGAGCACTCGCTCAGGCCGTAGCCCTCGACGAGCATTCCGCCGGTCTCCTTCTCCCACGGCACGACGAGCGCATCGTCCAGGGCCATGGCGCCCGAGACGCCGATGCCGGTGCCCCGGAGCGACACGCCGCGCTCCTGCGCCCGCCTCAGGAGCCGTTCGGCGATCGGGGGAACGGCGGGAAGCACCGTCGCGGGGTACTTCTTCGTGACCTTGAGGACCATGTCCGGGTCGAACTTCGGGAAGAGCACCAGGCGCGCGGCGCGCGACATCGCGAACGTCAGACACAGGGTCAGCCCATACGCGTGGAACATCGGCAGCACGGCGTAGACGACGGTCCCCTCCCCGTTCGACACCTCCGGCGTCCAGGCCCGCGCCTGCGCCGCGTTCGCGAGGAGGTTCCGGTGCGTGAGCGTTGCACCCTTGGGATCCCCCGTGGTGCCGCTCGTGTACTGGATCACCGCGGTGTCGTCGGTGTCGGGGGCCGGAACATCGGATCCGATCGGCGCGTACCCGACGATGGCCTCCCAGCTGACGGCGCCGCGCACGCGCTCGGTGAGCTGCGCGCGCTGGGCCTTGAGCTTCGGCACCGGCAGGCGCAGCGCCGCGCGCATGTACCCCGGCATCCCGCGAGTGATGTCGACCGAGATGAGCGAGGAGACCGCGAGATCCTGCGGGAACTCCTGAATCGTCTTGGCGACCTTGCTCCAGACGATCGCGTGCTTCGCTCCGTGATCCTCGAACTGCTTGCGCAGCTCCCGAGCGGTGTAGAGCGGATTGTGCTCGACGACGATCGCGCCGAGGCGGAGCACCGCGTAAAAGGCGACGATGTGCTGGGAACAGTTCGGAAGGACGAGCGCGACGGGGTCGCCGCGGCGCACTCCCTGCGCGTAGAGCCCCGCGGCCGCGCGCTCGATCGCCTCGTCCAGCTGACGGTAGTTCGTGACGCGTCCGAAGAACTCGAGCGCCGGCGCGTCCGGATGTTCTCTGGCCGAATCACGCACGAGATCGAGGAGCGAACCGCTCATCTCCGGAAGGTCAGCGGGGACGCCGGGTGCGTACGAAGCGATCCACGGGCGCGGCGGGTTGAACGCGTCAGTCACAGAGCCATCGTATGCGGACGCGGGCGTGCGCCCCGAACGTCGTGAGACTTGACTACGCAGTCAGATCCGTCTAGCGTCTCAGTCGAACGAGGAGGTTCACCCTTGCCCGCACCGACATCCCCCGCGCGTCGCGTATCGATGGTCGACGTCGCGCGCGCGGCCGGGGTCTCGCAGAAGACCGTCTCCCGCGTCGTGAACGACGAACGCTACGTGACCGACGAGGTGCGCGAGCGGGTCCAGCGGGCGATCGAGATGCTCGGATTCCGCCCGAACGGCGCCGCGCGCGCCCTCGTGACGCGCCGCTCGCAGCGCATCGGCGTCGTCACCATGGGAGGAACGACGCTGCACGGCCCGGTGTCGGTGCTCGCCGGTGTCGAGGACGAGGCCCGCCGCGCGGGCTATGCGCTGAGCATCGTGAGCACGACGCCGGGCGGCGGCCGCGAGATCCAGGCGGCCGTCGACTCGCTCGTGAGTCAGGGCGTGGAGGCGATCATCGTGTCGGAACCGCAGGACTTCGGCGCGCGCCTCCTCGACGTCCCGGACGGCATCGAGGTGCTGACCTTCAGCTCGCAAGCGGTCACGTCGTCGACGCGCGAGTTCCTCGCATACACCGACGAGAGTGCCGGCGCATTCGAGGCGACGCGGCACCTCCTCACGCGCGCGCCGCGCGTCGATCACATCGCGGGACCGCCGGATTGGCTGGCGAGTCGCAGCCGGCTCCGCGGCTGGAGCCGTGCCCTCACGGAGGCGGGCGCCGAGATCCCCGAGCCGGTCCCTGGCGACTGGTCACCGCGATCGGGGCTCGAGGCAATGCGCATACTCCTCGGCCGCGGCGCTCGCGCGGTGTTCGCCGCGAACGACCAGATGGCGATCGGCGCGATGCACGCGGTGCACGAGGCGGGCCTCACTGTGGGCGGCGACGTCGCGATCGTCGGCTTCGACGACCTCGACGTCGCCGAGTACCTCACCCCGCCCCTGTCATCGGTACAGCGAGACTTCCGCGCAGTGTCACGCGTCGGGATGCGCGATCTGCTCGCCCGGCTCGACGGCGCCGTTCCGACCGCTCCTCCCGGCGCCGTCGATTCTCGGCTGGTCGTGCGGGAGTCGAGCGCGCCGGCCTAGCCACCCTCCTCCCCCTGTCCCATTCGTTCGATATGACAACGTAGTCAGGAGTCGCACATGACACCACCGTCCCCCTCGATCTCGAGGCGCGGGCTCTTCCGGCTCGCCGCCGGTGCCGGAGGGCTCGCCCTCCTCGCCGGTCTCACCGGATGCACCCCGCCCTCCGTCCCTCCCATCGGCTCGGGCGAGATCGACCTGTCGTTCTGGACCCACGATGACGCATATGTGCGCTTCTTCACCGATGCGGTTCCGCGCGCCGAGGCGGCGAGCGCCTTCCGGTACGCGCTCGGCGTGACAAAGGCCGGCGCGGCCGACATCGTGACGAAGCTCATCGCACAGGCGGTCGCGGGCACGGGAACGCCCGACGTCGTCGGGCTCGAGATCGGTGCATTCACACGCACGCTGCGCGGCACCATCGCGTCGGAGCTCCTCACCGACCTCACCGACATCGTCGCCCCCTTCGGCGACGACCTGATGAGCGCTCGCACCGCGCCATTCAGCAAGGACGGCAGGCTCTACGCGCTCGACTCCGATACGCCGATGACCGTCTACTACCACCGCGGTGACGAGTTCGAACGCCTCGGACTCCCCGACACCTTCGGCACCTGGGACGACTTCCTCGCGACCGGCGCGAAGCTCGCGGACTCCGACGGAATCTCCCTCGGCGCGATCGCGACGAGCGACCCGGGCGGAACCGTGCAGACGTTCCACGTGCACCTGCTGCAACGAGGCGGCGGCCTCTTCGACGCGGCGGGCGAGCCCACCCTCGAAACGCCCGAGGCCGAGGACACGCTCCGCATGCTCGTCACGGGCGTGCAGTCGGGCGCCCTCGCGACGGTGTCCGACATGTACGGTCCCGGCATGCAGAGCGGGCTGAAGTCCGGCAAGATCATCGGCGTCAACATGCCTTCGTGGTACTCGACCTACGGCATTCAGCCCAGCGCACCCGAGCAGGAGGGGCTCTGGCGGATCTCGCCGCTGCCGCGGTTCGCCGGGGGCGGCGGGCGCACCGGGGCCGGCGGAGGAACAGGATTCGCGGTGCTCCGCGACAAGCCGGCATCGGAGGCCGGCGTCCAGCTGATCACCGCCGCCTACCTGGATCCCGAGCAGCAGATCAAACGCTACCGGGACATGGGCTACCTGCCGACCCTTCGATCCGTCTACGACTCCCCGGAGCTCGCTGCGCTCGAAGACGGATTCTTCGGCGGTCAGCGCCTCTTCGAGGTGTACCGCGACATCGTCGACGAGGCCCCCGAGATCCATCAGAGCGAGAACCAGTCGATCATGGACACGGTACTCTCCGGCCACCTGCTCCGCGCCTACCGCGGTCAGGCCACACCTGCCGAGGCGCTCACGGACGCCGCACGCGACTTCCGAGGACAGGCACGAGGATGATGTCGACACACACGGAACTCACCGTCGTCCCCACCGAGCTGCGCCGGAAGCACGGCGGGCGCAGCCTCCGCGGCGGCGCCGCGCCCTACCTGTTCATCGCGCCCTTCTACGTGCTCTATGCGCTGTTCATGATCGTGCCCGTGCTCGCCGCGATCGCGCTGTCCACGACGGAGTGGGTCGGCATCGGAATGCCCGCCTTCGTCGGTTTGGACAACTATCTCGACCTCGCACGGGACACGAGCTTCGGCGGAGCACTCGCCAACTCCGGCATCTACACGCTGATCGCCGTGATCATCGTCGTGCCGCTGTCGCTGCTCGTCGCGCAGGGGTTGGCCGCCAAGGGGCTGAAGTTCCGCGACGGATTCCGCGTGGCGTACTTCGTGCCGATGGTGATCTCTCCGATCGTCATCGCGCTGATCTTCAGCCTCATCCTCGACCGCGATTACGGGCTGCTGAACGCGTCGCTTCACGCGCTCTTCGGGATCCCGAACGTCGACTGGCTCGGGGATCCGACGATCGCGAAGTTCGCGATCGGCTTCGTGCTGCTGTGGCGCACGGTCGGATATCTCACGATCTTCTTCCTCGCGGCGCTGCAGAACGTCCCGAAAGAGCTCTACGAGGCGGCCGCGCTCGACGGGGCGGGGCGCTGGCGCACCTTTCTCACCGTGACGCTTCCGTCGATCCGGCCGGTTGCGGCGTTCGTCGTCGTGACGAGCTTCATCAGCGCGGCCCAGCTCTTCGACGAGCCCTATCTGCTGACCAAGGGCGGCCCGGGCGAGTCGACCCTCAGCGTCGCGATGTTCATCTTCCGCGCCGCCTTCGAGCGCCAGCAGTTCGGGTACGCGGCGGCCGCCGGCGTCGTGCTGTTCGCGATCGTTTTCCTCGTGAGCCAGGCGCTCAACCGCATTCTCGGCATCGGGAGGGACCAATGACCACCACCATCGCCACCCCCGCCGCGCGCGTGCGCCGCGGCCTGCTCTACGCGACCCTCGTCGCGCTGCTCGTGGTGTTCATCGCCCCGCTCGTCTGGGCGATCAGCGGATCCTTCAAGAGCCGCGGCGACATCTTCGAGACTCCCCCGCGGCTGATCCCCGACCCCATCACGGCCGAGAACTACGCGAATCTCCTCGGATCCCAGCCCTTCTTCGCGTGGTTCGGGATGAGCGTCGGTACGGCTCTCATCGCGACCGTGATCTCCGTGTTCGTGTGCGCGCTCGCGGGCTATGGCTTCGCGAAGTTCCGATTCCGCGGGCGCCGGGTGCTGTTCACGATCATGTTCAGCTCGCTGTCGATCCCCTTCGCCGTGATCCTTGTGCCGCTGTTCATCCTCGTCGTGAAGTCCGGCCTCCAGACGCCGTGGTTCTCGCTCATCGTCCCGTGGGTCGCCCCCGCGTTCGGCATCTTCATGATGCAGCAGTTCATCGTGCAGTCGATTCCCGACGACATCATCGAGGCGGCCCGGATCGACGGCACGACCGAGTTCGGCACCTTCTGGCGCATCGTGCTGCCGCTCCTGCGCCCCTCGCTGGGCGCACTCGCCGTGTGGAGCTTCCTGCAGACCTACAACAGCTTCCTCTGGCCGCTGGTGCTCATCTCGGACCAGGACCAGTACACGCTGCCCCTCGGCCTGAACATCCTCTTCGCGTCCGAGAACCGCTCCTACGATCTCGTCCTCGCGGGCGCGGTTCTTGCCTCGATTCCGACCATCCTCGTGTTCATCCTGCTCCGCAAGCAGCTGCTCGAGGGACTCACCGCCGGGGCGGTCAAGGGATGACCGCCCCGACGCACAACGAAAGGACCACCGTGTCGCACCTGAATGACGCCGTTCTCTTCGGCGCCGCGTACTACCACGAGTATCAGCCGTCGCCCCGGCTCGAGGAGGACATGCGCCTCATGAAGGAGGCCGGGTTCTCCGTCATTCGAGTCGGCGAGTCGGTGTGGTCGACCTGGGAGCCCGATGACGGTCGCTTCGACCTCGAATGGCTC
>Ga0302349_1002123_pt1 | contig 13331 bp, 11 predicted proteins | sample PhyAR1_FD_202176 | JGI IMG/M metagenome (GOLD analysis project Ga0302349, IMG submission 202176) | Leaf surface microbial communities from alfalfa plants in UC Gill Tract Community Farm, Albany, California, United States - DLSL A.R1... | ecosystem: Host-associated > Plants > Phyllosphere >...
GGAGCAAGGTCAGACAGGGAACGCCGAGGGTGCCGGCCCGAGTTCCCGGGTGGACCGCTGGAGGTCGTCGGCAACGGCGATCCGAGAGGGATGACTGCCGATCACAGAACCCGGCTTACAGGCCGGCTGGCCCCGCACGACGGCGGCGCAGGAGAGATCCTGCGCCGCCGTCGGCATGTCACGGGCCGGGACCCGCCGGGGGCGGGTCAGCGCTGTGCCTCCAGGGCGGCGCGCTCGGCCTTCTTCGCCTTCTTGCGGGCCTTGGCGCTCTTCTTGCCGGCCGCCCGCGCCAGGGCCGCGGCGCCGATGATCCCGGCCTCGTTGCGCAGCCCCGCCGGGACGATCGGGGTCTCCAGGTCCAGCAGCGGCAGGAACTGCTTGTGCTTCTTGGACACGCCGCCGCCGACGATGAACAGGTCGGGGGAGAACAGGAACTCCAGGTGGGCGTAGTACTCCTGCAGACGGCCCGCCCAGGTCGCCCAGTCCAGGCCCTCGCGCTCGCGCACGGACTCGGCCATGTACTTCTCCGCGTCCGTCCCGTGCAGGAGGAGATGGCCCAGCTCGGTGTTGGGCACCAGCTCGCCGTCGATGAACATGGCGGTCCCCACGCCGGTGCCCAGCGTCGTCACGAGGACGACGCCCGGGACGTCGCGCCCCGCGCCGAACTCGACCTCGGCGATGCCGGCCGCATCCGCGTCGTTGACCACGAAGACGTCGTGGCCGGTGCGCTCGGTCAGCAGGGCGTCCACGTCCGTGCCGATCCACGAGTCGTGGACGTTGGCGGCGGTCTTGGCGACGCCGTGCTGGATGACCGCCGGGAAGGTGACGCCCACCGGCATGTCGTCCTCGATCTCGAAGGTCGACAGCAGCTCCGCGACCGTGTCGGCGACGGCCTCGGGCAGCGAGGGCTGCGGCGTGGGGATGCGCAGGCGGTCCCCGGCGAGCTCGCCCTGGGAGAGGTTCACGGGAGCGCCCTTGATGCCGCTGCCGCCGATGTCGATACCGAATGCTGTCTTGCTCATCGATCTCTCCTAGGGACCGGCCCGCGCCGGCGAGGGGCCCCGGCACCGCGCCGGGACTGGGACGGGGGACAGTCTCTCAGATCACGCCACCGTGAGGAGCTCGTATCCGTCGGCCGTGACGAGCAGCGTGTGCTCGAACTGGGCGGTGAACGAGCGGTCCCGGGTGACGACCGTCCAGCCGTCGTCCCACATCTCCCAGGCCTGGCTCCCGAGGGTGACCATCGGCTCCACGGTGTACGTCATGCCGGGCTCGATCACGTCGTCGAACATCGGCGCGGAGTCGTAGTGCGGGATCACCAGGCCGTTGTGGAAGCCCTCGGCGACGCCGTGCCCGGTGAAGTCGCGCACCGACTCGTAGCCGAAGCGGCCCACGAACTTCTCGATCACGCGGCCGATGACGTTGACCTGCCGCCCCGGCTTCCCGGCGCGGATCCCGCGCATCATCGCCTCCTCGGTGCGCTCGATCAGCGCGTCCACCCGCGGGTCGACCTCGCCGATGCGGAAGGTGGCGTTGCAGTCCCCGTGGACGCCGCCCAGGAACGCGGTGACGTCGACGTTGAGGATGTCGCCCTCCTGCATCACCGTGGAATCGGGGATGCCGTGGCAGACCACCTCGTTCAGGCTCGTGCAGCACGACTTGGGGAACCCCAGGTACCCCAGGGTGGAGGGATAGGCGCCGTGGGAGACGAGCACCTCGTGCACGACGGCGTCGATCTGATCGGTGGTCACTCCGGGGCGGGCCGCCTCCCCGGCGGCGGCGAGGCCCAGGGCCGCGACGCGGGAGGCCTCCCGCACCCGGGCGATCACCTCGGGGGTCTGCACGTGGGGACCGGAGTCGGAGACCGCCTCGTCCTTGCCGACGTACTCGGGGCGCTCGATGCGATCGGGGACGCCGCGGGCCGGGCCGATCTCTCCGGGGGTCAGCGGGGCGCGGCCCTCGGGCCGCAGCCACGTCTTCTGCTCTACAGTCATGATGTCCAGTCTCTCACCGCGACGACGGAGGGCCAGCATGTCCGAGTTCTACTACAACGTCTCCACCGGCCAGGTCGAGGAGGGGCGACAGTCCCCGGGCACCGAGCTGATGGGCCCGTATCCCACGCAGGAGGCGGCCCGGAAGGCGCTCGAGACCGCCGCCGACCGCAACAAGGCCTGGGACGAGGAGGATGCCGACTGGGAGGGCGAGGACTCGCCCTCCTGATCAGTCGAAGGAGTGCTCCGGCCCGGGGTACTCGCGGCCCTCGACGGCGCCGCGGTACTCGCGGGCGGCGCGCTCGAGCTCCTCGCGCAGATGCGCGAAGCGGCGCACGAACTTCCCCTCGAAGCCGGACAGCCCGGCCATGTCCTGCCACACCAGCACCTGGCCGTCGCAGTGCGGGCCTGCGCCGATGCCGATGGTGGGGATCGACAGCACCTCGGTGATGCGCTGCGCGAGCGTGCTCGGGACGAGCTCGAGGACGATGGCGAAGGCGCCCGCCTCCTGCAGGGCGAGGGCGTCGTCGGCGAGACGGTCCGCGGCCTGGTGGTCGCGGCCCTGGACCCGATGGCCCGAGAGCGCGTTGACCGACTGCGGGGTGAAGCCCAGGTGCCCCATCACCGGGATCCCTGCCTGCACCAGGGCGGTGACCTGCGGGACGATCTCGTGGCCGCCCTCGAGCTTGACCGCCTCGGCTCCCGCGCGCACGAGGTCCACGCCGTGCCGGATCGCGTCGGCAGGGCCCGCCTGGTAGGTGCCGAAGGCGAGGTCGGAGACGATCAGCGGCCGCGTCACCGACCGGGCGACGGCCGCGGTGAACACGCGGATGTCCTCGTGGGTGGTGTGCACGGTCGAGTCGTGGCCCAGCACGGTCGTGCCCGCGGAGTCGCCGACCAGCAGCACCTCGATGCCCGCACGCTCGAAGGCCTGCGCGGAGTACTGGTCGTACGAGGTCAGCATCGAGAACGGGCGTCCTGCGCGCATGGCGTCCTGGAGGTGACGGATCCGGATCTTCGCGGGGCCGGAGGCGCCGGCGCTGCTGTTCACGATGTGCTCCTGAGGGTTCTCGGACCGGTCCCCGGATCGTCCCGACGTGGCGCGCCGAGAGGACGGGGATGGAGTGACCAGCGTATCCTCTCCGGCAAGGGCGTGAGCAGTCGCCCCATCGGCTCACCCGCGCGTCCCGATCCGGGCCGCGCCCGATGGGGAGTTCTCCCCATCGCGCCCGCCGTCGGTGCCATGTGAGCATTGTCGGACCGTCAGCTCCGCCGGAGACATCGTGAAGGGACCATCATCATGAATTCCATCGTTCGCAGGGCCGGCCGCGGCTCGACGCTGCTCGTCGGCTCCGTCGCCCTCGCCTTCTCCCTCGCCGCCTGCGGCGGAGGCTCCGAGGACCCGGCGGAGACCACCGCCGAGGAGACCGCAGCCGAGGAGACCACCGAGGAGGCTGCGGAGGAGACCACCGAGGCCGCCGAGGAGACCACCGAGGAGGCTGCGGAGGAGACGACCGAGGAGGGCGCTGAGGACCCGGCCGCCGGGGGCGAGGTCACCGAGGAGGATCTGACCGCGGCCAAGGAGTCCTTCCTCGGATTCCTCAATGCGGTTGGCGAGGGCGACTACGCGGCCGCCTGCGGCTTCATGCTGGACCCGACGACCAACGAGCCGATGTCCGGCGAGATGCAGGAAGGCTGCGCCTCTGGCCTCGAGGGCTCGGGCGGGACCTCGAGCTTCACTCCGGACATGGTGGCGATGATCGAGGAGAATCTCGAGGCGACGGACAACGGGGACGGCACCATCGCCCTCTCGGCCATGGGCCAGGACATGGGCATGCAGATGGTCAAGGGCAGCGATGGCAAGTGGTACATCGACTCCTCGGCGCTGCTCGCCAGCCAGAGCGGCTGACGAACCCGCTCGAGCAGAGCCGCGGACGGCCGGTCACCTCTGAGGTGACCGGCCGTCGTGCGTCCTGGGCCCGCGCCCGGACCGTGAGGCAGACTGTGCCCATGGAACGCCACCACGACGATGTCATCCGCACCGTGCAGGACCGCGACGTCCGCTTCATCCGCCTCTGGTTCTGCGACGTGGTGGGGACGCTCAAATCCGTGGCGATCTCCCCGGCGGACCTCGAGACCGCGTTCACCGAGGGCATCGGGATCGACGGGTCCACGATCGAGGGGCTGACCCGCGCCTACGAATCCGACATGCTGCTGCGGCCCGACCCCGGCACCTTCCAGACCCTGCCCTGGCGCGGCGAGGTCTCCGGGACCGCCCGCATGATGTGCGACGTGCTCACCCCGGACGGCGAGGCGGCCGCCTCGGACCCGCGGCGGGTGCTCAAGGACGTGATGGACCGCGCCGAGGCGAAGGGCCTGGAGTACTTCACGCACCCGGAGATCGAGTTCTACCTGTTCCAGGAGCAATGGCGGGACGGGAAGCCGCTGCGGCCCATCGACAACGCCGGCTACTTCGACCACGTCCACCACGCCGGAGGGCAGGACTTCCGTCGCACGGTCATCTCCTACCTGGAGGCCATGAACATCCAGGTGGAGTACTCCCACCACGAGAACGGCCCCGGCCAGAACGAGATCGATCTGCGCTACGCGGACGCGCTGACCACCGCCGACAACATCCTCACCTTCCGGACCGTGGTCAAGGAGGTCGCCCTGTCCATGGGGCAGGTGGCCTCCTTCATGCCCAAGCCGATGTTCGACCGGCCCGGGAACGGCATGCACACGCACCTGTCCCTGTTCAGCAACGGGAAGAACGTCTTCCACGAGCCGGGCGCCGAGTTCGGGCTCTCCCGCACCGCCCGCCAGTTCATCGCCGGGCTGCTGCGCCACGCGAGCGAGTACGCGGTGCTCACCAACCAGTTCGTGAACTCCTACAAGCGGCTGTGGGGCGCGCAGGAGGCGCCGAGCTTCATCTGCTGGGGCCACAACAACCGCTCCGCGCTCGTGCGGGTGCCGTTCCACAAGCCCACCAAGGGCACCAGCTCCCGCGTCGAGTTCCGGGGCCTGGACTCCGCCGCCAACCCGTACCTGGCCTTCGCGGCGCTGCTCGGCGCGGGCATGAAGGGCATCGAGGAGGAGTACGAGCTGCCCGAGGGGGCGGAGGACACCGTCTGGCAGCTCACCGACCGCGAGCGCCGTGCGCTGGGCATCGACCCGCTGCCCACCGATCTGTACCGCGCCCTGGAGGCCTTCGAGGAGTCCGAGCTGATGGCCGAGATCCTTGGCGAGCAGGTCTTCGAGCACATCCTGCGCAACAAGCACGACGAGTGGCACACCTACCGATCCCAGGTCACGGGAGTGGAGCTCGAGACCACCTTCGGCAGGATCTGAGCCGTGCCCGTCCCCTCCCGCGCCGAGCTCGTCCGGCTCGGCTTCGCCCGCGCGGATCGGGCCGAGCGCTTCCTCTCCGATCCGTTGCTCTCGCCGATGTCCCGCGAGCTGATCGAGGCCATCGCCGCCTCCGCCGATCCGGACGAGGCGACCATCGGCCTGCTGCGTCTGATGGAGTCGATGGACCGGGCCGGTCTGCGGGAGCAGGGCCGCGCGATCCTCGCCGGGGAGCCCGGCCGGGACCTCGTGCGGGTGCTCGGGGCCAGCGTCGCCCTCGGCGACCACCTCACCCGCCATCCCGAGACGCTGTCCGCGCTGCTGGGCGGGCAGGACGAGCCGCTGGCCTCCGCGGAGGTCTATCGGACCCGGATCCTCGAGGCGGTGGGCGCCGATCCCGGGGCGTCGATCCCGGTCGCGCCCGGCACCGGTGACGAGCTGCGCATCGCCTACTTCACGAGCCTCGCCGGGATCGCCCTGGCCGATCTCACCGCCGCGGATCCCGTCGAGCTGCAGGTGCGCGTCTCCCAGGCCCTCGCGGATCTCGCGGCGGCCGCCCTCGAGGGCGCCCTGGCCCTGGCCCGCGCCATCACCGAAGACCACGAGCAGGTCCTGCTGTCCATCCTGGCGATGGGCAAGACGGGAGCCCGGGAGCTCAACTACATCTCCGACGTCGACGTGCTGTACGCCGTCGCCCCGGCCGGGGACGCCGAGGTCTCGGGGGAGACGCTCACCGCCGTGGGCGGGGCGCTGGCCCGGCACGTGGCCCGGGTGTGCTCCGAGCGGACCGCCGAGGGCTCGCTGTGGCAGGTCGACGCCAACCTCCGGCCCGAGGGCAAGGACGGCGAGCTCGTGCGGACCATCGACTCCTACCGCCGCTACTACGAGCGCTGGGCGGACTCCTGGGAGTTCCAGGCGCTGCTGAAGGCCCGCCCCGTCGCCGGCGACCCCGGCCTCGGCGCCGACTTCGTGGACCTGGTCCAGCCGATGGTGTGGCAGGCCTCCACGCGCGAGGGGTTCGTGGACGACACCCGCGCCATGCGCCGCCGGGTCGTGGACCTCATCCCGCACGCAGAGACCGAGCGCAACGTCAAGCTGGGCCCCGGCGGCCTGCGCGACGTCGAGTTCACGGTCCAGCTGCTGCAGATGGTCCACGGCCGCGGCGACGAGACCCTGCGCACCCGCGGCACCCTCGAGGCGCTCTCCCTGCTGCGCGACGGTGGCTACGTCTCGCGCGCGCAGGCCGACGAGATGGACGAGGCGTACCGCTTCCTGCGCGTGGTCGAGCACCGCATCCAGCTGCATCGCCTGCGCCGCAGCCAGGTCATCCCCGACGCGCCGGCGGACCTGCGCCGCCTCGCGCGGACCGTCGGCCTGGGCACGGAGGACTTCGCCCGCCGCATCGAGTCGGTGCGTCGCCGGGTGCGCCAGCTGCACGAGGAGATCTTCTACCGCCCCCTGCTGCAGACCGCGGCCGGGCTCAGCGACGGCGAGGTCCGTCTCACCCCGGCCTCCGCCCAGGCGCGGCTCGCGGCCATCGGCTACCGGGACCCTGTCAGGGCGACGCGGCACATCGCCGCGCTCACCGGGGGCGTCTCCCGCTCCGCGGCGATCCAGCGGCAGCTGCTGCCGGCGCTGCTGGAATGGTTCGCCGACGGCATCGACCCGGACATGGGGCTGCTGGCCTTCCGCCGCCTCAGCGAGGAGGCCGGGTCCACGCACTGGTTCCTCGGCATGCTGCGCGACAGCGGCGTCGCGGCCAAGCGCCTGACCCGGGTGCTCAGCTCCTCCCGGTACGTCGGGGACCAGCTGGTGGCCATGCCGTACGCGACGCGCTGGCTCAGCCGGGACGAGGAGCTGCGCCCCCTGCGCGCCGCCGAGCTGGGGGAGGAGCTCACCGCCTCCATGCGCCGTGCCTCGAGCGTCGCCGATGCGGTCACCGTCGTCCGGGACGTGCGCCGCCGCGAGATCACCCGCATCGCGCTGTCCCGGCTGTCCGAGCGCATCGGCCCGATCGAGGTCGGCGGGGCGCTCAGCGATCTCGCCGATGCCGAGCTCGCCGCCGCCCTGGACCTTGCCATGACCGAGGAGAAGGCCCAGGGGATCCGCATGGCGGTGATCGCCCTGGGCAGCTTCGGCGCACGGGAGATGGGCTACGCCTCCGATGCGGACGTGCAGTTCGTCGTCGAGGACGCGGGCGCCGGCGCGGACGCCGTGACCCTGGGGATCCGCGTCGCCACCGCGGTCCAGAAGATCCTCAACGCGCCCAGCGCGGGGATGGACATGAAGGTCAGCGCCGACTTGCGGCCCGAGGGCCGGGCCGGCGCGCTGGCGCGGTCCGCCGACTCCTGGGAGGGGTACTACCGCCGCCACGCCGAGCACTGGGAGCTGCAGGCCCTGCTGCGGGCCCGGGTGTGCGCCGGCGATGCGGGCCTCGCCGCGCGCCTCGAGGAGACGCTGGACGCCCTGCGCTACCCGGCGGAGGGCCTCACCCCGGCGCGGGAGCGGGACCTCTCCCGGATGAAGGCACGGATCGAGTCCGAGCGCCTTCCCCGCGGGGTCACCCCCGAACGGCACCTCAAGCTGGGGCGCGGCGCGATGACCGATGTCGAGTGGGTCGTCCAGAAGCTCCAGCTCGCGCACGCCGGGGCGGATCCGTCCCTGCGGATCGTCGGCACGCTGCCCGCCCTGGACGCGCTCGCGACGGCGGGGATCCTGCCCGCCGACGAGGCGGAGGAGCTGGCCGAGGCCTGGCTGCTGGCCTGGCGGCTGCGCCGGGCGCTGTTCCTGTGGAAGGGGCGCGAGACCGATGCGCTGCCGGCCGACCGCACCGACCGCCGCGCCCTGGCCCTGCTGGTCGAGGGCCCCGATGCCAGCGCCCGCTCCCTCGAGGAGCACTATCTGCGCGTGACCCGCCGAGCGCGCGCGATCGCGGAGCGGGAGATCTTCGGCGAGGTGATGCATCGCCTGCCCGGGGAGGCCCATCCGTGAGACCGCACCCACCGCCCGCGTCCCTGCCGTGCATCGGCCCGGGCACTGCGTAGGCTGGGACCACCATGACCTCTCCGAGACTGAGCATCGACACCCCGCGCGGCCGCATGTACGCGCTCGAGCCGGGCGGCGCGCCGCTGTACCCCTCGATCACCACCGTCGCCGGGATGCGGGCCAAGGACCACCTGCAGGGCTGGTACGCCACCATGGCGTCGAAGCGGGCTCTGGAGATGTTCGACTACCTGCGGCGCAACCCCGATCGGGCGAGCGAGGAGATCCGCCGCGTGACCTCCTCGAAGTGGGGCACGCAGAAGAAGATCGCCGCCGCCGCGGAGGACTACACCCGCCGCGCCTCCGACTTCGGCACGTACGTCCACGCCCTCTGCGAGGACTGGGAGCGCAGCGGCTCGCGCCCCACCCGCCAGGACATGTCCGACAAGGCCGCCCAGCTCCGCGCCGACGCCGGCGCTCTCGCCCAGGAGCGCAGCCTGGATGACCTGCTGACCCGTGCCGATCAGCGCCTGGACGGCTTCGGCTCCTTCCTCGAGGACTTCCAGCCGGAGTTCGTCGAGGTCGAGCAGACCGTGGTCAACCACGAGGTCGGCTACGCCGGCACCACCGACGCGATCGTGAAGATCGGCAACTCCCTGCTCAGCGCCGACATCAAGACCTCCAAGAAGGTGCGCGGGGACTATGCCCTGCAGGGCGTCGCCGTGGTCAACGCGGAGCAGCTGCTGGACGACGACGGCTCCGTGCGCCCCATGCCGGACCTGGTGGGGGCGTGCGTCATCCACCTGCCGGAGGCCGGCGGCTACAGCGTCGTCCCCCTGCGCACCGGCGACGCGGAGTTCGCCGTGTTCCGCGCCCTCAAGCAGGCGTGGCTGTTCGAGGCCGAGGAGTGCATCAGCACCCCCAGCACGACCCCGCAGCAGCTGCTGCTGAGCCTGCTGCGCGCCAAGGGCGGCCTGGACGCCCTGGGCTCGCTCGCGGCGCCGGGCTCGCGATCGACGTCGCCCGGCCGCGCGGCAGCGCCCCTCGAGGAGGTCGCGCCGCTCGGCGACCATTCCGCCTCCGACCCGGCCGCGCATGCGCCGCAGGAGGTCGGGGCCGGCGCCCCTCGCGCCGCGGCGGAAGACGACGCAGCCCCGGCGGCCGATGGCGCCGTCCCCGCGGCCGATGCCGCCGCGACGGCTCGCGATGCCGGCCTGCCCCGCACCGCCGAGGCGGCACCCCACGCCGCCGATCCGGCACCCCACGCCGGCGACGCGCTCCAGCCGCGCTTCTGAGAGCCCGGATCGACTCCCGCGTCCGCGACCCGGGCGCGGGTCGCCGCGTCGTGTCCGGTCCGGACGCCGAACCGCCCGACCCGCCAGCAGCGATGCTGCGACGGATCGGGCGGCAGGGGAACCCGGGGGAGTCAGCTCACAGGTCGTAGTAGAGCTCGAACTCGTAGGGGTGGGGACGGAAGCGGAACGGGTCGACCTCGTTCTTGCGCTTGTAGTCGATCCAGGTGCTGATCAGGTCCTCGGGGAAGACGTCGCCCTCGGTGAGGAACTCGTGATCCGCCTCGAGCGCGTCCAGCGCCTCCTCGAGGGAGGACGGCAGCTGCTTGATCTGCGCGTGCTCCTCCGGGGGGAGCTCGTAGAGGTCCTTGTCGATCGGCTCCGGCGGCTCGATGCGGTTGCGGATGCCGTCGATGCCGGCCATGAGCTGCGCGGCGAAGGACAGGTACGGGTTCGCCGACGGGTCGGGAGCGCGGAACTCGATGCGCTTGGCCTTGGCCGAGGTGCCCGTGACGGGGATGCGGATGCAGGCGGAGCGGTTGCGCGCCGAGTACACCATGTTCACGGGGGCCTCGAAGCCGGGCACGAGACGCTTGAAGGAGTTCACCGTGGGGTTGGTGAACGCCACCAGGGCCGAGGCGTGCTCGATGATGCCGCCGATGTACCAGCGGGCGATGTCCGAGAGGCCGCCGTAGCCGCGCTCGTCGTAGAAGAGGGGCTCGCCGTCCTTCCACAGGGACTGGTGGGTGTGCATGCCCGAGCCGTTGTCGCCGAAGAGGGGCTTGGGCATGAACGTCACGGTCTTGCCCGCGTTCCACACCGCGTTCTTCACGACGTACTTGAACTTCATGACGTCGTCCGCCGCCTGGAGCAGCGTGTTGAAGCGGTAGTTGATCTCCTGCTGGCCGGCGGTGCCCACCTCGTGGTGCGCGCGCTCGACCTCGAGGCCGACCTCGGACAGCACGGCGCAGATGTCGTCGCGCAGGTCCGCCATCTGGTCGTTGGGGGAGGTCGGGAAGTAGCCGCCCTTGACGCGCGTCTTGTAGCCCTGGTTCCCGCCGAACTCGGACTCGTCGCGGCCCGAGTTCCAGATCGCCTCGTCGGAGTCGATCTGGAAGAAGGACCCGTTGATGTCCGTCTTGTAGCGGATGTCGTCGAAGATGTAGAACTCGGCCTCGGCGGCGAAGTTCGCGGTGTCGGCGATGCCGGTGGACCGCAGGTACTCCTCGGCCTTGGCGGCCACGGTGCGCGGGTCGCGGGAGTACGGCTCGTCGGTGAAGGGATCGACGATCGAGAAGTTGATGACCAGGGTCTTCCGCTCGCGGAAGGGATCGAGGTACGCGGTCTCGAGGTCCGGGATCAGCTTCATGTCCGACTCGTGGATCGCCTGGAATCCACGGATCGAGGAGCCGTCGAACAGCTGACCGGTGGCGATGGCCTCCTCGTCGAAGCTGGCGGCGGGGACGTTGAAGTGCTGCATCACTCCGGGAAGGTCGCAGAAGCGGATGTCGACGAACTCGACGTCCTCCTCCTGCACGTACTTCACGAGCTCACTGGGATTGCTGAACACGTATCCTCCATCTGGGCGCCGCCGGATGCGGCGCTCTGTCGGGTGTACCCGTCGGCCGGGCCGAGCCCCCGGCAGCCCGGGCGGAGCACCGCCGGGCGCCCGTCGGGACGGGGCTCGATGCCGGACAGTCTAGGTGCGGTGGGGCCGCCGCGCCGCGCACATCGCCAGGACGGACGCCGTGGCTCCCAGCGGGCGGACCTAGGCTGGGCCGGTGATGGAACGCAAGGATCTCGCCTCCTGGCTGGAGGGCGCACCGCAGGACGCCGGCTATGTCCGCGGATCGGCCCTCGGCCTCCCGCCCGACGGCCCCGGGTCGGTGGCCCCGTTCGGCCGCCGCGTCGTGACGCTGCTGATCGACTGGGCGGTGTGCTCAGGGATCAGCGCTCTCGTGTTCTCCTATGACCCCTTGGCGACGTTGTCCCTGTTCGTAGCCATCAACCTGGTGATGCTGACCCTCTGGGGCGCGACCCCGGGACAGCTCCTGATGGGGCTGCGGACCCAGCCCGTCGCGCGCCGCACGCCGATGCTCCTGCGCGCGATCCTGCGCACCGCCGTGATGCTCCTCGTGCTGCCGGCCGCGATCTGGAACCGCGACCGCCAGCCCCTGCACGACGTCGTCGCGGGGACCGCTGTCGTGCGGTCCTGATCACGCTGGGACGGAATGTCACGATCAGGTTACGAATGTAACGGTAAGGTCACGATGCCGTGATCGCAGGGTTCCTCGGGTGTGGACTGGAAGGCCCCGGGCACGACCCCGGACAGCAGGACGCCCCCGGACCGGCGGGTCCGGGGGCGTTCGCGATGCGGGGATCCCCGCGGTGGGCGGGCAGGCTCAGCGGCCGCGCAGCGCCTTGTGGTTGGGGCGCGCCCGCATCGGGTCCACGCCCTTGGGCACCGACTGGCGCAGCGAGCGCTTCAGCGCGGCCAGACGGCGCGAGACCTCGGCGGACTCGTCGCGGGTGAGGACCTTCTTCATCCGCGTCATGTAGGAGGGCAGCTTGTGCAGCGGGACCTCTCCCTCCTCGTCGCCGACGATGATCTGGTGCACCGGCACGTTCTCGTGGTTGAGCACGCGGCGCACGCTGCGACGCTCCTTCTCCAGGAGCTTGAGCGAGACGTTCGAGCCGTTCTCCGCGATCAGGGCGATGCCGGCGCGGCCGGAGGCGCGGAAGATCATCGTCTGGGTGCGGGGATCCAGCTGCACCGGCTCGTCCTCCACGTTCCAGCCGCGGCGGATCGACTGCAGCGCCGCGAGCGAGGCGCCCTGCTGACCGCGGATCCGGTTGAAGGCCGCGGCCTCCGCCTTGCGGGCGAGGATGAACATCGCCGCGAGCAGACCGAACGCCAGGCCCAGGAAGATGCCGTACCAGGGGCTGTTCAGGATCAGCCAGCTCAGCAGGATCGCCACCACCAGGGAGGCCACCAGGGCCAGCACCATGTACGGCACCAGCGTGCGGTCGACCTTCCGGGTCATGTCGAAGACCTGGAGCATCTGCTTGAACCGGCCGGGCTGCTTGGGCTTCTTCGCGTCGGCCGCGGGCGAGTCGTTCGTCTTTCGTGCCATCGTCTGCTTTCGGGGCGTCAGCCGACACGGGCCGCGTGGCGGGCGACGACGCTCGCGGCCTCCTGTCGGGCGGGGGTGTTCTGGTCGAGGTGGCGCAGGTTCTCCGGGATCTCGCGCCCCAGCTTCTTCATCGCCTGGGCCCACAGCCGGCCCGCGCGGTACGAGGAGCGGACCATGGGGCCGGCCATGACGGCCAGGAAGCCCATCTCCTCGGCGGCCGTGGACAGCTCCAGGAACTCCTGGGGCTTGACCCAGCGGTCGATGGGGTGGTGCAGCTTCGAGGGCCGCAGGTACTGGGTGATGGTGATGATGTCGCAGCCCGCATCGCGGAGGGCCTGCAGCGAGTCGAGGATCTCCTCGCTGGTCTCGCCCATCCCCAGGATGAGGTTCGACTTGGTGATCATGCCGGCGTCCTTGCCGAGGCGGATCACGTCGAGGCTGCGGTCGTAGCGGAAGGCCGGCCGGATCTGCTTGAAGATCCGCGGGACGGTCTCGAGGTTGTGGGCGAACACCTCGGGCTGCGAGGCGAAGACCTGCTCGAGGGCCTCGGCGCTGCCCTTGATGTCGTCGATGAGCAGCTCGACGCC
>Ga0302349_1002125_pt1 | contig 13320 bp, 11 predicted proteins | sample PhyAR1_FD_202176 | JGI IMG/M metagenome (GOLD analysis project Ga0302349, IMG submission 202176) | Leaf surface microbial communities from alfalfa plants in UC Gill Tract Community Farm, Albany, California, United States - DLSL A.R1... | ecosystem: Host-associated > Plants > Phyllosphere >...
ATCCTCGACGGCCATGGCGCCGAGGAAGTCGTCGACGTCCGAACCCGGTGCCGCCACCCGGCTGCCCGCGATCCGCAACGCCAGTGGGACCCCCGCGCACCGGTCCGCCAGCGCGGACAGCGACGGGTGACCCGCGGCGCGCGGAACGATGCGCTCCAGCAGCGTGATGCCGTCCTGCCGCTCGAAGGGGACGAGCGTCACGCGGAGGCCGACGTCGAGGCCCGCGAGCAGTCGCCGCGATGTGACGACCACCGGGGCCGCTCGGATGCTCGCCTCGAGCACGGGCCGGACCTGCGCTTCGTCCGCGGCGTCGTCGAGGAGCACCGCGTGACCGTGCTCCTCCTGGAGTGCTCGCCACCGCGACGCAGCCGCAGCGAAGTCGGTCGGTGCGTCCTCTGCGCCGTCGGTGGCGAGCGAGACGAGTCGTCGGAGCACGTCGAGCGGGGAGAGCGGGGAGGCGGACTGCCCGCCGAGGTCCACGTGCAGCCACCTGCCGCCGCGGACGCGGAGCGCCTGAGCCGCCAGGGTGCTCTTGCCCATGCCGGGGCCGCCGGACACGACGACGACCGTTGCCACGTCGTCACCGAACCGGTGGAGGATCCGGCGCAGCTCGGGCTCCCGTCCGGTGAAGTCGTCGACGACGTCCGGCACGGTGGCCGGCGTCGACGACCGCTGCCTGCCGATGCCGAGCAGCGCCTGTCGGTCGGCGGGGCCGGAGCCGAGGGCCGACGCGATCGCTTCGAGCGTGGCGCGTTGCGGGCGTCGAGCGACGCCGCGCTCGATGTCACCGATCGTCCGGACGCCGACCCCGGCCCGGTCCGCGAGGTCCGTGAGGGTGAGACCGACCTGGGTGCGCAGGCGCCGGAGGACCGCTCCGTCGGTTCGTGCGGGCACGGTCTCCTCGATTCCTGCCTGCGTTCTGCATGGTGCAGTCGCCGGCCGACTGCTGGGCTGGTCATCGTCATCATGCAGCACCGCGGAACGGTGCTGCACCGCCGCCGAGAGGAGCGCCGTCATGCCGACCACCGCGACACCGCTGGGTGAGTACCTCCGGGCACGGCGTGCCCTCGTGCAGCCGACGGACGTCGGCATCGTCTCGCTGACCCTCCGCCGGGTCGCGGGCCTCCGTCGCGACGAGGTGGCGCAGCGCGCCGGGATCAGCCCGGAGTACTACCTGCGACTGGAACAGGGACGCGACCGTCAGCCGTCGGAGCAGGTGTTGCACGCACTCGGTCGGGCCCTGCGGTTGGACGCCGCTGCCGTCGAACACATGCGCCGACTCGTGCGCATCCAGACCGGCGACCTCCCGTCGGACGTCCCCGCGCCTCCCGGCCCGGTGATGACGGCGCTGGCCGGCCTGCTCGACCAGTGGACCGGCACTCCCGCGTACATCATGGACGGCAACCAGGACGTGCTCGTCGTGAACCCGCTCGCACGGGCGATGACCGGTGGGGGCCTGCGTCCCGGACTCAACCTGCCCCTCGCTGTGTTCTCACCCTTCGCCCGCGCCGCGATGGAGGACTGGCCGGAGGCGGCGGAGCGCACTGCCGCCACCCTGCGGTACGGGAGCGATCCGCGAGACCGGCGTCTGCAGGAGGTCGTCGGCACACTCTCCGTGCGCGACCCCGACTTCCGCCGGCTCTGGGCGCGCCACGATGCCCGCCCCTACCTGAACGGGTCCATCGAGCAGGAGGTGCACGGACACGGCCGCGTCACCCTGCGGTGCCAGACGCTCGAGGTCCCGGGCCCCCGGCGGCACGTGCTCACGGCGTTCCACGCTCCCCGGGGCTCCGCGGGGGCCACGGTGCTGGAAGCGCTGCGCGACGACCTGGCGACGCAGGACGGCCGGCAGTCGGTGGCCGTGTGACGACGCGCGCTGGAGCTCGGCACGCTCCCGGTGCCCGCGCGACCGCCGGGGGGAGGATCGGTCAGTCGGCTGGCGCGCTCAGTGCGTCGCGCAGGGCAGCGAGTTCCCGCTGCAACGAGTCGAGGCGTGCCGGGCGGACACGTGCGGGCATCGCCTCCAGTGCACGCTCGACGTCCCGGAGCGCCTCCCTCCGGCGGCCCACCGTCGTCAGGACCGCGGCCCGAGCGCGCAGCAGCAGCCCGAGGGACGTCCCGGTGTCGAGCGGGATCGCACCGAGGCCCGCGTCCAGGACCTCGAGCGCCTCGTCGGCCGCGCCGGCCGCGAGGAGCGACGTGGCGAGCTCGGCGCGCGCGAGTGCCTGCGCGTACCGGACCCGTTCGTCGACCGGGTCGAGACCCGCGACGATGCCCTCGACGGTCGCACGGAGCTCGACGACCGACTCGACGTGCCGCTCCTGCGCGCGGAGGACCAGACCGAGCAGTCCGCGCGCCTGGTGGAGGAAGACCGGATCAGGGTCCTCCTCGAAGCCGGCCACCGCGGCCAGCGCGTGTGCTTCGGCACGCTCCGCCTCCCCGAGCTCCAGCGATGCCCACGCGACGTGGTAGTGCCCCCACGCGACCAGGTGGGGGACCCCGGAGCGCTCCGCCGCGACGAGCGCCTCGGTCGCGTGCCGGGCCGCGAGGTGGTGGTCGGCGCGCTCGACGTGTGCCGCCCACGCGAGGTGTCCTTCGATGCGCGACGCCGCGGCATCGTCACGCGTCGTGTTCGCAGCGTGCTGTGCGAGGAGGTCCAGCTCGTACCACCTGCCCCAGTCCGGCCAGAGGTTCGCCACCCACTGCAGCACGCTCGTCAGTGTGAGCACGGTGTCGTGCCGACCGGCGACCGCCGCACGCTGGAACGCGGGCCACCAGTGGTCGACCTCGCCCACGATCCAGTTCCGCGCCGCCTGCTGGTCACCGTCCGGCCGCGACACCGGAGCCCGACCGGGGACGACGAACGCGGACCCCGCGACGAGCAGTCGATCCAGCAGCCACCGGTCGAGACGGTCACGGACGGCCCCCTCGGCTGCCGTGTCGTCCCGCAGCCGCTCGGACGCGAACAGTCGGATCAGGTCGTGGACGCGGTACCGATCGGCGCCGCGCTGCTCGAGGAGACCGAGGTCGACGAGCTGCTCGAGGCGTTCCTCGGTGTCGACGGGGTCCTCGTCGAGCGCCACGGCGATGAGGGGCGCGTCGAACGTGACGCCGTCGAGTGCGGCGGTCGCGTGGAACACCGCCGACGTCGGAGGGTCGAGGTCGGCGTGCGACACCGCGATCGCCGCCGCGACCGAGACGTCGCCCGCGACGAGCAGCGCCAGTCGGCGGTCGGTTGACCGCAGCCGCACGACGAGGTCCGCCGTCGTGGTCGCCGGACGGCTCGCGATGCGGTTCGCGGCGACCCGGAGCGCGAGCGGGAAGCCGTCGCACAGCGAGATGAGTTCCCGCACGGCGTCCTCGTCGCGCTGCTCGGACGGGATCACGCGTTCCAGGAGCGCACGCGCATCCTCCGGGCCGAGGACGTCGAGGACCACGCGTTCGGCGTCGAGCCCCGCGAGGGAGCGGCGGGACGTGGCGACGACCGTCGAACGCCCTTCGACGAGGACCGGTCGGACCTGGTCCTCGCTCGACACGTTGTCGAGGTGGACGATGACGCGTTCGTCGGCGGACACCTCCGCCCACCGGGCGCGTGCCGCGGCGAGTGTCCCCGGCGGGTCACCGGCGTCGCACTGGCGCAGCACCCGTTGCAGGACCTCGAGTGCCGTCGAGGCGGGACGACCGTGACCTGCGAGGTCGACGAAGACCCGACGGGACGGTCCGGCGGCGCGGGCGAGCGCTTCGGTCACGAGCGCTGTCTTGCCGATCCCGGGCGGGCCGGACACCACGACGATGGGTGCGGCGGACGCCGCCACTGGCTCGGGTGCCCGGTCCAACAACCCGACGAGGCGCCGCAGCTCCGCCCGGCGTCCGGCGAAGTCCGCCACCCGCGCGGGCCGGAAGTCGGTCCGGCCGGTGTCCTGACCGGCGGACACCAGTGGAGCCCGCAGCCAGCTCCGTCCGGCGTCGTCCAGACCCAACCCCGAGACGAGCGCCTCGACGGTGCGCGGCTGCGGGTGGAGGACCTTGCCACGCTCGATGTCGCTGATGCCCCGGACGCTCACGCCGGATCGTTCGGCCAGCGCCTCGAGCGTCATGCCCGCCGCGAGTCGCAGCGTCCGGAGCCGCGTTGCGAGTTCCGAACCGCCCACGACGTTCCTCCCGGTCGCGCTCAGCCTACCGGGCGTGCCGTCAGTCGGGCGTCGTGGGGTCGGCCCCCGTTCCGTCCGCGTCCCTCCCGTCGGGCAGCAGGTCGGGGAACGTCCCCGGGGCGAGCGTCCGACCGTCCGCGAAGTGCGACACGGCCGACGCCTCGAGCGTCGAGCGGTTCCCGTGGTGCGGCCACCGACGGACCATCGCGGCCACGAAGGACGCCGGGTCCGTGCTCGCCGCGAGCGTCGTCTCGACGTCCTCCAGGTAGCGCCGCAGGTCGGCCACCTGGGCACCGGCGGCGTCCGAGGTGGCACCCGGATGACGGTGACCCGCGACGACCCAGGCCGGACGCAGTGCCTCGACGAGGTCCAGCGCACGCCACCACCGCCGCCGGTCGCGGGCGTCGGTGCCGATCAACCACGGGTGCACGCCGTTGTAGACGAGGTCGCCGCCGATCAGGGCGTCGAGGTCCCGGACGGCGACCACGCTGCTTGGCCGGCCGGCGACCTCGCCGACGTCGAACAACTGCAACGAGTGCCCCTCCAGGTCGATGGCGCCGGCGGGGCCCGGGGTCGGGGCCGTCACCGTCACCGGCAGCCGGCCCGGGAAGAGGGTCTCCCACCGTGCCCGCAGTACCGAACCGGTGTGTGCACGGGCGTGCTCGGCGACATCGGCGACCGCGGTGGCGACGGCGTCGGGGAACGCCCGGAGCACCTGCCCGAGCCCGAAGAAGTGGTCCGGCTGCCCCTGCGTCACCACGACCGCGCGGAGCCGCTTCCCGGTCCCACGGATCCACGTCACGAGCTGATCGGCCTCCTCGGTGGTCATGAGGGCGTCGACGAGGACGGCGTCCCGTTCACCGGCGATCAGGGTGGCGGTCGTCGGCGACCAGGTCGCGGAGCCGGTCCCGTCGAGGCTGGTCCTGGCGATCGGCCGGTGAGCGCCGAGCCAGACGTCCATCGTCAGCGGCGGCAGTACCTGGCCGCCGGCAGATCGGAGACGTTCCCCGAGCCAGGTCCTGACCCGCTCCCGGTCCTCCGCCGACCGCGGTGTGATCCCCTCGGTGCTCCACGTGACGAGGGTCCCCACACCGTCCTGCGACACACGCACGACAGCGTCGAGGTCGTCCAGCGCCGAGCCGCCCGGCACCCGCGCCCGGTACGCGACGACCCCGTCCGCGCCGTCCCCCGCCCGTTCCTCGACCACGCCCAGGTCCGCGGACCCGCGGCGCACCCAACGACTCTCCCCGGGCACGAGCACCTCCACTCGGGCGCCGGCACCGACGTGCGCGTCGGAGAAGTCCGTGAAGCGGGACCAGACCTCGCTCGGCGGCGGTTCGAAGCGAGCAGCGACGGTGACGTGCGCACTCCGCACCGGTGGACTCTCCACGGCTCTCCCTCCGGACTCGCCAGACGGTACGGGTCGGAGGATCCGCCAGGGTGTCCCTGCTCGGGACAGTCGGCGCGCCCTGGGCCCGCGGATGCACCAGGATCGACACGAGCACCCGCGCCGGTGCCGACGAGGACGAGGAGAGGACCGGTCGTGGCCACAGCAGCTTCACCACTGGGCGACTACCTCCGCGCACGACGCGCGGCCACCCGCCCCGAGGAGGTCGACGTCCGTTCGCTGACCCGACGCAGGGTCCCCGGGCTCCGACGCGACGAGGTCGCCCGGCTCGCCGGCATCAGCCAGGAGTACTACCTCCGCCTCGAGCAGGGCCGCGACCGCACGCCGTCCGACCAGGTCCTGCAAGCGCTCGCGCGTGCGTTCCGACTCGACGACGCAGCGGCGCAGCACATGGCGCGGCTGAGCACGGCGCAGCCGTCCGACACGGCGACCGCCGAGGCGGCCGTGTCCACCGAGGCGATGGCCGCCATCCTCGACTCGTGGGCGAACACGCCGGCCTACATCATCAACTCGCGGCACGAGGTCGTGTTGTCGAACGCCCTCGCCCGGTGGGTCGTGCCCCTCGGACTCGAGGTCGGGATGAGCATCCCGGAGGTCGTCTTCACCCGACCCGAGGTCCGAGCGCTGCCGACGTGGTCGGCGCTGGCCGACCGGACCGTGCGCCGCATGCGCTTCTACGGGGATCCGTACGACGAGCGCCTGCACGCGACGGCTGCCCGACTCGCTGCGCTGGACCCGGTGTTCCGTGACCTGTGGGAGCGACACGAGGTCGACCCCTACTACGACGGTGACGTCAGGCCGTTCGTCGACGGGTACGGCCAGGTCACACTGCGCCACCAGACGTTCGTCGTGCCGAACACGCCCGGCTACCTGCTCTGCGCCTACCACGCGGTCCCGGGGTCGACGAGCGCCGAGGCGCTCGGACACCTGTCGCGACGCATCGCTCGCGAAGCCGCGAGCGTCTGAGCGGCCGGCCGCAGGAACTGAGCAGCCGCGTCGTCAACCCAGCGACGACAGGAGCGCCAGCTTGTCGGCGTCGGTGCTCCCCGGTTCGGCGTGGTACATCACGACGACCAGGCCCTCACTGCCGACCACGGCGAGCTTCTCCCGCCGCAGGGTGAGGTCACCGACGGCGCTGTTGTGCACGACGCCGGTCGGACTCCCCACCCGGCTCACGTCGTGGCGCGCCCAGAGCTGACGGAAGCGCTCGCTCTTCATCGACAGCTCACCGATGATCGCCTGGAAGCGCGGGTCGTCCTCCTCTGCGCCGGTGTCCGCGCGCAACTGGGCGACGACACTCGCGGTGTTCTGGTTCCAGTCCGGGTGCGCCGCCCGCGTCTGCTCGTCCGTGAACAGGGACACGAGTCGGTTGGCGCCGACCACGAGCGAGGGCTCGAGCAGGCTGGCCAGTCGGTTCACGGCGAGGACGTCGCGGTACCGGTTCAGCACGAACGCAGGGACGTCGACGGTGTCGAGCAGCATCCGCACGCCCTCCGGGACCCGTTCGGCGCGCCGACGCTGCGCAGGGCGTCGGTCGGGCCGGGTGCCGGCGAGCTCGGCGACGTGGGAGCGGCCTTGTTCGTCGAGCTGCAGCGCGGTGGCGATGGCCTCGACCACCTGGCTCGACGGATGCTGGTCGCGGCCCTGCTCGAGCCGCAGGTAGTACTCGCTGCTGATCCCGGCGAGCATCGCCACCTCCTCGCGCCGGAGCCCAGGGACGCGTCGGCGACTCCCGCGCTGGAGCCCGACGTCCTCGGGCTGGAGCAGCTCCCTGCGCGCGCGGAGGAACTCGGCGAGGGGTCGGTGCGTGTCCACGTGTCGAGGCTACGCACCCCCGTGCCCGCTGCAGGCCCGCAGCCTGTCCCTCCTGGTACTGGTGTCCGACCGGTCTTCCCGGCCGTCGTGCGGGCGCGGAACATCATCGTCGGCACCGGTCCTGACGGCCGGAACGAAGTGAGAGGACAGCACGACAATGGCTCAGCGCACCTGGTTCATCACCGGCTCCACCAGCGGCTTCGGTCGACTCATGACCGAACAGCTCCTCGAGCGGGGCGACCGCGTCGCGGCGACCGCTCGCGACACCGACTCGTTGCACGACCTCGCCGAGCGGTACGGCGACCAGCTGTGGACCGCACAGCTCGACGTCACGGACACACCGCGGATCCGCGAGGTCGTCGATCAGGCGTTCGCAGAGCTCGGCACCATCGACGTCGTCGTGAACAACGCCGGGTACGGGCTCTTCGGGGCCGCCGAGGAACTCACCGACGACCTGATCGAGCACCAGCTCGGAACCAACCTCGTCGGTCCGATCCAGATCCTCCGCGCCGCGGTGCCGCACCTGCGCGCGCAGGGCGGCGGCCGCATCATCCAGGTCTCCACCTACGGCGGCCAGGCCACGAATCCGGGCGCCTCGCTCTACCACGCCAGCAAGTGGGGCGTCGAGGGCTTCATGGAGGGCAACGCGAAGGACCTCGCGCCCTTCGGCATCGGCGTCACGATCGTCGAGCCCGGCAGTGCGGCGACCGGCTTCCGGGTCGGCAGCTCCCGTTTCCCCGAGCCGATGTCGGCGTACGACAGCACTCCCGCCGCGATGACCCGTGGCATCCAGAACCCGGCGCTGCCGTCGGTGAGCGACCCGGCGAAGGTCGCCGCCGCGATCATCGGTACGGTCGACCAGACGCCCGCACCGCTGCGCCTGGTCACCGGCAGCGACTCGCAGCGGATCATCGCCGGCGCGCTCCGCGAGCGACTCGCCGACATCGAGTCGCAGGCGGACAGCGCCGCCGCCACCGACCTGCCCCAGCAAGCGTGACCGTGCACGACGCGACCGCCGGCTGTACCGCCGTCGTCACCGTCGGCACGCAGGGCATCGGTCTCGCCATCGCAGGAGCACCCACCGACCAGGGGTGGCGCGTCGCGATCCTCGGACGGACCGCGTCGACGAGCCGGGCTGCGGCCGAGCAGCTCGGCCCGGCGAGCTCCGCCTCCAGGATTCGAACCCGGACCTCACGGCACCAAAGGCCGTCGTGCTGCCGTTACACCAAGGCGGAACGCACCCGTCGGGGTGCACGGACATCCTCCCACGGCCCGGACGGTGGCCGCGCGCGACCGCTTCGGCCAAGATGGAGGGATGCCGCAGCAGGACGAGGTCGACCGCATCGTCGCGGCGTGGGGTCGTGAACGTGGCGACCTGGACTTCGGGCCGCTCGAGGTGCTGTCCCGGGTCGACCGGCTCGCGCGGCACCTGGACCGTGCACGACGGGCAGCGTTCGACGCGAGCGACGTCGAGCCGTGGGAGTTCGACGTGCTGTCGGCGCTGCGACGAGCCGGCGAGCCGTACGAGCTCAGCCCGAAGTCGCTGTTGCAGCAGACCCTGGTGTCGAGCGGGACGATGACGAACCGCGTCGACCGGCTCGCCGCCCGGGGACTCGTCAACCGTCGCACGGACCCGCGGGACGGCCGCGGCATCCTCGTGTCCCTGACGGCGAGCGGCCGGGCAGCGGTGGACACCGCCATCGCGGACCTGCTCCGTGCCGAGCGCGCCATCCTGTCGGGCGTGACCGACGGCGAACAGGCGCAGCTGTCCGGGCTGCTGCGGCGGCTCATCCTCGGCCTCGGCGACTGACGTCCCCTCGGTCGGGCTGCGGTGCGGTGCACCGGACACCAGCCGGCCGGACCCAGGTCGCTGATCCGCGTAGCCTCCGGCGCATGCACGCCATCACCCTCGCCGTCGCCGACGTCGCATGCTCGGCAGCGTTCTACCGTGCCCTGTTCGGCATCGAGGGCAGCGGCGTCATCGGCACCGAGTACCCGTCGAGCGAGACCGATGCCGGCGGCACCACGGCGATGTTCACGCTCGACGACGGGCTGATCGTCAGCGTCTACGGCCGCGAGGACATGCGGAAGGACTCCGGTGTCCAGCTCGCCACCGCGCCGAGCAGCACCATCGGGCACTTCGTCGCGTCACAGGAGGAGGGCCGTGCGTTCCTCGACCGCGCGGCAGCCGCCGGGGCGACGATGCTCGCGGCGCCGTACACGCGCCCGTGGGGCATGTGGTCCGGCTTCTTCCAGGACCCGGACGGCCACCTGTGGGAGGTCGTGGCGAACCCCGGCGGCGGCGACCCGGCCGCGGCGACGCCGGACCAGGACGACGTGGACCCCGAGTCGGTCGAATGACCGACCGGGTCGTGGGCGGACAGCGGGCCGGTCGCGAACAGGGGGCAGCACACGAACCGCCCGCTGCCCTACGGTTGCGACATGGACAGAGGGCGGGCCGTCATCGGAGCGAGCACCATCGGGGCGCTGGTCCTCGCGGCGGGGCTCGTCGTCGAGACGCTCCCGACCGGGGGTCTGACGACGGACGTCCTCGGCGGCGGCGTGTGCGGCACCTACCCGCAGGGCTCGACCGGGGCGGCGGCGTGGTTCATGGGTGACTTCCGGAACGACACCGACCACGACGTCCTCGTGCGCGCGGTCCGCGTCGACCGAGTCGACGGCGTGCGCCTCGAACACCTCGCGATCGCTCCGCGCGCCGACACGGACTCGCCCGGCCTGATCGTCACCGAGGAGCCGGACCGCCCCGCCGAGTACGGGCAGACGGTCGCGGTCGACAGCGGCGTCGTCATCCGACCGCATCGCGAGCTCGACGTGGTCGGCCGCATCGTGCTCGAGCCGGATCGCAGCGAAGGCCACGTGCGCGGCATCACCGTCACCACGCAGGACTCCCTCGGTCGGATCCGGGCCGTGTCACAGCCGATCGCGTTCGGTGTGGGCGTCGACCAGGGGCGGGCACAGGAGCCCGACGGGGTCAGCTGCCCCGGCACCTGAGCGCGACCCGACGGCAGCGGAGCACCTCGGCTCCTGCCACGGGGCCCGCCGGACCCGGCTACACCCCGAGCGCCTCCGCCACCTCGAGCCAGCGCTCCTCGAGCTGCTCGACCTCGGCGTCGAGGGCGCCGAGCTTCGTCTGCAGCGCCCCGAGCCCCTCGTAGTCGGACTGGTCGTGCGCCGCGAACGCGTCGAGCAGCTTCTGCCGGTCCTGCCCCGCTCTCGCGATCTTCCGGTCGAGGGCCGACATCTCCTTCTCCGCCGCGCGCCGGTCCGCACCCGACAGACCGGATACGGCAGGGGTGGTGGACCCGGCCGCGGCACCGCCGGAGCCGCCCGCCGGGGCCGTGTCGGGCCTCCCGGCCGAGGCGGCGGCAGCCGCAGCCGCGGTCTGCGGGACGGAACCGGACGCACGCAGCCGCATGTACTCGTCGACCCCGCCGGGCAGGTGCCGCAGGTGCCCGCCGAGCACGGCGTACTGCTGGTCGGTGACGCGCTCGAGCAGGTACCGGTCGTGCGACACCACCAGCAAGGTCCCGGGCCAGGTGTCGAGCAGGTCCTCCATCGCGGCGAGCATGTCCGTGTCGAGGTCGTTCGTGGGCTCGTCCAGGATGAGCACGTTCGGCTCGTCGAGCAGGATGAGCATGAGCTGCAGGCGGCGCTTCTGCCCACCGGACAGGTCCTTCACCGGCGTCGAGAGCTGCTCAGATGTGAAGCCGAGCCGCTCGAGCAGCTGCGACGGCGTCATCTCCTTGCCGTCGGCGACGTAGCTCGTCTTCTTGCGGGCGACGACCTCGCGCACCCGGTCGTCGGCGAACTGCTGCAGGTCCGCGAGCTGCTGGTCGAGGACGGCGACCTGCACGGTCTTGCCGGTCTTCACACGGCCGGTGGTGGGCTGCAGCTTGCCGGACACGAGGTTCAGCAGCGTGGACTTGCCGGCGCCGTTCGGGCCGAGGATGCCGGTCCGCTCCCCCGGCGCGATCCGCCACTCGACGTCACGCAGGATGACGTCGTCGCCGAACGAGACGCCGACGTCGAGCAGGTCGACGACGTCCTTGCCGAGCCGGGCGGTCGCCATCTGCGACAGGGCGACGGTGTCGCGGATCGGCGGCACGTCGTCGATCAGGGCGTTCGCCGCATCGATGCGGAACTTGGGCTTGCTCGTCCGCGCCGGGGCGCCGCGGCGGAGCCAGGCGAGCTCCTTGCGGGCCAGGTTCTGGCGGCGCTGCTCGCTCGCCGCCGCCTGCCGGTCGCGCTCGACGCGCTGCAGGATGTACGCCGCGTAGCCGCCCTCGAAGGGCTCGACGACGCCGTCGTGGACCTCCCACGTGTCGGTCGACACCGCGTCGAGGAACCAGCGGTCGTGGGTGACGACGACCATGCCGCCCTGGTTCGACGACCACCGGCGGTTGATGTGGTCGGCGAGCCACTGGATGCCCTCGACGTCGAGGTGGTTCGTCGGCTCGTCGAGGAACAGCACGTCCCAGTCGCCGACGAGCAGCTTCGCCAGCGCGATCCGCCGCCGCTGCCCACCGGACAGGTCGTCGACGACGGCGTCCCACGGGATGTCCGACACGAGCCCGCCGATGATGTCGCGGATCTTCGGGTCCCCCGCCCACTCGTGCTCCGCGAGCTCACCGACGACGATGCTGCCGACGGTCGCCCCGGCGGGCAGGACGTCGCGCTGGTCGAGGTAGCCGACGGTCAGGCCGCGGCGGTGGGTGACGCGCCCCGCGTCCGGCTCGAGGCGCTGCGCCAGCAGGGCGAGCAGGGTCGACTTGCCGTCACCGTTGCGGCCGACGACGCCGATGCGGTCACCCTCGTCGAGGCCGAGGGTGACGCTGTCGAAGACGACACGGGTGGGGAACTCGAGATGCACGTTCTCGGCGCCGAGGAGATGAGCCACCCGACAAGGGTAGGCGGCGCAGGCGGGTGCGGGCGCCGCGGTGGCTGCGGTACGGCGGCGTCGGCGGCGCGACGGCCGCGGTGTCGAACCAGGATTCCGACATCGAACCAGGCCAGGCGGCTGGTTCGACGTCGGGAACGTGGTTCGATCCGGCGAGAGCGCGTCGCGCCGTCGGCCTGGAGGCGCGGCTCAGCTCCCCGGGGTCGGCTCGCCCTCGCCGGCCGCCTCCTTGGCACGACGCAGGCGCGCCTGTGCCTCCCAGTACTCGATCTCGCGTTCGAGTTCGGCGAGCTCCTGCTCGGTGCCGTTCACGCGCTTGTCGCCGTGCGCGGCGCGGGCGTGACCGATGCTGGCGTAGCGGTCCTCGTGGCGGTTCGGCTCGATGTAGCGGCCGTGGTTCCGGTCGTTCGCGCTCCAGTCGTGCCCGACGGCGAACCACACGATGCTGCCGACGACGGGCAGGAGGATGCAGATGAGGATCCACGCGAACTTCGGGAGTCCACGGACCTGGTCCTCGCCCCGGGTCACGATGTCGATCAGGGCGAAGACGAGCAGCACGATCCCCGCGCCGTACAGCAGAACGCTCATGTTCGGGAGTCTATGGATGCGCCGAGCGTCGGACCATGCCCTGATCGGGTGCCGCGATCACGATCACGCGTCGGTCTCCTGCGCGGTTCCACAGGTCCCAGCAGCGGCGGTCACAGGGGCATCGGCAAGCGTCCATCGGTGCGCGGCAGCAGGCGCCTCGTCAGTCGTCACGCACCGAGCCGACCACCACCAGCACCCGGGTCACAGCGCGGCGACCCACTCGTCGGTGCCGTCGGTGAACTCCTGGCGCTTCCAGATCGGGGTGCGTTCCTTCACCAGGTCGATGAGCGCAGCACAGGCGGCGAAGGCCTCGGCACGGTGGGGCGACGCCACGGCTGCGGCGAGCGCCACGTCCCCGATGCCGAGCGCGCCGACGCGGTGCAGCACGGCGATGCGGACCTCGGGGTGCTCCGCGGCGATTGTGCGAGCGACCTCGGCGA
>Ga0302349_1002127_pt1 | contig 13300 bp, 8 predicted proteins | sample PhyAR1_FD_202176 | JGI IMG/M metagenome (GOLD analysis project Ga0302349, IMG submission 202176) | Leaf surface microbial communities from alfalfa plants in UC Gill Tract Community Farm, Albany, California, United States - DLSL A.R1... | ecosystem: Host-associated > Plants > Phyllosphere >...
CGGTGGTGCGCCAGAACGCGGGGTCCTGGCGCTGCGCGTCGGGGATCTCGGCGACCTCGTGCAGGCCCAGCTCCTCGCCCTGGTAGAGGTAGGCGCTGCCGGGCAGGGCCAGCTCGAACAGGGTGGCGGCGCGGGCGCGGCGCAGCCCCAGCTCGCGGTCGATGCCGTCCTCGGGGCCGCCGGCGATGATCCATTCCGCCCCCTGCTTGACCTCGCGCCCCTGCAGCGGGGGCAGGCCGTAGCGGGTGGCGTGGCGGACCACGTCGTGGTTGGAGAGCACCCAGGTGCTGGAGGAGCCGGTCGTGGCGGACTGGCGCAGGTTGTCGGTGACGATGCGCCGGAAGGCATCGGCCTCGAAGTCGGCGGTGAGCAGGTCGAAGTTGAACGCCTGGCCCAGCCCGCGGGGGCTGGCGTACTTCGCGCGGCGCTCGGGGGAGGAGACCCAGGCCTCGGCCACGGCGGTGCGCGGCGGCGTGTACTCCTCGAAGACCCGGCGCCACTCGGCGTAGATCTCGTGGACCTCGTCGCGGTCCACCAGCGGGTGGGTGCCGTCCTGGGGCATCTCGGCGAGCTCCGCGGTGCTCGGCAGCTCGTCGGCGAGGTGCTTGGCCAGGCACTGGGCGACGTCGACGCGGAAGCCGTCGACCCCGCGGTCGGACCAGAAGCGCAGCGTGGTCAGGAAGTCCTCGCGCACCTCGGGATGGTCCCAGTTGAAGTCGGGCTGCTCGCGGGCGAAGGTATGCAGGTACCACTGGCCGTCCTCGACCCGCGTCCAGGCGGGGCCGCCGAAGGCGCTGGTCCAGTCCGCCGGGGGCAGCTCGCCGTGCTCGCCGAGCCCGTCGCGGAAGATGTAGCGCTCCCGCTCGGGGGAGCCGGGACCGGCGGCCAGGGCCTCGCGGAACCAGGCGTGCCGGTCCGAGGAATGGTTGGGCACGATGTCCACGATCAGGCGGATCCCGGCCTCGTGCAGCGCCCGGGACATGGCGTCGAACTCCTCGAGCGTGCCGATGCGCGGGTCCACGTCGCGGTAGTCGTCCACGTCGTATCCGCCGTCGGCCAGGGCCGAGGGGTAGAAGGGGCTCAGCCACACGGCGTCCACGCCGAGCCGGCGCAGGTAGGGGATGCGCGAGATGATCCCGCGCAGGTCGCCGATCCCGTCGCCGCTGCCGTCGGCGAAGGAGCGCGGGTAGATCTGGTAGACCACGGCCTGGCGCCACCAGGTGGGATCGGCGGTGAGCTCGACGGCATCCGAGCCCGCGGCGGCCGGGCCGGTGGCGGCGGCGCTGCCGGGGGTGGCGGCGGCGGTGGTCTCGGCGGGGGCGGTCGACGACGGCGTGGGCGTGCTCAAGCGAGGGCTCCTCGATACGGGGCGGGCGGTTCGGTGCTTCGGGGGAGGGCGCCGCGCAGGGGCGGGGCGGCCGGGACCGGGGACGGCAGGGCCGGGCCGATGCGGGCCCGGCCCTGCCGGAGGGTCACTTCACAGCGCCCTGGGTGAGACCGGAGATGACCCACTTCTGGGCGAGAAGGTAGGCCACGATGGCCGGCGCCATCGCCATCAGGTAGCTGGCGAAGGACACGTTGTAGTTGTTGCTGAACTGGTCCTGGAACATCGACTGGAGCACCGGGACCGTCTGCAGGCGGGGATCGGAGATGATCAGGCTCGGCATCATGAAGTCGTTCCACGACTGCAGGAAGGCGAAGATGCCGACCGTCGCGGACATCGGCCCCAGGAGCGGGAAGATCAGCCGCCAGAACACCTGCCAGGTCGATGCGCCGTCGATGCGCATGGACTCCTCCAGCGAGATCGGGATGGACCGGAGGAACGCGGTGAAGAGCATCGTGTTGAACGCGAGGGCGAACACGATGTGGAGGGCGGCGACCCCGACGGGATTGTCGAGCCCCAGCATGCCGGTCATCTGCACCTGCGGCAGCGCCACCACGGGGAACGGGATGAACATCGCGGCGAGCAGGTAGAAGAAGGACCAGCGGAACAGGCGCCGGTGCCAGTTGCGGACGATCGCATAGGCCGCGAGCGAGGAGATGACGATCTCGCCGACCACCGCGATGGCGGTGATGAAGATGCTGACCGAGAGGGCGCGCGGGAGGTCGGTGAGGCTCCAGGCCTCGGCGAAGGCGTCCCCGGAGAGCGGCGCGGGCAGGGTGAACGCCCGGCCGTCGACGGCCTGGGCCGTCGTCTTGAGCGACATGTTGATCGTGACGAACAGCGGGATCGCGACGGTGATGGCGCAGACCAGGAGGATGATCGTGGCCGGGACGTTGTAGCGGACCCTGGCCCGCATCCGGCGCGGCGCCGTGGAGGTGGAGGCGGTGCTCATGATCCGAAGCTCGCTTTCCCGCGGGTGAGGCGAAGTTGGAGGACGGCGATGACGATGCTGATGACGAAGAAGACGGCGGCGTTGGCCATCTGGTAGCCGAAGTCCCCGCCCTCGAATCCGCGGATGATCGACATGGCCACGGTGCGTGTCGCCACGCCCGGCCCGCCGTCGGTCAGGCCGACCACGATGTCGTAGGCGTTCAGGTAGCCCTTGAAGCCGAGGATCGTGTTGATCACGACGTAGCCGGAGACCAGGGGAAGGGTGATGTGCCAGAGCTTGCTCGCCGGGGAGGCGCCGTCGATCGAGGCGGCCTCGTAGACCTCCTCGGGGACGGTGACGAGGCCTGCGATGTAGATGAGCAGCGCGGGCGGGATGGTCGACCAGGCGTGGACGATCACCAGTGCGATCCAGGCCAGGTTCTCGTTGGCGAGGATCGACTGCGACAGCGCATCGATGCCGAGGGTCTGGGCGATCGCCGGCACGGTGTTCGAGAACAGGAACTTGAACACGTAGGCGATGATGATGCCGGAGATCACCATCGGCAGGACGAACACGGTGCGCAGGGTGCGCTGGAAGCGGATCCGCGACGTGAGCCCGAGGGCCAGGAAGAACGCGATGGCGTTGGTGATGATCACCGTCACCAGGGCGAAGCCGAGGGTGAACAGGTAGGCCCCGACGATGCCCTCGTCGCGGAAGACGGCGATGTAGTTGCGGATCCCGGTGAACTCCCAGTCCCCGAAGCCGATCGAGTTCGTGAACGAGTACCCGAAGCCCACGATGGCCGGGACGGTGATCGCGAGGGTGAACGCCAGGAGGGCGGGGAACAGGAAGAAGTAGTAGATCGGGTCGATCTTGGGGGAGTTGGGGGACTCCTTGGGCGGAGGCGCGGAGCTGCGCTGAGGCGTGCTCGCGCGCGGAGGCGTCGATGTCGTCTCTGACATGGGTGTTCCTTGTCCGGTGCGGGGTGGGGCGCTCAGGCGCGGTAGGCGAGGCTGGCCCAGTCGCTGTCGAGGCGGGCCAGCATGGTCTCGGGCTTCTCTCCGAAGACGATCGCCTGGAGGTAGTTCGCCCACGGGATCGTGTTGGGGATGAACTGGGAGGCGCCCATGTAGTAGCGGGCCTCGTCGTAGTAGGACTGCATCTCCACGATCCGCGGATCGGTGGCCGGCGGGGCGTCCTTGGTGGTGCCCAGGTACAGGAAGTCCACGTTGTAGGTGTCCTGGACCTCCGGCTGCATGAAGAACTTCACCAGCTCGCGGGCGCCCTCGGGCTGGTCGGCGGCCTCGGGGATCCACAGGGCGAGGTCGATGTTCACGCGGATCTTGAGATCCGCGGGATCCTCGGTGACCGGGAGCGGGAACATCCCCATCTCGGCGCCGGTCTCCGCCTTGGCGATCTCCGGCAGCGCCCAGGGGCCCTGCAGCAGCATGGCCGCCTCGCCGTTGGCCATCGCGGTGTTGCCCTCGTTGTAGGTGCGGGCCGGGGCGTCGTCCTGGTGGAAGGGGAGCAGCTCGAGCATGCGGGCGATGGGCTCCTGCCAGTCCTTCGAGAACGAGTGCTCCGCGCCCGGGCCGACCTCCTCGCCGATCTCCGTGACCTGCTCGTAGAAGGTGCGGACGTCGATCATCCCGCCGAGGGTGTAGTCGAACATCCCCTGGTTCAGCGTCCACGCGTCGGCGAAGGTGCCGTAGATCGGGGTGACGCCGGCGTCCTGCAGCTCCGTGCAGAGCGCGGTGAACTCGCTCCACGTGGTCGGGACGCTCAGTCCGTGCTCGTCGAAGATGGCCCGGTTGTAGATGACGGCCGCTCCCGCCACCGACCACGGCAGCACGCTGGTGCGGCCGGGGTAGGGCGGGTACCAGTCCGCGAGGTCCTTGATGTCGTCGCGGATCCGGGAGGCCTCCTCCATGTCGGAGAGGTCCGAGAGCCCGCCGCGCTCGCGGAAGCGCGACATCTCGAGGTTGTAGTTCTGCAGGGCGACGTCCGGCGGGTTCCGCCGGGCGAAGCCGGCCGAGAGGTTGGATGCGACGTCGTGGACGTACCGGTACTGCGGCTGGGCGGCGTCGAGCTCCGCCAGCAGCGTCTTGATGTGGTCGAAGATCTCGCGCTTGGACTGGTAGAACGTCACGTCCTTGCGACCGGAGGCGCCGCAGCCGGCGAGCCCGGTCGCAGCGAGTGCCCCGCCTGCGGCGAGCAGGCCGCGCCGGCTCGTCTGCAGTCGGGAGAGGGGAGAGGGTGACACCGTCGTCTCCTTCGGGTGGTGGGCTCGGGAGCCTGGATGGACCGGCCGGGCGGCCGAATCGGTCGGGCCGGGCGGTGCCCGGCGGGTCGGTCGTGGCCGGAGCCGGGGCGGCCGCCCCGGTCGAGGGCGGGCTGCCGGTCAGCGCCGACCGGGAGCGCCAGCCTAGGCCGAAGGCGGCGGTCCTGGTCGCCGGAGCGGAAACCTCCGTCCGGCGGTTCCGGTCGTCCCCTCCGAGGGGCGCACGAGGCGCCCGCCGGAGAAGATATAGACCATAGATTTAAGTTCTGCAGGAAGTATGGCCCCTGTCTCGGGTACCGTCAAGGGATGACTCAGAGCACGGCGCGGTCGCCGCGGCTGCTGCGCCGGATCAACACCGGCCTGCTGCTGCGGTTCGCGCTGGCCAGCACCGATTTCACGGCGGCCGAGGCGATGGCCGCGAGCGGCCTGACGCGGGCCACGGTGCTCGGCGTGTGCGGGGATCTGGTCGAGGCCGGGTGGCTCGAGGAGATCGAGGACAGCCGCGTCGCAGGGCTCTCCCAGCGGGGTCGCCCGGCGCGGCGCTACCGGCTGCGCGAGGGGGTCGGCGCCGTGGTCGGCGTGGACGCCGGGGAGAACCGTTTCGCCGCGGCCGTCGCGAACCTCCACGGGGAGGTCCTCGCCTCCCAGCACCGCCGGGTCGACCCCTCCGAGGTGGACCGCGACGACCGCGTGGTGATCGTCCGCGACCTGATCCGGGGCGTCCTCGCCGACGCCGGCGTCGCCGCGAGCTCCCTGCTGGTCACCGTGGTCGGCATCCCGGCCCCGGTCGATGCCGAGGGCCGCTCCCCGGAGGACCAGAACATCTTCTGGACGATGATGAACTCCGGCTTCCAGGACCGCCTCGAGGGCTTCGTCGTCCTCGAGAACGACGCCAACCTCGCCGCGCTCGCCGAGCAGGCGGCCAGCCCCGGCCGGAACGTCGCGACGCTGCTGTCGGGTGAGCGGTTCGGCGCCGGCCTCGTGGTGGACGGGCATCTGCTGCGCGGCGGCCGCGGAGGCGCGGGGGAGATGCGCTTCCTCGACCTCCTCGTGCGCGAGGACGACCTCGACCTCGGCTCCGCGGACGGCGTCGGCGCCCTCGCGCGGCGCTGGGCACAGACGGAGCTGAGCCGCAGCGACGCGCCCTCGTCCCTGCGGCGCCTGCCGCTGGACCGCGTGGACGCCGAGGCCGTGTTCGCCGCCGCCCGGGACGGGGACGCCCTCGCCGAGGGCATCCTGCGGCGGCTCGGCGGGCGCATCGCGCAGATCGCCATGGTGCTCGAGAGCATCCTCGACGTCGAGAAGGTCGTGGTCGCCGGGGGCATCGCCGCGGCCATCGGCCCCGTGCTCGGCCATGCGCGCAGCATCCTCGAGGCCCAGTTCCAGCCGCCCTTCCCCGAGCTCGTCGCCAGCGGGCTGGGCCGGGACGTGATCGTGCGCGGCGCGGTGGAGCTCGCCCTCAGCCGGATCCGCGAGGCGCCGCTGGACTTCCTGCCCGCGGGGGCGGGGGCCGAACCGGTCGGGAGCGGACCTCAGTCCTCGTAGGCGCGCAGCGCGACGACGCGTGCCTCGCGGCAGCCGTGCGTGTCCTCGACGACCAGGCGCAGCCTGTCCATCGGCGTCGCCGATCCGAGACGGATCGAGCACCGTCGACGGCGGTTGTCCCGGATCCGCGCCAGGACCACCCATTCCCCCGCGACCCTGGCCTCGACCCGGGCGTCGCGGACGAGCGAGGGAGGGATCTCCGCCTCCGTGCGGTGGTGGTGGAGGTTGATGAGATCCTCGTCGACGTCGTCGTCGAACAGCACATCGACGGTGCGGACCTCCCGCGGCGATGCCCAGCCCAGCTCGAGCCACGGGCGGGGATCCTCCTCCTGCGGCGCCGATACCCACAGATGAGGCCCGCCGTAGGGGCGGGAGAAGCCGCCCACGGCCTGCGACGGCGCCAGGGCGGCCGTCGGCTCCGCGAGACGGAAGCAGATCCCGCGACGGTGGAGGGTCTGCTTCCACGCGCGCCACTGCTCGGTGAACCTCTCCGCGGGCGGCAGGTCGCGGTGGCCCAGGACCAGCACCCCCGGCACCGCCTCGGCGCCGATGTGCACGCCGAGGAGCGGGTTCGCCCGGAGGACGACGACGGCGTTCCGGGCCTCGGCGGGCTCCCACCGGAGGGGCAGTCGGACCCAGGAGCGCCCTTCCGCGACGGGGACGACGGCTCGCTCGATCTCCTCGTGGGGAAGGTAGTTCTGCGGCAGGCGGGTGCGGTGCAGCGCGACGTGGAGCTGCGTGGCCTCGGCCGCGTCCAGCAGGATCTCCAGACCGTCCAGGCGAGGCCGCACGGGGAGGACCAGGGCGATGTCGTCGACCAGCTCGCGGTGCCCCGTGCTGCGCGAGGAGGCGAGCCGGGTGGTCGTCGAGGACGCCCGGACCTCGGCGCACCGGGCGAGATCGGCCGGGTCGTCGTTCTCGAGGCCCAGGACCGAGGCATCCGCCCGCACCAGAGCTCGTCGGAGCTCGGGCAGATGCTCCTGCGCCAGCGCCGCCGGCGGGGCGTCGAGCTCCTGCGCGAGCGCCGCCGCGATCCCGGCCGCCTCGCCCAGGACGGCGCACGTCGCCATCACGCGGGTCGAGCCGAAGGCGACATGGCTGGCGCTGATGTTCCTCCCGGCCATCCACAGGTTGGCCACGTTCGCGGAGTACAGGCAGCGCAGAGGGATGTGGTAGCTGCCCTCGGGGTGCCAGTGCCGCGATCCGCTCTCGGCGGCGTAGACGCCGCCGGCCGGGTGCAGGTCGATCGACCACCCGCCGAAGGCGACCCGGTCCGCGAAGTCCCGCTGCCCCAGCACGTCCTGCTGGGTGAGGACATGGTCGCCGACGAAGCGTCGGTACTCCCGCTTCCCGGGCACGGAGCCCACCCATTCGAGGGTGAGGGTCTCGGCGTCGTAGCGTCCGGAGTTCTTGATGTGGTCCCACAGGCCGTAGCAGACCGCCTGCAGCTCGTCCCGGATCCTCTCGTTGTCGTGGACGATGTCGAGCTCCCCGCCCCATTCGATCCACCAGAACGCACAGCCGCTCATGTCCTGGCGGATCACGCGATGCTCCGGGATCGAGGTGGCGCCGATGTCCACGGCGAACGAGGGCGGGACGAACTTCTGCGGCCGGCCCGTGTCGTGGGAGGCGAAGAGGATCGTGCTGCCCAGCATGTTGTCGTCGGGCACCTCTGGGGCCCACGACTCGTCGAACGCGGAGCGGGGCTCGCGTCCCGACATGGAGCGCGCCCCCGCGAGGTGGCCGACCAGCCCGTCGCCGGTGCAGTCGATGAACGTCCCGGCGTGGATCGTGGTGCGCCGCTCGGACCCGCTCGTCCAGCCGGTGACCGCGCGGATCGTGCGCCGATGCTCGGGCCCGTCCGCGTCGACCTCGGTGACGTCGGTGTTCAGGAGCAGGGTGATGCCGTCCTCGGCGCGCACGGTCTCCAGGAGGAGGAGGTCCCAGTAGTACGGGTTGCCATCGGGGTTGCGGAACTGGTTCTCCACGAACAGCTCGCCCATGATGCCCGTCTCCCGGGCGTTCAGATGGGTGCCGTGCGCGGTCGCACCGCACACCCAGACGCGCACCTCGCTGGAGGAGTTCCCGCCCAGGACCGGCCGGTTCTGCACCAGCACCACCTGTCTGCCGCGACGCGCCGCGGCGACGGCCGCGCAGATCCCTGCCAGCCCGCCGCCGATGACGGCGACGTCCGTGCGGAGCGTCGTGCGCATCATGACCGCGCTCCGTCCTGGGGAGCACGTGCGAGCCGGATGGCGCAGGTGCCCTCCGCTGCGGCGCTGCGCTGGGCCAGCAGGATCCGATGCACGTGGGGACCCCAGGTGTCCTCGAGCTTCTCGTCCCCGGTCGGGATCCTCTCGATGCGGGCCTCGAACCGGGCGGGGTCGAAGGTCGCCAGCGCGGCGCCGATCCGGATCCGGCCCGGGGCGGGGAGCGACGGAGCGTCCCGCGTCATGAGGACCAGCGTCATGCGTCGCGGCTCCGCGAAGCACCAGCTGTCCCGGATCGTGACCCCGGAGCCGTCCGGGTCCTCGTCGGGGTCGCCGGATCGGGGACGCAGCAGGGTCACCTCGCGCCAGCAGGACGCGAGCCCAGCCTCGGGCGGGTAGGCGGGCGCCAGATCCATGCGCAGGGACGCCGTGGTGCCCTCGTCGACGAAGGCGGTGCCGCGGGCGGCGAACTCCTCTCCCGGCGACTGCTCCACGCCCGGGTTCCCGGCCCCTCCGGCCGTGGCCGGGGACGGGGATCCCGGGCCCGCCGGCAGCGGGACGCTGTGGAAGGCGCTGCGCATCGTCCAGATGCCGTATCGGGTGGCGGGTTCGAAGGTCTCGCGCCGGTAGACGCCGACCCCCACGTCGATGAGCACGGGATCGCCGTCGAGGGAGGCGATCACGCCGCCCACGTCGTTGTGGTTGTGGGAGACGTCGTTGTGCCCGCCCTTCGCCGCCACGAACCAGCCGGCGACGGCGCCGGTCCGCTCCCGGGACGCGGCGAGCTCGGTCCCCGGGGCGTACCAGGACGCAGGCATGCCCGGCTCCGCGGGTCCCTGCTCCGCCCAGTGCGGGTCGCGCAGTTCGCGGAGGGTGCGGAGGAACTGCGGAGCCAGCTGCTCGGGCACGTGGAACGGGTGCTGCCGCCCCATCCATCGGGCATGGCGCACGACGGTCTCGTCGCCGATGGTCGCCCCGAACCGCCCCAGGAGGTGCCAGGAGGCGTTCGGCGGCAGCGAGGCGGCGCCGTCGGAGAAGTTCACCTGCGTCCGGGCGTCGATCTGCATCGCCAGGGGGAAGCGCGCCATCGCGGGGACCGGCGCGACCGCGAACCCGTCCAGCTCCCCGCCGCTGATCCCGTGGAGCACCTCGAGCGCCTCGAACAGGGTGGCGCCCGCCCACCACCAGTAGGTCGCCCCCTCGTCGCAGGAGCCGTCCGGTGCGTACCCGGCGCGGAATCGGTCCAGGATCTGCAGGGCCTGCTCGACATCGGCGGCGAGGACGGCGGCATCCGGCTCCACGACCGCCGCGCACACCAGGACGTTCGAGACGATCCACGGCGCCCAGTTGTTCGGCGTCTCCTCGTGGCCGTGCCAGAAGTACGTCTCCCGTCGCCACGGATCCAGGACCCGCCGGCGGATCTCGTCGTGGACGCGTGCCCTCAGCCCGGGGAAGCGCGTCTCGAGCCGGGTGCCGGCGACGCTGTCGATCGCCGCGAGCATCCCGCCGACGTAGCCGTCCGAGAGGTCCAGGATGTCGCGGCCGGGGATCGGAAGGGGCGGGCGCTCCCCGGTCTCGGGCAGGGCGTAGTGCGAGGGGAGGCACCAGGCCGTCAGCTCGCAGAGGTGCCAGATCGCATCGGCCAGGTCCTCCAGCGCGGCCTCGTCGTCCGTGACCATGAGGGCCAGGGCGGCGGCGCCGGCGGAGCCGAGCAGTCCGCGCTGGGCATGCTCGTAGGGCTGTCGCTCGCCGGTGGCGGCGTAGTGGTGCCACAGGGTCAGCCGGGGCGGGGCCTCGGCGGCACGCTCTGCCCAGGAGCGGGCGGCGCGCAGCACCTCGGCGGTGTCGGCGCGGTCCAGGCCGCTCCAGGCGGCGCGGTCCTCGACGGGCGGGGCGGCCTGCCAGGCGCGCGGGCGCAGCGCGGTGCGTGCGCGGGGCGTCAGCAGCGCGCGGAAGGTCGTCGGCGGGTTCGACATCATGCTCCGATCGGGTCAGGCACGCAGCGCGAAGGCGTGGGCGCTGATGGACTCGTGGAAGGCTCCGGTGGTCGCGAAGGCGATCGCCTCGTCCACGGCATGCGCGGACAGGCGGCCCACCTCGGTGCCGAGGGATCCGGCGATGTGCGGGGTGAGGAAGGTGTTGGGGCAGCGTCGCAGCCGGGCGCCGCGGGGGAGCGGCTCCTCGTCGGCGACATCGAGCAGGGCCACGAGGTCTCCCTGCTCGAGCCGGTCGGCGAGGGCCTCCTGGTCGACCAGGTCGCCGCGCGCGGTGTTGATGAGCACGGTCCCCGGCCGCATCCGCGCGATGAGGCGGCGGTCGATCATGCCGCGGGTGGAGGGCAGCGACGGGGCGTGCACGGTGATGATGTCGCTGATCCGGGCGAGCTCCTCCAGGGGGACCAGGCGTGCGCCGAGCTCCGCGGCCCGGCTCGGATCGAGCGTGGGGTCGGCCAGGAGCACCTCGAGGTCCATGTCCCGCAGCCGCGCGAGGACGAGGCGCCCGATGGTCGAGGCCCCGACGACGCCGACGGTCCGGGCGCGGGCTCCCACCGAGGGCCAGGCGGCCTCGACGTCCGCGTCGTCCGCGCCGGCGCGGATCCGATCCGCGGCCCAGAAGGCGTGCTTGGCCCCGAGCACGATCAGCGCCATGGTGAACTCGGCGACCGGGATCGCGTTGGCGCCGGCCGCCGAGCTCACGGCGATGCCCCGGGCGTACACCGCGGGATCCACGATCGGGCGCAGGGTGCCGGCGGAATGCGCGATCGCGCGCAGGGCGGGGAGCTCCTCGAGGGTCTCGGTCCCGATCCGCTGCGTGCCCCACCCGGTGATCAGGACCTCCGCCCGGGCCAGCACGCTGCGGTCCTCGGGCTGCCCGAGGTCCAGCGGCCGATCGGCCAGGAGCTCGAGATCCGGATGGGTCTCCAGGCGGCGCAGGTCCCACTGCCCGAAGACTCGGCGGAAGGTCGCGTCGGGCATCAGGAATCCGATGCGGGTCCGGGCACGGGTCACGGGAGCCTCCTGGTGGCTGGGGTCGGCTGTGCCATCCCAGCCCGCCCCCAGGAGTCATGTCAACGCTATCCGTTCGATCGAACAGAAAGTGAACATCTGCCCGCCGTCTGCTCCATGGCCTGGAGGTTCATCGCCGCGGCCCCGTGGACTCCCGGACGGTGAGGCGGGGGCGCAGGGTGACGTGCCGCGCCGCACTGACCGTGTCCGTGCTCGCCAGGCGCTCGAAGGCCATCGCCGCCGCGAGGCGGCCGATGTCCCGCCCCGGCGGGGTCACGGCCGTCAGCGGCACCGCGGCGAGCGCCGCGAAGGAGTCGTCGAAGGTGAGGATCGACAGGTCGCCGGGCACGTCGAGCCCCATCTCGAGGGCGATCCCCGTCAGCTCGACGGCGTAGTGGTCGGAGTGGGCGAGCACGGCCGTCACCCCGGCGTCCAGGGCGCTGCGCAGGAAGCTCCGGGCGAGATCGCCGCTGTCGCCCTCGGGGACCTCCGCGACCGGCGAGACGGGCGGGAGGTCGAGGCGCTCCAGCGCCCTGCGCACGCCGACTCGCAGGAACGGCGCCGAGGGGGTCTCGACGAAGTACATGCCGATCCGCTCATGGCCCAGCTCTGCGAGGTGGCGGATCCCGATCACGGCGCCCGCGCTGTGGTCGGTCCGCACCGACTCCAGCTCGTCTCCCACCGGGGCGTTCTCGACCGACCTCTCGACCATGACGACGGGCACCGGGGCCTCGCTGAGCTGGGCGAACCTGTCGAAGGAGTCGGCCACGGTGGTGGTCACCAGCAGGGCGTCCGCCCCGCCCGAGAGCATCCGGGCGATCTGGGCGCGCTCCCGCTCGGCCTCGTAGAGGCTGACGCCCAGGACCACGCGGCCGCCGAGCGCGCGGGTGCGCTCCACGGCCCCGTCGACGATCTGCGGGAAGTAGTAGCTCGGATCGGGCGTGATGAGGCCGAGGGTGAACAGCGGCGCGTCCGCTCCGGAGGCGTCCCCACCCGCGCGAGGGGCCGGGCGGTGGCGCACTCCGCCGAAGGCCTCGGCCTCCACCGCCTCCGCCCCGCCGTGGATGCGTCGCACGCGCCCGGCGTCGGCGAGCTCGCGGAGGTCCCGGCGCACGGTCATCGGCGAGACGCCGATGCGCTGCGCGAAGTCGGCGACCGAGACGGTGCCGTGCATGCGCAGCTCGGCGAGGATCCGCTGCTGCCGGTCGTGGAGATCCATGCCGCTCCTGATGATCGATTTATGTTCGAGTGATCATCGTACCTTGACGATGATCGGCGTCGCTGTCGAGACTTCACAGCCATGGGGTCGGCGCGACGGAGCGTCCCGACGACCCCGACCCGTCCACCCGTGAGCAAGGGAGCCGCCGTGAACGTCTCGACACCCGTGAAACCGCGACAGCCGGCGGCGACGTCCCTGCGCTCGCCCGCCGCGCCGGACGCGCCGCGCCGCCGCGTGCGCTTCGGCGCGAAGCTGCGCCGCGACTACCCGCTGGCGATCATGGTCGCCCCCGCGGTGGTGCTCCTGCTGCTGTTCGTCTACGTCCCGCTGCTGGGGAACGTCATCGCCTTCATGGACTACCTGCCGTTCGTCCCGATCCTGCAGAGCCCGTGGGTCGGGCTGGAGAACTTCACCCTCCTGTTCGCCGATCCGGCGTTCTGGACCGCGGTCTCCAACACCCTGCAGATCACGGCGATCCAGCTGCTCCTCTTCTTCCCGGTGCCGATCGCGCTGGCCCTGCTGATCCACTCGCTCGCCTGGCCCTGGCTGCGATCCGTCGTCCAGTCGGTCCTCTACATGCCCCACTTCCTGTCCTGGGTGATCGTGGTCGGCTTCTTCCAGCAGACCCTGGGGTCCGGCGGAGTGCTCAACCGGACCCTGCGCGAGCTCGACCTGGCCACGATCCACGTGATGTCCGACCCCGGGACCTTCAAGCTCCTGCTGGT
>Ga0302349_1002129_pt1 | contig 13297 bp, 11 predicted proteins | sample PhyAR1_FD_202176 | JGI IMG/M metagenome (GOLD analysis project Ga0302349, IMG submission 202176) | Leaf surface microbial communities from alfalfa plants in UC Gill Tract Community Farm, Albany, California, United States - DLSL A.R1... | ecosystem: Host-associated > Plants > Phyllosphere >...
ATGCTTCTACCTTAGAATGGAGCATCACTGACGCACCATCTGCTTAAATTTTATAAGAGAATCAATGGAACAAAAGTCTAGCGCTTATCATATAAGAGCAGCTTTTGTTCCTTTTTTGTTGCACGCTCTTAAATCCATCTACAGGATGTCTTAATTGCACTAGCAGGGAACAAAGACTTTAGCGGTGAAAATAGCCGCAGATGCTGTCGTGAGTGTTTTTGGCTGTTCTGATCAAAAGTCTAGGTATATTCATTCTTTTGTGCTGAAAAAAATGGTATACTACAGTTCAGAGACTAAAAGGAGGAAATTTATTGGTTACTAGTATCTTAACAGCAATTTATTTAGTCAATGCTTTAATTGCACTTGTGACTATTTTAGTGAAGCCTCGAGATGTAGCCGCCATTTGGGCTTGGCTGCTGGTCTTATTTGCACTACCCGTGGTTGGCTTTTTTTTATATTTATTTTTTGGTCGAGGCTTAACCGACAAAAAGAAATTTTACTTACAGCAAAGTGATTTAAAAGAACTGGAAAACTTCGGTGATTTTCAAGAAGAAAGCTTAGAACTCTACAATCAAGTAATGGATACACCAGAGCAGCAGCAATTTGTTGACTTTTTCTCTGGGCTAAACCGTATGCCGCTAACTCGTAAAAATCAAGTGAAAATTTTTACTGATGGAACAGCTAAGTTTGATGCCTTAATGAAAGATATTCAAGCAGCCAAATTTTCCATTCATATTGAATATTATGCCTTTGTTACTGATACGATCGGCACGCAAATTTTAAAATTGTTAGAAGAAAAAGCTGCAGCTGGCGTTGAAGTTCGTTTGCTTTATGATGCTTTTGGCTCTAAAAAGACCAAGCATAAAGACTTTACCCAATTGTGTAAAAATGGCGGGCACGTCCAAACCTTTATCACGTCACAAAAAGCACTTTTAAAATTCCGTTTAAATTACCATGATCACCGGAAAATCGTCGTAATTGATGGCAAAATCAGCTATATTGGCGGCTTTAATGTCGCAGATCAATACGCCGGTACTACGAAGAAATTTGGCTACTGGCGAGACACTCATTTACGAATTCAAGGAGCGGCAGCGTCACTACTGCAAATGCGCTTTCTTATGGACTGGAATGTTTCTTCACCTGTCGGGGAAAAAGTAGCCTATCACTTGGATTATTTCTTCAAAATAAAAGATGTCAGTCCTCAAGGGAATACTAATATTCAAATTATTGCTAGTGGACCGAATAGTGATCATGAACAAATCAAGCTGGCTTTTATTAAGCTAATCACTTCTGCTAAGAAACGTTTATGGATTCAATCACCTTATCTCGTACCTGACGACAGCGTAGTCGCAGCGCTAAAAATTGCTGCTGCTTCGGGAGTAGACATTAAAATTATGATCCCTGACAAACCGGATCATCCATTTATTTACCGAGCTACCCAATATTACGCACGCCAATTAATCAAAGAAAATATTGAAATTTTAGTTTATCAAAATGGATTTCTCCACGCAAAAACAATGATTATGGATGATGAAATTTGTACAGTTGGTTCTGCCAATCAAGACATTCGCAGCTACAAATTGAATTTTGAAGCCAATGCGATTCTCTATGATCCTCAAGTCATTCAACAATTAGAAGCAATCTTTATTGAAGATCGTAAGCAATGCCAACTAATGACACCAGAAGTAGTAAGAAAAATGTCTAAATGGTTGTTGTTCAAACAGCAAATTTCTCGCCTGTTTTCACCTATTTTATAAATTTTACAGCACAAATTTAAGATTGTTGCGTGAAAAATTTAAATTTTTTATTGTTATTTTTTAACAGGCGAACAATTATTTTTCTTTTAAAAAAACTTCTCTTCTATGTTTTTTAATAGCTTATATAAAAATATGACTAAAAAAATAGTAAATTTATTGTTGACAATAAAAGTGAAAAGTACTATGCTACGTATAAGTTAATAAACAAAGTGATGAAAGAAAAGCAGTAAGGAGATAACCTCTGTGGAAGAGAGCTAGTGGTGGTGAGAACTAGTACACGTTATTGAATGAATTACATTCTGGAGCAATTGCCTCAAGGGCACGAGTAGCGGCGTTATTCGCTTAGAGGTATATAGAATTTTCTATGTATAAATTAAGGGTGGTACCACGAACAATTTCGTCCCTAAGTCTTTAAGACTTAGGGACTTTTTCTTTTCTCAAAATTACCGGTAAACAGGAAAGTCGACAGGAACTACAGTGAATCAGTTTGTTGCTAATATCGGCACAAATTATTTATAACAACAAAACTTGGAGGGTGAGAATATGAACATTATCGATGAGCTAACATGGCGCGATGCGATCAATCAACAAACAAACGAAGAAGGTTTACGTGAACTAACAGAAAATACGAGCATTTCGCTATATTGTGGCGTTGATCCAACTGGCGACAGCATGCACATCGGACATTTGATTCCATTTATGATGATGAAAAGATTTCAATTAGCAGGTCATCACCCTTATATCTTGATCGGCGGCGGTACTGGAACAATCGGCGACCCTAGCGGACGTACGACTGAACGAGTTTTGCAAACGATGGAAGCCGTTCAACACAACGTGGATAGTCTTTCTGCACAAATGAAAAAATTATTCGGGAAAGATGCCAATGTTACCATGGTCAATAACTACGATTGGCTGTCCAATTTAACATTGCTAGATTTTTTAAGAGACTTCGGTAAAAACTTTAATGTCAATACGATGCTAGCAAAAGATATCGTAGCTAGCCGTTTGGAAAGCGGTATTTCCTTTACTGAATTTACGTACCAAATACTACAATCCATTGACTTCTTACAATTATACAGACAACACAACGTTCAATTACAAATCGGTGGGGCCGACCAATGGGGAAATATTACAGCCGGTTTGGATTTAATTCGAAAAAAAGAAGGCCCAGAAGCTAAAGCGTTTGGTTTAACAATTCCTTTGATGCTAAAAGCAGATGGAACTAAATTTGGAAAAACAGCCGGTGGTGCAATCTGGTTGGATCCGAAGAAAACCTCTCCATTTGAATTCTACCAATTCTGGTTGAATCAAGATGACCGTGACGTAGTGAAATACTTGAAATTCTTTACTTTCTTAACGAAAGAAGAAATTGATGAATTGGCTGAAAAAGTAGTGAAAGAACCCGGCAAGCGCGAAGCGCAACGACGTCTGGCTGAGGAAGTTACACGCTTTGTTCACAGTGAAGTAGCGTTAAAAGAAGCGCAAAAAATATCAGAAGCTCTTTTCTCCGGCAATATCAAAGAATTGTCGTTAGAGGAAATCGAGCAAGGGTTTGAACATGTGCCGACTGTTGAAGTCAGCAGTGAGCCAAAAAATATCATTGAATGGCTAGTAGAAACCCAAATTGAACCTTCTAAAAGACAAGCTCGCGAAGATGTGAGCAACGGAGCTATAAGTATTAACGGTGATCGCGTCACCGATTTAGATTTTGCAATCAATCCGTCACAACATTTCGATGGAAAATTCGTTGTTGTACGCAAAGGGAAGAAACAGTACTTTTTGGCAAAAGTCGTGAATTAAAAGTTCCTAATAATTTCAATTAAAGAACAGTGGTTATTATTGGAACGAAATGAAAACTCAAATTTCCTTACAATGTGACGTGTAATCCGATAATACGACCAGAAGAGCTGTTTTGCAATCAGAGAAACTGAAGCAAATTTTCTTTTAGTTGCTTCAGTTTCTGTTTTGTGTAAAGGAGGTTTAAATTGTGAAGCCAGTGAAACCGCGTGTTTCTTTTGTTGAAAGTTTATTGATTCTCATTGCACTTTTAGCAATTTTGGGGTATTTGATTATTGGCCAAAAACTTTCACCGCACATTCCGATTCTGTTTGTTTTCATGCTTTTACTGCTGTATGGAAAATGGAAAGGATTCACTTGGGATGATATTCATAATGGGATTATATCAGGGATTAGTCCAGGAATTATTCCTATCATTATCTTCTTGCTGATTGGTGTCTTAGTGGCAACGTGGATTTTGGCAGGAACGATTCCTACTATTATGGTCTATGGCTTTAAAATCATTTCCGTTAAATTCTTTTTGCCAACCGTTTTCGTTGTTTGTAGTATTGTCGGTGTGACGGTGGGAAGTTCCTTTACCACGATATCAACTATGGGTATCGCCTTTTTAGGAATTGGTCATATTTTAGGTTTTGATAATGCGATGACGGCTGGTGCCGTTATTTCCGGGGCTTTTTTAGGTAACAATATTTCTCCTCTTTCCGACACAACCAACTTGGCTGCTGGAATTGGGAATGTAAACTTATTTGATCATATTCTAAATATGATGTGGACCGTTATTCCCGCTTTTCTTCTATCCATTGTTGGCTATATCTTTTTAGGTCATCAATCAGGAAGTGCAGATTTGAAAACAGTTGATGCAATGGTCCATACTTTGCAGCACAGCTTTTGGATTTCACCAATAACGTTGTTGCCTGTAGCGATTCTTTTTCTATTCGCCTGGAAAAAAATTCCTGCGGTTCCAACTTTACTGGTCGGTTCCACAGTAGCTGTCATTTTAGCGCTCATTCATAATCACACTTTGAATTTGCAAAAGATCGCCAGCATTTTAATGAGTGGTTATGTTGCAGTTACTGGTGATAAAAGTATGGATGTGCTTTTATCGCGTGGGGGTATTGAAAGTATGCTTAGTTCGGCTGCTTTGATTATTCTAGCGTTGGGACTAGGCGGATTACTGATCAAATATGAGATTGTTGCTACTTTAATTGATAAAATTAAAGGTTCTGTTAATAAGCCAGCTAAGTTAATTAGTTTGACTGCTTTAAGTTCCATCGGTGTTAATTTGCTTGTGGGAGAACAATATCTTTCTATTATTTTACCCGGCGAAACATTTAAATCTTCTTTCGATCGTTTATCGATTGATAAGAAATATTTAACGCGCACATTAGCTGATGCCGGTGCGGCCTTTAATTCACTGATTCCTTGGGGAGTCAGCGGTACGTTTATTATGGGAACTTTAAAAGTTAGTGCATTAGCTTATTTGCCTTATGCGTTCTTTCCACTGCTTTGTCCGCTGATTACTGTTATTTTAAGCCTTCGTTTGAATCGGAAATATCATGAACAATCTGCCTAGTCAAGCTCATTTTATGCTAAGTCATTGGCACGTTTAATTCACTATTCAAGTGGATAAATCTCTCCATCCATGAAAGTAAAAATAATGAATTAGTTCAAGACAACAGGCGACTGTTGCTTCTATCTTTGAGTTTATATAAATAAGTAAGCACTGAAGTGAATATTTTGAAAGTTTCTTTCGAAATATTCACTTCTATTTTTTTAGCAATAAAAGACTAATTATTTTAAAGTCCGTTTTATTATTACACAAGAGATTATTTATGAGGAAAAAAGTTCCTTTTCTTTTTATGGTCTTATTATTAGCAACAAGTTTATATATGGTAGCTACTAGTGAGAAAGTAGTAGCAGACAAAAAAATGGCTACTAAGGTGCGGTCTGGTTGGGCCGGTGTGAATCGAGTTGACTTTGGTGAGTTTGACTCAGGAGTTCTTTCACTGAAACAAAATGAAACCTATCAAATCCATGGTGTTGCTTATTTTTCCGGAGATGATCATGTGATTGACCAAGTCAAAGTTTTCTTTAAAAATGTTGATCCGGGCTTACGAATTGATTATAACGACAACTTAGTAATTAAAGGCAAACAAGGGTACTTTAGTTTTTCAGTGACATTGTTATCCGATGATGATCGGGCACATTCTTTTAAAATCATGGTCGCTGATCGTAGGGAAAATTTAAGACAATTATCGCCTAATAGTAGTACTCAAACAATTTTTTTAAAAACCACTACTAGCGAAAGTTCACATTCAACTTCTACTGATGACTCTTCAAATATTACCGAAATCTCTAGTTCCGATTCGTCTGAGGATTTAGTACAAAGCTCAGAGTCCAGTGAGAATTTGTCGATAACTGAAATTACCAATGAAAGCAGTACCTCACCGGAAAGTGATCGGACGGACAGTTCCGGTATAAAGGTCAACTCCAATATTAGCAGTGAAAGCACAACTGTAACTTCTACCGATTTCAAAGGTACTTGGGGAAGCTCAACGGTAACCAGTAACTCTTCAAAGCAAGTAGATACCACGAACGCTGATCCGGTGGCTACTATATTTCAGGACAGTCAAAAGGCCGCTCCTTGGGTGGAGCACTCCGGCATAGCGATTGTCAGCCTAAGCGGCGCTTATTACAAACGGGTGCGACTTATCAAAAAATTTGACTCATTTTTGGTGTGATGCTGCTGATAGTTGATGGAGTATTGCTTTAAAAAAAACGTAAAATACGATAATCGGATTTTTTATTGGTAGTATCAATTGAAGGAGTTAGTAGTGATTTGCTTGGACTAACATTAGGTAAGCCAAACAGATGCAGTTTTTTCTTCAGTAGGTTACAATTAAAGTGATAGTAAAGGAGGAAACTATATGAAAAAGAAAGCAATTGTTTTAGGGTTGAGTCTACTGACTATTATTTTATCTGCTTGTGGTGGTCAGACTAAAAATAGTGACAGTAGTGAAAATACTTCTCAAAAAGCGAGTGTATCTGCTGAATCCACACGTCAAAGTACTACATCTGAAACAAGTATTTCAACCAAAGAGACAACTACGGCTGAAACTACCAATAGCTCGCAAAAGGCCGCTTCAGCGTCAGCTGGGAACAGTGAGAATTCAGCACCTGATGCACAAGCTACCACTGTTTTGCAAACACTGGAAGCTGCTTTTCCCAATCAAGGATTGCCACAAGCTATTTTAACAAGTAAAACAGCACATTATTTGACGGCAGCAACAACGCCGACTCAAGATCAAGCAAATTTTCGTATTTTATACTATGCAGAACAGGCTGCTATTGCTGTTAATGATCTTCAAGTAAATCAGCTGACGCCAATCGCCGCTTTTGAAAAGAAAACGTACAACTCGCCAGCCCAAGCTCAAGCAGCCGTACAACAAAATAACGATGATGGCGGCCAAGCGGTGGATTTAGGACATGGGATCATCGGCCATCAACAAGGAGCAGCTGGTTCCAGTTATCTTACTTGGCAAGAAGGAAATTGGCGCTTGTTAGTACAGGCATCGAACGTTCAAGGAGAAAATCCACAGCCGTTGGCTAAGCAAATTGTCGATTTATTGGAAAAAGAAATGTTACCTGCACCTAAAGATGCCGGACGAATTACTTTGTCAGCCAGCAGTGGAACTGATTATCAACAAAATGCTGTTGTTTGGCAAGAAAATAACGTAGTCTATACCATTCATCACTTTGACCCAGTCCAAGCTATTAAAATGGCTACATCTATCGAAAAAAGTAAGAGCTAGGGCTCTTACTTTAGATAGCAAACAATGGTTTTTTCAAAAGACTAATTTTGATCCGTTTTTACTGAAAAAATCACGGGTTTGTTACCAAGCATTTTCAAATTCTACAAAATTATAAGAAACGTGATTGACGAAACGATTAAATATCTTGTACAATGAAGACGGATAGAAGTGAATAAAAAAAGGCACTTCATAATTTGGTTGCAGCCAAACTATGAAGCCCTGATCAGTCAGTTGGAGCTGACCAATCAAGTTGCCCTCGTCAATGCAAAGCACTGACACAATTCATTGTACTCAATTTTAGGAAAAATATCTACCCTAAAAAGGAATGACAATGTATTTACGTGTAGATTTAGTGTATATTTATTGAGCGATTGAAACGGTATTGGTACTCCAATACCGTTTTTTTCTTTTATTTTCACTTCTATCTTTTTAGAAATATATGGGTTCTTCCAGATATTTCTGCGACGTGTTTGCTACAAGCGTGAGGATTGGAATTCTTTTATTTGGGGAAATGAGAATTCAACGAAACAATGTGCATAAAATCAACGCCGCTTTTAGCAACACGTTCGGTTCATGAGTTATTGAGTGATCCGACTTTTGTCTGGTTGGGCATGGGCCAAGCGACTGGCAGCAGCTGCAGCGATTGCTCCGACAATATCATCCAAAAAAGTATGCACATCTTTGCCGTTATGAGCGTTTAATTTTTTTAAAATACCTGGCTTTACTTTGTCAATGTAGCCATAATTAGTGAAACCAATAGAACCGTACACGTTAACGATTGAAAGGGCTAAAATTTCATCAATACCATACAAGCCTTCATCTTCAGTCAATATTTCTTGCAGCGGCTGGAAAAGTTTTTGTTCTTCAGCTAAAATATCCAGTTGAATGCCTGTTAAAATTGCATTGTGAACTTCTCGTTTTGATAAAACACTTTCTACACTTTCGATACAGCTATCAAATTTTAGATCGTCAATATATGATTTTTGTAAAAACATCACTAACTCTGCCAAATCTTTTACTTCAACGCCGCGCTCTTGCAATAATTGGCGGGCTTTCATTTCTAATGTATCTCCTTGAATAACCATTTTATTCCTCCTTCCATATTGCAGTTGTAACTGTTATTATCGTAGCTTACCAAGTGTTAAACGACAAATATTTCAATAAAGTGTATCTTTTGTTTTCCTACCTGTACTAGCAATGAGGCAATAATGTTGTATGTCTTTATCTAAAAAGGATTACCATTTTCATACAAACTTGTACTGTGCATCGGCTGTCTGCGTTTGTCAGGATGAATATAATGCAAGGCATTGTTAACAGCTGTTGGTGCTTCACCAAAACCCGTAGCAATTAATTTTACTTTCCCCTCATAGGTGCAAATATCGCCTGCTGCGTATACACCCGGAATATTAGTTGCCATAAAGAAGCAACATTGATGGCGCTGCGAGTCATGTCTAAGCCCCATTCTTTTAGATGACTTAAAGAAGAAGTGAAGCCGTAGTTGACAATTAGCGAATCAACAGCTAATTCTTCAATATGATCGCTTTTAGTTGCTTTAAGTTGAATACCTTTAAATTTTTCATTATCAACTAACAAATCATTGATAATGTAAGGTGTATAAATGGAAACCGTTGATTGTTTTAGTTTGTCTACGCTATGTTCATGCCCACGGAAATCAGGACGACGATGAATAATTGCAACTTCCTTAGCAATAGGCTCCAACATCAAGGCCCAATCAATAGCAGAATCGCCACCACCGGCAATCGCAACTTTTTGGCCAGCAAAAGTTGCCATATCAGTGACGTAATAGTGAACATGTTTTCCTTCAAAAGCAGTAGCAGCTTCCAGCGCTAAGCGTCGCGGTTGAAAAGAACCATTTCCCATAGCAAAAATTACTGCTCGTGAATAATGTTTCCCCTTGGTGGTTTCTAAAAGTAATAATCCTGAAGCTTCTTGTTTGATGTTGAGTACTTCTTCTTCTAAGCAAATCGTATGTTGAAAGGGGACGATTTGCTGGGTGAGATTGTCTACTAAATCTTGAGCTTTAATCGCTGGAAAACCAGGTACATCGTAAATATATTTTTCCGGATAAAGGGTAGCTAATTGTCCGCCTAATTCAGGTAAGCTATCGATCACTTTCGTTTTGGCTTTACGGATGCCAGCATAAAAAGCAGCGAACAAGCCCACTGGACCACCACCAATAATAGTTATATCATAAATATTTTGTGTATCAGACATCTAATTCCTCCTATATGAAAGCCTACTGAGCTTTCATTAATCAAAAAAAGCTATTTGTTGTCCACAAAATAGCATGACTGCTTTAAAAAATCAAGTTTGTGAAACGCTGCATTAGTCCTTTTTAAACAGGATAAAAAAGATCATGGTAATTTCCACTGTTTTCCGATATGATATTACTGTTAAATAATACGATGGGAGGAAATAAAATGTCAGAATTTCCACAATTAGATTTAGAAAACGCAAAAGGCCCAAAAGCGGCTATTAAAACCAATAGAGGTACGATGACGGTCCAATTGTTTCCAGAACAAGCACCTAAAACAGTGAACAACTTTGTGGAGCTTGCAAAAAAAGGCTATTACAACGGCGTTATCTTTCACCGGGTAATCCCTGATTTTATGATTCAAGGGGGCGATCCTACCGGTACCGGAATGGGCGGCGAAAGCATTTATGGTGCAGCTTTTGAAGATGAATTCTCAAATGAACTGTTTAACTTGCGTGGAGCTTTATCAATGGCTAATGCGGGACCCAATACAAACGGAAGTCAGTTTTTCATCGTAAATAATCAAAATGTGCCGGCTTCTATGATGGGGCAGCTGGAAGGTGCTGGTTACCCTAAAGAAATAATTGCTGCTTATGAAAAAGGCGGTACACCTTGGCTTGATCACCGCCACACGGTGTTTGGCCAAGTAATTGACGGCATGGACGTAGTTGATGAAATTGGTGGAGTGAAAAGAGACGCACAAGATCGTCCGGAATTTGACGTTGTCATGGAGAAGGTGGACATTATCGGAGAATAAAAAGTAGCTAAATAGCGGAAGAACATAACTAGCTAGCGGCTTTTCCCGGTAGTTATTTAAAAGTAAGAGTGGAAGACAAACGTATAAAAAGCTTTTTTTCCCACTCTGAACTGAATAAACAGCGGCTAAAAGTCAGGAACTACAATCAGCTTATAAAAGGTGAGTCCTACAAAAAGCGTAGGATTCGTCTTTTATTCAAATTACTCGTGTTTTAACGACTTTTGGCTTAAGCTCTTTTTTAAGCTTGGAAGGCTTTTTTTATTCGCATTAATCCTTCCTCCAAGGTAGCTTTTGAACAAGCAAAATTTAACCGCATATGTTGTGTGCCAGCAGGGCCGAAACTAATGCCCGAATTCAAAACAACCTTTCCTTTATGAATTAAAGTGTCTTGTAGTTGCTGGTCGGTCATTTGATAATTGCTAAAGTCCAACCACATTAAATAAGTTCCTTCGGGCTGCATAACTTTAACTTGTGGCATTTCATTTGCGAAAAATTCGGTCGTCAATTGAATGTTTGCTTCCATATAGGTAAGTAATTCTTGCAACCATTGCGCACCGGTTTGATAAGCTACAGTAGTTCCGACATAACCAAAAGTATTAATCTCAGTTTGCTGGTTTTGTTTTTGGACAGTGACAAAAGCTTGACGTAGAGCCTGATTAGGAATAAAGACCATTGAATTTTTAATGCCGGCTAAGTTAAAAGTCTTGGTAGCAGCCGTTAAAGTAACTGTAAACCCTTTAAACAATTCGTTTGCAGCCGTGAAAGAACAAAAAACATGTGGCGAAAAAACTAAGTCTTGATGAATTTCATCACTGATTACAATAACGTGGTGTTTTTGACAAAGGTTTCCTAAAGTTTGGATTTCTATTTTGGTCCAAACATGCCCCCCAGGATTATGAGGATTACAAAAAAGTAGCAACTTAACATTTTCAGCAATTATTTGTTCTTCCATTTTAGTAAAGTCAATTTCAAAATGACCATTGCGTTGTATAAGGGCATGGCGTACTAAGTTACGCTTGTTTTGTTTTATTACATTGGCAAAAGGAGGATAGACAGGATCACAAATCAACACAGATTCTGAAGGCGACGTATATGCCTGAATTGCAGTAGCTAAGCTAGGCACAACCCCGCTACTAAAAAGGATAGCTTCTTTTTCGACGAGTAAACGATGATGTGTTTTTTGCCAATTTTGGATAGCTTCATACAAATTATTTGGTACTTTTGTATAGCCCAATACACCTTGTTTTAACACCTCAGACAAAGCATCTAAAATTGGTTGATGAGCTTTAAAATCCATGTCGGCAACCCATAAAGGCAATAACTCTTTTTCATCGTATGTATCTTCAATAGTGTCCCATTTGATACAATTTGTGTGGCGACGGTCAATAACATCATCGAATTTTGACATAAAACAACCCCATTTCTTTAATTTATCATTTCTGCTAGTATAGTAGACTTTAAAAAAAAGAAAAAGCTTATTGCATGAAAAAAGAGCAGTAATGCAGAAATCAAAAAAAAGTGCTATTATTTTAGATGAGTAGAAAGAATGAAAATGGTAAATGAAAGAGGAATACAAATGAAATATAAAATCGGTATGATTTTTAACGGAACAATTACAGGCTTGCAGCCTTATGGAGCCTTTGTTTCTTTGGATGAGCACACTCAAGGACTGATTCATGTATCGGAAGTCCAAGCAGGTTTTACTAAAAATATACACAGCTTATTGACTGTCGGACAAAAAGTGACAGTGCAAGTCATTGATGTGGATGAGTATTCTCAAAAAATCAGTCTATCTTTACGTACCTTGGAGAATAAAGCTCCATCAACCAATCATCGCAGAAAAAGATATTTTACTAATAAAAACAAAAAAATTGGTTTTACAAGTTTAGAAAAACAGTTACCTATTTGGATAGATGAAGCCATAGAAAAATTACTTGCGAAATAATTCTGTTTTTTTTCAGAAAATATGGTACAATTTTCCAGAACAATGAATTTTTAATACTAATTGAGGTGGATGTTTTGTCTAACAAAAGAGTCGCTGGAACTATTATGCTTAACCTAGAAAACGGCAGTAAAAAATTTTTAATGCGCCCTTTAAGTGAAAACATAGAATTCGCGACAGCAAAAGTGTCTGATAGTATGACTGGTTTGGCTAGTATGTTGCAATTGTTTAAGGAAGAAATCCAACTTGATGTAACAAACATAAACTTAGTAGAATTAACTAATGCTCACATCAATAAAGAAAATCTTCCACTGTTCGTCTTTGAAATGGAAGAAAAGTATATGCCAAAGCATTTTACAAATAGCGACTATACTTGGGCAGAACCTTCTAAACTGAAAGCATTGTGGTCCTCTTATGAAATAGAAGGCGTACCAATGTTCTAAGAATGATCAACATAAGAATAGAAATAACGGCGAGATCAATAGAATCTCGCTTTTTTAGTACTAAAAAACTATTAAGAACCGATAATTTATAACCGAATGATGTAACAAAAAATCAAATTTACAATCGTTATTAAACGCTTACCTTATCTTTTTTTTAAGCTAGTAGTCTACAATAAAAGAGAATGCCGAAGAAACCAAAAACCATTAAGCAAAAATGAAAAAAACCTCCAAAATAAATTTTAAAAAAGTGTTGACCTGACACGGAAATCTTGATATATTATTACATGTCGCAAGGCGGCCAAGCCCGCTGTGCACATCACTGAAATCAAGAATTGAATAACACTTCTTTGATTTCAAAACCTCGAAAAAGGTTATGAAAAGCAACGAAAAAAGTTGTTGACAAATAACAAACGAGGTGGTAAGATATAGAAGTTGTCGCAGCCGCATGCGACAGTCGCCAGTAACTGCATCCATCTGAACAATCTTTTGAAAAGTTCTTGACAATTCTTTAGAA
>Ga0302349_1002130_pt1 | contig 13296 bp, 8 predicted proteins | sample PhyAR1_FD_202176 | JGI IMG/M metagenome (GOLD analysis project Ga0302349, IMG submission 202176) | Leaf surface microbial communities from alfalfa plants in UC Gill Tract Community Farm, Albany, California, United States - DLSL A.R1... | ecosystem: Host-associated > Plants > Phyllosphere >...
ATCTGTAAATAATACTGCTCCCCCACGTCCGGTTGCAGGCGTGTGGCGTTGACCTGCAGCAAAATCTCCTGCCCGTGCCACTCCACAATCACCTCATACTGCGGTCCCATATACGCCACGTGGCGGATCACGCAGCGCTGGCTCTCCTCGCCGTGCTCGCCCAGCGTAATCGCCTCCGGGCGTACGCCGACCTGACCGGCACCCTCGTGAGCAAAGTGTGCGGCGCGGGGCAGGCGGTAACCGTAGATATCCACAAACTCCTGCGAGAAGGTCGCCGGGAACAGGTTGGCGTCGCCCATAAAGCTCGCCATAAAGCGCGAGGCGGGCTGGCGATAGAGATCCTGCGGCGAACCCATCTGCATGATGTGGCCCTTGTTCATCACCAGCACGGTATCGGAAACCGCAAAGGCCTCGCTCTGATCGTGCGTCACGTACAGCGACGTAATATTGAATTGCTTTTGCAGTTCGCGGATTTTGTCGCGCATGCTGCGCCTGAGGTTGGCGTCGAGGTTACTCAGCGGCTCATCGAACAACAGCACTTTCGGTTTTAAGATCAATGCGCGCGCCAGCGCCACGCGCTGCTGTTGGCCGCCGGAGATCTGATCCACATAGCGGTCTTCAAAGCCGTCCAGATCGACCATCGCCAGCGCTTCTTTCACCCGCGTTTTGATTTCACTGCGCGACACGCCGAGCATTTTCAGGCCGTAGCCCACGTTCTCGCCCAGCGACATGTGCGGGAACAGGGCATAGGACTGAAACACCATGCAGATATCACGCTGCTGAATCGAACTGTCGGTCACGTCCTCGCCGTCGATAAAAATCTGCCCGGAAGATGGCTTTTCCAGCCCGGCGACCAGTCGCAGCACGGTGGTTTTACCGCAGCCGGACGGCCCAAGCAGTGTCACCATCTGCCCCTGTGGGATCGCCAGGTTGATGTTGTCGATAACCATGTTATTGCCGAAGCGTTTGGTTACGTTGCGCAGCTCAACGAAATGTTTATGAGTCATATATTTACGCCTGGTTTTTGGCTTTTGAACGGGAGATACGCGCCTCACCGATCAGCCAGTCAAAGAGGAAGATGATCGCCAGCATCACCACAATCAGAATCGAGCCGTAGGCAATCGCCACGCCGTACTCGCCGTCTTCTACCCGGTTTAAGATGTAGGCCGTGGCCACGCGGGTATCCGGCGTGACGAGGAACACAATCGCGCTCACCGTGGTAATGGCGCGTACAAAGCTGTAAATCAGCGCCGAGAGGATCGCCGGGCGCAGCAGCGGCAACAGAACGTTGGTGATGGTGCGCAGGCTTCCGGCGCGCAGACTGAGCGAGGCTTCATCCAGCGATTTGTCGATCTGGCCGAGTCCCGCGATCCCGGCGCGGATACCGACCGGTACGTTACGCATCACCATGGAGATAATCACAATCGCGGCCGTGCCCGTCAGGTACACCGGGGCGCTGTTAAAGGCGAGGATATAAGAGACGCCCGCCACGGTGCCCGGTACGGCAAAGCACAGCATGGTGGTGAACTCGATCGTCTTTTTGCCTTTAAACTGCTGGCGCACCACGATCCAGGCGATCAACAGGCCGAAGATCGCGGTGATCGGCGCGGCAATGCCGGCGTACAGCAGGGTATCGAGCAGGGAAGGCCACGCGCCATCGCTCATGCCCTGGCCGAACAGCTTGATAAAGTTATCCAGCGTCAGGGTGTAATCCACGCCCCAGTTAACCGTAAAGCTGCCGTAGAAAATGCTGCCGTAGAGCAGGGCGTTAAACGCCACCCACACCGCCAGCAGCGCCATCACGCCCCACACCAGCGTCACCGGCAGCGGCTGCACGTCGCCACGGTACGATTTACCGGACACGGTCACGTAAGAGCGTTTGCCGATCCACATGTACTGAATACAGAACACCAGCAGCGAGAAGAGCAGCAGGAACGCGCCGAGGGTACTGGCGGCCTGGTAATCAAGCTGTGAGCCGGTGATGTAGAAGTAAATCTGCGTTGCCAGTACGTCGAAGTTGCCGCCAAGTACCAGCGGGTTACTGAAGTCGGCGAGCGACTGGACGATCACAATTAAAAAGGCGTTCGCCAGCGCGGGCTTGAGCAGCGGCACAAACACGCCGTTAAAGGTCTGCCAGCGGCTGGCGCGCAGGGTGTAGGAGGCTTCTTCCAGCGACGGATGAATGGTTTTGATCGCCCCGTCGAGGATCATAAATGCCATCGGCGTGAAGGCCAGTACCTGGGCCAGCCAGATGCCGGTGAAACCGTACAGCCAGTTGGTGTTGGTCAGGCCAAACCACTCGACCATAAATTCGGTGACGTAGCCGGAGCGTCCCATCATCAGCGTCACGCCCAGACCCACCACGAACGGCGGGGTGACGATCGGTAAAATAGAGAAGATGCGGCCAATAATGGCGCTGCGTTTGGCGATGCGCGTGGTGTAGATCGCCAGCACCAGCCCGAAGAAGGTACAGCCGATGCCGACGGCAATCGACAGCACAATCGAGTTGATAATGACCTGCACGATGTGCGCCTGTGACAGCACGGTCATAAACGCCAGCGGAGCAAATTCGCCGCTGTCGGTGGTGAACATCGGAATGAAAATTGCGATGCTCGGCCAGACGATGAACACGCCGATCAGCGCGATAATCGCAATCAGTGAGCCAATCACAAAGCGGTCGCCGCCAAGCCATTCCAGACGGGAGAGCGCCAGCGTCATGATGGCCCCGAGCGCCACAAACAGCACGATGGTGGCGTAGCCGAGCCCGCGCCCGGTCAGGGTGGCGCTGATGACGATGAACGCCATACAGGCCAGCGCCCAGCCCGCGTCAAAATAGTGGCGGCGGCGCGCATCGCGCGATTCTGCGTGGAACGGGCGCAGCAGCAGTAAACTGGGAAGCACATACCACAGCAGACTAATGTTCAGATGCGACCAGCCGTAGGCGTCGAGGATCTCATCCGCGGTGGATTCCATCAGGCCGTAATCCAGGCTCCAGCTCGGCAGCAGCGCGAACGCCAGCCAGCCGAGCAGCAGCCAAAGGAAGACCGCATCCCGCTTTTTGGCAGGATGGAGAGCAAGTGTGTGTGACATAGGTGTTCCAGTGTTGTTGGCCGGGCAGGGCGCAAGCGCCGCTACCCGGCAAATGATCGCGGGTGTGGGATTATTTGCCCATCTTCACGTCGCTGACCCATTTGTTGATCAGCGCTTTACGCACATCGGTGGAGCCGTATTTGTCCATGTCATAGCTGATGAGTTTCAGGTCATCGAGCTTGAGCGAGTTCGGCGAGGTTTCCGCCGTGGTATTGGTCAGGATCTGGTAGGATTTGCCCTGTTTCCACGCCAGTTCCTGCGCTTCTTTTGACAGTACCCAGTCGACAAACAGCTTCGCGTTATCCACGTTGCGCGCGCCTTTCAGAATGCTCACGCCGCCGATTTCATACCCGGTGCCTTCGCACGGAGAGATCAATTCCAGCGGTGCGCCTTGCTCTTTTTCCAGCGAGTAATCGTGCAGGAAGCCGATGCCAATTGCCGTTTCACCGCGCGCGGCGTTACGTGCAGGCGCGATGCCGGATTTGGTGTACTGCGAGACGTTGGCGTTAAGCTGTTTTAAGTAGTCGAATGCCTGATCTTCGCCCCACAGCTGCACAAACGTGGCGAGCGCGGTGTAGGCGGTTCCGGAGCTTTGCGGATCGGCAATCTGGATCTCGCCTTTGTATTCCGGTTTGGTCAGATCTTTCCAGCACTTCGGCACCGGCAGATTTTTCTCTTTCAGCTTCTCGGTGTTGACGCCGAAGCCCAGAATGCCCACGTACACCGCAGACGACAGGTTGCCTTTCACTTTGGCCGGATCGCGGAATTTTTCCATGATCTGCTCAAGATTTGCCGATTTGTACGGCTGCAACAGGCCCATTTCGCCCGCCTGAGATTGCGGATCGAGGGTGCCGCCGTACCAGACATCGGCCTGCGGGTTTTTCTTCTCGGCATCCACTTTCGCCAGCGTGCTGCCGGAGCCGTTGCGGATAAACGAGGTTTTGACGTCGTATTTATCGCCGAAGGCTTTGGTTTCCACTTCGCACATTTCGTTGGTGGCGCTGCAATAAACCACCAGACGGCCTTTCGCCTGCGCCGCGCCGCTTAACGAGGCGAGGGCAATACCGGTAGCAACCAGGGTAGAGAGCAGGGTCGTTTTCATTGTTTTATCCTTTGAGAGTAAGAAGCCGTAATGCCCGCCATCAGCAGTGGCATCAGCAGTAAACCCATCAGTACAGCGGCAATGGAGAGCAGGGTGAACATTCCCGACCAGCCATAGTGTTCAATCACCTGCGACAGCGGCCAGCCTGCCAGCGCCGCGCCTAAATAGGCGAACAGCCCCAGAAAACCGGTGATAGAACCCGCCGCCGCTTTGTGGCCGCATTCCACCGCCGCAAGACCAATCAACATCTGCGGGCCGAAGACAAAAAAGCCCACCGTGAAAAAACAGAACGCCAGCAGGCCATAGTGATGTACCGGGGCCAGCCACAGGGCGGCGACGGCGACCATCAGACCGAGCGTAAACAGCAAAATCATCGGCGCACGCTGGCCGCTGAACAGCAGATCCGAGCCCCATCCGGCAAACAGCGCGCCGAGCAAACCGCCCACTTCAAACAGCATCACCGTGGCGTTAGCGCTGAGCAGGTTGACGCCATGATTCTCCGAAAGCCAGATGTTGCCCCAGTCGTTCAGCGCAATCCGGATCAGGTACACCAGCACATACGACACCCCGAGCAGCCAGATCATCGGGTTTTGCAACATGGTGGTGCGTAACATCTGCCATAAGCCCATCGGCGGGCTGTGCTGCTCCTGACGTAATTCCAGCGGGTCCTGCCGCCACTCCCCGACGCTGGGTAACCCCTCTTCCTGCGGTGTGCCCCGCAGTTGCATGGTTAACCACACGCCGAGCGCCATGCTGATGATCCCCGGTGTCAGCATCGCTGCCTGCCAGCCCCACCAGTGGGCGGCGAAGGCACAGATCAGCGGGATAATCGCCCCGCCAATATTGATAGAGGTGTTCCAGCAGCCCCACCAGAACCCGCGCTCGTTGCGCGAGTACCAGTGCGTCAGCAGCCGCGCACACGGCGGCCAGCCCCAGCCCTGGAAAAAACCGTTTAGCGTCCAGATAAACAGCAACATCGGCAGCGAATCGCCGAAAGCAAACAGCACGTTCAGCACGCCGGTGGCGAACAGTCCTGCGCCCATAAAGACCCGGCTGCCGTGGCTGTCGTGCCAGAGTCCGGCGGCAAACTTCGACAGGCCGTAGCTCAGATAAAACAGCGATCCCAGCAGGCCAATGTCGCTTTTGCTCAAGCCGAGATCGAGTTGCAGCGCGGGCAGCACGTAGTTGACGCTTTTGCGCGTCAGGTAAAACGCCGCGTAGCCCACTACCATCGACAGCAGTAACTGCGGGCGTAGCGTGCGGTAGCGCTGGTCGATGTGGGCTTGGGACATAACGGCCTCCGGTTGAGATGACTATATGAAAGCAAACGGAAAAGGGGATGAGAGAAAGTCCGGAGTGACTAAGACTTTTTCCTGGTTATCGCGGCGTTTGTGGCAAAAGTGTGGGCAGGTTAACAATTACGCGCGTGCCGTGGGACGATTCCAGCACCAGCTCGCCGCCGAGCGCGTGTACCCGCTCGCGCATCCCCTGGATGCCGAAGCCGGGCATTTTACTCGTCGGGATGCCGACGCCGTTATCTTCGACCGTCAGCCAGATCTGCCCGTCGCGCTGGCTTAAAACGATGCGCACATCGCTTGCCTGCGCGTGCTTGCAGACGTTGTTGAGTAACTCCTGCAACAGGCGATAGAGGGTGAACACCAGGGTTTCGTTTTGCGGCGGCGGATCTAACTGGTAATCAAACCGGCAGAGGATGCCGCGCTCGGTAAAGGCGAATTCGTTCACCAGATGGTGAAGGGCTTCACGAAACGACATTTCGTCGAGCACCGGCGGGCGGAGCTGGCGCAGCAACTGGCGGGTGGAACTGTGGATACGGCGGGCCAGTTCGTTGATCTGGCTGGCGGCATCCAGCGCCTGGACGGTGCCCCCGGTGCGCTTGACCAGTTGCGACTGGATCTGGATGGCGGTGATGTTCTGGCCGATCTCGTCGTGCAGTTCACGGGCGAGGTTTTTGCGCGTGTCTTCTTCGGTGTGAATTAGCTTTTCGGTCAGTTCGCGGCGCGCTTTTAATTCCACTTCAAGGCGCTGGCGGTAGTGATCGAGATTTTGCGCCAGATGCTGCTGGCGGCTGATGGCGATGCCGAGGCCAATGCCGAGCAGCGCCTGGGTTGCGAGGAAAATTTCCAGTTCGATCAGATCGCCAAAACCGATCCCCACCTGGCGGGCGATGGTGATCATCATGCTGCCGAGCAGCCCCGACAGCACGCCGCCCTGCCAGCCAAATTTCCACGCCATGATCACGTTGGGTAAAAACACCACAATCAGCAGCAGGCGTTCGATTTCCGGCGTCAGCACCATTTGCGTGCCGATACCAATAATGAAAAACAGGCTGCACCAGATGATGAGCGAGGTGCGCAGCGGCGGGTTGCTGGTGTCCAGCCCGAGCAGGTGATAGCGATGCTGCTGGCGTAAAAATTCAAAAATCAGATATACGAACGGCGTAAGCAGCACCCCGCCGGTAAAGGCGGCGAGGCCAATAAGCGTGGCTTTGCTCGCCAGAAACGGCGACAGGGCAGCGGTTTGCAGCAGGGCGCAGGCGGTGACGGCGGTGAGCAGCAGGCTCAGGCGCTGCCAGTAGAGCGGGAAACGGTGCCAGTAACGCTGGGTGACGAGCGCCGGGATCAGGGTGATTAATGGCGCGGCCAGCATGGTGTAGCCGCTCAATAACTGTTCGTTGTGCAGCCAGATGATGATCATCAGTTGAGGCAGCACCAGCGCGGGCCAGAAGCGGCGCGCGAGCAGGATCAGCAGCGCCAGCCCGACGCCGTGCGGCAAGAACAGGGCCGCCTGTTGACCGTTGTGGGTGAGATAAAATCCCAGCGTCCAGAGCATCAGCCAGCCCGGTCCCCAGGCCAACACGATAAACAGAGACAGAACCGTGTGACGTACCGACGGCGACATCAGTGGCCCGTCAGAAGCTGGTTGTCGAGGGCGAAATGCACCAGTTCAATGGTGCTGCTGCACTGCAATTTACCGAGCACGTTGGCGCGATGGACATGCACGGTTTTGTGGCTCAGATCGAGCCGGAAAGCGATCTCTTTGACGCTGTCGCCTTTGACCAACAGTTCAAACACTTCGCGCTCGCGCGGAGTCAGCACGTCCAGCACTTTGCCCGGCTGCTCGCCGCCACGCAGCGCCCGCAGGGCATCGGCACACAGATAATGCCCGCCCATGCCAACGGATCGCACCGCCTGGACTAACTCTTCCGGCCCGCAGCGTTTGGTGAGGTAGCCGCAGGCCCCGGCGTCGAGCGCGCTTTGCACAAAGGCGGGGGTGTCATAGATGCTAAGAATGATGGCGCGGAACCCGGCGCGCTGCTGGCGCAGGCGTTTGAGCAGGCTCAGCCCGTTTTCATCCGGCATGGCGACATCCAGCACGGCGACGTCAACGTCATCCGCCAGCAATGCCGGCCACGCCTGGGCCGCGGTGCTGAACTGCCCGGTGACCTGGAGATCCTCTTCAAGGCTCAAAAGCTGGGCAAACCCTGACCGGACAACCACGTGGTCATCCACCAACATCACTCGAATCATCGCGCATCACTCCTGAGGGGGAATGGCATTATGATGCCGGGTTAGGCGGGGCTGGCAATATTCACGTGGGTGATGTGTAACGGATGTAACAAAAATGCAATAAAAGAGGGGCACCCTCACCCCGGCCCTCTCCCTGAGGGAGAGGGAGGTTTTAGTCCCCTCTCCCTGAGGGAGAGGGTTAGGGTGAGGGTAAAAAACCCCTCAACCATGCACCCCGATATACCGCTCATACCGGTTCGCCTTCAGATGCGCCAGATCCACCAGCACCAGTCCGTCCACGCAGTGGTTAAAATCCGGGTCGCTGCCGAAGTCGATAAACTGCACGCCGCCCGGTTCGCAAAGCTCAGAATACTGCTTATACAGCGGCGGGATGCCGCAGCCGAGGTTGCCGAGCAGCGATTTCAGGCGCGTCAGATCCTCGGTGTAATCCTCGCCGCTGAACTGCGCCAGTACGTCCGGCAACGTCGCGGGATACGGGCGGCGCGAGGCGGCGAGCGGGTGGGAAGGCGGGAACCAGAGGCGGTAAAAGGCGACCAGCAGATCGCGGGCGGCCGGGGGCAGGCCACCGGAAATCGACACCGGACCAAACAGGTAACGGTACTGCGGGTAGCGCGCCAGATATGCGCCAATCCCCGACCATAAATAGTCCAGCCCCCGGCGTCCCCAGTAGCGCGGCTGGATAAAACTGCGCCCAAGCTCAATGCCCTGTTGCAGGATATCCGCCATTTTGTCGTCGTAGTGAAACAGGCTGTAGCTGTAGAGCGCTTCTTTATTCTGCGCGTGGGTCGGGGTAAACCGGTATGCGCCCACCATTTCAAGATCGCCCTCGTCCCAGAGGATCAGATGCAGGTAGTCATCGTCATAGCGGTCGGTATCGCGGCGTTTGCCGCTGCCTTCACCGACGGCACGAAAGGCGATCTCACGCAGACGGCCCAGTTCGCGCAGGATCGGCGCGTCCTCTTCGCCGTTGCGCTGCCACAGATAAATGGTTTTGCCGTCTGCCGTCTGCCCCAGGCACTCCGCTTTACTCAGCGCGCGCTTTAGCGTCAGCCGATCTTCCGGACGGGCGATCGCACACTCGGTTTTAAACACCCCCGGCTGGTTTTTCCCCAGACGGATAGTGTGCTGGCGGCATTTTCCGGCGGTGTCCCGCGGTGTGAGGTGCGGGCTGAACCAGCTATCGAAAGGAATGCGCTGACCGATGTGAATCGGCAGCGTGCTGCCCTGGCGACGAAACATCTGCTGCATTAAAAGCAGCATCGGCAGGGTGGAAGAAAGGAGGGTGCTGGCATAAAACAGCGGGCTGTTGTGGGCGCGGATATGCACCGGCAGCAGCGGGGTGCGAAACTTCGCGGCCATTTTGACGAAGCCGGAATGCCATTCGCCGTCGCGAACGCCTTTGCGCGTCAGGCGTGAAACTTCACCCGCCGGAAAGAAAATCAGTACGCCGCCCGCCTGCAACTGCGCTTCCATTAGCTGCAGCGACGCTTTGCGGGTGCGCCCACCCAGATTGTCCACCGGAATAAACAGCGAACTGAGTGGAGCCAGATGGCTCAACATGCGGTTAGTGACCACTTTCACATCGCGGCGCACGCGGGAGACCGCATACAGCAGCGCAAGGCCGTCCAGCGTACCGGTAGGGTGATTGGCGATAATGACCAGCGGGCCATGCTCGGGGATTTGTTCAAGATCGTGTGCGGGAACGGTGCAGCGGATCTGCAAATGTTCGAGAACCTGCTCGACCATTTCCAGCCCTTTCAGATGGCGGTGCAGGGCTGCGAATTGCTGAAACTCTTCTTCGTAAAATAAACGCCTGAGCAGGTTCTTTTGCCAGGGTGCCGGTCTGGCCTGCGGCCAAAGGTCGTCGAGTACGTTATCGAGACTAAACATGATGGCTCCTCCTCCCGTCCTGCCCAGACAGTAGAAGCCCAACGTGACGTTTGCGTTTCACCCTGATGAAGATATGAAAACCCGCAAAATTCGTATGCACTCTTTATGCATATTCGTGAGCGGGTGTTGTTCGAAGAATAAACGGGTAAGCGGCGTGTAATATGGGGTTGTGTCACTTTAATAGTGATATCACCTGCTTTTTGTAAGTGAATAATTATTATCTTTTAATGAATTGATATAAATCAACAGCTTATCAGTTTGGCTTAAAGTTTTTACTTCCACCGTCGTTAATAGTGCCAGGTTCCGGCGCTGGCCGGAGAGTTTGCACATCGGTGAAGGAAAAAATATGTTCAATTCCATACGTTCAAGAGTGATAGGCGCGACGGCGGGTATCGTGATAATCGCTTTATTAATCAATACCGTTGTCAATTACCTCATTATTAATAAGTTCAACAACCGCGCGGTGGAAAGCTCGCTCACTGCGTTGACGAAAAGCCACACCGCGACCATCACCCAGTGGGTGAGTACGCAAAAAGGGATGATTGCCTCGCTGGTGCCGCACGTTACCGACAGCGATCCGGTACCGCTGCTCAAACAAATTGCCGATGCCGGGCACTTTATGAATGTGGACATCGGCTATCCCGATAAGCGCGATATTTCGTCCGATCCGTCCGGTATTCCTGAAGGCTACGATCCCACCAGCCGCCCCTGGTATATCCAGGCGGTGCAGGCGGGCAAACCGCTGGTGATCAATCCTTATATGGATGTGACGACCAAAAAACTGATTGTGACCGTGGCCGCGCCGCGTATTGAGAACGGCACGGTGCTGGGTGTGGTGGAGGGCGATATCCGCATGGATGATGTGATCGCGAACATTCGTAATATCAAACCGACGCCGGACAGCTTCGGCATGTTGATCGCCGCCGACGGCACTATTATGGCGCACCCGGATGACGCACTGACGCTGAAACCGCTGGCGGATATCGCCCCCGGCCTCGACAGCGCGGCGCTGCTCAAGGGCGGCATCGTGCAAACGGAAATGCACGGGCTGGTGAAGCTGTTAAAGGCGCTGCCGGTGGGCGATTCTGGCTGGTATACGGTGGTGGTAATGGACAAAGCCGAAGCCACCGCCGGGATGCGCTCGCTGCTCACCGCGTCGGCCATCTGCCTGCTGTGCCTGATCGTCTTTGCCGTACTGGTGGTGAATTTTATCAGCCAGCGCGCGCTGGCTCCGCTCAATCACATTCGCGTGGCGATGGACAATATTGCTTCTGGCAACGCGGATTTAACCCAGCGCCTGGACGCCAGCCGCAACGATGAAGTGGCGGCGATTGCCCGCGCGTTTAATACCTTTATTGCCACGCTTTCCGGGGTGATGGTGTCGATCATGCAAACCAGCCACGCGGTGCGCGATGCGTCGCAGGAAATCGCGCTGGGAAATCAGGATCTCTCGTCGCGCACCGAATCTGCCGCGGCCAGCCTGCAACAGACCTCTGCCGCAATGGAACAGATTTCCTCGACCGTGTCGTTAACCGCTGAAACGGCGGAGCAGGCAAATGAGGCGATTGCGCAGACTGCGCAGGCCGCAAATGAAGGGGGTGCTGCGGTGAAAAGCGTCATCCATGCCATCGGCGATATTGAGTCGGCGTCGGGCAAAATCGCAGATATTACAGGGGTGATTGAGAGCATTGCGTTTCAGAGCAATATTCTGGCGCTGAATGCGTCGGTGGAAGCGGCGCGTGCGGGTGAAATGGGCAAGGGTTTTGCCGTGGTCGCAGGCGAAGTGCGTAATCTGGCCAGCCGCAGTACGCAGGCGGCGCAGGAAATTAAAGTGCTGATTGATAGCACGCTTGAGAGTATCAGGGTCGGTTCACGCCAGGTTGCGCACACCGGTAAAACCATGGATCACATTGTGGGCGGTGTGAAATCGGTCACGACCATGATGGCGGAAATTACTAATGCCACCCGCGAACAGCAGCGCGGGATTCAGGAGATCAATCTGGCGGTCACGCAACTGGATGCGATGGTGCAGCAAAATGCGGCGCTGGTGGAAGAATCGACAACGGCATCGGCGGCGGTTCAGGGTCAGGCGAGAGAGCTGGCGGACGCGGTAGGGCAGTTCAGGGTGTAAAGGCTCATCCGGCGATGAAAGTTTGCCGGGCCAGCGACAGGCCCGGCAACACTCGTTACAGCAGCTTACGCTCCGCCAGATCCAGCGCAAAGTAGCTGAAAATCAGATCCGCACCGGCGCGTTTGATGGCACCGAGGCTTTCGAGGATCACTTTATCTTCATCAATGGCACCCGCCTGGGCTGCGAATTTGATCATCGCGTATTCGCCGCTCACCTGGTATGCGCCCAGCGGCAACTGGGTGCGCTCGCGAATATCACGCAGGATGTCCAGATAGGCACCCGCCGGTTTCACCATCAGACAATCTGCGCCCTGCGCTTCATCAAGCAGCGACTCACGAATCGCTTCGCGGCGGTTCATCGGGTTCATCTGGTAGGTTTTACGGTCGCCTTTCAGCGCGGTGCCTGCGGCTTCGCGGAACGGGCCGTAGAACGACGAGGCGAATTTGGTCGAGTAGGACATGATCGCGGTGTCGGTGAACCCGGCGGCGTCCAGCGCCTGGCGGATGGCCTGCACCTGACCGTCCATGGCCGCAGACGGAGCGATGAAATCAGCCCCTGCTGCCGCCGCAACAACGGCCTGTTTGCCCAGATTGAGCAGGGTCGCGTCGTTATCAACTCCATGATCGCACAGCACACCACAGTGGCCGTGGGAGGTGTATTCGCAAAAACAGGTATCGGACATGACGATCATTTCCGGCACGGCGTCTTTGCAGATGCGCGACATACGCGCCACCAGACCGTCTTCTTTCCAGGCATCGCTGCCGGTAGCGTCGGTATGGTGAGAAATGCCAAAGGTCATCACCGAGCGGATCCCGGCATTGCCGATGCGTTCAATCTCGCGGGCCAGGTACTTTTCAGGAATGCGCATCACGCCGGGCATGGCGTCGATGGCTTTGTAATCGTCGAGCTCTTCTTCAACAAAGATCGGCAACACAAGGTCGTTCAGGCCCAGTGTTGTCTCTTCAAACATGGCGCGCAGCGCGGGAGATTTGCGCAGGCGGCGAGGACGGGTAATTAAGTCTGTCATGGTGTGCCTGATGTTTGTGAAACCTGCTGCTATTGTAACTGAATCATAGTAGGGATGTTCTACTAAAGTTGCCGTTAAACCCTCTGGTTGTTATTTTCTGCTTATTCATTTTAAGCATGAGAACCGTATTTTTATTACGCATGTCTTTAAGGGGTTATCCATCTGCGGAATTATTTCTTTATTTGTATTGATGTTATAAATGTGCGGGTTGAAAATAATAGGTAGGGTAGGTTATTTATTTTTCGCGTAAATGACTTATTGGTTTTTTATTATTCTTATGTATTTATTTTTCAAATTGATTGGAGCAATGCGTTGCATTATTTAATGTTAATTTAATGATAAATCAGTGCTTTTTTCTTTTATTAATATCTTTAATTGGCTACGGCTATCGCTGTATTAGTCCGGAATCAAACTTTAAGCAAGGATTAATTGAACTAACTTCTTTGTCCGTCGCATAATATTTCCGGTTTGCAGTTTGAATCTTTTTTGCATTAACGATTGATGGATC
>Ga0302349_1002133_pt1 | contig 13289 bp, 13 predicted proteins | sample PhyAR1_FD_202176 | JGI IMG/M metagenome (GOLD analysis project Ga0302349, IMG submission 202176) | Leaf surface microbial communities from alfalfa plants in UC Gill Tract Community Farm, Albany, California, United States - DLSL A.R1... | ecosystem: Host-associated > Plants > Phyllosphere >...
CACCTTTTTTCAAGAATGACGGTTTCAAAGAAGAGCAGGAGTTCCGGATGGTCATTCTCCCGGACAGCCCATTTGAGGGGGTTAATTTTCGTGTAAATGATAACGGACTGGTGCCATATCTGATCATTGAAGCAAAAGACAAGCTGCCACTGAAAAGCATCAGAATTGGTCCCCGCAGTAACAGATCCATGATGATGGAGGGGATATCATTCCTGTTACAGAATAAGGGGTATACCAGTACACGGATTTCGTTTACTGAGACGCCGTTTCGGTAATATAAAATCGAAAAAATTTTCGTTACGGAAACGACTGACATGACCTCTGAACACAAGGACTACGGCTGGCTTTTCAGTGAGCCGGCTGAAGAAACTGACGGCGATATCATGATTGATCTGGAGCACCTTCCTCAGGAGCTTAAACTGGTCGCCATCCAGATTTTGCTACATCAGATGGATCGTAAAACGGCAGAGAAAAAACTGGCAGAAGTCATACAGCAACTCGGGTTTGATATCACCGCAGCAGAACTGTCAGCGTATCTTTTTAAACCGGGCCATGCCTGACAACTGATTCGATAGTGATATCAGAGGCGCTCTCTGGTGGTCTTCACTGTATTGATTCCATCGCCTGCATGAAGGATAAAAAATGCCAGAAAATACATCTATTTATGTATCAATTGTTGCCATGATAATTGCATTAACCGCAATGCTGGTCAGTATTCATACATGGAGAAGAGCGAAGAGATACAAAATTATATTTAGAAAGTTGAAGAATGGGGATGAGCTGGATGACAGGGAAATTTTGCTACTTCAGAAGCTTCGTAAACCGGCTCGAAAATAATGCCAGTCTGTTATAAAACGCGACCTGACGTCCATCTCATCGTCACCTGCACGCGCCGCAAAACTATGGCTGCAGGTGATGCGGTATTTCCGGATGAACGTGACGTGGAGAGAGCTTACGGGCTCTGGATGGAAAGACTGGCGCAGGCCCGTCGCGGATCGCCCCCCATGACCGCCAGCGAGCTGTATACAGGCCAGCACTGGAGCAGGGCAGCTGCAGCTGCGGCGCGTAGTGGTGCTGAGATGTGGATTTTATCCGCTGGCCTGGGGCTACTTCATGTCTCTGATCCCGTGGTCCCGTATGAAGCGACGTTCTCTATGATGCCGTTCTGCCATCGCACTCACTGGGAACGGCTGACAACGCGTCCACCTTCGGAACGACGGTGTACCTCCCTGAAGACGCTGATGCAGGCAAGACCTGACGATCGGTTTGTGGTCGCGGCCTCCCCGCTTTATCTGCGTGCCGTTGAGTCAGACCTGCTCGCCGGCAGGAAAGCCCTCTGCAATCCGGAACAACTGGCAGTGGTCACGTCAAAAGGCTATCAGGGAAGCCTGAAGGACAATGTCAGGTATACGAGTGCAGACATGATGAAGGCCCTCAATACCAATATGACAGGCCTCAATATCAGTTATGCCCTGCAGCTCATTGGCTGAGTGGATCTGCACACCAGAAAAGCAGATCAGGGAAGTTTCTTCAAAAGCCGCTTTCGCGGCTCTGCCTGTAACTGAAGAGTTCTACGGCGCGTTAATCGCCAGACGGTACATTTCGTGCATCGCAGCCGGATACCTGAGCGCCAGCTTTTGCTGGTCAAAAGCCTTTTTTCCCAGCAGTACATACCAGAATTCATAGAGCATTCTGGATGTCCGAGTACCATGCCGGCGGTAGTTCGCTCTGGCCTGTTCTGTAGCGGTAACGAGTTCGTTCAGCGTCATATGATAGTACCTCTTGTGGCCCAGGAGCATCCTGAGTCTTGCATACCCAATGCTTGTGTCACGACGCCAGTCAGGCAACAAAAAATCAGTACTGGCATACACCCGCCCTGACACTCTGGCATGTCTCTTCAGATAAATTAAAGTCCCGCAATGGGACAAAAAACTTGAGATAGTCCTAAAATGGGACTATTATCATGACATGAAGATAATCGCTATCAAGACACTGAGGGATTTCTGGACGGCGAATCCCGATGCAGAGCAGCCGCTAAAAGCCTGGGTAGATGAAGCCAGTAAAGCTGAATGGAAAACCCCGGCAGAAATCAAAGAACAATACCGCAGTGCCAGTATCCTTAAAAACAGGCGTGTGGTTTTTAATATTAAGGGAAATGACTACCGGTTAATTGTTGCGATTGCATACCAGCGAGGATGGATGTTTATCAAATTCATTGGTACGCATAAAGAATATGACAAAATAGATGCTGAAACTGTCAGCCTGGAGTAAACCCTATGCAGATTAAACCTATTAAAACTGAACAGGACTATGAAGCAGCGTTACGCGCCGTGGAGCCTATGTTTGATAATGAACCTCCTGCCGATACCCCGGAGGGAGACTTTTTTGAAATCATGTGCGTGTTGATTAATGAATACGAAAACAAACACTTTCCTATAGAAGCCCCAGACCCGATTGAAGCTATTAAGTTCAGGATGGAACAGCAGGGGCTGACGGTAAAAGATCTTGAGCCGGCAATTGGAAAATCGAACCGGGTCTATGAAGTGCTTAACCGCAAACGTAATTTGACGCTGCCCATGATCCGGAAATTACATTCAATGTTTGGCATTCCTTTAAAAAGCCTCGTTGGAGGATAAGCCGAGTTGAAATTTACATGCTTAATAACCGCAATGTATACAACCTGGGATAACGAATAATGAAACGGAAGTTCTGCTCACTGGTCCTGTTCGTTGTGGCGTTTTCGGCCAGTGCAGATATCAGCGGCCGGATTGTGCGCGTGCTGGACGGGGATACCGTTGAGATACTTGAGCCAGGAAACCGACTGACGCGCGTTCGCCTGGCTGGCATCGATGCGCCGGAAAAGAGTCAGCCCTTTGGCCAGCGTTCACGTCAGGCACTCTCATCGATGGTGGCTCAGCGGCCCGTAACCGTCACGGGAAGTGAAACGGATCGCTATGGACGCCTGCTGGGTACCATATGGCTTGGTATGACGGATGTAAATGCCGAACAGGTACGCAAAGGCCTGGCCTGGGCATACCGGTACCACGGAAACCCCGTCCGGCCAGGCTACGCTGTTCTGGAGGCCGAAGCCCGCCGTCAGTCAGTCGGACTCTGGTCAGAAGCGGGTCAGACAGAGCCGTGGCGCTGGCGTAGTCTGCATCAGGATGAGCAAAAAACGAATAAAAATTAAGGTGATTATTGTATGACTTTCAAATTAACCGAAAGCAAACTGGAAATTCTTATCGATACGTTAAATGCCATTATATGCGGTGAAGTCAATATTACGCGTGAGCAGCGCGAAAATATGGTCAGGACGGTTGCAACCCTGGGTGGGTTAACAGAACGGCAGCGCCTCATCACAGCTGAAAAAGAAGCCCGAAAGCAGGTAAAAGAAGAAAAGGAAAAAAAACCACGCCTTCCGGATGAAGTTTTTCCGCGTTCCGGAAAACCGTGGGCACCGGAGGACCTGGACCTTATTCATTCGATTATTTCTGATATTCCGGATGACAGAATCGATGATCATATACTCTGGCTGTCGAAGAAACTTCAGCGGACCCCTTACGCAATCACCCTGAAGATTGTCAGTGAAGGCCGTATGAACGAGGAATGGGCTAAAGGGTGGAAGCCAGCCGCAAAGTCTATTCGTGAAGATTTTGCTCTGGTCAAGGCAAAGGCATCAGCAAGTAATGCAAATAATTAATAATTTATCGTCAGTCATTTAAAATTGTCAATAATGTGACATGATTTATGGTGCTAATATAAAAATTTTATTGGGAATTTTCCTACTGCACTAAATATAATATTCACACGGCCGATAATAAGAGAGTAAGAAAGGGGGCGGTGTGAACGATTTTCATATTTTAAGTATTTGTATTCAGAATAAGGATGTGGCGGGCGCAATGCGTGTGCTGCGTGATAAATCAGAATTTGCGGTGCGCAAGATTCTGGAGAAACTTAAGGTCAGGGTCACAACGCAAACCGGCAGGGCATTCTGGCATTATGTTCAGGGCTGGCTGTTAACCGCGTGTCGCCAGGGGAATATACAGCATGAATCATTCAGTACCCGACGTTCTTCCAAAAATCCGGAACGCCAGCCAGCTCAGTCCCGCTGCTCTCGATATGGTCAAGCTCCTCGCACTTCTGGCCATGATTATCGACCACACCAATACGGTGTTTCTGTCGCCAGCCTGGCCGATGATGTATGCGCTTGGCCGGATGGCCTTCCCCCTGTTCACGCTTATATGGGCGATGAACGTACAGCGCACCCCGGAACGACTGCAGAAGAGAGCCAATCGGTTGTGGATCTGGGCAATCATTACGCAGCCGGTGTTCAGCCTGGCCTTCCTTCATCACCAGCCCTGGTGGGCCCTGAACATTCTGTTCGTGTTTGCCGGCGTCACGCAGCTGCTCGCCCTGCAGTACCGGCACGGCCGGAAAGGAATGCTTGCCGGATATCTGATCCTGGCCCTAATGATTTGGCCACTGGAGCCAGCAAGCTACGGGCTGGCAGGAATTACGCTGGCCATCAGTATGGCAACCTTATCAGGAAGCAGCATACCCGGAGTGAAGCGACTGGCGGTCGCTGGCGTCGTGCTGTCACTGATTTGTTTAAACGGGTTATCGCATCTCCTGGATCTACCCGCAGAAACATTATTACTGGCCACGCTGCCTACTCTGGTATTCCCCCTGGTGGTGGTTTCTTTCTGCAGGGAAATCTGTCCGGAAGGCCGCCAGCGTTTCATGCCGCGTAATTTCTTTTATTATGCTTACGTCGGCCACCTGGGGATTATTGGTTTGGTACAGTCTGCTTTTGGCTGACTTAGGATGACGTGATGGCTATCAGTGAGAAAGAGCTGATAGCCCGTAACCACCTGACAGGTTATCGGCCGGGCTTAACTGGTTATTAGCGCAGGGCATGTTAAACTTCCCGCAGGGAAAAGGAGAGAAGCATGAACCATGAAAGTGATCTGACGAACCACGGCTTCAGTGAAGAGGACATTGTCCGGCTGCGGGCCAGTTCAGCTAAAACGGGTACGGAGATGGATACCCTGCTGAACGATCTGGCAAACCGTTTTAAGGCCCTGATATGGGTGCTGTCAGTCATGTTACTGATTTTTGTGGCCACACTTTTGGCTGGCTCGAGGATGCATGCCATTTCCTTTGGCGTGGCTATTCTTGTTCTTGGCACTCTGTTTACGATTACCATGCCTTTGAAGCTGGCCTATAAATCATGGCATTACCGCCGGAATCTCATTTCCCGGCGTCATCAGAAGTGATCAGATCGAAAACAACCTTAGCCTTTACCCCCCATCCCACAATTTTCATTGTCAGTTTACCCCGGGACATGGTGTCGATTTTCCGGTAAAAATCGGTGCTGATATAGTTAAACAGACGCCATGTTCCAGGTCTGGCCATTAATCCATAGACACTGTAGATATTGCCTGCAAGCGCGATCCCGTTGTATATCCCCAACCCTGTTGATCGTTCAAATCCCATAAATTTAGCGATGTTCATGGCACCATCACCAAACATACCCTGCGTGTCAGGTTCATTCAGGAATTGACGACCAACTTCACGGGTTATCGTGTTGGCCGAGTCGACAATCAGAATAGCCCCGGCAAGAACGCCAACGGGGGTCATTGAGGAAGTCAGCACGAAGCCAAATGCGCCCTGCATACCTGCCAGCACCACTTTAATTCCTGAGATGACATAACCGACCATCCGGTCTTCATCCCTGACGTATTTGATCTGGGCATATAGTTTCGCATAACCGGTCTGGAGCTGACGGCTCTGCTCAAGCAGACTGCTGTTTTCGGCCTGCAGGTTACGCAGGCAGGTCATGCACTCTTCGTCAGACTTTGCCCGCCGGGCACGCTCAAATTCGCCATTAATGACAGATTTAATTTCATCGATGAATTTGAGACGCGTCAATCCATCCCCCAGATGTCGGGCGCCAACAATATTAGCGGTATTGACGAGTTTGCGGGCCTCCAGATTAATCATGGTTTCTGCCCAGACTCGTGCCTGGCTCTTGTTTCCCGGAAGAATTATATCCATTTTACTCATCCTGATTGAAAATCACCCGTTTAAGCTTATCGCGCTCCCGGATTTAGGCAACCCTGCTTTAAAGGGTAAATGTATGCCGCGAAGCGGCATGGAGACGCCAGCCGGAGCTGAACCGGGTGATTCTGGTGAGGGGCGTCGTAACCGGCATCAGCCGTTACGGATTGATAGGTTCTGCCAATCCCATCCCTTTCCCTGCAAAGCCATACCCGCTTAAAGCTTTCCGATAACTAATGTGCGCGGTCGGAGTGAGTCCGTCAAGGCCTCTGGCCGCTGACGGGCTGTATCTCCGCGTTAGCGCCGTCAGGCGCTTACGAGCGTGTATGAAGGGATTACCGCGACTTAACTACAGCTACTCTTAATACTAGTTACAACATCCCTCTTAAAGCGAGGGTGTTCCGGCCCTACGGGCCGGGGCGGCGTCGGTTTAGCAGGGGTCAGGTATGTATGCGATGCGGGGTTCTGGCCAGAAGGGGGCCCGGCGCTTGCGACGGGAGGAACTTTTGATTTCCTTCTGAGCGCGCGGCCGTGAGGCCGCTGCATGCGAAGGCATTTTACGTTATCCACAGAGTGGCCGAAGACAAAGATCTACTCTGGAATGTAATGAACAGAGAGATAAAAAAGGTGAAGTAAGACTGTTTTGCGGAATGTCTTTTATCCATTTCCGGGTTACTTCACTTATTCGTTTGCGGATTTCTGTGTAAAAAAAAGAGACAGTGGCCATTGCGGGCCATAACGACCGGCAGAACGTCATGGTGATCGGAAGGAGGAAGGGATGATGGGTGAAAAATGAGCGGAATGACCGAAAAAAACCAGCACGAAAAGCCCCGGTGAGGGGCCTGTAAACAGCAAGACTGTTGTGTCGTTTGTGACTAGTCCGGTGGAGAAAGCGCCAGATCCAGCTGGTAAAGATGCTGGATGGCCAGAGCCTTCAGGCGCTCAGATGTGCACCAGTACGCTTCGTCAGGCGGCAGGGTGCGATAAATCCATTCAGACATTGCATGGAGTCGTTCATCTGCCGGCAGCTTAATCAGGTTGTTGGCACGTTTACGCTCCGCGCCTTTTTTGCGGCGGTAAACGAGAGCCTCCCGGCGCTTACGGCCAGACCAGCATTTCCGCGCAGAGTGGGGCTGAACATCATCATGTTCGCTCATCACCCCTTCCCGGATCAGCTGCTCACGCTCGGCGCTCTGGCGGAGCTTCTTCTCCTGCTCTTTAAACAGCTTGTCCATATCGACGCCCAGCATCTGGAATCCAACGGGGGTGATATAAACATACGTTGGCAGCCAGGAGCGGGATTCACGATCCCAGGTGCGTTCTTCCGCAAGACCCAGAACGCCAAACCGTACCTGTTCCTCAATAAGCCGTGAAAGGCGTGACACCGTCACCTCCGTTTCAGGAATGACATTGCCTTTTGCGTCCTTTGCACTGAGCTCTTTTGCCAGACGGGTGATACACATGCCAACGGTATGCTTGCCGGCATCACAGAAGCTGATGAGCACTGGCCAGAGCGCATCGAGCAGGCGCTGACGTTCCGGACGGAAGCCATATTTACGTCCCGCTTTACGGCGGCCAGCAACATAGAGAGGGTGACGGGAAACATGCATGCGCAGGCTGACCTGCCCCGTTTCTTTGTCTTTTTTCACCAGGCGATTGTAGGCATGACCGAGCTGTCCGGAGAGCTTTTTATAATGCTCAGGACGGAACCAGGACGGGTTTTCACATTTGGCTTTTGTGGAGTGTTCACCGCGCTTACGGCGGGTCCGCTTTTTGACCGGCTCAGTAAGAAAATTATCCTGTGTGCCGGCATCGACGTCCTGCCAGAAACGGATTAACTCTTCGGCCGGAAGCTCAGACCAGTGAACAGAAATCTGCTTGTCATTCACGGCGGCCTGTTCTTATGGCGGCCGGGTGTTGTTTTCTATGGTGCATGCGTTATAATCCTTCACAGGCAATGCGCCTGCTTTTGGACCCCCTGATATCTGACGTTCCGCCAAGTTCGTAGCAGATATCGGGGGGTTTGTGCATTCAGGCTCCGGGAAATCCCGTCACCTGCTCCTGAACGTTTTACTGGACACGTCCTGTCCCTGTCTGTTTCCGGAAGTCCGCATTTCTTCCGTAAAACCATCTTCTGCCACCCGCCTGCCTCACCACAAAGCAGTCAAACCGTCAGTTTGAGTTAGGTCACAAAAGTAATCTGAATCAACAATCTGTCCCACCACAAGACGATCGCTGACGATCCGAATACTACCTTCTCGCTGGCAATATTTCCAGATGTCAGGCCAGATTAGCGTTCATTGTTTGCGTGCTAATTGTCCTGAAGGGACGTTTAACCGGCAGCGCTCGCCGCAGTATCAGGCCGGCAGGTCTGATCGAGGAAGCGCAGGAGAACGGAACAGGAAGATGGCATTTACGCGCGGAACATGAAAAACAGTCTCTGGCGGGAGACGTTCTTCGGACTGAGGATCATTTCACCCTGGTGGCTTTCCGGATTGCAGCCTGGAGTTTTTCAGCGGTAACGGCTTCCGGGAAGACCGTGATGGTGTCAGGAGTGGCTCCGCTAACGGGCATGACGATGATCCCCGGCGTTCCGGTGAGTCCCAGCGCCTCTGCCAGGTTACTATTTTTCTCAAGGGACGCGGTATGGTCGCCAGGAGCTGGAGTGGTCAGCCCCGCCTTTGACGCTGCCCCGTGAATATCCTCCGCCGTCAGCTTGCCTTCATTATGGCCGGTGGCGTAGATGGCATTGTGATAGGTGACATAGGCCTGCGGCCCTTTCTTGTGCCAGACCGTCAGCCCCTGCTGCGCTGCCTGAAGTGAGGCTTCCCAGCGACCACCAAAAATTGGCCACTCCTTAAAGAGGTAGCGGACGTCCGGCTGCGCTTTCATGACCTTCTCCAGCTCCGGCGCGAAGCGGCTGCAGAACACGCACTGGTAATCAAAGAATTCAATCACCGCGACCTTTGCATTATCAGGACCGTAAACCGGTGTGTCCGGATCATGCAGAAGGTTCGCCTGATTCTCCATCACGCTGAGTGCAAACATCTTCTGCTTACGTGCCTCCTGCTGTTCCTGCAGCTTATGACTGACCGTTACCAGTATCTCCGGGTGGGACACCAGGTAGTCTGCTGCGATTTCCCCGATACGGGCCTCCTGCTCCGGGCTGAAGACCAGCTGCGGGGCCGAAGCGTGTGCCGTTGCAATAAAGCCTATGTATGTTGTAACTATTAATGCAGCTAATTTGTGTACTTTCATCGTCTGAGTCTCATGGTTAAAAGGGAGATTAACGTTCTTTCTGAATGGTACGGGTGAGGGTCTGTTCTTCTCGCTCCGGCATGCGGCCGCGCTCGCTATTTTCGGGTTGCCGGATAATATCCCGCTCGGTATTGGCCAGCTCATTCACAATGCGGCTGACTCCCGCACGTTCCGAAGCGACTTTGCTGGCCAATGGTTCCTTTTCTGCCCTGATATGACGGCCAATCTCATCGTGGCTAACGCTGTCCGAGCTGGCAACCTGAATGAGCACTTTTCCGTCAGGAATCGTTGGCTCATTCCGGTCGTCAACCTCAAGCATCCCGGGCGTAATACGCACCGCGTCCTCCACCGGCACAACAATACGCTCCTGAGTCTCACTCTTTTCTTTTTCCGCTTTAACGGCTTTGTTAAGCATGTCTTTTTCCGTCTGTCGTGTGGTTTCCTCCTGGTCACGGATCAGTTTGTGTTCTGATGCGGCCTCCGTAACGATACCTCCGCTGACTTTCAGCAGATGTGCTGATGGTGGCTCATCGCCGGTCTGCCAGACCACACCGTCCTTCGGGTGATGTCGTACTGCATCAAGCGCGGCCGCCAGGTCACTGGCCACAATCGTGTTGCCTGACTGGCTTCGCTGCAGTACCGCACCACGGGCACGTTCTGTCATGACCATCCGGGTCTCCCCCTGTGTCATCCGCCCTTCCGGGCTGGCAACCAGGGAAACCAGAGCCAGGCCCGCACTCCGGCCGTTGTTGTCATACACCGGCAGCGCCAGCGCCGGTTCGGGAAAGCGCCGGGTGGCCGGGATGATTTTTGCCGTCAGTGACGCGTCCTGCATGCCCTGATGGCGCACCCAGGCACGGCCCATGGCCGTTTTATTCACCGGCTGTCCCATTGCCCAGATGGCTTTCGCCTGTTTACGCTGCGTTTCTGGCGCCAGCGCATCGTGCGCCGTTTTGATATCCCGCTCCGGCGTTTTTACCGCCTTAACCCAGTCCGCCTTCCCGTCGGTATAAATCTGGACGTGCTCTTTCACGCGCGAGGCCGAGATGTAGAAGGCGCGACGGGAGGCAAGTGCCTTACGCCCGCCTTCCGTGCCCTCAAGCGCAATGACATAGTCGCTACTGGCCCCCTGAGCACCGTACCCGGTGACGGCCCAGCCGTAGTCAATATGCTGCTGCGCCCTGACCGCCTGAGGATTGATGGTAATGCGGCCGTTTTCCCCCTTCAGACGAATATTGCCCGTTTCGCTGACCGACTCGACCGTATAGCGCTGGCTGGCCATCTGTCCCTGCTCCTTGTCTGTCGCCGTGAACTTCAGCAGATCGCCGGCACGGACTTCCCTCTCGCTGCGGCGAAACAGCTGCACGTCGCCGGTGATGAGTTCCTTCGGGGAATACAGTCCAATCTTCCCCTCCTCATCGCGTACCGTGACCGTACTGCCGTTGCGGTCAACGGCCAGCACGTCCTGGTAACGATCGCCGCGTTTAACCACCATCCCGGCTTCCCAGGCATCGGTTTTATTGAACTCATGACGGGTGTGGGTGATTTTATCGAGCACCGGCACCGTAATGGCCTTCTCCCCCAGTTCTCCCCGGGCAGCCAGCACAGCATGAATGCCGGCATTTACCGCACGACGGTCGGCGTTCAGCTGGGTGATAATGAGGGTACGGGACCGCGCCTCCGGCGTCCGGTCCGTCCAGTCAGCCACGATGTCGTTAACAGGCGTCTCCGTTTCCTGAATGGCACTCCCCGGGAGCGAGGCTGAAGCGCTACGCGCCACACGGTCAGCCGGCTGGGTTTCAATCCGCTGCAGGGCCGCATCGATCCGGTTATCAATAATGTCGTGAACGGCACCGCGCAGCTGCAGGTCTTTCTGGCGGACGATTTGCTTCATGATGGCCACATCCATCGGGCTGCGCTCCTGCATCAGCTTAAACGGTGCGCCCACGTCGACCGATTCAAACTGGTCGATATCCCCCATCGAGACCGCGCGACCGCCGCCGCTGGCAATGGCCTGGAACAGTGCCGCCGTATCCTGGTTGCCTGCCATTGAGGACTCATCGATAAGAAACACCTGTCCTTTATAGTCGGGCTTACCGCCTGCGGCCGTCGCCTGGTCATGTTCAACGATAAAAGATTTGATGGTCTGCGCCCGGACACCGACGTCGCTCATCTCTTTCACCGCCTGGTGCGTCGGGGCAAGCCCCGTCATCACCGGACGAACGTCCGCCGGTATGGTCTCCAGTGCAGATATCACCGCCTTCAGCTGCGTGGTTTTCCCCACGCCGGCATAGCCCTGAATCCCGATAAACTGATCCGTGGTTCCCAACACCAGGGTGGTCGCCTTTTTCTGGCCATCGGTGAGTCCGTTCAGCACGGCTTCCGGTACCTGTTCCAGCAACGGCTGCTGTGTGCCTTTCCCTTCCTCCACCACACGCAGAATGGCTTTCTCCATCTCCCAGGTGGACCGGGAAACCAGTACCGGCTCTCCCCCTGCGGATACGGACAACAGCTCGCCATTTTTAATCATCGCGCCAATTTCATTCCCGATAGCTTCAAGGTCGGGATGATATTTCTGCGCTTCCGTCGCCAGCTTCAGTTCGCTGAATACCACAGTGCGCTGGTCATTGATGGCACGCCAGACGGCCAGCCCGGCGTCCGTCCGGACGCTGTCATGCAGTGAATCCACCGCCTGACTGATGTCCTGGTGACCGCTCAGGTTTCTGACCAGCTGCACGGGAGAGGCACTGGTCTTCATGCGCTGCAGCCGGGCTTCAGCCCGGTCCTGTACTTCGGCTGTGAACACTTCCGCCCGGTGGCCACTCTGTGCCAGCGAATTCATGGTCTGGGTCGATATGTCGCGGCTGTTCAGTGCGGCCAGCACCACGCCGGTGTCGTTATCCCGGCCGCCCGGCGCGGTCACGTAGGCATGCGACAGGTAGAGCGGCTGGTCTTTTGGCAGCGTCAGGGTCTCTTCCCCCCGTTTCACCTCAATCCCCTTTTCACTTATCCCGGTCACCTCAAGACGGTCTTTTGCCTTCAGGCTGTGCTCACGATCCCCCGCCACGGCCAGCAGTTTTTCGCCGGTGGCCACGCTGAGGGTTTCGCGGCTGAAGAGACGCCAGTCAGCGCTGATATCGCCGATTTTCATCCGGGTCAGCACGCCGTCCCCGTCGATGAGCGAGAGGACTCGCGTGTCCTCATGCACCCGGTCAATCACATACGACTTACGCGCTTTTGCGTCCGTGCGATCTTCAAGTACCATCCCGGGACGGTATGAACCGGGCATGCGGCGCGTTTTGCTGTCGAGCCAGACTGGCTGCCGGGCCTCTATCTCCACGCCGTCGCGCCCCAGCTGTCCTGCGTTCTGCAGCGCCTCACGTACCAGGCCCGTCAGCTGTGCCTGTTCACGCCTGCCGACCACAACGGCGGTGACGTTTTCAGTTCCTCCGCTCAGCTCTGCAAACCGGTTGGCCAGCGCCTCGTAACGGTCGCGTTTGTTCGGAATACTGACCACTTCGGCCTCAAGCCCGGGCGCCGGCTCCGTGCGGCGGGAGCGGGCAACCCCCGCGGACTCCAGCACTGACATGGCGTTACCGTTCGCCTGACGTCCGGCACTGTCGAGAAAGACCAGCTGTGCATCCTGCGCGCGCGCTTCGCCCAGCAGAACCAGCGTCTCCTTTAACCCCAGACGCTCTGCCCCTTCGATAATCAGCGTGCTCTGGGGTTTCAGGTGGAAATCACCGCTCAGAACATGCTGCCGGCTGATGATCCGTTCCCGCAAATCGTCGGATTTCGCCAGCGAAATGGCGCGCTCGGCAGAGCTGGCCAGCACCTGCACGTTACGACCGTTCGCGCCGGCAATACCGGCCAGCTGCGCGGTCAGGTCACGGATACCCGCCACGCCTGACGGGGCATTCATCAGAACCAGGGCGTCTTTCTCCACCACTTCCAGCGCCGCCGGCGCGTAC
>Ga0302349_1002136_pt1 | contig 13273 bp, 9 predicted proteins | sample PhyAR1_FD_202176 | JGI IMG/M metagenome (GOLD analysis project Ga0302349, IMG submission 202176) | Leaf surface microbial communities from alfalfa plants in UC Gill Tract Community Farm, Albany, California, United States - DLSL A.R1... | ecosystem: Host-associated > Plants > Phyllosphere >...
GCCGTCATGGGGCGATGGCACCGAGAGCCGCGGGGAGCTCGAATTCGGTGATCGAGCATGAAGGGCTGCGGGGAACAGACCGCTGGTCGACGCTCGAGGGAGAGGGCCGTGTCTCCCGTCAGCGCCACGGGGGAGCGTCGCGCCGGTGATCGTCTTCCGACGGCCGACGCTCTCGTCGAGCTCCGGCGAGCCGAAATGCGACACGTCCGAGTCGCGGGGGTGGAGCCCGTCCACGCAGACCTGATTCTCGTGGAGTACGGCAGCGGCGCGTCTGTCCACGGCACGGAGGGCGGCATCGGTGGCGAAGCCGCAGTACCAGGTGCCGTCGGCTGCCGACCCACCGAGCTCCGGACGCCGGGGACGTTCCCACCACCGGTGTCCGGAACGTGCGGCGATCAGTACTCGCGGATCCGGATGGCGCTGGCGGTCGCTGCGCCTCCCTCGGAGTAGAGCGAGATCCCCGTGTCCTCGGGGAGGAAGTGGACCTGCTGGGAGAGCACGGTGTGGCCGGCGTTGACGAACACCTCGACGCTCTGCGTATTGACGAGGACCCGCAGGTGCATGCTGCGTGCGGCCGGGTCGATGGGGGCCGATGCCTCGGTGAACTCGCCGAAGGAGAACGCGGCCTGGTCCGACGGGCCGCGGTCCACGTAGAGGCGATCTGCGAACGTGCCGATGTTGGTATGGCGAGTGCCGTCCGCGGAGACGCCCACGCTGAGACCGACGTTCTCGAGGTCTCCCCACGCCAGATCCAGTTCGATCTCGTACGAACGGCCGGAGAAGGGCAGACGGAGGTACCCGTCGACCTGCTGGTCCGGGAGGTCGTAGGTGGCCACGGCGTGATCGGCGAGTGCCGAGGTCGGCGTGCTCAGCAGTGCGTATCGTCCGTCGCTCTCGCGGTGCAGCCGGAGCTCGCGCACGATCGAGTTCTGTCCGTTGTAGCCATCGGTCGCATCGGTGGGCACCTCGCGGTTGGCGTACTTCCAATTGTTCATCCAGGCGATCGCGTAGCGCAGCCGCGTGGGATCCGCGGGTGCGGGCCACGTGACCGCGGCATACCAGTCCCATCCCCAGTCCAGCCACTGGGGCGCACGAGAATCGGCCAAGAACTGCTCCCCGTCCCACCGGCCGGTCCAGTACGCGTAGGTCATGGGCAGGCCGACGCCGTAGGCGTCCATGCTCGCGGCGAGGATCCAGTGCGAGGTGCCGTCGTCGGCGGTCATCTCGAACAGGTCGGGGCACTCGATGCCTCCGAGGTCCGGATCCGTCGCTGGGTCGAGGATGTAGTCGAAGTTCCGCTGGAGGGTCCAGGTGCGCAGGTCGGGGGAGGTGTAGAAGGCGGCGTAGCGCTGTCGGCCGATCACGCAGACCCACTCCGCGCGTGCCGCGTCCCAGTGGACCTTGGGGTCGCGGAACCATTCGGAGTTGGCGATCTCGCCGGCGGTGACCGCTTCGCGGCCGTCCTCGTTGACGATCACCGGATCGGGGAGGCGGGTGAACGTGACACCGCCGTCGGTGGACCAGCAGAGGTACTGCTCCTGGTACCGGCGGATCCCCTCCGTGGGCTGCGTCGCCAGAGCGATGACGGCACCGGGCCCGAAGCCCGCCGTGTTCTGCTCGTCGATGACGAGGGAGCCGGACCATGCGGGGAAGTTCGGCTCGAGCGGGATCGCATCTCCGTGGTGCTCGAAGGTGACGCCGTCGAGCGTGGTCGCCCGGTCCCAACCGCCGTCCCCGGAGTTCACGTCCGAGTGGAGGTAGTACAGCTGGGTGACTCCGTCGACCACGATCGGCCGCTGAGGGTCGCACAGCCATCCTCGCGGAGGGGTCATGTGGAAGCGGGCACGGAGGGAGGCGGGGTTCTCCGCGCGGGCGGGCAGGGACGGGATCATGGCGGCTCCGGTGAGCGCCAGCGCGCCGCATCCGGTGGCGCGCAGGACGCTGCGTCGGCTCATGTCGGTCATGTCGTGGGTCTCCAGCTTCTTCGATGGAACGTGCTCGATGGACGGGTCAGGGCATGGGGGATCGCGCACCGCGCGGGAACGCGTGCCAGATGCTCGGGTGGGGGAGGGGGTGGTCCCTCAGCGCGACCGGACGGATTCCCGGGCGACGGGTGGGCTGGGGACCTCGAGGGGGGAGCCCGGGGCGAGCTCCTCCGCTCCGAGGAGGACCCGCACGCCGGCGACTCCGAGCTCGTAGTGGGGAAGCGCGACGGTCGACAGCGGCGGCCGCAGATGCCCGGCGATGACCTCCTGGTTGTCGAATCCGATCACCGACATGTCGTGCGGTACCCGCAGCCCGCGCTCGCGCAGGGCGTCGTACAGGCCCATGGCGACACGGTCGTTGTGGCAGAACACTCCGGTCGCTCCCAGCTCGAGGACCTCCGGGGCGACGGAGTACCCGCCTTCCTGCTCGGGGGCCGCGTCGAGGATCAGCCTCTCGTCGACGGGCACGCCTGCATCGGCGTGGGCGTCGCGGTAGCCCTGCAGACGCCCCGTGCGCGCCGGGGAGAGCGACGTCGTATTGATGAACGCGATCCGGTGATGCCCCTGGGACAGCAGCAGCTCGGTGGCGGTGCGCCCTCCCATGCGCTCGTCCGGGACGACTGCGCGGGAGTCTGTACCGGGGGCGAAGCAGTTGACGAGGACGTGGTCGGTCTCGCCGAGGCCCGGAGGGATCGATGTGGCGCGGTGCGTCCATGTCGAGTACAGGATGCCGCGCACCTTGTGCTCGAGCATCATGGCCACGGCGTCGTTCTCGGCGGCCTGGTCGCCTTCGGTGTTGGCCACGAGCAGCACGTGCCCGTGCCGCCAGGCCTCTTCCTGGGCTCCGCGGATGATCTGACCTGCGAACGGGGTGGTGGCGATCGAGTCGGCGACCAGCCCGATGAACGCGCTGGTCCCCTGGACCAGATTCTTCGCCAGCACATTGGGTCGATAGCCGAGATCGGTGACGGCCCGCAGCACCCGCGCCCGTGCATCGGCCCCGATGCGTGCGCCCGGCTTGTCGTTCACGACATGGGAGACGGTCGTGACGGAGACGCCCGCCAGCTCGGCGACCTCGCGCATGGTCACGGTTCGGGGTTCTCGTCGGCTGCTCGTCATCGATGTCATCCTTTGCTCGCACCGCTCTCGAGACCATAGATCATCGCCCTGTTCAGGAGCAGGAACATCAGCAGCAGGGGCGTGACGGTGATGGAGACCGCGGCGAATGTGGCCGTCCAGTCGGTGTTGCCCATCGCGCCGATGTAGTTCTGCAGGCCCAGGGGGATCGTCTTGAGCTCTTCGCTGAGGATGAAGGTGTTCGCGAAGACGAAGTCGTTCCAGATGAAGATCGCGTTGACCATCACGACGGTGACGACGGTGTTCCAGGACATCGGCATGGTGATGCGGAGGAAGATCCGATACGGGCCCGCCCCGTCGAGGCTGGCGGCCTCGTACAGCTCGCGGGGGATGTAGCGGTAGAAGGCGAGGAACAGGTACAGCGCCATCGGCAGGGCGAATCCGGCGAGCGGGATCATCACCGCCAGGTGAGTGTCCAGCAGCCCGATGCGCGAGTAGTCCAGGAACAGGGGGACGAGGGCGACCTGCACCGGGACGACGATCCCGAGCAGGAACAGGCCGCGGACGAGCCCGCTGAAGCGGAAGCCGAGGACCGTGATCGCATAGGCACCGGTCATCGCACAGACGACCAGCAGGAGGCAGGAGCCGGCGGTGATGACGACGCTGTTGGCGATGTTGCGCAGGAGCTCGCCCTGGTCGAGCGCTCTGGAGAAGTTCTCGAGGGTGAACGTCGTCGGGATCGAGAACGGGTTCGAGGCGGCGAAGTCCTCGCGCTCGCGCAGGCTGGTCAGAAGCAGCCACAGGAACGGGTACACCTGCATCACGAGGACCGCGATGATGAGGACCCGTGAGATCACCTGCGATATCTGCAGTCTCGTCGGCCGTGCTCGGGGCCTCGTCGGTCTGCGGCGGGGCCGCTGCGTGACGTCTCGGCTCATGGTCTGCTCCTGGGCGGCCGGGGGCCGGGTCGTGATGGTCATGTCAGTCCGTCTTCCTGCGCAGCACGAGCAGGATCAGCCCGACGGCGACGAGGCACTCCAGGACGATGAAGACCGAGATCGTGCTCGCGTACCCGTAATGGCCGCTCGTGAACGCCGTCTTGTACATGTAGGTGGTCACGAGCTCGGAGGCCTGCCCGGGACCGCCGTTGGTCAGCAGGAACGGGACGTCGAACCCGCGCAGCGCGTACGTGGTCGCCATGATCAGGGTCGTGATGAACACGGGCATGATGTGCGGGAAGCGGATCCGCGTGAAGGCCTGCCAGGCACGGGCTCCGTCGAGGGCCGCGGCCTCTTCCAGCTCCCGCGGGACGGCGAGCAGCGCCGCGTAGAGGATCACGGTGTAGAGGCCCAGGAAGCGCCAGCCCTCGGGCACGGAGACGGCCGCGAGGACGGTGGTCACGTCGGAGAGCCAGGCACGCGCCAGGCTGTCCAGCCCGACGGCGGACAGGATGGTGTTGACCAGTCCCTCGGGGTCGAAGGAGTAGATGCGCTGGAACAGGAGAGCGATCGCGGGAGTCGAGATCACCGCCGGCATCAGGTAGAGCACCTTGAGCGTCTCGCGGCCCCGCAGGATCGTGAGCAGGAGGCATGCGACGAGCAGGCCGCCGCCCACCTGGAGCAGCAGGCAGATCGCCAGGTAGACGAGCTGGTTGGCGAACGATGTCCAGAAGACCGGGTCTCCCCGGAGGAGGGTCCGGTAGTTGTCCAGGCCGACGAACTCGAGGCGGGTGATGCCGTCCCATTCGAAGAAGCTGAGGACGAGGGATTGGATGATCGGGAGGAGCACGCCTCCGCCGAAGAGCAGCAGCGGCGGGGCGAGGAAGAGGACCACGGAGAGTCGTGAGCGGGAGGGCAGCATGTCGATCCTTCCGGCGGGGGACGGGACGTCAGTCCTCGAAGTACTTGGGCGCGTTGGAGGTCAGGGTCTGGTCCATCGTCGTGATGAAGTCCTCCGGGGTGACGTCGCCCTGCACGAGCAGGACGAGATCCTGCTGCAGCCGTGAGTTGGTGGCCGGGTCCAGCTGCGTGTCCCACGGCATCAGGGTGGCCTCGCCGAGGTCATCGGCCATGGCGACGGCCTGCTCGTAGATCGGCAGGGCGGTCTCGGGAGTCACGGGGGCGATGGTGGTGGGCCCGAGCAGCCCGCTGGCGGCGTACTTCTCCGGGTAGCGGGACAGGGCGAATGCGAGGAAGTCACGGACGAGGGGGTCGTAGGTCTTCGCGTTGATGGCGACGCCGATCCCGGACGGGGCGACGAACTCGTTCGCTGCAGTCGCTGCGCCGTCGGTGACGGGCAGGGTGAAGAAGCCGATCTTCTCGTGCATCTGCGCGGGCAGCTCGGTGGTGGCCAGGTTCGGCAGCTCCCAGGTCCCCATGTTGTAGATGGCGGCTCGTCCCGAGGTGAACAGCGCCTGGGCGTCGGCGTATCCGGCGGAGGAGAATCCCTCCTGGAACGCGCCGGCCTGCCCCAGTGCCGCGAGCCATCGCACGGAGGCGGTGCCGGGCTCGTCCGCGAACGCCGCATCGCCCTTCTTCAGGTTCTGGACGTATTCGGGGCCGGCGATCCGGAACGGCTGGAAGGCGATGTACCTCTCGAGCGGCCAGGCGTCCTGGCCTCCGACCGCGAGGGGAGTGACGCCGGAGGCGGCGAGCTTCTCGCACAGCGGCACCATGTCCTCGAGCGTCTCGGGGATCTCGACGCCGGCCTTCTCGAACAGCTCCGCGTTGTACCAGAACACCTCCACGCCGAACTCGAGAGGGATCATGTGCAGCGCTCCGTCGTCGAAGCGCTGGTAGTTCAGCGCCGCCGGCCGGAAGTCCTCGAGGATCCCGATCTGCTCGAGCAGATCCTGCACGTCGATCATGCGCCCGGCCGCTGCGAGCTTCGCGGCGAATGGGGTGGCATCGGTGTCGAAGAGCTCGGGCAGCTTGTCGGCGGTCGCGAGCGTCTCGTACTTCTGGATGTAGCTGGGACGGTCGGGCGTGGTGATGAGCTCGAGGGCGAAGCCGGGGTGCTCGGCGGCGTACTCCTCGGCGATCTCCTCCATGGTGGCGATCACCGCGCCGTTCGCGGGCCGGGAGAGCAGCCAGGAGATCGTCCGGGGTTCTATGTCCCCCTCGACGGCCGCGCCCGTGGATCGTGCGGGGCCGGCATCTCCTCCGCAGGCGCTGATGATCGGGACGGCGGCCGCACCTGCGGCCAGGGCGAGGAACTGCTTGCGCTTCATGGTCGTCTCCTTCGACGGGGGATGAGCGGGATCAGGCGGTGGTGATCTGCAGATTCATGAGGGTGAGCGAGGCGTCGTCGGCGAAGACGCCCAGGCGGCCGGTCCGGTGGTCGTACAGGCGGGCCGACAGGACGACCTTCTCGTCGAGCACGGCGACCATCAGGTCGTCGTCGACGAGCAGGTCGAGATGGTGATCGGGAGCGGTGAGATCCGCCGGTCGTTCGAGCTCCAGCAGGTGGGGGACGTCTCCGGAGATCTGCCACTGCTCGGTACCAGTCGTGCGGCGCGGCCATCGGTCCAGGACCAGGCGGCCCGCGTGGGGCTCGAGCCGCAGCACGTAGCCGCATTCCCCCGCGGCGTCCGTGCGCAGCAGGATCCCCGCGGCGCGGGACCCCGGGGCGAGGCACAGGTCCATGCGGACGGTGACGCGGGACGGGAGCAGTCCGGTGCCGACGGTCGCGGCATATCCGGTGGGGGAGGCGAGCTCGAGCACGGACGGCCCCGTGTGCCGGAACGTGGAATCGGGTCCGGCGCAGGGAAGGCCGGCGGCGACGGGGCGGGTGTCGACGGCGAGAGCCTCCGGCGGCAGCCGGAACGCCAGGGTGCCGTCCTTCTGCTGCACGGCCTCGAGGAGCGACAGCGTGCCTGCCCACTGCCACGCCCCGTCGTCGATCTCTCCCTCACGCGTGGCGATCCACCCGCCGAAGATCCGTCGTCCGTTCCAGAGCGCGGACTTCGCGGCGTAGAACGCGCGACCGTCGATGCTGTCGTAGCGCGGCACGTGCCATGGCCCCTCGGGCGAACGCGACATGCGGTACCTCGTCACGAAGGCGTCGGTGAACTCGGAGTAGACCAGGTACCACCACTCGCCCATCCGGAACACCTCGGGGCACTCCTGCGTCAGGAAGCGCCGCGGGTCCCAGAGAGGAGCCGCCTGGTCCCAGGTGACCAGATCGGCACTGACCATCCTGGCGACGGTGCCGCGGCGACGCTCCGTCCCGGCGGCGTGCCGACCGGCGAGGATCATCTGCCACGGCTGCGAGGGATCGGGGCGATGGACGAACGGGTCGCGGAAGTCCGCGGGGTCCAGGCCGTCCGGGGCGCCGAAGCTGTGGTCGGGGTGCTTGGTCCAGCGCAGGAGGTCCGTACTGGTCGCATGCGCGACGATCTGCAGCGGACGCCCGTCGGCTGTGCGGCGCTGCGGGTTCTGCGCGGTGTAGAAGAGGTGGTGCAGCCCGTCGTCATCGGTGACGATGCTGCCCGTGTAGCAGTTGAGATCCTCGGCGTCCTCTCCGCCGTGGGGGAGGACCTCGCCGTGGTCGACGAATCTCACGAGATCGGTCGTCGTGACCAGGTGCCACGAGGTCCCTGAGGTGTCGCCTGCCCGACGGTGGTGCAGGTAGTAGAGGTAGAGCACGCCTCCGTGGGAGTAGGGGACGACGTCTCCGACCCAGTCGGGGGTCGGGGTGTGGAACGGGGCAGAGCTCATGTCACATCCTCGTGATCGAACGTTTGATCACGGAGAGTAGACCGGTCGCCGCGGCGTGGTCAAGCGTTTGATCATCCCGACGGGCGCGCTCCTCGGGTCCAGGTCGGGTCTCGCGTCTCCCGAGGTGCGGGAATGGGCCCGGTCGGGGCGATCCGGAAAGGCGGCCCGGGTCGTCGCGGAGAGGCTGCTGCCGCGGGGCTGGTCGGCGACGAACCGGCAGCGGGTGATCGAGGCGATCCCGGGCGGCTCGCGCGGAAGCTCCGGGCGAGCCGCTTCCTGGGCGCCGACGAGGCGCGCGAATCGGGCGTCGCTGGTCGATCGGGGATCGACCGGGATCCCGCTGCGGGCTCTCGGTGCCGCACCGGGCCCATCAGTACGGGGGAGAAGTACCGGGTGCGGGACTCGAACCCGCACGCCCTTGCGGACAGCGCATTTTGAGTGCGCCGCGTCTACCATTCCGCCAACCCGGCGAGGATGCTCACGTCACCTGCCCGGACAGGGCACGGGACGCAGAGCCTGGACTAGGATATCCGAGGAAGACATCTGCTCCCGACCGGCTTCCGCCCCGATCTGCACCGGCTGCATGCGCCTCGCGCGTGACCTCCGGAGGTCGCCGAGGCGGTCGCGGCCCGCGGGACAGGGAGCCATGCGAGACGGACAGGGTGCCATGAACGACGAATCTGTGAACGAGTCCACCACCGACGCCGCGGAGGCCGCCCCGCGCCGCCGCGCCGTCGTCGCGGAGGACGAGAGCCTCATCCGGATGGACATCGTCGAGACGCTCACGGAGGCCGGCTTCGAGGTCGTCGCCGCCGTCGGCGACGGCGCCGCCGCCATCGAGAAGACCCGTGAGCTGCGCCCGGACATCGTCGTGATGGACGTGAAGATGCCGCAGACCGACGGCATCACCGCCGCCGAGAAGATCGGCGAGGAGAACCTCGCCCCCGTCGTGATGCTCACCGCGTTCTCGCAGACCGAGCTGGTCGAGCGCGCCCGCGACGCCGGTGCCATGGCGTACGTCGTCAAGCCCTTCACCCCGGCGGACCTGCTGCCGGCGATCGAGATCGCCGTCTCCCGCCACGCGCAGATCCTGCAGCTCGAGGCCGACATCGCCGACCTGGGCGAGCGCTTCGAGACCCGCAAGCGCGTGGACCGCGCCAAGGGCCTGCTGCAGTCGAACATGGGCCTCAGCGAGCCGGAGGCGTTCCGCTGGATCCAGAAGACCTCCATGGACCGCCGCCTGACGATGCGCGAGGTCGCCGACGCGGTCGTCGACCAGCTCGGGGGAGCCGGCAAGGACTGACCCTCCGCGAACCGCGCCGAGCTGACATGGCCCGCCCGATCTCCCCGACGCGGCGCCGCGTCCTGGCCTCCCTGTCCGCAGGGGTGCTCGGGACCGGCGCCCTCTCGGCGTGCACGCCCGGCGGGCTGCGGGGTCGCGGGCGCGGGCGCGCGACGACCCCACCGCCATCGGCCTCGGAGCGCACCGCGCCCACGACCCCGCTGATCCTGGGAAGCATCGGCTCGACCTTCGGGGCCCCGGGGCAGTTCGACGGCCAGATCGCGCTCGGGATCGAGGAGGCGGTGCGCCGCGTCAACGCCCTCGCCGGCGGCGTCTTCGCGCAGGACGTCGTCCTCGAGACGAGGGTGCCGGTGGAGGCCCCGGGGGCCGATGTGGCCTCGCAGATCGAGGCCCTCGCCTCGGCCGGCGTGAGCGTCCTGATCTCCTCCCTCGAGGACTCCCAGCTGCTCGAGGCCGTCCCCGCCGCGGTCGAGCACAAGATGCTGGTGCTGTGCCCGTGGTCCTCCTCCGCCGCCGTGCGCGAGAACGACGCCAGCAGCGGCCTGCTGTTCCGTCTCGCCCCGGACGACACGGCCATGGCCTCGATCTGGGTGAGGACGGCGATGGAGAACGCGCCCGAGGGCACCGTCCCCGGGACCATCGCCTACGTCTCCCCGGACACCCTGCAGGGGAGGAGCCTGCTCGCCGAGCTCTCCGAGCAGGCCGCCCCTCTCGGCGGCACGATGGTCCTGGAGACCTTCTACCCGGCCGATGAGGACCTCGACGTGCAGGCCCTCGCGGCGCAGATCGCCGGGGCGCCGCCGGCTCTGCTGATCCTCAACGGCGGCGCCGAGTGCGGACCGCTCGCCAGCGCCGTGCACCAGGCCACCCTGGACGCCGGCGGCCGGGCCCAGCACACGATCCCGATCCGTCTGGGCCCCAACGCCTCGGTCGACTACCGCGATGCGTCGCTGCCGCCGGAGTCGCTGGAGCAGGCCGAGGGGTTCGAACCCGGCGGTCCCGTGGGTGTGGACGTCGGCGACGGGCTGACCTTCGAGGACATGATGCTCAACCTCGACGCCTCCCTGCTGGGGCGGGGCTACGCCTACTCCCAGCAGGCCTTCGACGCGGTCCTCATCGCCTGCCTGGCGGCCCGGCACGCGCTGAGCATCGAGGGGACCGCGATCGCCGCATCGGTCCCGGAGGTGCTCTCGGGCAAGACGGAGTGCACGGACTACGGTGCCTGCGATCGGCTGCTGCGGGACGCGGAGGAGCAGGGGACCACCGGGTCGATCCGCTACACGGGCGCCTCCGGGCCCCTCGAGCTGGGCGGGAACAGGGACGTGCGCGCCGGTCAGCTGCGGCGCATCACCTGGTCCGCGGCGGCCGAGAGGATCGTCGAGGCCGACGCGATCCCCTTCGAGATCGCGGGCTGACCGCTCACGCCGGGCGCGGCGCCAGGAGCATCGTGCTCACCGTGACGGTCGACAGCAGCGTGCCGTCCTCGTCGAGCACCTCCACGAGGTAGGTCGCGACCTGGCGCCCCAGGTGCAGCGCCCGGGCGGTCGCGGTGACCACGCCCGTGCGCGCGGAGCGGTGGTGCACGGCGGAGACGCTCGTGCCCACCGCCTGGGCCCCGTCGCCGTGGACGGACCGCGCCTGCAGGATCGCCGCCATCGAGGCGACCGATTCTGCGAGGGCGATGGTCGCCCCGCCGTGCAGCAGGCCCGCCGGCTGCGTGTTCCCCGCCACGGGCATCGTCATCGTGCCGCCGCGTCGTTCGAGGTCCTGCACCTGCATCCCGGTGCGCTCCATGAGGGTGCCGGCCATGGCCTCGCGCATCGCGGCGAGGACGGCGGGATCGGCAGAGGTCTCGGACCGTGCGTGGGAGGGCATGGGAACAGCGTGCCATACCCGTGCGTCGGCGCGTCGTGGGAGACTTCCCCCATGAGTTCGAGCGAGCTGACCGGCCAGAGGATCCTCCTGATCGACGGACACGCGATGGCGTTCCGGGCGTTCTTCGCCCTGCCCGCGGACCGCTTCACCGACGGACGCGGCCAGTCCACCAATGCGGTGTACGGATTCACCCGCATGATGTTCAACGTGGTGGCCTCGGAGCAGCCCACCCATGTGGTGGTGGCCTTCGACCTCCCCGGCGGCACGTTCCGCGACCGGATCTACGAGCAGTACAAGGGCGGCCGCGACGCCACGCCCGAGGCCTTCCACGGCCAGATCGGACTCATCCAGCAGGTGCTGGACGCCCTCGGCATCGTCTGGCTGACGGTCCCCGACTACGAGGCCGATGACATCATCGCGACCCTGGCCACGCGCGCCGCCGCGCAGGAGGGCGAGGCGCTGATCGTCACCAGCGACCGCGACGCCATCCAGCTGGTCGACGAGCGCGTGACCCTGCTGCAGCCGGTCAAGGGCGTCACCGAGATGCGGCGCATGGACCCTGCGGCCGTGCTGGAGAAGTACCAGCTCGCCCCGGCGCGCTACCCGGACCTCGCCGCCCTGGTGGGGGAGAGCGCCGACAACCTGCCCGGCGTGCCCGGCGTCGGCCCCAAGACGGCGGCGAAGTGGATCCAGAAGTACGGCGACCTCGAGGGCGTGCTCGAGCACGCCGAGGAGATCGCCGGCAAGGCCGGCCAGTCCCTGCGCGAGAACATCGACGGCGTGCGGCGCAACCGCCTCATGAACGCCGCGGTCACCGACCTCGAGCTCCCGGCCGATGCGGCGGGATTCACCCTGGGCCGCGGCGATCGCGCCGCCGCGCTGGCGGTCTTCGACGAGCTCGCCTTCGGCGACACGACGCGCCGCGACCTCCCGGACCTCTTCTTCCCCGAGGGCGCCGAGGCGCCGGAGCCCCTCGCCGTGGAGGAGGTCCCCGCGGACCTCCCGATCGCCGGGGCCGAGGACCTGCGGGCGCTGCTCGCGTCGGCCCCTTTCGAGCTGGCGCTGGACGTCGCCGACGACATCCGCGGCGGGGCGCTGCTGGGCATCGCGGCCGCCGGCCGACGCGGCGTCCTGGCCCTCGAGCAGCTGGACCAGGAGGCCTCGGCCGCCCTGGCCGAGGTGCTGGACTCCGCCGAGCTGGTCCACCTCGCCGACGTCCCCACCGTGCGGGTCTGGCTGCGCGCCCAGGGGTACGAGCTCACCGCCCCGGTGCGGGACCTGGCCCTGGAGGCCTTCGTGCTGCGGCCGGGCGCCCGCAGCTACGACGCCGAGAGCCTGGCCCACGACCTGCTGGGCACGGTCCTGGACCCGCGCCCGCGCAGGCCCACGCCGGCGACCCTCAAGAAGGAGACGCCGGAGGCGCGCGCCGAGCACCTCGCCGTGGCCTCCGCCCGGCTGGCGGACTCCGCGGCCGCGCTGCTCCCGGTCGCCGCGCACCTGGACGCGGCGCAGGAGGAGGAGCCCTGGACCCGGCCGCTGCTCGAGCAGCTGGAGGTTCCGCTGCAGCGGGTGCTGGAGACCCTCCACGAGCGGGGCATCGCCATCGACCGGCCCACGCTGGACCAGCTCAAGGACGAGTTCGACGGCTTCGTCGCCCAGGCCCGCCGGGAGGCCGGGGCGATCGTGGGGGAGGAGGTCAACCTCGCGTCGCCCAAGCAGCTGCAGGCCGTGCTGTTCGAGACCCTGGCCCTGCCCAAGACCCGCAAGATCGCCTCGGGATACTCGACCGATGCGGAGTCCCTCATCGACCTGCGGGACTCGCTGCCCGAGGAGTCCTCGGGCCATGCGTTCCTGTCCTGGCTGCTGCGGTTCCGCGAGATGAGCAAGCTCACCGGGTACGTGAGCGGCCTGGACGCCGCCACCGACGGCACCGGCCGCGTCCACACCACCTTCCAGCAGACCGCTGCGGCGACCGGCCGCCTGGCATCGACCGAGCCGAACCTCCAGAACATCCCCGTGCGCACGGCGGAGGGGCGCCGACTGCGCGGGGTCTTCGCCGCCGGGGACGGCTACGAGGCGCTGCTCACCGCCGACTACTCGCAGATCGAGATGCGCATCATGGCGCACCTGTCCGAGGACGCCGGCCTCATCGAGGCCTTCCGCTCGGGCGAGGACCTGCACCGCTTCGTCGCCTCCCGGGTGTTCTCCGTCGCCCCGGAGGACGTCGATGCCGCCATGCGCTCGAAGACGAAGGCCGTCAGCTACGGCCTCGCCTACGGCCTGAGCGCCTTCGGCCTGTCGAAGCAGCTGCGCAT
>Ga0302349_1002138_pt1 | contig 13246 bp, 11 predicted proteins | sample PhyAR1_FD_202176 | JGI IMG/M metagenome (GOLD analysis project Ga0302349, IMG submission 202176) | Leaf surface microbial communities from alfalfa plants in UC Gill Tract Community Farm, Albany, California, United States - DLSL A.R1... | ecosystem: Host-associated > Plants > Phyllosphere >...
CGTTTCGCCAAGAAGCGATGCCACCATGGCTTTGGTCGCGAGGTTCTTCGCGCCCTTCACATCGACCTGGCCGCGCAGCGGCCGACCGCCGCGGATTTCCAGGACGTCGCCGAGTTCAGGGGTCGCGGCGCTTTCCGCTTCGGTCACAGACGTCATTCCAGTGGATCCTCACTCACTTCCGGCGGATGGGCCGCCCCGGGTTCGGGGCGGCCTCGTTCTCACGGAACCGGGAGGGTCCGCGGCCGCCAAGCTTCGCGGCGGGCCTCGAACTGCGCGATCTCATCCTGATGACGCAGCGTGAGCCCGATGTCATCGAGCCCTTCGAGGAGCCGCCACCTAGTGTAATCATCGATCTCGAACGCCGCGCTGAAGTCACCCACAGCGGCGGTTCGTTCGACCAGATCGACCGTCATCTGCACGCCGGGGTTGGCGTCGAGCGCGGCCCAGAACGTGTGCAGCACCTCTTCGGTGATAATGCCCGTGACCAGGCCCTGCTTTCCCGAGTTTCCCCGGAAGATGTCGGCGAAGCGGGGCGAGAGCACGACCTTGAAGCCGTAATCGCGCAGCGCCCACACAGCGTGTTCCCGGCTGGATCCCGTTCCGAAGTCGGGGCCCGCGACGAGGATCGATGCGTTCTTGTACGGCTCCTGGTTTAGGACGAAGTCGTCCTGCTGACGCCAGGCGTGGAACAGCGCGTCGTCGAAGCCGGTCTTCGTGACTCGCTTGAGGAAGACGGCGGGAATGATCTGGTCGGTGTCGACGTTCGATCGCTTCAGCGGCGCGGCGACGCCGGTGTGAGTGGTGAACTTCTCCATGGTCAAACTCCTGCACCTTCCAGAACGGGCGTTTCGAGGTCGCTCGGGCTCGAGAGCGTGCCCCGCACGGCGGTCGCGGCCGCCACGAGCGGCGAGACGAGGTGGGTGCGCCCGCCCTTGCCCTGGCGACCCTCGAAGTTGCGGTTGCTCGTCGACGCGCAGCGCTCACCCGGCGCCAGCTGGTCGGGGTTCATGCCGAGGCACATCGAGCATCCCGCGAAGCGCCATTCGCCGCCGAAGTCGGTGACGATCTTGTCGATGCCCTCCGCCTCCGCCTCCAGGCGGACGCGAGCCGAACCGGGAACCACCATGACGCGCACGCCATCGGCCTTCTTCCGCCCCTTGATCACCGACGCAAAGGCGCGCAGGTCCTCGATGCGGCTGTTGGTGCAGGATCCCATGAACACCGCGTCGACCGCGATGTCCTTCATGGCCGTGCCCGGCGCGAGGTCCATGTACTCGTACGCCCGCTGCGCGGCCTGGCGCTCGTCCTCGTCCTCGAAGCTGTCGAGCGTCGGGACGGTCTGCGACAGCGACACGCCCTGCCCGGGGTTCGTCCCCCAGGTGACGAACGGCTCGAGCTCGTTCGCGTCGATGAAGACCTCGGCGTCGAAGGTCGCCCCCTCGTCCGTCGGCAGGGTCTTCCAGTAGGCGACCGCGTCGTCCCAGTCCTTGCCGGTGGGCGCGTGGTCGCGCCCCTTGACGTACTCGAAGGTGATCTCGTCCGGCGCGACCATGCCGGCGCGCGCGCCGGCCTCGATCGACATGTTGCAGATGGTCATCCGGCCCTCCATCGAGAGCGCGCGGATCGCGGATCCGCGGTACTCGAGGACGTAGCCCTGTCCCCCGCCGGTCCCGATCTTCGCGATCACGGCGAGAATGATGTCCTTCGCCGTAACGCCCGGCTTCAGCTCGCCCTCGACGTTAATCGCCATCGTCTTGAACGGCTTCAGCGGAAGGGTCTGCGTGGCCATCACGTGCTCGACCTCGCTCGTGCCGATACCGAAGGCCAGCGCACCGAAGGCGCCGTGCGTCGAGGTGTGGCTGTCGCCGCACACGACCGTCAGGCCCGGCATCGTCAGACCCAGCTGGGGGCCCACGACGTGCACGATGCCCTGCTCGGCGTCGCCCAGCGGGTGCAGACGCACACCGAAATCCGCCGTGTTCTTACGTAGCGTCTCGATCTGCGTGCGGCTCGTGAGGTCGGCGATGGGCTTGTCGATCGCGAGCGTGGGGGTGTTGTGGTCTTCGGTACCGATCGTCAGATCGACGCGGCGCAGCGGCCGCCCCTCCGCGCGCAGGCCATCAAACGCCTGAGGGCTCGTGACCTCGTGGATGAGGTGAAGATCGATGTAGATGAGGTCCGGCTCCTGGCCCTGGCCGCGGACGACGACATGGTCGTCCCACAGTTTCTCGGCGAGGGTGCGCGGGTGATCCGGAACAGTGATGTCAGCGCTCATGCGTATTACTCAACTCCTTGACGGGTGTCGGTGTCGGCCATCGACAAACTCCGCGACGGGGAGGCCTAGAACGAGGTCCCGCCGCGGCAGCTAAGGAGGAGGCTGTAGCACCGCACCCCACGAGAATAACAGAGTGCTCAGCACTTACCGGCCGCACGGACCGGGTGCTGAGCACTCTGCTCAGGCTGCGCGCGATTACCGCGTCATTTCTCTTGCACGGCGCGCTTCGACTCGACCCGGTTCGCGACGAGGCTCGCGACCGTCGACACGACGATCGAGGCGACGATCACGCCGAGCGAGGTCCAGTTGCTGATCTCGGGAGCCCACTTGATGTGGTGCCCGCCGTTGATGAACGGCAGTTCGTTCACGTGCATCGCATGGAAGACCAGCTTCACGCCGATGAACGCGAGGATAAACGCGACGCCGAACTTGAGGTAGCGCAGCTTGTCGAGCAGGTCACCCAGCAGGAAGTACAGCTGGCGCAGGCCCATGAGCGCGAAGAGGTTCGCCGCGAAGACGAGGAACGGCACCTGGGTGATGCCGAAGATGGCGGGGATCGAATCGATCGCGAAGATGAGATCCGTCACACCGATCGAGATGAAGACGATCACCATCGGCGTGAGCATCTTCTTGCCGCCCACGACGGTGCGGATCTTGGAGCCGTCGTACTCGTCGTGGATCGGGATGAACCGCCGCAGCGTGCGCACGATGAACGACTCGGCCTTCGCGTCGCCGCCGTGCTCCTCCTTCTCGAACACCTGCTTCAGGGCGGTGTAGACGAGGAATGCTCCGAAGATGTAGAAGATCCAGCTGAGCTGCTCGATCAGGACGGCGCCGATCATGATGAACCCTGCTCGCAGCACCAGGGCGATGATGATGCCGACCATCAGCACCTCCTGCTGATACTTCCTCGGCACGGCGAACTGGCTCATGATCAGGACGAAGACGAACAGGTTGTCGATCGACAGGCTGTACTCCGTCAGCCATCCGCTGACGAACTCCAGCGCGTGGTTCGTGTCTCCGACGAGCCACAGCGTGACGGCGAAGAGCAGCGCCAGCGTCACGTAGAACGCGACCCACAGCGCGGATTCCTTCGTCGACGGGATGTGAGGGCGCTTGATCACGAGCAGCAGGTCTGCCGCAAGGATCAGGACGAGGACGATCAGGGATCCGACCTCGAAAGCAACGGGAATTTCCAAAGCAAGCCTTTCGGGCGCTCGTAACTGCCGAAAGTCTCTCCCCGCACCGGATGATGCGCCGTGCGCCCGGAGCCTCTTCGATGGTGCTCGTGCTGACGTTGCGCGCGGTCTCGGGATACTCCCTCTCGCGCGAGCCAGTCTACGCGACGGCGCGCGAATACAACGAAAGCCTGGACGGTGACGTCCAGGCTTTCGTTTCTGCGGTGACCCCAGCGGGATTCGAACCCGCGTTACCGGCGTGAGAGGCCAGCGTACTAGGCCGCTATACGATGGGGCCGCATCTTTTTGGTTATGAACCAGAACCGAAGTTCTTTCTGCCTTCGCGTCTCCCGCGGCGACATAGATAACTATACGCACGATCGTCACGCAGGACAAAATCGAGCGCCGCCCTGCGCGGCACCCGGGCGTGTCTGGCTGGTCAGAGCGTATTCCATTTCCCGCCCGGAGGGAAGCCTCAACGGCGAAGTTCAGTGGAAGAGTTGTCCCATGCAGATCATCAAGCACGAACACGCGCGACTGACCGTTCGGACCTCCGGGGAGAGCCTCATCATCGACCCGGGAAGCTTCAGCGAGAGCCTGGGCGACCTCGGCAACGTGGTCGGCGTCGTGATCACTCACGAACATCCCGATCACTGGACGCCCGATCACCTGGAGCGGATCGCCCGGGAGTTCCCCCGCGCGCTCTTCTTCAGCACCGCGGCCGTCGCCGAGGCGGCACCGGTCGACGTCACGGTGGTGCGGCCCGGCGATTCCGTCTCCGTCGGTTCCTTCTCGCTGAGCTTCTTCGGTGGCACGCACAACGAGATCCATTCCTCGATCCCGCTCGTGGACAACGTCGGCGTCCTCGTGAACGGATCGCTCTACTACCCCGGCGACTCGTACGCGGTCCCCGACGGCGTCGACGTCGAGGTTCTTGCGGCACCCGTCGGCGCCCCGTGGCTCAAGATCGGCGAGGCAATGGACTACGTCCTCGAGGTCGCTCCTCGCCACGCCTTCCCGATCCACGAGGCGACGCTCTCCCCCGCCGGCCTCGCGATGCACACCGCGCGCCTCGACTGGGCCACCCAGCGCGGCGGCGGCACCTTCCACCCGCTTGAGCCGGGCGAGGCGCTCGACATCTGAGTCACCGCACGCGCAGCGCCCCCGCCTGCACCTCGATCCGCACGCGCGTCACCTCGCCCAGCTCGTCGCCGTCGACCTCGAAGATCCGAGGCTCGTCGAGCGCGAGCTCGAGCGAGGTGACGCGCGCATGCGTGACGCTGTCGGTGCTCGCGGCTTCGTCCGCCTTGCTCCACAGGCGCGCGATCCCGTTATCCCACACCATGTTCTTGACGGTGTCGGCCCAGCCGCTCACGCCCGCGGCATCGAGGATCACGAGGTCGAGCTCTCCGTCGGACGGGTCGGCATCCGGCAGCAGGGTGAAACCGCCCTGCAGCGTTCCGCAATTGCCCACGATGAGCGTGTGCGCCTCGACCTCGCGCTGTTCGCCGTCGATCGTGAGGTCGAGGCGCAGGACGGTGCTGGCCGACAGGGCGCGGCCCAGGGACTCGACGTACGCGATCCACCCCGCCTTGTCCTTGAGGTCGTCGTTGGTCTCGGCGATCATGTGCGCGTCGATGCCGAAGCCCGCCATCACGGCGAATGCGCGGCGCTCGGATCCCGTGTCGGCCCATCCGATATCGATCGTGCGGGGCTCGGATCCGAGCGCCCGCCGGAGCGCCGCGGAGATGTCTCCGAGGGGGATGCCGAGGTTGCGCGCGAGAAGATTGCCCGTCCCGAGCGGGACGATCCCGAGCTCTGCGGTCGCCCCCGAATCGGCGAGGTGTTCGGCGACCGCCCTCACCGTGCCGTCGCCACCCGCCGCGATAACGAGATCCGCGCCCGCATCGAGCGCGTCCCGCGTGGCCGACACGCCCGGGTCGTCGACGCTCGTCTCATGCCACGTCACGGGAAGCTCGACCTCGGCCGCGACGGCAGCCTTGAGCGCGTCCGTCTCGCCCTTCGAGGGGTTGAACACGATGCCGATGCGGGTGGTCGTCATGATCGCTCTCCTTCGCGCCGCCGCACGGCTCTCGCGGGCGGTGACCACAGTGTATTCGGGCCCAACGACGAACCGCCGCTTCCGGTCAATATCATCGAGGTGAGGCCGTCATGGCAGGAAGCGAGCACCGATGTTCCCAGTCCCCGCGTATGTGCACCGGATCGGACGGCGAGAGTTCGACTTCTCGCGGCAGATCGCCGTCATGGCGGTCATCAACCGCACACCGGATTCGTTCTTCGACCAGGGCGCGACCTTCGCGCTCGACCGCGCCGTCGAGGCGTCGATCCGCGCGGCCGACGCGGGCGCGGACTGGGTGGACATCGGGGGCGTGCCGTTCGGTCGAGGTCCGGCCGTGTCGACGAACGAGGAGATCGATCGCGTCGCGCCCGTAGTCGCGGAGCTCGCCCGACGCAGCGATGTGGTGATCTCGGTCGACACGAACAAGGCCGCCGTCGCGGCGGCGGCGATCGACGCGGGTGCGGCCGTCATCAATGACACGAGCGGACTCGGCGACCCGGATATGGCGTCTGTCATCGCGCGAACCGGCGCGCACATCGTCGTGACGCACAGCGTGGGGCCCCCGCGCGTGGAGAAGCCGGCGGCGCACTTCGACGACGTCGTGGCGGAGGTGCGGGCCTTCCTCGTCGAACGCGTGGAGCGCGCCGTCGCCGCGGGCGTTCCCCGCGATCGGATCCTCATCGATCCCGGTCACGACCTCGACAAGAACACGCTGCATTCCCTCGAGCTCACCCGTCGACTCGACGAGATCGCCGACATCGGACTTCCCCTGCTCGCGGCCGTGTCGAATAAGGACTTCGTCGGAGAGGTCGTCGATCGCGAGAAGCAGCACCGGCTCGCGGGGTCGCTCGCGGCGATGGTGATGTGCGTCGAGCGGGGCGCGCGGATCCTGCGGATGCACGACGTGCCTGCGTCGGTGGACGCGGCCCGCATGATCGAGGCGATCATGGGGTGGCGCGAGCCCGTGCGCCTCGAGCACAACACTCACCCGACCCAGAACGTCTAGGAGCGCCGATGACCACCCGCATCGATCGGATCTGGCCGGATCCGGGCACCGAGCTCGACGACGAGATGCTGCTCGCCGCATATGCCTTCCCGGAGGGCCGGACCTGGCTGCGCATGAACTTCGTGTCGAGTGCCGACGGCGCGGCCACGCGCCAGGGGCTTTCCGGCGGGCTCGGCGACGCCGCGGATCACCGCGTCTTCGACCTGCTCCGCCGTCCCGCCCACGCGGTGCTCGTCGCCGCGGGCACGGTTCGCGCGGAGGGCTACGACGCGATGCGACTGGGCGAGGCCGACGTGGCCTGGCGCCAGAGCCAGGGGCTGCCCCCGCATCCGGTGTTCGCTCTCGTGACGCGCTCGGCGGAGCTGGATCCGGAATCACCGGTATTCGCCGACGCACCCGTGCGACCGCTCGTCTACACGATCGCCTCGGCGCCGCTCGCGCGGCGCTCGGCGCTCGAGCGGGTCGCCGAGGTCGTGATCGTCGGTGAGGACGACGTGGACCTGGGGGCCGTTCGCGCCGACCTCGCGGCGCGCGGGCTCACGCGGTTCCACAGCGAAGGGGGCCCGAGCCTGTTCGGCGCCGCCCTCGCGGCGGGCATCGTCGATGAGCTCTGCCTCACCGTCGCGCCCACGCTCGAGGGCGGCACGGCGCGACGGATCGCGGCGTCGCCGGGCGCGACCCCCACCCCGCTCCGCCTCCTGGGGGTGCTGCGCGCCGGTGACGAATTGCTGCTGAGGTACGCCACGCGAGAGGGCTGACTCCGCGCTCGGCACCGCCGCAGCTACCGCTCTCGACCCACTTGCTCTCGACCGACGGAGCTTTCGCGAGCGCTGAGGCCGGGGGCGAGGACGACGCGGCGATGCACGTGTTCGGGATTACGGATCTCGTCCAGGAGGAGGTTCATACCGGCCTGGCCGACGGCGTAGCCCGGCAGATCGATCGTCGAGAGCGGGACCGCGTTGTCCCGCCCCGACTGATTGTCGTCGCACGCGATCAGGGCGATGTCCTGCGGGAAGCGGAAGCCCTCGGGCAGCAGCGCCTGCATGAGCCCCGTCGCGACGAGATCCGCCGCCGCCACGATGCCATCGGGCGCTTCGGCGCGGCTCCGCGAGGCGATGCGGTGCGCGATCGCGCGGCCATCCTCGGCCTGCAGGTCGCCGCTGGGGAGGAACTCGATCGATGCGCCGCCGTGCTCCGCGACGGCGCGCTCGGCCCCGGCGAGGCGCCGAGCGACAGCGTGGATCTCGCGCAGCCCGCCGACGAAGGCCAGCCGCCGTCGGCCCTGACGAAGCAGGTGCTCGGCGGCGAGGTACCCGGAGAGCTCGTAGTCGATCCGCACCGTGCACGCGTCGACATCGACGTCGGTCGCGACATCGAGCAGGACGACGCGGCCTCCCGCCCGGTGGATGCGCTCCGCTCCCGACACGTCGTTGTCGAACACCGCGAGGAGGATTCCCTGCAGCTGGTCCTCGATGAAGTGGTCGATGTATGCCGCCTGCCTCGGCGTTCCGCCACGGACGCCGGCATTGGCGGCGACGAGGTACATGCCCGACGACGAGGTGACGTCCTCCGCGCCGCGGGCGATGTCGGTGTAGAGCGAGTTGGCGATGTCGACCATCACGTAGCCGACGGTGTTGCTGCCGCCGGCCGCGAGTGTGCGCGCCGCGCTGTTGCGCACGTAGCCGAGGCGGGTGATCGTGGCGAGCACCCGCTCGCGCACCTCGCTCCGCACGCGCTCCGGGTGGTTGAGCACGTTCGATACCGTACCGAGCGAAACCTGGGCGGCCTTGGCGACGTCGCTCATCGTGACCGTGGCACGCGGCTGGGGGCTCGACATTTCTCCTCCTCATACGCGCCAGCGCCCGACGCAGGCGAAGCGATTCACGCTAACACAGGCGCCGGGCGCGGACGGATTCCCCGGGGGTCAGGCCGAGACGGACTCGCCCTCCGCGCGCAGCGCAGGGTCGTCGTCGGTCGCCTTCGGCATGCGACCGATCCAGAAGATGCCGATCACGAACGCCACGATGCTCGTCGCCGCCATCAGGTAGTAGATGCTCGACGGCCCGAACGCGATGAGCGAAGGGATGTAGAGGCCGACGAGCGCCGCGACGATGCGGGTGAAGGCGATCGTGATGCCCTGGGCCGTTGCCCGGTGCGAGGTCGGGAACAGCTCCTGCGACCACACCTTGTACATCGGTTCGCCCGCGACCGCGCCGCCGACCGAGTAGAGCACGCCGAAGATGACGAGCGTCAGCACCGTGACGCCGATCGTCGCGGGGATCATGAACGCGACGAGGCTGAGCGCGGCCATGATGACGAACCACATCATGCGGTGGCTGCCGTCGACGACTCGCATCAGGAGCAGGAGCGACACGGTGCTGACGATCGTGACGATGAGCCCGATCGTGGAGGCGGTCGAGACCGTCGCCCCGGCGACGGTCGTGAACATGTAGGTCGAGAACTGGCCGTTGATGTTCGCGGCGATGTTCACGAGCGCGTAGAAGACCCCGGTCGCGATCAGGGCCGACATGTAGCGACGCGACAGCAGCGGCTTGAGTGCGCGGAGCCCCCGCATCTCGGGGTTCACCGCCATGAGCGTGGCCGTGGTCTGCCACGCCTTCGACTCGGGCAGCTGCAGGCGCAGCACGAGCACGATGATCGCGATGACGAGCAGGTGGCCGTAGAGGATGCGACCGGCGACGGCGCCGAGTCCGCCGAAGAGCGCGCCCAGCAGGTTGACGGCGATGACGCCGCCCATCCAGAGGATGTGGGTAAAGGAGACGAGCTTTCCGCGGTTCTCGTCGGTGGCGGCCTCGGCGATCATCGACATCGATACCGGCAGGTCGGCTCCGGCGGCGAAGCCGAGGAGGATGATGCCCGGGTAGAGCCACGCGGTCCCAGGCGCGAAGGTCAGCACCGCCGCCCCGATCGCGAACAGGGTCAGCGTGATGATGAAGATGCGGCGGCGGCCGAAGCGGTCGCCGAGGCGACCGCCGATCAGTGCGCCGACGGCGATCGAGAAGGTGAGGATCGACGACAGCGGTGCGATCGTCTCGATGCCGAATCCGAACTCCTCGCTGTAGAGAACGAGCGCGGTACCCGTCGTGACGATGGCGCCGGCGTCGAGATAGGACACCATGCCAGAGAGGAAGGCCACCCACCAGGCGTGGCGGGTCGCGGAACGTGTCGTGGACATAGGGGTTCTCCTTCGAACGAACGAAACTGAGGATTTAGAAGGTGTGCGTGCCGGCCCCGACCTCGACCGGCTGCCAGCCGGGGAGATCGATGACGGCGGTCGTGTTCGGGGGGACGACGACGGTCGCCCGAAGCGGCGATTCTTCGCCCGCCCCCGGATCCGTCGCGACCCATTCGACCCGGATCTCGCCGAAGAGCGAGTCGAGTCGGGCCGTCGCGCGCGAGGCGAGCCCCGCGCGCGGGCGCACGAGGAAGCTCTGCCACGCGGGGGCGAGCGGCGCGATGCCGCCGACGTCGCGGTGCAGCCAGTCGGCGACGGCGCCGAGCGCGTAGTGATTGAAGCTCGTCATCTCGCCCGGGTTGATGCTGCCGTCGGGCAGCATCGAATCCCACCGCTCCCAGATGGTCGTCGCGCCCATCGAGACCGGATAGAGCCAGCTGGGCTGTTCGGACGTCTGCAGCATCGCCTGGGCCGTCGCACGGTGTCCCGACATCGTGAGCGCGTCCGAGATGATGGGCGTGCCGACGAAACCCGTGCCGATGCGGTGTCCCCCGCGGGCGACAATGGCCGCGAGGCGCTCGCCCGCGGCGGAGACGGCGTCGTCCGGCAGGAGGCCGAAGACCAGGCCGAGGGCGTATGCGGTCTGGCTGTCGGACATCATCCGACCCGCCGGGGTGACGTAGGCGCGCTGGAACGCCCGCCGCACCTCCTCCGCGAAGGCGGCGGCCTCGGCCGAATCGGCGTCGTATCCGAGAATGGACGCCGCCTCCGCGACCAGCGCGGCGGAGCGATACGCGTAGGCCGTCGCCACGAGGTACGGATCGGTCTTGGCCTCGAAGGGGCGCTCCGGTGGGGCCGTCGGGTCGAGCCAGTCGGCCAGCTGCATGCCCGACTCCCACAGGCCGTCGACGCTCTCGCGACGGATCACGTCGAGCCACGCGCGCATGCCGGGGTACTGGCGCGCGAGCAGCGTGCGATCGCCGAACTGGCGATACAGCACCGACGGCACGACCGTCGTCACGTCACCCCACGCCGCGATCGGGGCGGGCGGGAACAGGTTCTGCTCGATGAGCGGAACATACAGCGGCCCGATGCCGCCGAGCCGGGCCTGATCGGCCGCGACGCTGTCCATCCACGAGCCGAGGAAAGCCTGCGTGTCGAAGAGGAATCCCGCCGTGTCGGCGAAGACCTGGATGTCGCCCGTCCACCCGAGGCGCTCGTCGCGCTGCGGGCAGTCCGAGGGAATGGACACGAAGTTCCCTCGCGTGCTCCATACGACGTTCTCGTGCAGGCGATTGATCTCGGCCACGTCGGTCTCGAGCCAGCCTGTGCGCACGAGGCCGCTCTGGATCACCTCCGCGACGACGTCGACGGCCCCGGCGTCGATGCCGGTGATCTGCGCGTAGCGGAACCCGTGGAAGGTGAACCGCGGCGCCCACTCCTCCACGCCGCCGCCCGCCAGGGTGTACTCGTCGCTCGCCGCTGCGAAGCGCAAGGGGCGCACTCCCAATTCGTCGCGTTCCAGCACCTCCGCGTGGCGGATCCGGATCGTCGTGCCGGCCTCTCCTCGCACCCGGATGCGGAGCCGACCGACCAGGTTCTGCCCGAAGTCGAGGATCGGCTCCCCCGATGAGCTCGGGACGACGGCGGCGACCTCGCGGCGCTCCGTCACCCGCACGGGCGGCGCGCTTGCGGGGCGCAGGCGGGCGGGATCCGCATCGACGACGATCGCGGGCGCCGCGCCGGGAAGCTCCTCTCCGACGCTGAGCCCGCCGTCCGCCAGGCGCGCGTCGAAGCGCTCGCCCTGATAGACGCTCGCGAAGCGGATCGGACCACGGGTCGTCGCGGTCCACGAGTCGTCCGTGCCGATGGTCTCCGTGCTTCCGTCGGCGTACTCGATGCGCAGCTGCGCGGACAGGGCGCGGGCGCCGCGCCACGTGCGAGCGAAGTCGCCGTCGAACCCGAAGTACTCGGCGTACCATCCCGGCCCCACCCAGGCGCCGATGACATGGGCTCCCTCGGAGAGTCGATCGGTCACGTCCACCGTGGAGAAGTGCAGGAGGTCACGGTACGAGGTCCATCCCGGCGCGAGGAGCTCCTCGGAGACGGGCTCGCCGTCGAGGCTGAGCTCGACGACCCCGTGGGCCGTGTACGAGAGGACGGCGCGCGCGACCGGCCGGGCGATCGTGAGTTCCCGCCGGAAGCGACTGGTCTCGCGGTCCGGGCCGTCCGCGAGGAGCGCCGCCCGGACGTCGTCCGCCGAGGCTCCGTGGCGCACGGTGACGGGATCCGGAGACGAGCCGGAGGCGTCGTCGGCCGCCGCGACGAACGACGCGTTCCAGTCGGCAGGCGACAGCGGACCGGCCTCCACGGGAGTCCAATCGCTCGGTGCGAGCTCGGCCCCGTCGACTCCGGTCGGCGTCACCCGGATCTCCATGCGCTCGTAGGCGCGCAGCGGAGCGAAAGGCCATGCGATGGCCACGCTCTCGTTTCCCTCGATCTCGTGCCGCTCGATCTCTTCGCCTCGACGAGCCTCGAGGACGGCGCGCGCCTGCGCCCAGCCGTCGGCATCGGACTCGACCCTCCAGCTCAGCGACGGTGCGGCGGTCGACGCGAATCGGGGGGCTCCCCTGCCGCCCGCGCGGACCTCGGCGACGCGCGAGCTCGTGGAACGTGACATCTGTGTCCTCCATCAGTATTTGAAGCGCTTCAATTGTAACGCATCAAAAGTTGCGGAGAAGACACCCCTCCCTCCCACCGTCGGGAGCCCGTGACCACGCGAAACGGCCCCCGCCGAAGCGGGGGCCGTTTGAGCGGTCAGGTGATGCGCGTGAGCGGTACGGGCGCCGGTCGCTCGCAGGTGCTCTCGATCGCGATCGCTCGACCCGAGTGGGCCGATTCGAGGAGAGACTCCATCACTTCCAGCACGTGGAAGGCGAGCGCGCCGCTCGCCCGGAGGGATGCGCCCTCCGTCGCGAGATCCTCCAGTCCGATGCCGCGCTCGGCACCGACGTACCCCGCGGACTGCTCGAGCACGCGCCACTCTTCGTCGCCGAGGGCCTTCAGGCGGGTCTCGCCGTCGAACTGGTTGGGATCCGGCACGATCAGGGAACCGCTCTCGCCGTGGATCTCGATCCGCGAGGCGGCGGACGCGACCGTGTCGAACGACATGGTGATCGTCGACAGGGCACCGGAGGCATGCACGAGAACGCCGGTCACGTGCGTGTCGACCGCGACGGGGATCCGCTCCCCCGCGCGAGCGCCGGATCCGATCACGCGCTCGTCGCGCAGGCGACTCGCGGCGCCGACCACCGACGTGACGGGCCCGAGCAGGCTGACGAGCGCGGTGACGTAGTACGGACCCATGTCGAGAAGCGGCCCGCCACCCGGCTGGTAATAGAAATCGGGATTCGGGTGCCAGCGCTCGTGGCCGGCCGTCGCCATCGTCGCCGTCGCCGAGATCGGTCGTCCAATCAGCCCGTCGTCGACCGCCCTGCGCGCCGTCTGGATG
>Ga0302349_1002140_pt1 | contig 13225 bp, 13 predicted proteins | sample PhyAR1_FD_202176 | JGI IMG/M metagenome (GOLD analysis project Ga0302349, IMG submission 202176) | Leaf surface microbial communities from alfalfa plants in UC Gill Tract Community Farm, Albany, California, United States - DLSL A.R1... | ecosystem: Host-associated > Plants > Phyllosphere >...
TTCTGTTCAACTATCCTTAGGGGGCGGGAGGGGCTTACAATGCGGCCAGTCTGTTCACCCGTAAGCTGGAGTAAAAATGACCCCGACCCTTTGCTATATCGCCCTCGGCAGCAATCTGGCCTCCCCTCTTGAACAGGTGAATGCTGCCGTCGGCGCGCTGGGCACCATCCCCCAAAGCCGGGTGGTAGCCGTGTCGCACTTTTACCGCACGCCGCCGCTTGGCCCGCAGGATCAGCCGGATTATCTCAACGCCGCCGTAGCACTTGAAACCACCCTCGCCCCGGAAGCGCTGCTGGATCATACCCAGCGCATTGAACTGGCCCAGGGGCGGGTGCGCAAAGACGAACGCTGGGGACCGCGCACGCTGGATCTCGACATCATGCTGTTTGGCAACGAGGTCATCGCCACCCCGCGCCTCACTGTTCCCCATTACGACATGCATAACCGTGGCTTTATGTTATGGCCGCTGTTTGAAATCGCACCCGAATTACGCTTCCCTGACGGTACGCCCATCGCCTCTGTGCTGGCGCAGTGCGGCGCGCCAAAACCGGCTTACTGGTCACTGTGATCCCCGACCAAACTCTGGCTAAAATCATTGTTCGTATCAATGTTGCTGATAGAATGCCGGAAGTTTAAAGGCTTCATCAGGAAACGTTATGAAACCAACCACCCTCTCCTCGCTACTGAAATGTAAACAGGAAAAAAAGCGCTTCGCCACCATCACCGCCTATGATTTCAGCTTCGCCAAACTCTTTGCCGAAGAGGGAATTAACGTCATGCTGGTGGGCGATTCGTTAGGGATGACGGTGCAGGGGCATGACTCCACGCTGCCGGTCACGGTCGCCGATATTGCTTACCACACCCGCGCCGTTCGCCGGGGTGCGCCGAACTGCCTGCTGCTCGCGGATTTGCCTTTTATGGCCTATTCCACCCCGGAGCAGGCGTTTGCCAGTTCCGCAGAGGTGATGCGTGCGGGTGCCAATATGGTCAAACTGGAAGGCGGGCGCTGGCTGTGTGACACCATCAGTATGCTGACCGAACGCGCCGTTCCGGTGTGCGGGCATCTGGGTTTAACCCCGCAGTCGGTGAATATTTTCGGCGGCTATAAAGTGCAGGGGCGCGGCGATGCGGCGCAAACGCTGTTTGACGATGCGCAGGCACTACAGACGGCGGGCGCGCAGTTACTGGTGCTGGAGTGCGTGCCGGTTGAACTGGCAAAACGCATTACCGACGCGCTGACTATCCCGGTGATTGGCATCGGTGCCGGTAACGTCACCGACGGGCAGATCCTGGTGATGCACGATGCGTTTGGCATTACTGGCGGGCACATTCCCAAATTTGCTAAAAACTTCCTCACCGGCACGGGCGATATGCGTGCGGCGGTGCGTCAGTATGTGAGTGATGTTGAGTCGGGCGTTTACCCCGGCGAAGAACACAGTTTCCATTAAGGAGTGTCGTTGTGTTGATTATCGAAACCGTGGCGCTGCTGCGTCAGCATATCCGCAGAGCGCATCAGGAAGGTAAACGTATCGCGATGGTGCCAACGATGGGCAACCTTCACGATGGTCATATGAAGCTGGTGGATGAAGCGAAAAACGCCGCCGACATCGTGGTGGCTACCATTTTCGTCAACCCGATGCAGTTCGACCGCGCCGACGATCTGGCGCGCTATCCGCGCACGTTGCAGGAAGATTGCGAGAAGCTGAACAAGCGCAAAGTGGACATTGTGTTTGCTCCCGCGCCGGATCAGATTTACCCGCAGGGCACGGCGTCACAAACCTGGGTGGAAGTGCCGGGGCTCTCCGACATGCTGGAAGGCGCAAGCCGTCCGGGGCATTTCCGCGGTGTCGCCACCGTGGTCAGCAAGCTGTTTAACCTGGTGCAGCCGGATGTCGCCTGCTTCGGCGAGAAAGATTTTCAGCAACTGGCGGTGATCCGCAAAATGGTCGCCGACATGGGCTACGACATTGAGATCATCGGCGTGCCGACGGTGCGCGCCAAAGATGGCCTGGCGCTGAGTTCCCGCAACGGCTATCTCACCGCCGAGCAGCGTAAAATCGCGCCGGGCTTAAGCAAAGTGATGAACACGGTGGCGGAAAAACTGCTGGCGGGCGAGAAAGATTTTGATGAGCTGGTCGCCGTCGCTGAGACTGAGCTGAATAACAGCGGCTTTCGCGCCGATGATATTCAGATCCGTGATGCCGACACCTTGCAGGAAGCGTCCGCCACCAGCACCCGGCTGGTGATTTTAATGGCGGCGTGGCTGGGCCAGGCACGGTTGATCGACAATAAGATCGTGGAAATAAAGTAAAAGTACACCCTCACCCTGGCCCTCTCCCTGAGGGAGAGGTGACAGATCGGTGTTCTCACTCTCCCTCAGGGAGAGGGGCCAGTCCGCTGTTCCCCCTCTCCCTCAGGGAGAGGGCCGGGGTGAGGGTAAACACATCAACACAGCACAAAGGTTAACCTTATGATCCGCACTATGCTGCAAGGCAAACTCCACCGCGTCAAAGTGACTCAGGCAGACCTGCACTATGAAGGCTCCTGCGCCATTGACCAGGATTTCCTTGAGGCGGCTGGTATTCTGGAATACGAAGCCATTGATATTTATAACGTCACCAACGGCAAGCGCTTCTCGACCTATGCCATCGTCGGTGAACGCGGCTCGAAAATCATCTCCGTCAACGGTGCCGCCGCGCACTGCGCTGACGTGGGTGATATTCTGATCATCGCCTCTTACGTCACCATGCCCGATGAGCAGGCCCGTAGCTGGCAGCCGAAAGTCGCCTATTTCGACGGCGACAACGACATGAAACGCACCGCGAAAGCCGTGCCGGTTCAGGTCGCCTGATTTACCCCTGCGGCTGGTTCACAATCAGCCGCGACATTGTTTCCAGCGAATCCGTTCTTAAGATGTAGAGTCGTTTTAATAAGAACGGATTATCCCCCGGTTTCACCTTCCCTTTTACCGTCGTCACCGCCAGATGAAATCCGGCGTCCTCAGCGGCTTTCACCGCCTTGTCGTCATACCCGCCAAACGGGTACGAGAGATAAAGTACATGCGGGTTAAACTGCGCCAGCGCGCGCCGGGAGTGCATAAAGTCGAACAGCACCACGTGATAGCTGCGACTCAGCAACAGCGGATGTCGGTGGGCGTCGACGCGGTGTAAAAAGTGCGTATGTGACTGAAAATCAAAAACGTCGCGGATCTGATTCATCTCAGAAATGCTCATAAATTGCAGCGATTTCGGGTCCCATTTTTGCGGGTGGATCTTAATGCGTGACGAGATGGTGAACGAGGTCGCCTTAAAGCCGTACTGCTTCAGAATGGGGTACGCATAGCGGCTCACCGATTTCAGACCGTCATCAAACGTGATGACCACTGCGCGGGCGGGGAGGTTCATGCGGTTGCGGACATAGCCTTCAAGCTGGTACATCGAAAGCGTCGTATACCCCTGATCACGCAGCCAGGTCATCTGGTTGCTGAAGGCGCGTACGGATGTCGTGGTCGAGGTATGGCGAAAACGGGTGTTCTCTTCGTCATGCAAAATATGGTGGTAAGTGAGCACCGGAATGCCGTTATCTTCCTGCGCATCCAGGCTGCTGATGTACGCCAGCCGGTTGCCGATGCGGATCTGAAACCAGGTCTGGTTCAGTTTGTCTTTGAGTTTCGCGATGATCGGGTAACGCAGGTTGTCGGCCAGGACGCCAAAGGGCGCGCTGCCCGCCGAAGGCGCGTTGTAGATCGGCGTATCCTTCCACGTCACCAGGTTTTGATTGCTGAGGGGCTTATTGAGATCGCCGAGCCCATCCTCCACCCGCTGCTTGCCCTGCACCGGTCCCAGATGGCCTTTATCGATAAAGCCGGTGCCAAAGCCAAAACGGAACTCGCTGTACGCCGCCGCAGTCGGTGCCACGGCGATGATCTGCCCGGCCTGCAAATGCCCGACGGTAATGACGTTATCGCCCACCTGCGCCCAGATAGCGGCATCTTCGGTGGTTTGCATATAGCGGTCAGGGGCGTTCTGCGGACCGAGCAGACTGGCGAATACGCTGCCGCTTTGCAGCAGGCAAAAAATGAAGAGAACACGAATGAGCATGGGCTGACAGAGGTGAGGAAACCAGACGGCATTGTATACCAATGGTGATTTGATGTCCCCTCACCACTACCCTCACCCCGGCCCTCTCCCTAAGGGAGAGGGGGAAGGTCAAAAGCAGCACGGTCTGTCCCCTCTCCCTCAGGGAGAGGGTTAGGGTGAGGGTGAGGGTGAAAAATTAACTACGCAGCCCGCGTCCACGCTGGATCAAATACCAGCACAGCGCATAAAACACCACGATAAACACCGCCAGCACGCCAACGGTCGTAAACAGCGGGACGTCGCTGATGCCGAGGAAGCCAAAACGGAAGCCGCTGATCATATACACGATCGGGTTTAAGTGTGACAGCGCCTGCCAGAACGGTGGCAGCAGGGTGAGCGAATAAAACACCCCGCCGAGATAGGTCAGCGGCGTCAGCACAAAGGTCGGGATCAGGCTGATATCGTCAAACGTTTTGGCGAACACGGCGTTAAGCAGCCCGGCGAGCGAAAACAGTATCGCCGTTAACAGCAGCGTCAGGCCGACGAAAAGCCATGAGTGCACCTGGAACGGCACGAAGAACAGCGAAATCGCCGTCACCAGCACGCCCACGCACAGACCACGCGCCACGCCGCCGCCGACGTAACCGATGATGATCACATGCGTCGGCACCGGGGCCACCAGCAACTCTTCAATATTGCGCTGAAACTTGGCGCTGAAAAACGACGACGCCACGTTAGCGTAAGCATTGGTGATCACCGCCATCATGATGAGGCCAGGGACGATAAACTGCATATAGGTAAAGCCGTGCATTTCACCGATGCGGGAACCGATCAGGTTACCGAAAATGATGAAATAGAGCGTCATGGTGATGACCGGCGGCACCAGCGTCTGGATCCAGATACGCATAAATCGTTGAATTTCTTTATGCCAGATGCTTTTCAGCGCAACCCAGTAAAGCTGCATCATGCATGCTCTCCTTTTTTCTCGTGAACCAGCGTGACAAACAGCTCTTCCAGGCGGTTCGCTTTGTTACGCATACTTAATACCTGAATGCCCTGGGCGCTCAGTTGACTAAAGACGCTGTTAATACCCTGCTCGCGCAGCACTTCTACTTCCAGCGTCGAAGTATCCACCAGCCGGTACTGGTAACCTTCAAGTTTCGGCAGCGGGCTTTTCGGCGCAAGATCGAGGATAAAGGTTTCTGATTTCAGCTTGGAAAGCAGGCTTTTCATCGAGGTGTTTTCGACAAGCGTACCGTGCTGAATAATGCCGATATTACGGCACAGCATTTCCGCTTCTTCCAGATAGTGGGTAGTCAGAATGATGGTGGTGCCGCGCGCGTTGAGATCCTTCAGAAAGCCCCACATGGAGCGGCGCAGTTCGATATCCACCCCCGCCGTAGGCTCATCAAGAATTAACAGTTTTGGCTCGTGCATCAGGGCGCGGGCGATCATCAGACGGCGCTTCATGCCGCCGGAGAGCATCCGCGCACGTTCGTTGCGTTTTTCCCACAGATCGAGTTGTTTTAAATACTTTTCACTGCGCGCTACGGCTTCTGCCCGCTCAACGCCGTAGTAACCCGCCTGGTTAACCACGATCTGCTGCACGGTTTCAAAGGGGTTAAAGTTGAACTCCTGCGGCACCAGGCCAAGCTGACGTTTGGCGTTAACCACATCTTTTTCGAGGTCGTAGCCGAACACGCTCACCCGCCCGGAAGATTTATTTACCAGCGAACTGACAATCCCGATGGTGGTGGACTTGCCCGCCCCGTTAGGGCCAAGGAGTGCGTAGAAGTCACCCGCTTCTACTTGTAAATCAATGCCGCGCAGCGCCTGCACGCCGCCCGGATACGTTTTTGTAAGCTGCGAAAGCTCCAGTGCAATGGTCATGAATTCTTTCTTACCTTATTTCTTACAATCGTTGTGTGGTTTAAAAAAAAACGGAGTTGCCCTATATTAGCCCAACGCATTTAATTGGTAACAGGTCGTTAACCTCCATGAAAGACATAGATACACTCATCAGCAACAATGCACTATGGTCAAAAATGCTGGTAGAAGAAGATCCGGGATTTTTTGAAACACTGGCACAGGCCCAAAAGCCGCGCTTTCTGTGGATTGGATGTTCCGACAGCCGCGTCCCGGCTGAACGTCTGACCGGTCTTGAGCCAGGCGAGCTTTTCGTCCACCGTAACGTTGCTAACCTGGTGATCCACACTGACCTGAACTGTCTTTCCGTCGTGCAATACGCGGTAGACGTGCTGGAAGTGGAGCATATCATCATTTGCGGTCACTATGGCTGCGGCGGTGTGCAGGCGGCGGTTGAGAACCCGGAACTGGGGCTTATCAACAACTGGCTGCTGCACATTCGTGATATCTGGTTTAAACATAGCTCACTGCTGGGCGAAATGCCGCAGGAACGCCGTCTCGACACCCTGTGCGAGCTGAACGTTATGGAGCAGGTTTATAACCTGGGTCACTCAACGATTATGCAATCTGCGTGGAAGCGCGGGCAGAAAGTGACGATTCACGGCTGGGCCTATGGCATTCACGATGGCCTGCTGCGCGATCTGGACGTGACGGCCACCAACCGCGAAACGCTGGAGCAGCGTTACCGTCAGGGCATTTGCAATATGCGCCAGAAGCATATCAACCACAAATAAATCATTATGCCTTCTCCCTCTCCCGAGGGAGAGGACTTGCCTTTCTCCCTCTCCCTGAAGGAGAGGGCCGGGGTGAGGGTATCCCCCACCCACTACTCTTCCAGCATCACCACTTTGCCGACATACGGCAGATGACGATAGCGCTGTGCATAATCAATTCCGTAGCCAACCACAAATTCATCCGGGATCGAAAACCCAACAAACTCCACCGGCACGTCCACTTCACGGCGGGACGGTTTATCCAGCAGGGTGCAAATCGCCAGGGATTTAGGTTCGCGCAGACGCAGAATTTCACGCACTTTCGACAGGGTATTGCCGGAGTCGATAATGTCTTCAACGATCAACACATCTTTACCACGAATATCTTCGTCGAGATCTTTGAGGATTTTCACATCGCGGGTGGTGGACATGCCGCTGCCGTAGCTGGAGGCGGTCATAAAATCGACTTCGTGGGAAACCTGCACTTCACGGCACAGGTCGGCCATGAACATGAATGACCCACGCAGTAACCCTACCAGCACCATTTCGCTGCCGCTGTCCTGGTAACGCTCAGTAATTTGACGGCCCAGTTCGGCAATACGTGCCTTGATCTCCGCTTCCGGGATCATCACTTCAACAGTATGTTTCATTTCGCTAACCGTATGATTTAAAAAGCAATCACTCAATGCGGATGATTCATCGCCCGGCATCAATTTATAAGCGCGCCAGTATAACAGCAAAAGCCACTATTCGGGGACGGAGTTAATAAAAGCCAGAAATGTGATGACGGTCACACTTGTTAAATCCTATAATTAATTGCTACTAAAATATTAACAAATTGAGATGAGTGTCTTTTATGGCAGAAAATAAATCGCAACCGTCACGCTGGCTCGTGACGCTAACAGCCCTGTTCGCTGCACTATGCGGGCTGTACCTGCTCATCGGCGGTGTCTGGCTGGTCGCTGTTGGCGGCTCCTGGTACTACCCCGTCGCCGGGCTGGTCATGCTGGGTGTGACCGGGTTGCTGTGGCGTCGCAAACGCGCCGCGCTATGGCTGTACGCCGCCCTGCTGCTGTGCACCATGATCTGGGGCGTGTGGGAAGTCGGCTTCGACTTCTGGGCGCTAACCCCGCGCAGCGACATCCTGGTCTTCTTTGGCGTCTGGCTGATCCTGCCGTTCGTCTGGCGTCGCCTGATTGTGCCGTCCAATGGCGCGGTGGCGGCTCTGGTTGTCGCGCTGCTGATCAGCGGCGGCATCCTGACCTGGGCTGGCTTTAACGATCCGCAGGAAGTGAATGGCACCCTGAGCGCTGACGCTACGCCTGCCGCACCGATCTCTGAGGTGGCTGACGCCGACTGGCCCGCTTACGGTCGTAACCAGGAAGGCCAGCGCTACTCCCCGCTGAAGCAGATTAACGCCGACAACGTGCATAATCTGAAAGAAGCCTGGGTGTTCCGCACCGGCGATCTGAAGCAGCCGAACGATCCGGGTGAACTGACCAACGAAGTGACGCCGATTAAAGTGGGCGACACGCTGTATCTCTGTACCGCGCACCAGCGTCTGTTCGCACTGGATGCCGCAACCGGTAAAGAGAAATGGCACGTTGATCCGCAGCTCAACACCAACACCTCTTTCCAGCACGTGACCTGCCGTGGCGTCTCTTACCACGAAGCGCGCGCGGATAACGCCAGCCCGGATGTGGTCGCGGATTGCCCGCGTCGTATTATTCTGCCGGTCAACGATGGTCGTCTGTTCGCCATCAACGCCGACAACGGCAAGCTGTGCGAATCCTTTGCCAACAAAGGCATTCTGAACCTGCAAACCAACATGCCGGATACCACGCCGGGTCTGTACGAACCGACGTCGCCGCCAATCATCACCGATAAAGTGATCGTGATTGCCGGTTCCGTGACCGACAACTTCTCCACCCGCGAAACCTCCGGTGTGATCCGTGGCTTTGACGTTAACACCGGCAAACTGCTATGGGCCTTCGATCCGGGCGCGAAAGATCCAAACGCCATCCCGTCTGACGAGCACAAATTCACCTTTAACTCGCCGAACTCCTGGGCTCCTGCGGCCTACGACGCGAAGCTGGATCTGGTGTATCTGCCGATGGGCGTGACCACGCCGGATATCTGGGGCGGTAACCGCACTCCAGAGCAGGAGCGTTATGCCAGCTCCGTACTGGCGCTGAACGCGACGACCGGTAAGCTCGCCTGGAGCTACCAGACCGTGCACCATGATCTGTGGGACATGGATATGCCATCCCAGCCGACGCTGGCGGACATTACCGTTAACGGTAAAACCGTGCCGGTGATTTACGCACCGGCGAAAACCGGTAACATTTTCGTGCTCGATCGTCGTAACGGCGAACTGGTGGTGCCTGCTCCGGAAAAACCGGTGCCGCAGGGTGCAGCCAAAGGCGATTACGTTACCAAAACGCAGCCGTTCTCTGATTTGAGCTTCCGTCCGAAGAAAGATCTCAGTGGCGCGGATATGTGGGGCGCGACGATGTTCGACCAGCTGGTCTGCCGCGTCATGTTCCATCAGTTGCGTTACGAAGGGATTTTCACCCCGCCGTCTGAGCAGGGTACGCTGGTGTTCCCGGGTAACCTGGGGATGTTCGAGTGGGGCGGAATTTCCGTCGATCCGAACCGTCAGGTTGCTATCGCTAACCCAATGGCGCTGCCGTTTGTTTCTAAACTGATGCCGCGTGGTCCGGGCAATCCGATGGAACAGCCGAAAGATGCACAAGGCAGCGGTACCGAAGCCGGTATTCAGCCGCAGTACGGCGTGCCGTATGGCGTGACGCTGAACCCGTTCCTGTCACCGTTTGGTCTGCCGTGTAAACAGCCAGCCTGGGGTTATATTTCTGCCCTCGATCTGAAAACCAACGACGTGGTGTGGAAAAAACGTATCGGTACGCCGCAGGACAGCATGCCGTTCCCGATGCCGATCCCGGTGCCGTTCAACATGGGTATGCCGATGCTTGGCGGGCCGATCTCTACCGCCGGTAACGTGCTGTTTATTGGCGCGACCGCAGACAACTACCTGCGTGCGTACAATATGAGCAACGGTGAAAAACTGTGGCAGGGCCGTCTGCCAGCGGGCGGTCAGGCAACGCCGATGACCTATGAAGTGAATGGCAAGCAGTACGTTGTCATTTCCGCCGGGGGTCACGGTTCGTTTGGTACGAAGATGGGTGACTATATTGTGGCCTATGCACTGCCGGATGAGGCGAAGTAAGCGTTAGCTGATTTTCCCCTCACCCTAACCCTCTCCCCATGGGAGAGGGGACTTTTCCCCTCACCTTCGGGCACGGGCTCGCCCTTCCCCCTCTCCCTCAGGGAGAGGGCCGGGGTGAGGGTGAAACTACACCGTAAACCCAACCATCATCCCCGTATCCTCATGCTCCAGCAGATGACAGTGCGCCATATACGCGTGTTCCTTCGGCGCGTCATGGTCAAACTTCACCAGCACTTCACTGCGCGCGTTAAACACGTTCACCGTATCTTTCCAGCCTGCGCGGTGCGCCGCCGGGGGCTTGCCGTTCTCTGACAGAATGCGGAACTGCGTGCCGTGGATATGGAACGGGTGCAGCATCATGTCGCCTTCCCCGGAAATCACCCAGCGCTCATACTGCCCTTTAGCCGCCGCAAAGCCCGGCGTGTTCATATCAAAAGCCTTGCCGTTGATCCGGTTGCCGCTGTGGAAATCCATGCTGTGATTCATACCACCGTGGTTCATACCGCCGTGGTTCATCGATCCGTGATGCATCCCCGCCATCGCCTGATCGCCATATTTCTCAGCGAGCGCCTGCATGCCCATCATATCCAGCATCGGGTCCATCGACAGTTGCAGCGTGCGCTGCGTTAAGCCTTCAAGCGCGGGCAGGCGCGGGACATTCACCAGCGTGTCCGGCAGTTCGCCAGAAGCAACCACCCGCAGCGGCTGAATGCGCAGTACCGGGTGCGGCTTGTCGAACGGCGCAACCGCCATGCCCATCTGCGTGACGGGCAGCGTCAGCAGATCAAAAGGTTTACCGTCGCGCGTCTCCACCAGCACCTCAAAACGCTCGCCTGGCAGCATGGGCAATTCGCTGAGTTTGACCGGCTCCGCCAGCAGGCCGCCATCGCTGGCAACCACGTACAGCGGGCGCTTGTCGCTGGTCGCAAAGTTCAGTGAGCGGGCGTTGCAGCCGTTAAGAAGGCGCAGACGCAACCAGCCGTTCGGGGCCGCGTGTTGAGGATAAATCGCGCCGTTGGTCAGCAGCGTATCGCCAAACCAGCCCACTGCGGCGCTCATGACATCGAGCTGATAATCAATTTCCCCCGCCGGGGTAAATTTCTTGTCCTGCACGATAACGGGAATATCGTCGATGCCCCATTGCGCGGGCAGGCGCAGCATCCGGCTGTCGTTATCGTCAATCAGCACCAGCCCGGCCAGACCCATCGCGACCTGATGCCCGGTTTTGCCATGCTGATGCGGGTGGAACCAGCAGGTCGCCGCGCGCTGCGTCGGAGTAAAGGTCACGCTTCGCCGCGCGCCTGGTTTGATAATCCCCTGCGGGCCGCCATCCACCTCGCCCGGCACTTCCAGCCCGTGCCAGTGAATAGTGGTTTCTTCAGGGAGTTGGTTATGAATATCGACGGTGACGGGGGTGCCCTGGCGTAACCGGAGAGCAGGCCCTAGCAGATTACCGTTGTAGCCCCAGGTGGTAGCGGTTTTATTAGCAAAAGAGGACTTTCCGGCCTGAATCGTCAGGAGAAGGCGATTTTGTGCATCTGCGGTCACCAGGTCCGGGATCGGTAGTGCCTGAAACGAGGCGGCGAATGCGCTTCCCGGCCAGCCTGGGATCGCGCTGATCACACCCAGCGCCGCAGAATATTTCAAAAAATCACGTCGTTGCATGGGCCTTTCCTTTTTCTCTTCGGGCAGGCTTTTGAGCATAAACCCTGCCCTTGCGGTAAGGTCAAGTTAACAGCGTATAATAAAGGTCGTCGGCCCGCCCACAAGTATGCTAACGTTAAATTTCCGCGATGTTTTGGTAGAAAGAATGAAGACGTTTTTCAGAACAGTTATGTTCGCCAGCCTGATGGCTGTTTCCGTTAATAGTTATGCGCTCAGTGAATCTGAGGCAGAAGACATGGCCGATTTGACGGCGGTGTTTGTATTTTTGAAAAACGACTGCGGCTACCAGAACCTGCCTAACGGCCAGATTCGTCGCGCGCTGGTGTTTTTCGCCCAGCAAAATCAGTGGGATCTCAGCAATTACGACAGCTTCGATATGAAATCGCTCGGTGAAGACAGCTACCGTGATTTAAGCGGCATTGGCATTTCAACGGATAAGAAGTGCAAAGCGCTGGCGCGTGATTCGTTGAGTCTGCTGGCTTACGTTAAGTAACCCCCCTCACCCTAACCCTCTCCCCCAGGAGAGGGAACTCAGTCCCAGCTCCGTACTCGCCCTTGCCCTTCCCCCTCTCCCTTTGGGAGAGGGCCGGGGTGAGGGGCTATCTCTCCGTGCAACCCCCGCTATAGTTAGCTATGATGTTACGCCCGTTTTAGAGGGGTGTTAACGCAGGAGGGAGCAATGACCGATAACAAAATGTGGCACGAAACGCTGCATGACCAGTTTGGTCAGTACTTTGCCGTTGATAATGTGCTGTACCATGAAAAAACCGATCATCAGGATCTCATCATCTTCGAAAACGCCGCCTTTGGTCGCGTAATGGCGCTGGATGGCGTGGTGCAAACCACCGAGCGCGATGAGTTTATTTATCACGAAATGATGACCCACGTGCCGCTGCTGGCGCACGGCCACGCAAAGCACGTGCTGATTATCGGCGGTGGCGATGGCGCGATGCTGCGCGAAGTCAGCCGCCACAAAAATATTGAAACCATCACCATGGTGGAAATCGATGCCGGTGTCGTTTCGTTCTGCCGTCAGTATCTGCCGAACCACAATGCCGGTGCCTATGACGATCCGCGCTTCAATCTGGTGATTGACGATGGCGTGAACTTTGTTAACCAGACCACGCAAACCTTTGATGTGATCATCTCAGACTGCACCGATCCGGTGGGACCGGGCGAGAGTCTGTTCACGTCGGCCTTCTATGAAGGGTGCAAACGTTGTCTGAACGAAGGCGGGATTTTCGTCGCGCAAAACGGCGTCAGCTTTTTGCAGCAGGATGAAGCCGTGGGCAGTCACCGCAAACTCAGCCACTATTTTGGCGATGTGAGTTTTTACCAGGCCGCTGTGCCGACCTACTACGGCGGCATTATGACTTTCGCCTGGGCGACCGATAACGACGCATTGCGTCATCTCTCTACCGGGATCATCCAGGCGCGTTTCCATCACGCTAATTTAACCTGCCGTTATTACAATCCGGCGGTACACACGGCGGCGTTCGCGTTACCACAATATTTGCAAGACGCACTGTCAGCGCAGTGATTCTAAGGGGGTGATAAAAATTGAAAAAGCTTAAACTACATGGCTTTAACAACCT
>Ga0302349_1002144_pt1 | contig 13189 bp, 8 predicted proteins | sample PhyAR1_FD_202176 | JGI IMG/M metagenome (GOLD analysis project Ga0302349, IMG submission 202176) | Leaf surface microbial communities from alfalfa plants in UC Gill Tract Community Farm, Albany, California, United States - DLSL A.R1... | ecosystem: Host-associated > Plants > Phyllosphere >...
TTTCGTCATATCCCTGCGCTTTCAATTCGTTTACTTTACTCAGTACTTCCGCTTGGGTATTAAATACTTGGATAAATGTATCTTCTTTTCTCGTCATGATCTCTTCCTCCTTTTTAATAAATGCCACAAAAAATAATAATTAGCTCTTGAAAATCAATCTTATATGCCAACAGTTTGAATTTCCCCTACTTTTTTTCTGATTAAACCTGATTTTTTTGTACATCTTTTTTAATTATTGAAGGCTTTTTGGAATGTATTGATCCTGTTTACTAGAGCATGTTCATTATTAAAATTTTTCCTGTTTAAAACGTTTTAGTCATGCTACGCAACAAGAAAAGACCCTTACCTAAGAAGTAAAAGCCGTTTCAATAAAGGTAAGATGTTGTATGTGCGCCATAGTAGAAATCATTACGGTGTTCCTGTAAAGTCTTTCAAACCCTGTCCCCGGAATTATACGATAATATTTTTTATTGATATGAAAAACAAACACAGCCACATCATAGCATGGTCAAATTTATGACTAAACCATAATCTAGTCGATCGACTTCAGCTCATGCCCAATCTATTATGAGAGCGTGCATCCTATCCGTTTAATGATTTATTATATATTCCAGTAAAAACTAACAAAATATCTCGATACATCTTAATTGAATCTCTCGAATAAATTGATTTTGTCTAATGTCATCCAACAGTTCGATGCGATTGGTTACGAAAAAAGCTCACTTCCATTCACAAATAATGTGAACAAAAGAGAGCTTCATTTTGAAATCGAATTGTTGAAGGTGAAACAGACTTCATTTCACCTATCCCCTTTAACACATTGATAGGACAGGCTTCATGAGACGAATTTTCTCAGCAAGTCTAGTTCTTATTCCCACTCAATCGTTGAAGGTGGTTTCGACGTCACATCGTACAGGACGCGGTTGACGTTCTGGACTTCGTTGACGGAAACGTTGATATAACCACCTTTTAACAATTAAACTATTAATTTTCTATATATACTGACTCAAGATATTTGTATTATTTCTTTAAGCCAATAGTATCAGGTAAAACAGTATTTCTCCAATATAAAGATCTTTACTTGAGAGCACATTTATTAAAGAAACGTCACTTTAGGAAACTCTTGTTCATAATTGAAATCGACTTCAAAGAGTTTATCTGAATACCCTTTTATTACACTATTATGCTGATCTGCTAATCTATGTTCACGACACTGGCTATTATTATTGATTCCTTTTAAGAGATCCTTCAAGTTTACTTCAGAAAAATTGTTCAAATATGGTTCAATGTATTTTCGGAAATTACGTGAAGCTCCATCATAGTTAGAACTATGTATAAAGTATTCAATTAACAAATTATTCAACAAGTACATACATTTTTCTGCTTCTCCCTCCTCCTCTCGTGCCCATTTAATTAACAAGCTAATTTGATTATCTGAAATACTGTAATCACGATTTGTCACTGCATTAAGTTCTTCTATTAGTAACTCAAAGTGATCTTTAGTCGTCTCTACTAAGAATCTAGAGTTTACTCTAAATTTCCAATTACTTTTCGAGAAATTTTCTATTAATCCTTTAGCATGTTGCGAAAGAAGTTGATAAATCTCAGGGAAACTTCCTAGCATCAAAAATAAAAACTCCATTGACTTTTCGTCACTTAATTCAAATTTCTGACTAAAATAGTCTTCCTGACTTTTTATGTATTTCCTTAAAACATTAGAATACTTGCTATAAATTACTTTTAACGCTAAATAATTTATATGTCTATGTTTTTTACAATCGTCATTTTGAAGCTCAAAAGTAATTCTCCAAAGACTTCGAAATATCTCTTCTATAATTCTATCATTTACATTTTTAAAGTATCTAGATTCTAAATATTTTTCCAAAGATTTAGCATCGATAAAATTATCCTCGTTCTTAGCTAAATCTTCTAATAGAACAGTAAACACTTTAGTACTCATTACAGCACTTTTGGTTAAGATGCCCTCTAGCATGTTTCTCATTAGCGCCCTAACCGTTTCTCTACTTGGGGTACTTAATAAGTCTTCACCGTTAAGTACTGGATGGGCTGACAAATGTCTATGACTTCTCAGATGTTCTAGATTCACTTTATCAAGTGATTCCAGTAAATATGTTCTTTTACTAATTTCATCAATCAATAGAACTTCCCATTCCGAACTTTTAGGATTTGTTTTTTGTCGTCCTTCTACCTTATTTAAAATATCTATCGCCACTTTATCTTCGTACAGATCTTTTAAATCTTTTAACTTATAAATCAAGTCAGAAACTACTACCGAATAAAGCATCACAACTGCTGAACGATAACTTCCGCTTACGTAAGATTGCATTACTTCCCCAAAATATTCTTTTGTTTTCATATGATTTATACTTTCATAACCATAATCAATAGAATAACCCGACATACTAATCCCCCTTATTACTTTTCCCTGTTCACTAGTTTAATTAATTCTAATAAAGATAATGTCTGATCTTTTTTTCTATGAATCATCCTATGACAATTAGCACACAATGGAATTAAATCGACTTCAGGATTAATCATTATCGCTTTATCGAGCGTACTCAATGCTTGTATATGATGTACTTCTATAAAGTCTTTCCCGTGATCTCCATAAGCCTTTTCAAAGTTAAAGCCACATGCCACACAACTTACACCGTGTTTCTTTATGGCTAATGCTCTATTTTTAGCGTTACGTTCATAACGCTTTGCATGATAATATTTCAATCCACCTTCAAAACTATACCCTTCTTCAACTTGCTCAGCCTCAATATCAAAATTTACAATTTCTAAGAGCTCTTTAACCCTATTTTCAGTACTTTTTAAAAGTTCAACGGCAATTGAATAATCTTGATCACTTTCCATAAGTATAGAAATTACTTCATCTATTTTTTTACCATTAAAGATCCCTCTATATTCAGCTTTCATACCTAAATAATAAAGAATATTCGCAGAGTCTCGCCCTTTTGTATTTCCCGTTGTTATACCTAACACGTTTATGTCTAACCATCTATGCGTTTTACCATTTACTAGATGTTCGTATAATACTTGAGCTTTTAAATCGTTATTGTATTTTTTAAATTCTCTATTCCTATTATTAGACTTAAGTTTAGGTAATTCAAAACTCCCTTTATCAGTCATATGAAAGGCTCCAATCATTTAATCTATCAAATACAAATCCTTAGTTCTTTCTTAATAAATACCCTTACAATTTGGATTCGAGTATAATCATTCGATGTTCAAATACAAGCGCTCTTTCCAGTTAATACAGTAAATCTATCACACTATTGCGAACTTTTGATCAATTATTGAGCAGTTTCCAGTCTTACGTACTATTTTAGAAAATAATATTTTTTTGATCTACGTTATAAACTTAGTATAGCTTTATAAAAGATCATTTCTATTATAGATATCACATTCTTACCACTCTCTTACAATCATCCTTTTAAGCATTTACGTTTTTTTCGGGATATATTAGTTATACAATCATATGTCCCAGAAAAACTCATTTATTTAAAATAGCCTGTCGCCCTCACTCAACCCTAAACTTCAAGAACCTATTCAAAAAGTATAATTAGCAGTTTCTTATCAAATCAGAGATAATCAATATATGCTAAATCGACAACAAAATTTTTTTGTCACCTCATTTATAAAGTGAAATAGTTTTATAGTTTACTTAAATTCTAAAAAATAAAAGGAGTGAGTCAATTTGAATATAGAAGAATTAAAGTCAAATCCAGAAAGTCAGTATTTTGATAGAAAATCAGCCAGAATCCAAATTCCTAAGTTAACTGAAGCTATTATTGGTTTTGCAAATGCCGATGGTGGAACAATTGTAATTGGTATTGATAACGGAAGAGTTGAAGGGATAAATTCTCAAGGTACAATAAGAATTAATGATTTTATACAATGTGGATTTGAAAAGTGTATTCCATCAGTTAGAGTTTCCTATGACTACTTGGATGTAATAAAAGATAACGGTCAAGAAGACAAGCTACTACTATTAGAAATCGAACCAAGTGTAGATACTGTTTATAAGAACGAAGCAGATCAGACCTTTCTTAGAGTCGGTGATGAAACTAAGCGCTTAAACCACGAACAAAGAATAAGACTAGAATATGATAAAGGAACTAGAATTTATGAAGATTCTATTGCTGAGGGCTGTACGCTTGAAGATTTAGATATCGAATTGATTGAAGAATATAAAAAAGATCGCGGTTATTCGGGCGAAGATTTACATATATTCTTATTTGCCAGAGGATTTGCCAAAAGAGTAAGTCCTGGTGAGTATAAAATAACAATAGCTGGAGCATTAATGTTTTCAAAATACCCCACAGTTTTTGTTCCAGGAGCAAAAATTAGGTTCATTAGATATGAAGGGAATAGTGCAGAAACAGGAATAAGAATGAACATTATCAAGCAAGAAACGATAGAAGAACCTATTCCACGAGCGATTGAAAAAGTAACAACTATTGTAAACAATCAGTTAAGAGAATTTACTGCTTTAGATCCTTCTACTGGTAAATTTATGACTGTGTCTGAATATCCAAGATTCGCTTGGCAAGAGGGGTTAGTTAATGCTGTCACTCATAGAGCATATAATATTCACGGAGATGATATTAAAGTTATAATGTATGATGATAGACTAGAAATTAATAGTCCAGGGAAATTACCAAGTATAGTTAGTATCACTAATATAAAAGAAGTTAGATATTCCAGAAACCCTAAAATTGCTAGAGCATTAAGTGATATGGGCTGGGTTAAAGAACTAGGAGAAGGAGTTAAGAGGATTTATGAAGAGATGGATCATTTCTTTTTAGATGAGCCGATTTATTCCGAAGCTCCACAAGCAGTTAATCTAACTCTTAAAAACAACATTATAATGCGTAGAATTAGACGACATGAACACATAAATTCAAAAATCAGTGGTCAGTGGGAGGACTTAAGTCGCGCTCAACAAATTGCATTAGAGATTGTTTATAGTAAAGGTAAAATAAAAACCATGGAGCTATCTGAAATACTGACAATAACTAGACAACCCGCTAAAAAGGTTTTAGATTCGCTCGAAAGCATTGGGTTGTTAAGAAGAGTAGCTACATCATTAACTGATCCAAGTCAATATTATGAAATGATTAAAGAACATGAATGAAATAAAAACTAAAATTCTGGAGAATAAATTTTCCAGAATTTTTATCTCTACTCTAAACTCTGCTATAGAAACTCTAAACTTTGTCATGGTATCTCTACTCTAAACTCTGCTATAGAAACTCTAAACTTTGTCATGGTATCTCTACTCTAAACTCTCCTATAGAAACTCTAAACTTTGTCATGGTATCTCTACTCTAAACTCTCCTATAGAAACTCTAAACTTTGTCATGGTATCTCTACTCTAAACTCTCCTATAGAAACTCTAAACTTTGTCACAGTATCTCTACTCTAAACTCTCCTATAGAAACTCTAAACTTTGTCATGGTATCTCTACTACATTTTGCTTTAAATTGATTTTTTGAAAATTAAAACATTATAAAACTTTAATTTTATCCTCTAATTTCTGCTCACGAGCATATCTAGTAATTCAGTTAAAATAACCTCTATAAAGCGGATTTTAAGTACTTTGCTCACGTGAACGATATTAATAAAAAGAATGCGGGGGTAAGAGTGCTATTACTTATACTCACACTCGAAGTAAACAAATTGGTCAGAAGTACCCCCTACTAAGGTATCAGCATAATAATTTAATCTTTAAGACCTTCTCTCTCAAGCAATCTATAAATAGTACCTGTACCTACTCTGAATGTCATACGGATATCATTTATTGATTTCCCTTGCTTATAGGCAGCAAGAATAGCTTTCATTCTCTGTTCTTCTTTACCCCCTTCGACTAATTTAGTCTTTTTACCTCTGTACTTCCCTTCACTTTTAGCTATCTCTATCCCTTCCTTTTGACGTTGCTTAATCATCTTCCGTTCAAATTGAGCCAAACCCGAAAAAATCGTGAACAACAATTCACTCATTGGATTATCGTCAGACAAGTCCAACCAACTATCAGTCACAGACTTTAGCTTCGCCTCTTTTTCTTTTATTAATTCCACTATCGTTAATAAGTCCTTTGTCGAACGAGATAAACGGCTTATTTCATGAACAATTATCATGTCACCTGCGTTCAGGCTCTCCAACATCTCTTTTAGCTGTGGGCGATCCATCGAAGCACCGCTAATTTTCTCAATGTAAAATTCCGTACAACCATTATCTTTTAAAGATTTCTTTTGCCTAGCTATATTCTGCCCTTCGCTACTTACTCTGATATAACCAATAATTCTCATACGATTAACCTCCAAGATAATAGTTATTAACTTAATTTTACTCAGGTAAATCGGTAACAGTCAAACGGTAATAAAAAGCATAAAGAAAACCCTTGGTACTAAAGGGTTTCTGTTTTCTCGTATTTGTTACCGTTTAAGTGTAGTCTAAAGGTAACAGTTAATATATTTAGAACTACATAAACAAGCAATCTCGTAAAAATATTAATTAATAGAGGTAATTTATTTCTTGAGAATTTTTATTTTTAAAGATTTTTATTTCATATGATGACTACTTTACTTTAATTTCAACTTAGATTAGGGGAATAATTTTTATTTTAGAGAATATACTAGGTAGCGAAAAATGTTTCATCTAAGAATATATCTAAAAAATTTTAAATATAAAGGAGAAGATCATTTTGGAGAAATCAAATAAATTAAACATTTGCTTTTCAACAATAGATTCGTACATTTTGTCAGATAAACTAGAAAAACAAATGTTTGGAAATTGTATATTTATTTTTGATACATCTGCTTTATTTAATATTTATTATTTATCTAAAAAATCTCAAATGGAGTTGTTTGATAAGATCTTAAGCAAACTTGAAAACAGATTATGGATACCTCATCACGTTCAGTATGAATACTTAATTAATAGAGAAAAAACGATGATGAAACCTATTGAAGAAAAATACGGAAAATTAGAAAAAGAACAAATCAACCCTTTAAAAAAGAAAGTTAAAGATATAGAAAATAATTTTATAGACTTAAAAAATAGAACTCACGAAAATGAAACACATCCTTATATGAAAAAAGAAATCTATACAGATTTTGAAAAAGTGATTGAGCGTTTAAAAAAAGATTTTAATATTTTCTTTAAAGAAATAGATGAGGAACTTTCTATCAGAAAATCAGAAATTGAATCTTTAATTCATACAGATACAGTTTTTGAAGACATTCAAAAGTATTTTAAGTCTGGGAGAGAATATTCATACGACGAAATCGAGAACATTATGGACGAAGGAAAAAAAAGATATGCTGAAAAAATACCTCCAGGATATGAGGATGAAGATCGTAATAAAAAAGTCGGGATTCAAAAATACGGCGATTTAATAATATGGAATCAGATCATTGAATTTGCCTCACAAGAACAATTACCAATAATTTTTATTACAAATGATTTAAAATCTGATTGGTGTTATGCAGATAAAAATAGTAGAGATCTCCGAATCGAAAAACCAAAAGAAGAATTAATTAAAGAAATAAAAGATAAAGCGGGAGTATCTTTTTGGATGTATTCTTTCTCACAATTTCTTTATAAAACAAAAAAAATACTCGAAATTGAAATTGAATCAGAAATTCTTGAAGAAGCGTATGAAGCTTTAAAACAATCAACTCCCCCGCTTATTTATAATGGTGTTTATTTTTCAGATCAAAAAGAGCGTAAAACATATTTTAGATTTTATGAAAATGGAAATGTCGAAAGCGCCATGGTTAAAGAATTTCCACTAACAACTCTAAAGGACGATAATTACTTGGAAATTAACTTGGACGATGATATAAGAGTATTCAAAAGCAAGTACAACATTAGTGGAGATATCATTACCTTTGATATTGATGTGGGCATAGCTTTAATTAAATATGTCGGTACTATCCTAAATAAAAAAGAAATTATTTTCGATGTACAGGATCAGATTAATGGAATAAAAAGAACAGAAAATTTTTTATTTTTAGAGTAACTTGAGATTGTATTACAACGGACAAAATTACATTAAATCAGCCAAGCTTTTATTTCTAAAATGGAATAAAAAGCTTGGCTTTCAATTTAAAATTCTCGATTAACTTTATGTTTGGATAAATCTTGAGTTAATCTTTGTGTTTCACCTAAAGTTAATCCAGAATTTTATAATTCGTATTACTTGTTGGTGTCATGTGTTTGTGTTTGTGTTAACTTACGTATTATTTTACCGAAGCCATTGCTTTCGATTTCCAATTCCTCCTTTAAAATTTTGTTTAAACGAATGCGTTCCAGACCGTACTTATCCATAGTATCTGATATACATTTTTTAAACTGTATTTCCTTGAATTTTTTTTGTCCTCTAAAATACAGCTTTACTTCCTCTAAAACCCTAGCCTCAGTAGTCCAGTTATTTTTTTCAATTAATATTAGAACTTTTTCTTCAATACACTTGGTAACAATCTCGTTAAGTTCCGGAATTTCTCTATTTTTGTCTTGGGGATATACTCTATTAGCTTCTTCTGCCCCATAGTTTCTGTACATACTTTCATAATTAACGTTATCAAGAGTAAAACCTTTCTCGATCCATATTGTACTCATTTTTTCTACTTCTTTAAAAAAAGCTTTTTCATTAGGTAACACAAGCTCGTATGTAGAACTATAATATTTATATTGTTTATCTGCTTTTGTCTTTTTATGTAATGATAATAATTCTGGTGGAGTTTCTAAATCGTCAAGTTTTTTAATCATTTTGAGGATAACAAATAAGTTAATGTACCTATGAGTCGTACTTTTACTTTTGTCCATTCTCTTAGCAAGAGTTTCAAGAGAATGATAAAACAACACTCCACTCTTCTCGTCTTGAGGAAGATGTAATTTCGAAATATCTAACAAAACCAGAAAGTTTTTTAACATATTTCGTTTCCGTAGTATCTTATGAGTGTTTGGAGTTGCATGCTTAAATTCATCTGATAACAAGTATCTTTCATAATCTTCAATCTTACAGAGCAGTTCTTTCTGATAAGGACTTTCTATAAGTTCAATTAAGTATACCTTTTTTAAAAATTCTAGAATTTCATCATTTTTTCCACCACATATTTTTTTAGTAATATTAAAGATAGTGCCTGAAAATGAATTATTTTCTGAGTGACATGTATACATTTGATGTCCGTTTCCTTCATATGATAAATATATGCCAGCACTCGGATTTTTATCGTTTGAAAAGATATCCGTAAAAGCACCAGTAGTTTCGATTCCTAAATATTTTCTTAGATCTTGTTTTTTAAGATAATCAACTATATCTGCTTCACTATAAAATTGCTTTTTACTAGGTACTATTCGATTATGTAGTTCATGAATATTTTGAGACCTAATCAAATCTATATTTCGTGCTTCTGAACTTGAAATTTTTTCATTAGGCTTACTATGTATATATTTGTGAGACGCTTGTTTAGGTTTTTTCCGGGATATATCAGTTATACAATCATATGTCCCGGAAAAAACCTTCTGATTATGTGTTTTAAAGCTATCAATATTTATTCTATTGTTATAGTTCAGTTCAATCAGTTGTTTTCCACCATAGAAGAATCGTGTACAATCTTTACACTTTTGATCCGCAGCTGGATACATTGTAAGTAGCCTTCCTAATAAGTTTTCTATTTCATAAAAGTCAAAACAAGGCTTATCTAAAATGAACACTACTCTAAACTTCGGCTTAGAAACTGTATGTGAATGAGTGAGATAGATGAAAGCAGCAGTATCTGTAAACTTTTCTATCGCTTCTTTTATGCTCAGTCCGTTGTCGAAATCCAATGCAATAATTTGTTGAGATTTCCACCATTCTTTTCTGCGCTTGATTATACCTGCCTTTTTTTCAAAAAAAGCAGGTATAAAGTTATTCCCAGCAGAAACCCTCTTCGCAAATTTTTCCACACTTATGTATACTGAGTTTTCTAGTAAGCGTCTATTAATCTTAGATACTTCATGCGAACAAGGCTTACATTTTAAAGCAACTGTATCCATCATAAATTTTATCTTCATGATGCACACCCACTATCTTGAAAGTAAAATTCGTCAAAAATCAAAATTTCATCTTTTACTGTAAGTATAGTTTCTTTTCCAGTTTGAGCAGAAGTATACACTAACATCTTGTTAATTCTCGCTTTGTACTTCCCCTCAATATGATTATTACCAAGGTTATTAATATTATTTTTATCAAATGATTGGATGAACATAGAATATTCATTGTTTATGTTCAACAACTGTCCTGTATTTCTTTTTTGATTATGTATGTTATTTTGTGTTATTACCTTTAGTTTAGAATGCGTACCCTGTATAGAATCTGATTTAATTAGCAATTTAGGTTGCTTGTTATGTATTAAAAGTACTTCATTAGGAATAGTTCTACCTAATCTTGAATTTTCACTGCTTGTAAGCGGACGTAAATTACCCTCGTAATAGTGCCCACCCTTTAAAAAATCTGACTCTATTCTATCTAGGGTAGGTCTCAAACGTCTATTTTTCTCATTCTTCATATAAGTATCGGTCAAATCAATCCAACGTCTCCAAAATTCATCATTATTCATTAAAGCTTCTTTCATTTTTTTAGCAGTCTTCCATTCGATTTGCACTCCTTGATATACTTTGTTCTTTTTGTTTCTCACTCGATTAAATGCACTCTCGCATGATTTATAAAGTAGCTTTTCAGCTTCCAACAAATTCGTTTCCTCGATTAATCGTTTTTTTACTTTTAAATTTTTAGTTTCGTCGTTCATGACTTTCTCCTTCTTGATAACCTTTCTAATTTTTTCATTCCAAAAATGTCTGTTGACAAAAGAACGGACTTAAATTAATATAAAGTTATATGTGATTATTCCCTTTCGGTAAACATAATATATCACCTTAATTTTTTTATGTCAAATAAATCAAACACACATGATGAATATTCAGAATATTAAAAAACTTCCTGCTTAAGGAAGTTTTTTTCTCTTCATCTTAAAATGGTTTAACGGACTAGTCATATTTCCAATCCTAAGAACTTCTTCTTGTTCTAGACCTCTTAGATACTTCGAAGTGATCTGTGTATCAAAATGCCCCATCAACCTACTAAGACTATAAATATCTATTCCGTTTCTTAGCTGTTTTTGCGCATAATAATGTCTGCAATCATGTGGGCTACAGCGCACTTCTTTTCGTACTCCCGCTCTTCTACAATGCTCTTTTAGTATTTGGTTAATCCTCGATCTCGATAACCGTTCTGCGCTTTGATCTAGAAAATAATGCTCTCCTATCTCATCATCAGGTCTATGGTTAAATCGTTCTTTCTTAATCATTTCAAACTTGCGCATGTATTTTCGCATGAGCTTCGAAATGTAAATAAGACGTTGTTTTGAACCTTTTCCATGAATCAGAATATGCTTTCTAGAAATATCGTTTGTTTTAATATCACAAAGTTCACTCACTCGTATTCCACTATCAAACAGAAAAATTAAAATGAGCTTATCTCTGATATTTGAGTACGTGTTTTCTTTTACATCGTTTAATATTCGGCTCACCTCTTCATCGTTGAATGTCACGATCACTTTCTTATCTTCTTTTAAGTTTTTGATTCTACGCATTGGATTTTCATGCTCACTTAAATACTCTTCTTCAACTAATGAATTAAAGAATACCCTTAGAGTGGCTATACTACCGTTTATCGTGCTGTTGATTTCTTTCCCAGTACCTTGACATGCTTGAATGTAACTTTTGATGTGAGTGGGTCTCACGCTCTCTAAATCAACTATTTGAAATTCTGTTTCTACATATGTTCTCCATCGTGTCAGCCTTGTGTTACAAAGACTAATATAAAAATGCTTTTTCCCTTCGATTCTTTGATTTAGCTGAAAATCATCAATCAGTTCAATTAGTTTGACCATCAAAAAAACTCCCTTCTATTTGCGAAGTAACACAAATAAAAGAGAGTATTTTTAGAAGTCAATAGTCGTAGGTGAAAAGAAGCAGGATCAGTTTTTGAAAGTAAAACCGTTGATATACAAGGTTTTTCAGCCACTTACTAATCTTAATTTCTTAAATCACTCCCACTCAATCGTTGAAGGTGGTTTCGACGTCACATCGTATAGGACGCGGTTGACGTTCTGGACTTCGTTGACGATTCGAACCGAGATCTTCTCAAGCACGTCCCATGGGATACGTGCCCAGTCTGAAGTCATCCCGTCAATTGACGTAACAGCGCGGATTCCGACAGCATAGTCGTATGTCCGCTCATCGCCCATGACACCAACCGAACGGATTGGAGGAAGGACTGTGAAGTACTGCCAGATTTCGCGCTCGAGTCCAGCTTTTTTAATCTCATCACGAAGAATGAAATCAGATTCGCGAACGATTTCGAGTTTCTCATCTGTGATTTCACCAAGGACACGAATCCCGAGACCTGGTCCTGGGAACGGCTGACGCCAGACGATTTCATCAGAAAGACCAAGTTCTTTCCCGAGTTCACGGACTTCATCCTTGAACAACGTGTTGATCGGTTCGATCAATTCAAACTGCATGTCTTCCGGCAGTCCACCGACGTTGTGGTGTGATTTGATTGTTTGTGCCGTATCCGTACCACTCTCGATGATATCCGTATAGAGTGTACCTTGTGCAAGGAAGTCCATATCCGTCAGCTTCGAAGCTTCTTCATCGAAGACGTAGACGAACTCGTTGCCGATGATTTTACGTTTTTGCTCCGGATCCGAAATACCACGGAGTTTATCGAGGAAACGATCCTGAGCATCAATCTTGATGACGTTCATGTGGAAGTGATCCGCGAATGTCTTCATGACGCTTTCCGCTTCTCCCTTACGCAGTAAACCGTGATCGACGAACATACATGTCAATTGATCACCGATTGCTTTGTGGATCAAGGCTGCGACGACAGACGAGTCGACACCACCTGAAAGGGCACAAAGAACTTTTTTATCGCCGACTTGTTCTTGGATCTTCGCTACTTCGATTTCGATGAAGTTCTCCATTGACCAGTCGCCTGCACATTTACAGACTTCAAAGAGGAAGTTCTTGAGCAATTCTTTTCCAAAGACCGTATGGTTTACTTCTGGGTGATACTGCACACCATACATTTTCAACTCTTCGTTCT
>Ga0302349_1002147_pt1 | contig 13161 bp, 13 predicted proteins | sample PhyAR1_FD_202176 | JGI IMG/M metagenome (GOLD analysis project Ga0302349, IMG submission 202176) | Leaf surface microbial communities from alfalfa plants in UC Gill Tract Community Farm, Albany, California, United States - DLSL A.R1... | ecosystem: Host-associated > Plants > Phyllosphere >...
CTGTTCATCGTGCTGCCGATCGTCCTGGGCACCTCGATCCGCTCCATGGTCAACGTGGTCGTCGCGCTCACGCTCTACGGCCTCGCGCTCATGGTCCCCGCCGCCATCGACGCCTTCCGCTCCGTGGACGGCGACGTGCTGCGTGCCGCGACCGCCCAGGGCTACGGCCCTGCCGCCCGCTTCTGGGCGGTCGAGCTGCCGCTGGCGGGCCCCGTGCTGCTGGCCGGCCTGCGGGTCGTCGTCGTCTCCACCGTGTCGCTGGTGACCGTCGGCGGCGTGCTCGGCGTGCCGAGCCTGGGCATGCTGTTCGTCGACGGCTTCCAGCGCGGCATCACCGCGGAGATCCTTGCCGGCATCGTGCTCACCGCCGTGCTCGCCCTGGCCCTGGACGCCCTTCTGGTCCTCGCCGGGCGAGCGCTGATGCCGTGGTCCCGGGCCGGGAAGTCCCAGGGCGGGGCGGCATCGGCCGATGATGCGGCCGATGGGCGGGGCGCGACCGGCGGATCGGCCGGTGCGCGGGCATCGGCCGGGACCGCCGCGGGAGGGCCCGCATGAACCAGCTGCTCGCGGCCCTCGAGTGGCTCCTCGACCCCGCCCGCTACTCCGGCCCCGGCGGCATCCCCATGCGGCTGGCCGAGCACCTCGGCTACACCGCGCTCGGCGTCGTCCTCGCCGCCGTGATCGCGATCCCGCTGGGACTCCTGGTCGGCCACACCGGGCGGGGGAGGGGACTGGCCGTCGCCGCGAGCGGCGCCGCCCGCGCCCTGCCCACCCTGGGCCTGGTCACCCTGTTCGCGCTGCTGGTGGGCATCGGCCTGCTGGCCCCCACCCTCGCCTTCGTGATCCTCGCGATCCCCTCGCTGCTCGCGGGCGCCTACTCCGCCTGCGAGGCCGTGGACCCCCGCACCGTCGACGCCGCCCGCGCCCAGGGCATGACCGAGATGCAGGTGCTCACCCGCGTCGAGCTGCCGCTGGGCATGCCGCTGCTGATCACCGGCATCCGCGCCGCGACGCTGCAGGTGATCTCCACGGCGATGCTCGCCGCGTACGTCGGCAACGGAGGGCTGGGCCGGTTCATCTTCCTGGGCCTGAAGACCCAGGACTACCCGCAGATGCTCGCCGGGTCCCTGCTCGTGATCGCGCTCGCGCTCGTCCTGGACGGCATGCTGCTGCTCGTCCAGGCCCTCACCCGACCCCGCGGCGCGGTGCCGGCCGGCTGATGCCGCCCAGCCCGCCCATCGGCCGCCCCAGACCGCACACCCTCCCGAAGGAGCCCTCATGAACCGCAGGACCGCCCGACCCATCGCCCGCCGCGGCGCCCTCGCCGCGCTCGGCGCCGGAGGCCTGGCCTCCCTCGCCGCCGCCTGCTCGAGCTCCGATCCGCTCGCCGAGGAGACCTCGGACGCCGCCGGCGGGGGCGGCGGGGCGTCCGATGCCGGGGGCGGCGCCGCCGGCTCGCTCGTCGTCGGCTCCCAGGCCTACTACTCCAACGAGATCATCGCGGAGCTGTTCGCGCAGGTCCTCGAGGCGGCGGGGCTGACCATCACCCGGGAGTACCAGATCGGGCAGCGCGAGGTGTACCTGCCTGAGCTCGAGTCCGGGGCCGTGGACCTCCTGCCGGAGTACACCGGCAACCTCCTGCAGTACTACCAGGCGGACGCCCCCTCGGCGAGCCCCGAGGAGATCGCCGAGGCGCTGGCCGGGGTCCTTCCCGACGGCCTCACCGCCCTGCCGTTCGCCGCGGCCACCGACCAGGACTCCTACACCACCACCGCCGATTTCGCCTCCGCGAACTCCCTGGCCGCGATCCCCGATCTCGCCGGGGTGCAGGAGGACCTGAAGATCGCCGCGAACAGCGAGTTCGAGGCGCGCCCCTACGGTCCGGCCGGCGTGAAGGAGACCTACGGCGTGGACGTCGCCCTCGTGCCCGTGGAGGACTCGGGCGGCCCGCTGACGGTCAAGGCGCTCACCGACGGCACCGTGCAGCTGGCAGACATCTACACCGCCGACCCGGCCATCCAGAAGAACGGCCTGGTCACCCTCGAGGACCCGGAGTCGCTGATCCTCCCGCAGAACGTCGTGCCGATCGCCTCGGCCAAGGTCGACGACGCCGCCGCGGCCGAGATCGCCAAGGTCACCGGCGCGCTCACGACCGAGGAGCTCATCGCGCTGAACACCCGCAGCATCGACGAGCAGGCCAAGAGCGCCGACATCGCCCGCGAGTGGCTCGCCGAGAAGGGCATCGTCGCCTGAGCGTGAGGCGGACGGGCCCGGCGCACCCGACGTCCGTGTCCCCGGGCTAGGCTCGGGGACATGGGCAGGGTGACGCAGGCCAGGAGGATCACGACGGTCCGCATCCGCGACGGGCGGCTGCACCGGGGCCGCAAGGGCGACCATCTCGCCGTCGAGGAGCCGCTGGACATCCGCCTGAACGGGCGGCCGCTGTCGATGACCATGCGCACCCCCGGCCATGACACCGAGCTCGTCCACGGGCTCCTGCACGCCGAGGGCCGCATCACTGCGCGCGAGGACATCTCCGAGGCGCGCTACTGCGACGGCGCCGTGGTGGAGGACGAGTCCGGCTACGCCCGCAACACCTACAACGTCATGGACTTCACCACGAGGCGCCCCCAGCTGCTGCCCGTCGTGGCGCGGGAGTTCGTCACCAGCTCCGCCTGCGGGGTCTGCGGCGCCGCGAGCATCGAGGACGTCCGCCGCAAGGGCCGGTTCGCGCTCGCGCAGGACTGGACGACGACTCCCCGCGCCCTGTTCGCGGCCCAGCGTGCCTTCGACGCCGAGCAGACGATCTTCCGCCGCACCGGCGGCATCCACGGCGCCGCGCTCGTCACCCCCACCGGTGAGGTCCTCGTCCAGCGCGAGGACGTGGGCCGCCACAACGCGGTCGACAAGGTGATCGGCTGGGCCCTGCTGCAGGACCTGCTCCCGCTGTCCGACCTCATGCTGCTGGTCTCCTCCCGCGCCGGCTTCGAGATCGTGCAGAAGGCATACATGGCCGGGATCCCGCTGCTGGCCTGCGTCTCCGCCGCGAGCTCCCTCGCCGTCGACACCGCCGACGAGGTCGGGATGACCCTCATCGGCTTCCTCCGCGGGGCCGATGGCGGCGGGGCCGATCGCGGAGGGGCCGATGGCGGTGGGGTCGATGGCGGAGGGGCCGATGGCGGAGGGGCCGAGGGGCCCTCCGCCGGCGACGGCCGCATGAACGTCTACACCCACCCCGATCGCCTGGACCTCTCCGACGCCGAGTGAGGATCGGGCGACCGGCGGCGCCGCGCCGATGCGGGCCCACGAACAGTCAGTCCCGCTTCCATCCGAGGCCCTGGAATGGAACGAGACATGACTGTTCGGCGATGGTCCGCCGGGCAGCGCCCGGGGCGGGGGGCGGGCAGAGACTTTTCGGCGAAGTGCTGATCGCGCGGGGTGCCGGTCCGGCGAAGCGCTGGTCGGGCGGGGTGCTGGTCGGGCGGAGACCGGGTTATCCACACCCGGGACCGGTCTCGAGCGGCGGGGTCGGCATCGGCCTACGGTCAAAGCCATGAGACGAGACCCGGGCCGATACCGCGGAGCGCTGCTCCCGAGGGCGCGGTGGGAGGACCTGGGGTACCACCCCCGCGACCTGGCGGGTCCGGACTTCACGCGGGTCTACCGCGGGTTCCACACGCCCACCGACCATCCGGCGAGCCTGAACGCCATGGCCTTCGTACTGCAGCATCGGGTGCTCCCGGGTTGCGTGATCAGCCATACGACCGCGGCCCTCCTGCTCGGCGTCCCGTTCTCCTGGGCGCTCGACGGCGGCGTCGCCTTCCTGCGGCCGGGCCCGGGCCCCGCCGGTTCGGAGCCCGGGGACGATGTGCCGCTCATCCCGTCCGTGCGACCGGGGCAGTCGCTGCGCACCGGTGCCCGGCTGCCGCTCCTCCACGCTCGCATCCCGCAGGGGGAGGCGAAGGCCGTCCGCCGGGGTGTGCACGTGCATCGATGGGAGCCCGGCCCGGTGCTCGAGCTCGGGGATCTGGTGGTCTCCGCACCGGTCGAGGTGCTGCGGGAGCTCGCGACGATGCTGCCCCTGTACGACCTGGTCGCCGCGGTCGACGGGGTGCTCAGCGCGGCGCAGCCGTTGGCCCGCGTCGGCCGCGCGGACATTAGCCGCCATCTCGAGCTCATGTCGGGGCATCGCGGCGTGACGCTGCTCCGCGCCGCGCTCGCCCTGGCCCGGGAGGACGTGCGCTCGCCGGGGGAGTCCCTCATGCGCATGCTTGTCCTGGCCGCGGGGCTGCCGGAACCCGATCCGAACCTGCCGGTCACCGATCCCGTCACCGGGCAGCGGCGGCTGCTCGACCTCGCGTGGCAGGACGCCGGGTTCGCCCTCGAGTACGACGGCGACGGGCATCGGACGACCAAGGAGCAGTGGCGCGAGGACGAAGCACGGCGGGACGAGCTCGCCGCCCTCGGGTGGACCCTCGCCCGCGCGAACGGCTGGGATGCGCTCCGTCCCCTGCGCATCCTGCGGCGCCTGGCCCGTGCGCTGCGCGAGCGCGGGTCGGCGGTGCCTAGCGACGAGCACATCGCCCGCGTCGTGGCCGCGCTGCCGTCGCGCGGCGTCACGCTCCAGCTCGAGCGGCGCCGATCCGGCTACCGCTGATCGTCGGGCCGCCGCTGCGCCGAACGCTCCGGGGCCGATGCCGCGCGGGCCCGGCGCCTCTCGAGGCGGCGGCCGATGTCGATGACCTGGGAGACGACCAGCACGATGATCGCGAGCATCACCAGCAGCGCCAGGATCTCCCCCGGTGTGATCCCCAGGAATTCCATGTCGTCGTCCCCCGTCTTCCGGCCGTCCCTCGAGCCACGGTATCCGACGCGCGGCCCGCGGGTCTGTCGCGGCGCCTGGACTGCGCGGCGGCCCGGCGAGTTCGCGATAGCCTCGCAGGATGACCTCCGACGACCTCACGACCTTCTGGGCCGATGCCCGGTCCGCCCATCCCTCGCTCCCGGAGGATCTGCCGCCGGCGTGGGCGTTCGGGGCGACGCCCGAACACGCGGACGGGCTACTCGCCCTGGTGCTCGAGGGCACCAAGACCGGGACCGCCGGAGCGCTCTGGGACTACCAGGCGGAGGGGGAGGACGTCCCCGCGGCGGGCGATCTGTCGATCATCCTCGACGGCGCGGGCGCACCGCGCGCGGTGCTCGAGGTGACCGAGGTCCGCACCGTCCCCTTCGACGAGGTGAGCGAGGAGCACGCCCACAGCGAAGGGGAGGGCGATCGCAGCCTCGCCGACTGGCGCCGCATCCACGAGGAGTTCTGGCGCGACTACGGAGCGCGGGGATTCAGCCCCGACATGCCCGTCGTGTGCGAGCGGTTCCGGCTGCTTCACGGAGGGCCGACGAACGGAGCCGCACATCGTTGAGCTGCTCGGTGACCGCCGGGGATCGCTCGGGGATATCTGGCGTGAGCTGGTGATGGGGGCGCTGGCTGCTGCTTCGATGACATCGTCGGTGAAGTCTTCGGGGTCGAGGGTGCGGCCCGAGGCGCTTCCCATGACCGGTCAGGACGGACAGCAGTTCCTCGTGTGCGATGGTGCATCAGCCCCGGACGCCGGCTTTCACTCGTCGGTCGCAGCGCTCATGACGGCGGCGCTGTCCTCCAGGAAGTGATAGCGCGTGAACACGCCCTGGTTCACTCGCAGAGCGAGCGAGAAGGGGGAGGTGAACGAGCGCCCCGTGCGTCGCACACGATCCTCGATGACTCCGACGATGACGACATCGTCGCCGTCCGTGGCGATGACGTCGACCTCGAAGCGGAGCGTCTCCAGCTCGTCTCCGAGTCCTGAGAGGAAGGACGCGAAATCGTCGCGCGTCCGCACGTCGGGGATCCACCAGATGTCATCGTGGTGAGGGATCTCGAAGTCGATGTACTCGGCGAACATCCCGGCTGCGAGGTCGGTTCTCCCCGAAGCGATGTATCCCAGGAGCTCTTCGACCATTTCCCGTGCGTTCATGCGTGTGGTGAACGCCCAGGGCGCGGCCGCCATTCCCTCAGAGTTTCCGACCCCTCGCCCGTGCCTCCTTCCCTGCGAGGCTGACCGGTCAGCGGGGATCTGTCGGCCAGGCGGTCCCTGCGCGGCAGTGCTCCTCGGCACCACGGTCGGCGGCGGGAATCGTCGCGGCTCGTGCCCTTGCCTGCGCCACGGGCGAGTCGGGCAGGATCGGTCGATGTCACGCTGAGGGCTACGAGTTCCTCTTCCTGGATCGCGGGCGCAACATCGGTCGCCGATACTGCGGCATCCGCTGCCAGAACCGGGCCGAGTCCGCGTCCTACCGAGAACGCCGGCGTCATCGGTGACGCGCCGGAACGCCTGCGAGAGCGCAACGTCGCGAGGCCCTTCCAGGTCAGAGTTCGATGAGCGTGGGCAAGATGTCCAGGCGCAGCCTCTCCAGCATCGCCAGGAACTCCTCGATCGGATGGTCGGACGAGGCGGTGGCGAGGCACACGAGGCGTCCGGAGCCTCGAGTGGCCAGTGGCGCGAAATCTCTGACGACCTGGTCCGCGGGGTCGAAGAGTCGGAGGTCGGGGGCCTGCGCGGCGATCGCCGGGGCGAGCCATGGCAGGTGCGTGCTCGACAAGCACAGGCCGCCCAGTCGTGGATGGCGTTCGCGGAGGGAGGCGAGGAATGCAGCGACGGAGCGCTCGATCCCGCTCTTCTCGAGGAAAGAACCCGACTCGACGAGGGCTATGAGGTCGTCGGCGGCGACGGTCTGCACGCGGCCCATGTCGTTCCCTGCGGCATCGCGGATGAGTCGCCTGAGAGCCGAGCTGCGGACCAGTACCGTCGCTCCGGCCACCGCGAGAGTCCGGCCTGCGGTCATCGCGGCCAATGCCTCGCGCACCGGTGGGAGCACTCCGAGGATGGGGATCCCCGTCCTCGCGCGGAGCGGTCGCAGGACGGTCACGCTCGGCGCATTGGAGGCGAGGATGATCGAGCTCGCACCCATCGATTCGAGCGCACCCGCCGCCCGTTCGACGCTGGTCAGGAGCTGGTTCTCGCTCTTCCTGCCGTAGGGAAAGCTCGCGCGGTCCGCGAGGTGGAGCACGTCCTGCCCTGGGTAGGCCGCACGGATTCGGCGCACAAGATCGTAGCTGCCGATACCAGCGTCGAAGATTCCGACCGGGGCGCGGAGGGTTGCGATGCCACGGGCGCGCACGGTCGCCATCATGCGCTCGGACCGACAGCGATCGGAGGTCGCCGTGGTGACATGCGTCGTGCACCGCTCTGGCCGCATGCCGGAGAGATCACCACCATCGACATCCCGTCACCCTCCCCGGCCGTCGACCGGTGCGTTCTCGGGCATGGGCCTGCTCCGCTCGGCAGATGAACGTCCCGTTCGCAGGAGTGCTGCGCCGGTGAGCAGCTGCCACATCATGAACGGGTATACCGCACCGCGCTCCCATACTCCGTCAGGCAATACCAGGTGCAGGGACAGCAGCGTTGCGCTCAGGAGTCCGAGGGCGCCGAGCGCCACGCCGACGCCCCGTGCGGAGCGCGACAGGCCGATGCCTCGCAGCGCCCGGTTCGAGGTGATCGCCGCGAGGTTTCCGCCCATGATCGCAGCGACCGCCCCCAGGACGTGGACGATGATCAGGCCGTTGCCGACGTTGTGGGGCGAGCCCGGCACGAGCCCGACGAACACGATCCCGACCACGTGGAGGATCCCGAAACCTGCAAGAAGCCCCTTCGAGGCACCCGGCCCGAGGTTTGGCAGCAGGACGATGAGTCCCAGTAGGAACAGGGCGCCCGTCCCGATGAATCCGGCGTTCATCACCTGGGGGAGTTCGGATGCGAGGATTCGGTCGTCGAGCTCGCCGAATCCCGGCACGCCGAGATCGCTGATGTAGAAGTTCGCATAGCTGTACCCGCGGAAGGCAGACGCGGCGATGGCCTCGCACAGGACGTACCAGGCCGGGCCCATCGACCAGAGCAGGCCGGCCACCTTCGTCGTCACACCGATCAGCTCGTCATGCATGGTCCTCCGGGTCTTCGTCATGTGGACCTCCGGGGTCTCGGTCGGGATTTCAGTTTCCTGCGGGGCCTCGGCTCGTCAGCGCACGCCGCGAACAGGGATGATCGTGAGACCGCCGAGCGCGGAGCAGACGATCGAGAAGGCGAAGAGGCCTGTGTACGACCCGCCGGCCACCGCGATGACGCCGGCACCGATGACGGGGGCGATGACCTGTGGCAGCTGGTATGCCAGCGCGACGATTCCGAGATCCTTCCCCGCATCCTCCCGACTCGGGAGCACTTCGGTCATGAGGGCTACATCGACTGCTATGTAAGCCCCTTGAGCTGAGCCGACGATCGTCATTCCGATGAGGAAGCCGGTGAAGTCTCCGCTGGTCATCAGCACCACGATGCCGGCGGCCGAGCACATCCCGGAGATCCAGATGATGATCTTCCGGCGCCCGAGTCGATCGCTCAGCCACCCGAAGAGCACGGTGGCGACGATGTTGCCGACGAAGAAGCATGCAAGCGCCATGGTCTGCACCGCGCCTGCTTCGTCGGCGGTGAAGCCGAGCGTGTCCATGATCAGGAAGAAGAGGAAGAGCGATATCGAGAAGATCGACATCGTCATGAAGAATCGGCTGACCCATGCCCACGCGAAATCTCGGTAGGTGCCGGGATGAAGCCAGTACGTCGACACGATCTCGGAGACCCGCAACGGGGCGGGACGGTCGGTGCGGACGGCGTCGCGGTAGCCGACGAGTATGGGCAGCACGGTCACCAATCCGAGGGCGCCGGGAACCGCGAACCAGGTCCAGCTCGCATCGATCGGCAGCGCGGCGACGATCCCCGTCGCGACGATGGTCGCGATGCCGGTCGACACGCCGACTGCCGCCGAGACCCGGGCGCGTATGCGTGCCGGCACCTGGTCGGCGAGGAGCGTGTGGTTCGCCATCTGCACAGCTCCGTAGCCGAGCTGGACGACGACCCAGCCGAGGACGATGGTCGGCACGTCGTGTGCCAGTGCGAGGATCGCGCATCCGACCGTGCCGACGAGGACGCCTCCGAGGTACCAGGGCTTGCGCATGCCCATGCGGAGGGTCGTCCGGTCGCTCAGCCTGCCCATGAGGGGAGTCGCCAGCATCACGACGATGCCGCCGACCGTCGAGACGATCGCGAGGTGCGTCTCCTTCATGCTCTCGTCGAGCAGCGCGAGGAGCTTGGGCAGGGAGGCGCCGACGACGGCGCCGTTGACGATTCCTGCGCCGAACCAGGCCACGACGAGCAGGGGCAGGAACGGCCATCGCTGCGGTCCGCCGATGATGGCATCTCCGCTGAGCGGGTGGTTGTACCGGGTGTCGGTCGACATCTTCGTCGCCTTCCGTGGTCGGGGTCAGCGGTTCGGGGAGTCGTGCAGGGTCCGGAGTGCGCCGACGGCGGTGGCGTGCCACTGCCGCGCTGCGAGCAGCATGCCGACCATCCCGCTGGAGTCGTGGTTCTGGCCGAGCGAGATCGTCGTGCTCGACGGCACGCCGGCCTCTCGCAGGCGGGCGTGGTACGCGGCGGCGTCGCCGCGCAGCACATCGTGCTCTGCCGCGAGGATGACCGCCGGAGGCAGGCCGGTCAGATCTGCGCGCAGCAGCGGTGAGACGCGCGGATCCCGGGCTCGGCGCCTGCTGCCGAGGTAGTCGCGGGCGATCGAGCGGAATTCGCGCATCGCCAGGAATCTCGGGATGCGCAGGCCTCGAAGCGCCTCGAAGTCGGCGTGGCCGGCCGTCAGATCGAGCCCAGGGACTTCGAGCAGCTGGAGCCGGAGCGGATGCCTCCGGCGATCGAGGTTCCACTGCGCGAGGGTCGCGGCGATCGCACCGCCGGAGGATTGGCCGCCGAGGGCGACCTTCTCCGGATCGATGCCGTGCTCCTCGCCATGCTCCCTCACCCAGTCGAGCACCGCGAGTCCCTGCTCGATCGCCGCCGGGAAGGGATGCTCCGGAGCCAGCGCGTAGTCGACCGCGACGACGACGATATTCGCATCGATCGCGCGCTGAGCGTGCATCCACCGGTTCACCGCGAAGTCGTTCGAGCCCTGGCGGAAGGCGCCGCCGAAGAACGTGATGATGGCCGGGAGATGACCCGTCGCACCATGCGGCCGGTGAAGACGGATGGTGACCTCGGGGTGCCCGACGACGCGAACCCGAACGCGGTCGATGGAGACATCGGGGATGGGCAGGCCGACGCGCTCCCACACGCGTTCGGCGACCTCCGCCGCGAGCCGGCGGCGGTGCTCGGGGCTCGTGCGGCGTCTACGTCCGGCGGTCGCGCTCTCAACGGCGAGGAGCTTCAGGATCTCGGGATCCATGGTCATCGGGCGTCTCCGTCGGTGCGGGTTCCGTAGGCGGTGCGCAGGGCTCCGTCGACGATCTGCTGCCATCGCTGGGAGCTCGTCGAGGTGCGCGTGATCCCGGCGGATCCGTGCAGGGTGCCGGGTACGACGTGCTCGGCGACCTCGATGCCGGTCGCTCGCAGGCGATCCGCGAGCAGTGCGGCGCCGGGGCGCAGCGGATCGTGCTCGGCGGCGACGATGAGCGTCGGCGGGAATCCGTCGAGGCCCGCCGCATCAGCGACGAACGCCGCGCCGTCGGAGTCGGGGCGATAGGCGCGCAGGAGCGTGTCGACCTCCTCCCGCGCCTGCAGGTCGGCGCTCGCGAGCAGGTCGTGGATTCCGCGCAGCGACACCGCCGGCACCTCGAGGGCAAGGTGGTGGATGCTCGGTCCTGCGCCCTGCGCGATCGCGAGGGAAGCGCTCGCGGCGATGCTGGCGCCGGCAGAGTTGCCGCCCAGTCCGAGCCGATCGCGATCGATCCGGAGCTCTCCGGCACGATCTCGGAGCTCTTCCAGCACGTGGATCGTCTGATCGCGTGCCGCGGGGAAGGGATGTTCGGGCGCCAGCGCGTAGGCGAGCGAGAGGATGCGCACGCCCGTCGAGACGGCGCGCCACGAGAGCACGCTCTCGTTGACGAGCTCGCGCGGACTGCCGTGGACGAATCCGCCGCCATGCAGGAAGAGCTGGGACGGCACGGTATCGCCGTGGTCGAGCGGCTCGTACACGCGCGCGTAGGTGCCGAGCCCTCCGGCGTCGATCTCGATCTCGTGGATGCGGCACGCCGTCGCGGGCGCGGTGGCGGTCGCGGCGGCGAGAGTGTCGGCGAGCCGACGTGCCCGATCGCGCTGCTCGGCGATCGAGCCCTGTGCCAACGGTATGCCCCACCGTTCGCGGAGCTGCGCGTCGAGCTCGAGCCACTCGGCGGTACCGAGATCTGTGTCTGTCATGGGTCTCCTTGGTGCTGCTGTGCCCGAATCCGTCAAAGAACTTCGATAGAAGTACTTCGATCACGCAGAGCATAGAGCGATGGGCGGGATCGGGCAAGGTCTGTCGGGCTATGCTCTAGGGCATGCCAGAGCGCGGGACGAAGCCGACGATCTACAACGTCGCGGCGCGCGCAGGTGTGAGCATCTCGACCGTGTCGCTGGCGATCAATCAGCCCCAGCGAGTCAGTGCGGCCACGAGGCGGCGCGTTGCGGAGGCGGCCGATGCCGAGGGGTATCGGAGCCGTGCCGGCGGTCCGCGCGCCGGGCTGCGCACCATCGCTGTGGCAGCGCCCTTCTCATCCTGGCCGAGCTACTACGCTCGGCTCGACGGCGTGCTGGCCCGATGCGCCGACGCCGGCGTCGAGGTGCTCGTGCACGACCTTCCTTCGTCGAATGAGGTGGAGGCCCCCCTCCTCGACGCGCTTCCCGTTCGGGGAGATCTCGATGGCGTGATACTCATGGGCACGCCGCTCAGTGCTTCTGCGGAGACGTCGATTCAGCGCAGCGGCACGCCCACGGTGCTCGTCGACGCGGCGAGCGAGACGCTGCCGACCGTCACGGTCGATGACATGCACGGCGGTCGCCTGCTCGGCACGCATCTCGCCGAGCTCGGTCACCGGACCGTGCTCTACATCCACGAGGGGCAGGTCTCCGACGACTATGTCTCTGCCGGCATGCGCCGATTCGCAGGAGTCGACGGCGCCCTGACCGCGGTCGGGGGCAGCGTCGAGCCGGTGCTGTTCGACCATGAGGTGCTCGCGGCCGCCCGACGACGAGGGGCGACAGCCATCGTCGCCAACCACGATGCTCTCGCTGCCGAGGTGCTGAGGTCGGCCACGTCGCTCGGCGTCGATGTTCCGGGGGATGTCTCCGTGACGGGGTACGACGGCGGGGCGCTCGCCACGGCCCTGCGTCTGACCACGGTGGTGCAGCCGTTCGCAGCAACCGGCAGTGCTGCCGCGGATCTTCTCATCGGGATGCTCGGCGGCACCGCGCCATCGGTCCGCACCCTCACGCTTGCCTGCTCGTTGGCGGTCGATGCGACCACGGCGCGGCCCCCCGAGGCATGAGCGCGCTGCGCCCTGGGTCCGGGCGATCGGCGGGACGCCCGATCCTGTCCGCACCGACGGCGCATTGCGCAGCAGGACCGCCAGGGTGTCCTGATCAGTCCGGGTGAGTGCGTCCAAGGGGGCTCGGAGCCAGGGCAATCCTCGCCGTGTCAGCTCTCCCCGCATGCCGAGGGCCGTGGGCAGTCCTGGTGCCTGGTGGCGTCACCTCGCCTATGTCGTCACCCCGCGATGCGACGGGCGGGATATCCGGACGGCCGGAGTCGTGGGTCCCCTTGCGTCGATGCATGGACCTCGACCGGCCGGCGGTCAGCGCAGGGCGAGGAGGCTGGCGGCGGTGACCTCGTCGACGACGACGTCGGTGGCGACGCCGGCGCGCAGGGCGGCGCGCAGCGGCAGGGACTTCGACTTGCCGGCGGCGACCAGCAGGCGGCGGGGGATGCGGGCCAGCTGCGCGGGGTCCGGGCCGGAGCAGCGGCGGTTCATGGCGATGTCGCGGAATGAGCCATCGGCCCGCAGGAAGACGGTGCACACGTCGCCGATCGCGGCATCGGCCCGCAGCGAGGCGAGATCCTCCTCGGTGAGGTAGTTGTTGGTGTAGACGTGGCTGGGGACCTCCGCGTCGAAGGCGCCGACGCCGAAGACGGCCAGGGTGCACTGGCGCTGGGTCTCCAGCACGCGCTGGACGGAGCGCTCGTGCCACATGGCCTCGCGGG
>Ga0302349_1002152_pt1 | contig 13146 bp, 22 predicted proteins | sample PhyAR1_FD_202176 | JGI IMG/M metagenome (GOLD analysis project Ga0302349, IMG submission 202176) | Leaf surface microbial communities from alfalfa plants in UC Gill Tract Community Farm, Albany, California, United States - DLSL A.R1... | ecosystem: Host-associated > Plants > Phyllosphere >...
TCCTCTCAGTTGTTTATTTTGTGGTGATTTAATCATACTAGAGAACGATATGTTTTTTAATACCTAAAATGAAAATGGGACTGAAGAATCAATTTTGATTCATCAGTCCCATAAATTATAGAGCCATTTTTTTATCATTCAGGTTTCTTCCGCTTATTTTGTCGTTCCATCAAAAAAAGTAGAATAGATAAAGAAAACTGAATAGAATCATGTTATCATAACAAACAATTTATTTTAAACTTGTTTATAACTGAATTTGATGAAAAAACAGAAGTTCTTTGGTATACTGAAAGTGGACCTGCCTGAAAAATGCTAGGCACTTTGTGAAAGAAAGAGTGTGAAATAATGACAAACGTAAAAATAGTAACAGATTCTTCTTGTACAATGGAAAAAGCAGTACGAGATCATTTGAATATTCATGTTATGCCATTATCAATTATGATCGATGGCGTTGTATATCCTGATGACGATCAACTAGGCGGAGAGAAATTCATGGAAATGATGGCTAAATCAAAAGCATTACCTAAAACAAGTCAACCGCCGATCGGCGAATTCATTTCAACGTATGATGAATTAGGCCAAGATGGTAGTGAAGTGATTTCCATCCATATGACGAAAGGGTTAAGTGGAACGGTTGAAGCTGCAAGACAAGCAAGCAACCTAACGAAAACAAACGTCACAGTCATTGATAGTGATACGACTGACCAAGGTTTATCTTTCCAAGTGATTCGTGCGGCTGAAATGGCCAAAGAAGGTAAATCAGCAGAAGAGATCCTTGCTGAAATCGAGAAGATCAAAAATAATACAAAACTTTATATCGGTATCTCCACATTGGATAACTTAGTAAAAGGTGGGAGAATCAGTCGTGCAACTGGTTTACTATCAAGTATGTTGAACATTCGTGTGGTGATGAACTTTGCTCATTCAGAGCTGATTCCTGTCACAAAAGGTCGTGGGAAAAAGACTTTCGACAAGTGGTTCGATAGCTTGAAGAAAGAACTGAAGGCTCTACCGAACGTTCGTCAGATCGGTATCTCACATGCAGGTGCGACAGAGCTTGCTCGAGAGTTTGAAGAAGGCTTGAAACAATTGTTTCCCGATATGGACATCCCAGTATTGCATACAAATCCAGTGATTGCTACCCATACAGGGGAAAATGCTTTTGCAATCATGTATTATACCGATTGATGAATGTAAAATAAGAAATAGAAAGATAGATCATGTGAAGACCAATAGACGTGTTCTTTGTGATCTGTCTTTTTATTCGTTCAAGTGCTACTAGCATAAGGAAGTGAGGAGGAAAAGACATTTTGAGATGCTCCACTTCCTTTAGCAGATGAGAAACAGCCTCTTTCTTTTTTTCAGAAAAGGGCTATTTTTTTAATCGGAATTTTGGTAATATAAGAAACAATCATGGTCTAGAGGTGAAACAATGAAACGAATGAAACAACAGTGGTTGATTGTTTTGATCCCTTTATTCACTGCAGTTTTTCTCTTTGTCGGACTCTCTTTGAGTGTGCCGAAAGCACAGCCTTTGTTAAAACCGGCAGCGTCGGTTACTTCTGAAAGCAATCAAAAAGAAAAGTTACACTATGTAGCAATTGGCGATTCATTAACTGAAGGAGTAGGCGACCAGACGAAACAAGGTGGTTTTGTTCCGTTAGTCGCAAATGACATAAAAGACAGATATGGTTTGACAGCCATTGAAATTGAAAACTACGGTGTAAATGGCGAACGAAGTGATCAAATATTAAAAAGATTGAAAAAAAATGAAGAAATCCAAAAGAATATCGAAACCGCAGACATTATTACATTGACTGTTGGTGGGAATGATTTAATGAAAGTGATCCAAAATAATCTTTTTGGTATCAGTATTCGTTCATTCAATAAACCAATCAAGAATTATCAAGAAAATGTCCAAGCAATCATTGAAGAGATACGAGGGTTAAATAAAGAGGTACCTATCTATATTTTAGGGATCTACAATCCATTTTATTTGAACTTCCCTGAGATCACGGATATGCAAACGATTGTGGATAACTGGAATGAAGGAACACAGCAAGTAGTAAATGAAGCAGAAAATAGCTATTTTATCCCGATCAATGATCTATTGTACCAAGGATTAAATCAAGAGGTCGGAATTACTGAAGCTTCTGATCAGTCAACTTCTAGTGATAGTTCGAACGGGACGAAAAATAATGTGTTATATGAAGAAGATCATTTTCATCCTAATAACTTAGGCTATCAATTGATGGCTAATGCTGTGAGAGATCAATTGATCGAAACGCATGAAAAATGGCTGGTCAAGGAGGGAAACAAGGATGGATAAACGAAGTTCAACAGTTGAAAAAAACAAAAGGCATAACTATTGGAAATACGCATTTCTGATTTTATTAGGCCTGATCATTGGTTCGACGATTTTCTTAGGTACGCGGATATTCGCCAATCGTGAACCTGATTTGCCAGAAGTACCAGCGATTACAGAAAGACAAGGCGACCCGGTATTGACGATCAATACTCAAAAAGAAAAAGTCAACCAACTGATCAGCTTTTTCTTGACAGATTTCCAAGAAGGACAAGATATCAAGTATAAATTTTATTTAGAAAATGAAGCATTGCTTAATGGTACGTTTGAAGTGTTAGGATTCCCTATCGACTTTTACTTGTATTTTGATCCGTATGTAATGGAAAATGGCAATGTTCAGTTAAAAGCAAAAAGTCTATCGATCGGTACATTGAATCTGCCGATCAGAGATGTGATGAATATGATCAAGCGAAATTACAAACTACCTGAATGGATCGAGATCAATACAGAGGATTTAACGATCATGTTACGATTAGATCAATTCCGTATGCAAAATGGAATGTACATCAAAGCGGACAAAATTGATTTAGTCAACGACGATATTCGCTTTAGTTTGTATTTACCAAAAGATTCCTCAACGACGGAAGAAACGACCGAATCTAGTACTAATTAAGTGATATCTCGAGAGTAAGGGAGGAATCAATGATGGAACGAGCAATATTTGCAGGAGGATGTTTTTGGTGTATGATCCAGCCTTTTGATACATTACCAGGCATCCATACGATCATGTCCGGTTATACTGGTGGGCATGTACCAAATCCAACGTACGAACAAGTGAAGGCCAAAACAACAGGACATACTGAAGCAGTAGAAATCTTGTATGATCCTGAATTGATCTCATACGAAGCATTACTTGAGCTTTATTGGCAACAAACGGACCCTACAGACGCTTTTGTTCTGTTGTAATAGTTTTTATATGTTGATTTAGCGCCTTTTTGGCGCTTTTTTTCGTCTTTTGACTACCCCTTTGACTACCATTTTATAAATCCATATATTTTAAAAATTTCTCTGCACTTTCTTTTTCTGCTTCTTTTGTGACATGAGTATATATTTCCAGTGTTGTGTTTATATTAGTATGACCTAATCTTTCTTGAACTTGTTTGATACTTGCTCCAGCTTCGAATAACAGAGAGGCGTGAGTATGTCTAAAACCATGCGGGGTGATATTATATTGTGGATATTTTCTTAATGTTTCATTCAGAAATGCATTATGAATGAGATTGTTGCTGTTACTAGAAAATATCAATTGTTTTTTGTCTGATTTGATTGGTATTCCACGAGAAAGCAAGAGTTTCTTTTGTTCTAATTTCCATTGTTTCAAGATAGATATAGTAGAATTATCTACAGATATTTTTCTTGTGGATTTATTTGTTTTGGTAGATGTGATATAAGGACTACCATTCAAATAATATCCTGTCTTATTAATTGATATGGTTTGGCTAGTAAAATCTATATCATTCCATGTTAGAGCAACAAGTTCTCCTTTTCTGAGTCCTGTATAAGCTAGAACATGAAACATTGTGAAAATACTGAGTGTTTCTTGTTGCTTTACTAAAGTTAAAAAATCTTTTAATTGGTAACGATCTAGAAAATTTTCTTTCTCGACTTTTTTATGTCTCGTTTTTCTAGGGATCAAAATATTATCCATTGGATTTGATGAAATGAGATTGATTGATATGGCATAAGTAAAAATCTTTTTAGTGTAACTTCTAAGACGAGTAGGGGAATTTTCTTCATTCCATTCATTTACTATTTTTTGGCAGATTGCTGTATTTATTTTATTGATTCTCAAGTGACCAAATTTTGGTAATATCTGATTATTAAATAGATATCTAACTCTTTGAACGCTCGATTCTTTCACAGTATGTTTATAGTTAGCGAACCATAATTCATAAACATCTTTAAACGTGCTATAATCTTGTTTGGATAAACTATTGGATTCTATTTCTAATTGAAGCTGAGCTAATGCAAGCTTAGCTTCTTTTTGTGTTTTAAATCCTCGTCTTGTGGTGCGCTTCTTTTTTCCAGTTAATGGATCAATACCCAAATACGCTTGAAACATATAGGCTTTAGATCCATCTGCTTTAACATACTTCTGTATAACCGCCATTGTATGACCTCCTATAGTTTGATATACTATTTTAGGCAACTTGCCCCGAAAGCGGGGTGAATGTCCATGGAACAACTTATCGTGTTAGTTGTCGCGCCAATCTTTGTGGCTCTAGTCAATACGCTAGTTTCTCATTGGTTAGATGAGAAAGACGACAACTGAAAGCAAGTTGCTTTCTAACCCACACGCTTGTCACTCCACAACAAGTGCAAAGAAAAGCCCAACCTACTGAGAATAGGTTGGGCTTTTGTGATGTCCGTAGACAACTTATCGTGTTCCACAACCCAATTATACCACATTTGATTTTTTATGTCATTATTCTCTATAATGCTCTAAATATTGTCTATCTTTTCTTTAACATTTCTCTTAACTAGATAACCAACTAAACCGAATAAGAATATCCAGCCAATAAGATTACCTAAAACTTTAATTGGATACATAGAACCTTTACTTTTTTTCATCTTTTTTCTCCTTTCAGAATGAGTAATGAATTATATTGTTTTTTAATTTGTGTGCTTCATTAAATCAAATACAATATCTTGATTTTATTCATTTAAATTTTGTATAGCGTAATCTGCTTCTTCTGCGGTAAATTTCTCACCATGTTCAGATGTTAACTGGTCTCTGATTGCTTCTGGAGACATTGCCATTTGTTCTTGATAGTCTTTTGCTTTTTTTAAAGCATTAGCATTATAATCAGCCTGTAGATTGTCAATAGCATATTGAGCAGCTTCGGCAGAGTATTTTTCACCATACTCAGATGTAAGTTGATCATAAATGCCTGCTTTAGACATGTACATCGTTTTAGAATAAGACTCAGCTTTTCTTAATGCTGTCTTATATTCTGTTGGCACATTATCCTCTTGTTTAATTTCGCTGGTCGTTTTATCAGCTGATGCGTTTTCATTATTGGAACTACCGAGAGCTCCACTAAAGCTAATTATAAGGATAACGACTAAAACCCAAAACCACACTCTTTGATAAAAAGGTCTCTTAACCTTATACATCTTTCCGTCTGATCCCATTACTTTTTTTCCCATTTATTTATTCCTTCTTTCTAAAAATATTTTGAAGCTAAACTAAAAACTCCATAAGAGTTAATAACATTGTCAAATTTTTACGAAACTAAGATAATATTGATTGAAGTAAACTGAAATTATTTAACTCTTAATTCTTGACCCGGATATAGGAGATAATTATTTGGGTCCATCCCGTTTAGTGAAAATAATTGGTCAACAGTGATACCGGCACGTTCTGCAATTTGTCTGGGACCTTCACCGCTTTGTACTACTGTTGTAGTTTCTGACGGTGTTTCCTGATTTACAGGATCAGCAAGTTCTGAATCCTGGGGACTAGCACTGTTTGTAATTGGTTTGTTTTCTTGATTGGAAAAATAAGCTAAATATTCGCCGATAATCTTCTGTGACTCAGTAGTATAAACATCAGTTAGTTTTGTTGCCCAACTTTCGTAGGTTGAATAATCATCAGAAAGTAAATAATGTAGATCAGACATTTTGCCGACACCTTCATTTGAAATTATCGCTAGTCTTTCAACTTTGTTATTTGAGATTGCGGCTAGACCATCTATGCCACTTGTATTATTTACTGATTCGTTTTTAAATTCTTGGATCAAACCGGGTGTAGCGCTTTGTATTTTTGTTGTGTATTCATCCAGTATATTTTGATAAGTTGTTGAACCATGTGACTCATTTGAGGATGTGGATACTGCAGGCTCGCTGGTAGTGGTCTCTACGCTTTGTTCAGTGTTTTTTTCAGTACTCTGTTGTGATCCAACATTAGAGCTTAATTCAGTTGAATTTATATCGGTGCTAGTTATATCTTTTTTATCTTCAGAACTTGAGTTATTATTGCAACTAGCTAAAAATATAAGGAAGCTTAAAAGAATAAGCTTGAAAATTTTTTGTTTCATTATTTCACCTCATTTCTTAATGTATGTTTGTATTAAAGTTCACAATCGATGGGAAGACCCTGTTAAAACAAGGTCTCTATTACATTACTACTTTACCGACAATTCTAAAATCATCATGTTCCGTAACGACAATATCTTCATACTTTTTATTGAAGGATTCCAAACGAGCAATATTGTTTTCAAACCATACTCTTTTTAATAGCCCTTCGCCATTCAAAATGACAACTGCTACAGTCCCTGAGTGAACACCGTGTACAACATTAATAAACACATAGGTACCATCTAAGAAACTAGGTTCCATAGAATCTCCGTTGACAAGCAAACAAAAGTCAGCTTCTGGCGGAATAACAGATGCTGGCAATGGTATATATTCTGGCTTTTCCTCTTGTAAAGCTTCTCCTAATCCTGCTCCTGCAAAACCGAAACAGGGAAAATCAGTGATTTTTTGAGCTTTTCTTTTCCGATTTCTATAAGCCTCAAGTTCTGAGATATTGGTGTTGTTATCATTTTCTTGTTCTTCAAGTTCATCAACCGCAAAATTGTAGACCTTTGCTTGTCTCGATTGTTCAAGTTGATTGTAGATTGTTTCTATTTTGTTTTGCATAGATAGTTCGCCTACAAAAATTCTGGCATCAACATTAAACACTCTAGCTATTTCAGGTAATTTCTCTATTTTCGGACTTCGTTCGCCAGATCTCCAACGAGAAACAGTAGTCCTATTAACACCAACAATTTCTCCCAATGTTTCATTTGACATATCAAAACTTGTCATTAATTCGTCTAATGTCTTTGAAAACACACTCATTTTATCACCTCCTCATTAAGTATAACTTAATTCTAAGGTATTCGTTCCAAAAATGCAACAAAAACATAACTTTAATAGAAAAGAATTATTTTTATGTTTTTTTTATAAAAAATAAGCGAAAACTCTTGCGTTCCAAAAATGCACGTGGTATATTATTGGCATAGGAGGTGTTCCAAAAATGCACATAAGATTATATAAAGAACGAAAAGAAGCCAACCTAAACCAGGCAGAAATGGGAGCGGTAATAGGCGTGACTGCTCAACAATACGGAAAGAGAGAACTGGGTAAAATGTCCATCTCACTAGAAGAAGCTAGCAAATTTGCTGGAAAATTAAATATCCCTATTTCTGAATTGTTCCCAGAATATTTTTTTACCGTTTCTGTTCCAAAAATGCACAAAGAAGAGAGGGTGAAGTGATAATGCAAAAGTTTGAAAACAACCTATTTCAATTAGAAGTGAAAACCGAGAATGGCGAATCACTGTTTGATGTTGAGACAGTAGCAAGGAGTTTAGGCATTACACAGATTGCAAAGAGTGGTAACGAAGTTGTCCGTTGGGAACGAGTAAATAAATACTTGAAATTATCATCCCCACAAGTGGGGACGGGGGATTTTATCCCTGAACCAATGGTTTACAAATTAGCGTTTAAAGCAAACAATACTTTAGCAGAAAAATTCCAAGATTGGTTAGCGACAGAAGTGTTGCCAGCAATCAGAAAGCATGGCATGTATGCCACAGATGAACTGCTTGAAAATCCAGATTTGTTAATTGAAGTAGCTACGAAGTTAAAAGAAGAGAAGACCCTTCGCTTAGTAGCTGAGCAACGAGTAAACGAGTTACAACCAAAGGCAGATTACTATGATAGCATTTTAAAAAATAAAAGCCTTATGACAATCAGTATAATAGCAAAAAATTATGGTATGAGCGCAACTAAAATGAATAATCTTCTACATGAATTGGGTGTCCAATATCGCCAAGGAAAAGCTTGGTTACTATACCGTAAACATCAAGACAAGGGATACACCCATACAGAGATGATCCCAGTACAGGGGAGCGATACTTTAAAGCCTAGCACCAAGTGGACGCAGAAAGGGCATATTTTTATCTATCAGCTTCTGAAGAATGACGGGATACTTCCTTTGATTGAACAAAAAACAACAGCATAGGAGGTCTACAGATGCCAACTATTGAAGTGACAGAAAATGAAAAAATGATTTTATATGGATTGAGAGAGATGTTTGCTGAAAATAGTAAAAAACAATTAGAAAAAGTTGAAGAACTTTATTTTGCAAAATCTAAACAAACGCTCTTTACCAAAAAAGAACTTGCAGAGAAATGGGGATGTACAGTTGTTACAGTAGGCACCTATTTGAACGCAAGTGGTGTGGAACCTGTTGACAAATCAGGAAGAAAGTTTCTGTTCGATCTTAATCAAGCAGAAGAAGCGAAGCGAGATTACACTAAAAGAACTCTTGTTAAACACAAGTTGGAAACACGAGCGCGAGCAATGTAATCCATTAATAACTAGCTGTACAAGTAGATAAGGAGGAATCAAAATGAAAGACAGCATAAAGAAATACGAGGGATTTTTGAAGGAAAAAGGAATACAGGAAGAAAAAAATACACCAGCAATTATGTCTGCCATGAAACAAGCGATTGGGGAAATTTTAATTGATAGCGAAAAAATGAAAGGAAGAAAAATGATGGATAACGAAAAAGGTATTTTAATCACGATGAAAATTGGAGAGAACGAAATGAAAGGTTTTGTTTCCAAGGTTTCAGATAAAGAAGTTTCAAACGAAGAATCACTTGAATTTTACAACTCAACGTTTGAAGGTTATGAACAGCGATTAAGCCTTGTAGCGAGTCGAGTATATATCAAGTTGGAAAAGATGTTTAAAAAAGAGGAAATCCACACGATTGCAGAAATACTCAAAGTTTTAGCTAATGCTCCATCTTTTTCTGAATCGTAAACCGAAAACAACAGTAATTACGACTGGAATGCAGATGGAGAACTAAACAGAAAGGCTGGTATTTAAAAAATGGATAAGAAAGAAGAGTATTTAAAAAAGTTTCAGCGACAACAGGACCTTAATGAATTTGGATTTAACGAAGAAATTGCGGAAATCGGAAAAGACATTGTGGATTTATTGAAAAATAGAGACCTAACGTACGAGGAAGCATACGCAAGTCTCCAGTTCGCTTACAACGACTTGAAATATAAATCAAACTTTATTTCGATAAGCGAGGAAGATGGAGAGTCTTTAATTAGCAAAAATGAAAAGCCTACTAATGAAAAAAAGGGCATTGAGGATGTGCTTAAGGGAGTTGATGGAAATTTTGTGTTCGGTGGGATCGAATATGATCCAGCAACAGGTGAAGGAGCTTTGGAAAAAATGGAAAGTAAAGAGAAAGTCGAAATTACAGTGAACTCGCAAGTCGATACATTTGAAAAATCAAAAGAACTCCTAGCCGACCTAGAAGTTCTAAATGAAAAGTATGACATTGTAGCCACTGTCACTGTTAATAAAGAAGTTGATTGCGATTTTACCATAGCACAAAAATTTTAATTACTGATTTAACCAATGGTGATACTCTTCCAAGAGCCTAAGCGACATGTAAAAGGATACGCCTGCAATTTCTTGATGATTATCTTTTCTTTCTAAATTTTTTCTACCTTTTTGGAAATCATCATTAGCTTTAGTAGCGATTTCAAATCGTTTTTCGGAATTAAGAGTTGCAATAAAATCTTCAAATTGTTTCGTGTCGTCCACCCTCCTTATCAATTATTTCAGCCGACCACTGACTGATAAGGAAATTATACCAAAAATAACCCCACACGGAAGGAGGGGCTTAATATGACAGTAATCTATGTACTTATTTTAATCTTACAAATAGTCAATTTAGCTATGTTGATTAAAATTCATAGGAGGTAATTTGATGGCATACACAGTACAACAAGAACACCAAATTCTCAATCTTATTAGGCTACGTAGAAAAGAATTACAAGATGATCGTGCAGCGCTTAGAAAAGCCGATGAGCTTTCAGATAGACAAGCAGAGCTGATTGCGATGGAGCTTGAAGATTTACGAATGTTAGAAATTAAAAATAGGGAGATAAGACTATGAAAAAGACAGACACGCTTTTTATCGGAGTCATCTTAGGTTTACTCGTACTAGTAGCACACTACAGTGTAGTGGGAGGAAGTATTTTCGCAAGTTTAATGGTTTTGATAAACCTATTAGATTCGAAGGAAAGGAGAACGTATGGATCGAAAAGAAGCTTTGAAGAAAGGAAAAATGATTGCTGATAGATGGTGGTATGACAATAAGTCAACTATTTTAAGCAAACAGGTGATCAATAAACAAAAGAAATGGCAGGAGATCAAATGAAACTAAGACAAAAAATAAAAGAGTATCTATTTTATAGACATGTTTTTTATTGTCCGGATTGTCGCTACACATTACGTCTCAACAATAAGTTACTACAACAGTGTCAACCATGGGATGGACCTTATTGTCCAAAGTGTGGAGAAAAAATACAAAAAAAGTGACTCAGCCGTCCAAAGCAATGAGTCACAAAGAAAATATATCTAAGGAGATTTTAGCATATGAATAATGAACTTTCCACTTTAGATCAATATTTAACTAATCCTGATTGGGGTAGACCGACTATTAATGAAGTGGAGGATGTAGCAGATGAAGACTAGTGAAGAAACAAATGAGATTTATAAAGGGCTATATCAATTGAAAGGTAAGCTACAACAACCTAAATTCGATGCCTCTGTAAACTATGGAACAAAAAATGGTGGGGAAATGAAATTTGAGTACGCAACACTTAAATCTATTGAATCCGCTATAAGAAATGCTGCTCAAGAGTCTAATAGCGGGATTGATTTTGGTCAAGATGTAGTTACAAGTGATAACCATGTTGCAGTAACAACGTGCGTTTATCATTCAAGCGGTCAATACATTCTATATGGTCCTTTAGGCTTTCCATGTAATACAAAAAATCCACAATCTTTAGGTAGTGTAATTACTTATGCAAAAAGGTATTCGCTGGCTAGCTCATTTGGAGTTGTCGCAGATGGGGATGATGACGCCAAAATTGGTGCTGATGAGAATGAAAAGATTCAGAATGACAATGATTTAGATTCTGAGTTTAAACAGATATTTGATGATTATGTTCATCGAATCGCTCAGTTAACTAATCAAGAAAAAGAATTCATAATTGCTACAACGCTAGAAAGAAGCGGTTTTAGTAGCTTTAAACAAATCGACAGAAATTCCTATTCGAAAATCATTGGATTTCTTAAACGCTATGCATTGAAAGCAGAGCAGAAGAAAAAAGAATCGGAAAATCACAATAAACCATCTTGGGAGGATTTATAAATGAGCAATGAACTATCAACAGAAGTCATCTTTGATGTTAATTATCAACCAAGTGTAATTGAAATTATCAATGAAGATCAACTAGCGAATTTAATCAATGCAACTGTTAAGCGTTTTGAAAATTTGATTTTTAAAGAAGAGGATATTGCAGATGCTAAGAAAGCAAGAGCGGAACTAAATCGAATTTTTGATTTGATCGATTCGAAAAGAAAAGAAGTGAAGAAGGAATTTAGTGAACCTCTTACTACATTTGAAAATCAAATCAAAATCTACAGTGATGAGATCAAACTAGCATCTAAAGGTATTGCTGACCAAATCAAAGAATTTGAAGCTAAAACAAAGGAAGAACGAAAAACAATTGTTTTGGCATTCATCAAAAAACAAGCAAGTAAGGCTGAGATTGAACCTAATGAAATCAGCCTCCAAAGTAATTGGCTGAATGCTTCAAGTTTTACAGCCAAAAACAATTTAACGAAAAAAATTGAAGAAGAAATAATTGTTGAATGCGCAGCAATAAAACAAGAAAAAGAAAACTATGAACAGCAAAAATCGTTGGTTGAAAGCTATGTAAAAGCTTATGGTCTTGAGCCAATGGCTTGGATCTCTTTAATTGATGAAGGACTAACTGCAGCACAGATTTTTCCAAAGATAGATCAAGCTGTCAAAGAATTAAGAGAAAAAGAAGAGAAAGAAATAGAAAAGACAGAAAAACAGATCAAGCAAACAGCAACGCCAGAAAGAGCTGTGGGAACACCGCAAGAAATAGACACCGATGAACCGAAGTATTCCTTTTCTCTAAATATTACAGGCACTGCTAAACAACTGTCAGTTATCAAACAAACGATTGAAAGCTTAGGTGTAGAGTACTCCGTTGAGATGAATTGATCAACGAATCAGAAGAAAAAGAAGTGATTTAATTGTTTAAACCGCTAATCGATTCATATTCTGCGATATTAAAGCATTTCAAAGGACAAGAAATTAGCGCAACAATCAACGAAGAAGTAAACATCGAACGACTTAAAACTATGTACGAAGGTTATGAAGGTGATCGAATCATTGAAATTCGCTTTATTGACCCACGTCGCTTCACAGCCCAGCAAAGAAATTTCATCTATGCGCTCATAGGCGATATCTTCATCGATACAGGCACACCAATAGATTTCTGGAAGGAATTTTTCTACTTTCGTTTTGAAGGTGTCACAGGGCGAAAAATAAGCCTCAAAGACGAATCGGATACAACTGTAAGTGACGTAAACATCCTAGCAAATATCATCTTAGATTTCATCTTTGAACATCATATTCCATTCAAAGAAGGATATGAAATTTTACCAGCGAATCAAGAATACTACTTCTACAAGTGTATTACGAAAAGAGTCTGTTGTATCTGTGGAAGAACAGGAGCGGACATTGATCACTTCGATAAAGCGTTGGGTAGACGGAAACGTAAGAAAATTGATCATTCAGATTACACGTTCGCAGCACTTTGCAGAATCCACCACACAGAAAAACATCAAATCGGTGTAACTAATTTTAAAAATAAGTA
>Ga0302349_1002153_pt1 | contig 13146 bp, 15 predicted proteins | sample PhyAR1_FD_202176 | JGI IMG/M metagenome (GOLD analysis project Ga0302349, IMG submission 202176) | Leaf surface microbial communities from alfalfa plants in UC Gill Tract Community Farm, Albany, California, United States - DLSL A.R1... | ecosystem: Host-associated > Plants > Phyllosphere >...
GGATGCCCGAGGGTCCCCCACTGCTCCAGCTGCAGCGTCGGATTGGCGGGCGCCGCCGCGAGGCGCATGCCGGCCAGCAGTCCCTGCCCGGGATGCTGCGCCTGCAGGCTCGCGCTCCAATGGGCGTTGAAGGCCAGGCAGAGGGTGTCGTTGACCAGACTGTCGTCCAGCTCCTCGGCCAGACGCTGCAGAGCCTCCCGGCCAGGCGGCTGGACCAGGTGTTCGCTGAGGCGGATCAGCAGTTGCGACGGCCAGCGGATCGCCTCGCTCCTTGCGCCGGGACGCTGCAGCCAGACCGCGCCACGCAGGTCCCAGCTGTCCATCCGCCCAGGCATCAGGTGCTCGGCCCGCAACCGGGTACCGTCGCGCAACACCAGGGTGGCGGCGCCGGCTTCGTCCGGCTGGAAGTCGGCTTCGATCAGCCCCTCTCTGAGCACGGCCTGCAGCAGGCGCTGCAGGCTGCGTGCCCGCGCGGGCGCCAGGGAATTGGGCGAGATCGATGCCCGCGTCCTGAAAGGCCGTGGAGGCAAGCGCCTGCTGCCAACGCAGCTGCAGGCGTTCTTCCTGGATAAGAGACGGTAACGACATGCAAAGCTCCTCTGTGCCCGGCTGAAAGGTGCGGGCTAGAGCTTATGCAGGTCGCCTATCCGTGTAAATGAGAATTTATATCAAACGAAATAAATTCACATACGAGACTCTTTCTTCTTGGCTGGTCAAGCCTGCCGCCGCCCGCGCCACCAGTAGCCCGCCCCCAGCAGCAGGAACCACAGCGGACTGGCCAGCAGCGCTTGGCGGGTGTCGTCCTGCAGGGTCAGCAGCACCAGCACCGCGGCAAAGAAGGCCAGCACCCCGTAGCACACCCAGCGCCCGCCGGGCAGGCGGAAGGCCGAGGCGGCATGGCGCTCCGGACGGTTGCGGCGGTAGGCCAGCCAGGCCAGCAGGATCAGCGACCAGACGAACATGAACAGCACCGCGGCCAGGGTGGTGACCAGGGTGAAGGCGGTGACCAGGTTGGGTATCAGGTAGATCAGCACCGTACCCAGCAGCAGGCACAGGCAGGACAGCACCAGGCCACGCGCCGGCACCGCCGCCCGTGAGAGGCGGGTGAGTCCGCGCGGCGCATGGCCTTCGCGGGCCAGGCCATAGAGCATCCGGCTGGTGGAAAAGATGCCGCTGTTGGCCGAGGAGGTGGCCGAGGTCAGCACCACGAAATTGATCAGGCTGGCGGCCATGGGCACGCCGGCCAGCACGAAGAGTTCGACGAAGGGACTCTTGTCCGGCACCACCTGGCGCCAGGGCGTCACCGCCATGATCACCACCAGCGCCAGCACATAGAACACCAGGATGCGTACCGGGATGGAGTTGATCGCCCGTGGCAGGTTGCGCCGCGGATCGGCGGTCTCGGCGGCGGTGGTGCCCACCAGTTCGATACCGACGAAGGCGAAGACGGCGATCTGGAAACCGGCGAAGAAACCGCCCAGCCCCATGGGAAAGACGCCGCCGTCGTTCCACAGATTGGCCAGGCTGGCGACGTTGCCCGAAGGCGACTGGAAGCCCCAGAGCACCAGGCCGAATCCGGTGACGATCAGGGCGCAGATGGCGACGATCTTGATCAGCGCGAACCAGAATTCCAGTTCGCCGAACAGCCGCACCGTGACCAGATTCAGGCCCAGCAGGAGCAGCACGCAGAGCAGCGCCGGGATCCAGGGCGCGAGGCTGGGAAACCAGAACTGGGCATAGGCGGCGATGGCGATGACATCGGCGATGGCGGTGACGATCCAGCAGAACCAGTAGGTCCAGCCACAGAAGAAGCCGGCCCAGGGCCCGAGCAGATCAGTGCAGAAGTCGATGAAGGACTTGTACTCCAGATCCGACAGCAGCAATTCGCCCAGGGCGCGCATGACAAAGAACAGGGCGCTGCCGATGATCAGATAGACCAGCAGGATCGAGGGGCCGGCCAGGGCGATGGTCTTGCCCGAACCCATGAACAGGCCGGTGCCTATGGCGCCGCCGATGGCGATCAGTTGCAGATGGCGATTGGACAGGCTGCGTTGCAGCCCCTCGGGCGGGGTGGGAGACGCGGACATGACGAGCGGATACCTGACAGCGACAGCGGGGGCCACACGGTAAGAGATGCACGGCGCCGGTGCCAGTCGTTTCACCGGGACAGCATGCCGCAGGCCCGGTCCCGCCTCGGATGGGCAGGGCGGCGCCGGCGATGGATCGCGGTACTGGCAGGGGCTTGCGTACCTGCCTATCATGGGCATCCGGGCGCCTCGCGGCAGGCCCGGACGGCCACGAGATCCCTCCGTGCCTCTGCCAGTGAGTCGTCCCTTGTCCTATCTCGAAAGTTTCGCCTGGGAAACCACGCCACTGGGCGCGCGCGCCAGCTGGCCCGTGGCCCTCCGGACCACCTACGACCTGCTCATGGCGTCTCCCTTCGCCATGTGCGCCACCTGGGGCGCCGAGCAGACGCTGATCTACAACCAGGCCTACGCCCCCTTTCTCGGCGCCCGCCATCCGGCCGCCCTAGGGCAGCCGATCGACGAGGTCTGGGCGGAGTTGTGGGACGAGATCGCGCCGCTGATCGCGCGGACGCTGGCCGGCGAGGCGCTGCACTTCGTGGACAAGCACTTCGTGATGACCCGCAACGGCTATCCCGAGGACACCTACTAGAGCTTTTCCTACAGCCCGCTGCGCGATGGCGAACGCATCGTCGGCATGCTCAACATCACCACCGAGACCACCGCCAGCGTCCTGGCCCATCGCCAGCGCGACGTCGCCGAGGCCGCCCTGCGCCGGCACAACCTGACCCTCGAGCAGGAGCTTTCGGCGCGCATCGACGAACGTGACAGCGCCCGCGCCGCGGAGAGCAGCGTGCTGGCCGCCGCCGAGCGCGTGCAACTGGCCCTCGCGGCCGGCGCCATCATCGGCACCTGGTACTGGGATCTGCCCACCGACAGATTCACCGTGGACGAGGCCTTCGCCATCAACTTCGGCCTCGATCCGGCCCTGGGGCGCGATGGCCTGAGCCTGGCGCAGGTGGTGGCCACCGTCCATCCGGACGACCAGGCCGGCCTGGCCGCGGCCATCGCCGACGTCCTCGGGCGCGGCGGCCGCTATGCCCACCAGTACCGCGTCCGCCGCGGGGACGGCCGCTACTACTGGCTGGAGGCCAACGGCCACGTCGAACTGGCGCCGGATGGCACCCCGCTGCGCTTTCCCGGCGTGCTGCTGGACGTGGACGCCCGCCGGGCCCTGGCCGACGAGCGCGACCGCGCCCTGGCGGACCTGCGAGACCTGACCGCCACCCTGGAGCAGCGGGTCGAAGAACGCACTGAAGAATTGCGGCGCTCGGAAGAGGCCCTGCGTCAGTCGCAGAAGATGGAAGCCGTGGGGCAACTCACCGGCGGCCTGGCCCACGATTTCAACAACCTGCTCGCCGGGATCTCGGGCAGCCTCGACCTGATGAGCCGGAGAATCGACCAGGGGCGCTTCACCGAGCTGGAAAAATACCTGACGGCCGCCCAGGGCAGCACCCGGCGCGCCGCGGCCCTGACCCATCGGCTGCTGGCCTTCGCCCGCCGCCAGACCCTGGCCCCGGAAGCCACCGAGATCAACCAGCTGGTAGGCGGCCTGCTCGACCTGGTGCAGCGCACCGTGGGACCGGCCATCCAGGTGCAATTCAGCAGCCTGCCGGACGACCAGCCCCTGCTGGTGGACCAGTCCCAGCTGGAGAACGCCCTGCTCAATCTGTGCATCAACGCCCGCGACGCCATGCCCGCTGGCGGGCGCATCCTCATCGAGGCCAGGCATCGCACCCTCGATGCGGCGGCTGCCCGCGAATTCGAGTTGGCCGCGGGGCGCTATCTGCACCTGAGCGTGACCGACAGCGGCAGCGGCATGACGCCTGAGGTCGCCGCCAAGGCCTTCGAGCCCTTCTTCACCACCAAGCCCATGGGGCAGGGCACGGGCCTGGGGCTGTCGATGATCTATGGCTTCGCCCGCCAGTCGGGCGGCCAGCTGCGGCTGCGCTCGACGCCCGGCGAAGGCACCACCGTCTGCCTGTACCTACCCCTGCGACCGGTGGAGCGGCCGTGCGGCCTGCCCCGGGCGGAGGACCAGCCCGCTCTGCTGGAAGGCGCCAATGCCACGGTGCTGGTGGTCGACGACGAACCCACGGTGCGCATGCTGGTGACCGATCTGCTGCGCGAACTGGGCTACGTCATCATCGAGGCCGCCGATGGCGCCGGCGGCCTGGAGGTGCTGCATTCCGATGCGCGCATCGATCTGCTGGTCACCGACGTCGGCCTGCCCGGCGGCATGAACGGCCGCCAGCTGGCCGACGCCGCGCGCGTCCAGCGCCCGGCGCTCAAGGTGCTGTTCATCACCGGCTTCGCCGAAACCTCGCTGCTCAGCGACGGCCACCTGGAACCGGGCATGGCGATCCTGACCAAGCCCTTCGCGGTGGAGGCCCTGGCGCAGCGGGTGAAGGGTCTGGTGGCGAACTAGGTTTCGCGCGCGCGAAACCCCTGGGCAGGGCCCGGAAACGCAACGGCCCCCAATCAGCATGTCCGCAAGGACTGATTGGAGGCCGTCTGGATTTGGAGCGGGCGAAGGGAATCGAACCCTCGTCATGAGCTTGGGAAACTGCTCCGCCTAGAATCTCAGACTGATTCATGAAGTGTCAGATTGGCGCTGGAAGCCAGTAGAATCGCGGGCTTCCATACCCTTGGGCTGTCTCACCTCGTCTCAGGTGAAACCACCTTGATTCCGGCGAACGGCCCCCAGAAACGGACCCCAAACATGCTCACGGAAAAGCAGATCCGCGCCCTCAAGCCGCGAGAGAAGGAGTACTCGGTTTCAGACGGCCGCACTGCCCGGGGCGAGGGTGTCCTAGTGCTCCGGGTGCGGCCCAACGGCGCCAAGGAGTTCTATTACCAGCGCCGAATCGGCGAGCAGAAGAGCAAGCGCAAGCTGGGTAACTGGCCGGCATTGACGCTAACGGATGCGCGCGATCGCTGCCGGGACGAAAAGGAGCTGGTGGCGGCCGCTGGCACCTTCCAGGAGCTGCTGGATTCGTACCTGGCGAAGCTGGAAGGTGAGGGTGCGGCTTCGGCTGGCAATGTGGCCTGGTCGTTTCGGCATTATGTCTGCGAGCCGTTCCCGGGACTGGTGAAGCGACCGGCGTCGCTGATCGGTCCTGCGGACATTCGGGACATTATCAGCCGCATGATCGATAACGGCGTCACCACCTACTGCAATCGAGTGCGATCGCAGCTGCATGCAGCGTTCCAGGCGGGACTTGAGCAGGAATACAACCCGCGTAGCTATCTGCAGGTGAAGGTGCGCTTCGGCCTGCAGAGCAATCCGGTGGCCAGCATCCCAGTGCAAGAGGACTGGGAGCAGCCTGGAGACCGGGCGCTGTCGAAGGTCGAACTCCGGACGCTCTGGCAGCTGCTGCCGGAGAAGTTGTCTCTTACTACCGCCGAGCTGCTCCGCTTCCTCATCGCCGCCGGCGGTCAGCGGCCGGAGCAGCTGCTCGCGTCTGATCGGTCGATGTACCACGACGACCACCTGGTGATTCGCAGCGCTAAGGGCCGGGTCCAGGGGGAGCGGCAGTTGCACGTGGTGCCGTTCAACGAGCCGATGCGGCGGGTGTTGCACACGATGGCAGAGATCGATGAGCAGAGTCCCTATCCGTTCCAAGGCCGGGTCCCGGGCCAGCCGCTCAACGTGCAGTCGCTGTCCAGGGCGGTGACAAAGCTCTATCAGCGGCATGAGAAGGCATTCGCCGGACCATTCACGCTGCGCGACCTGCGGCGGACCTGCAAGACGCTGATGGCCAGCGCTGGGCTGAGCAAGGAATTGCGGGACCGGATCCAGGGGCATGCCTTCAACGACGTATCGTCGAAGCACTATGACCGCTATGACTACTTCGAAGAGAAGCGGGCCGGTCTGCAGGTTTGGGCCGAGTGGCTGGAGCGGAACGTCAGCAAGTAAAAGGGGCTGCTCACGCAGCCCCGCCTTGCCATCTCATCGGGTCGCTCTGCCACCCGGCAATGGCCGACTCACGCCAACCGACCCGGCCAGGGGTAATGTTGACCGGCGGCGGAAACTGGCTGGCCTTCACCAGTCGCCAGATGGTGGCGCGAGAGAGGGAGGTCACCGCGACCACCTCTTCCTCGCGCAGAAATCTATCCAGCTTGCTGGCCATTGGTCTCTTCCTCACGTAGGCGCCGGTACTGACGGCGCATCTCTTGAATCAGTTTCTCAGCCGCGGCTGCGCCGCGGTGCTTGGTGATGGTTGCCCGCAATTCTTGGATCCGCTCGGGCGAACTGTAGCCCTTACCGATCCAGGCGCGCGCCTCGGCCTCGAGGAGCTGTTGGACGTTCTCGATCGGCATTACCTGGCCTGCTGGTCAGTGGGCTGTTGGTAGGAATGCTCCAGCGATGCCACCCGGCTGGCTTCGGCCTTGGCGCAGTCCAGGCGGAGGGCATGGACGGACAGGGCCTGGATCAGCTGGTGGGCTTCGTGGCGGGCGTCGTGCAAGGCGTGGTGGCGGATGCCTTCAAAGTCTCGCAGCTTGGCGGCGGGGTACAGGTCCAGCAGCGTCCGCAGGTCCCGCTCTTCCCGGTGGTGCCAGGGCACCAGGTTGTTGCCGATGCGGTAGGCGTTGCCCAGGATGATGCAGTCGAAACTGGGGCTGTTGCCCCAGATCCGCCGTTCCACGTCGGCGAGATAGCCGTCCTGGTCGGCTTGAGGCGTCGATTGCTGCAGCAGCCAGTTGGAGAAGAGCACCAGCGTGGCCCGGATGTCGTCTCGATCGCGGCTGCCGTCGATCTCGGCCCGGGCCTCGGGCGACTGCTTCCACCACCATTCGATGGTTTCGCTGTCAGGCACGGCGCCGCGGGCGATGGCGGATTCCAGGTCGACGCGGCTGTAGAACTCGCCGGCGATCGCCGCGGCGGCGGTGCCGGCACCGGTCACGGCGACGGCGCCGATGGAAAGGATGGGGGCGTTGTTGCCCTGGCCGAGGGTCTCCAGGTCGATGACGACGTCGATGCGGTGCTTCATGCGCTTGCTCCGGTGTGCTGCGGGGCCGGCTTGGCCAGGGTGGTTTCGATGACCTCGGCGTCCTCGGCGGTCAGGGCGCCGAGGGTGTTGGCCATGCTGGCCAAGGCGAGGAGGTGGATGCGATCGCCGCTGGAGCGGCTGACCTGGTAGCGGATGACCGCCTCGCCCAGCAGGGCGGTGGCTTGGCAGCGTTGCACCAGGGCCGGGTGGAGCGTGATAGGCTGAGCATTGCTACTGCGCTGGTTTACGTTAGGCATGATGTTTCTCCAGTGGTGGTGGTCGGCCTGGGTGAGTTGGCGCTCCCCAGGCCTCTTTCTTTCCGGCGTACCGTCAGTGGATCCTGGCCTTCCTCTATCGCATGGCGTCTCTCCTTGAGTCGGGCGGATCACGGCTTGAAGTGCCAGCATTTCACGTTGGGTTCTTTCTTCTCGCTCAGCGGGTTGCGCAGCATTTCGCGGGTGCGAATCGCGCTGGACGTGGAAACGTTGATGCCTAGGAGCTTGTGCCGGCGGCAGTCGGGCAGCATGCGGCGCAGGGTGTTGAGGTCCGGGATCTTCTGCTTGAACTCAGCGGCCTTCTCGGCGAACTGGTTGAGGTTGATGGCGATCAGCTCGTCGGGCTTCTTGGCGTGGTTGACCATGGCGTGGTCGCCGCGCGATTCCAGGTAGTCGTATACGGCCCAGAATTCATCCAGCTCGGCCGGATCGGCGCTGATCGCGCTCTGGCGCTCCATGGCCATCTGCAGCAGCTGCTGATCACAGGCCGCCAGCTGGGTCTCGCTCAGCGGCAGGATCAGAGCCAGGCAGTCCACCAGGGCCAGGATCATGGCGTGGTTCTTCACCACCCGGGCCGAGCGCAGGGCGCTCATCTTGCGCAGCCGCTGGCGGTGATGCGGATAGCGCTCGGCGAATAGGGCCATGACCTGGGGTTCGGCCTTGATGGCCTTGACCAGGAAGTGGCTCAGCTCCTCGATCTCCATCAGGTTGATCGCGTCCGCGGCCGCGCTGCTGGCCTCGGTGATCTTGGGCTTGGTGAAGTGCAGCTTCACGATCCGCGAGAGCATGGCTTCGTGGCCTGCCACCGGCGCGTTCTGGCTGATGACGATGGTCCCGCGGAAGGGCGGCTCGTAGGTTTCGTTGGTGTTGTTCTTGACGCCGCGGGTCCGCAGCAGACCGCCGCCGAAGAAGTCCTTCAGCTCGTCCCAGTCAAAGCTCTTGGTGTTGGCGGCATCGCTGTTGCGGTCGCCCTCGAGGAGCACGACCGGCATGCCGGCAACCTGGCCCATGGCGCGGCTGCGGCCAGAGGCCGAGCCCTTGGTTGGGTCGAAACCTTCGTAGTTGCGGCCGAACAGCTTCCAGATGAAGACCAGCAGGGTGGACTTGCCGGCGTCGGGCTCGCCCGTCACTTCCAGGAAGGGAAAGCTCTCGTACTGGCCGCGGATCTGCTCGGCGAAGAGGGAGCCGAACCAGTAGGTGAGGGTGATCAGGCCCTTGGCACCGAAACATAGCCAGAGCTTGGGCAGCCAGTCTTCGCGGTACCCGGTGCTATCGGGCTGCGCCTTGATCTTCAACAGCGACGGCGACTTCACCCGGCGCTTGCCCAGCTCGAAGTAGTCCTCGCTGTTGGCCTTGACCACGTTGCCGTTGTGGCAGGCGATGTCGTTGAAGATGTAGGCCTGGTGGTCCTTGCTGTAGCCCATGAAGTCGATGGTCTCGACGGTCTTCACGCCCTCGGTTTGGGTGATGACGATCTGGTCCAGGTGCTTCTGGGTGCCGAGCCAGGTGGCGCCGGCGTGCAGCAGCTTGGCCTTGAATTCACCGCTCGAGGCCATCTGCTTGGGCGTGAAGGCCAGCTTCTCGGCCGGGCCGTCGTGGGGCGGGTTGACGCGGAGGTAGTACCAGGCCTCGCCGGTGGATTCGCTGATCTGCTTGTAGAGGGTCTCGAAGTTGCAGTTGGCCAGCAGCTTGAGCGAGCAGACGTTCTCCAGGGCGCGACGGCGGGCGCTATTTTCGTTGAGCATCCGGTCCTCGGGCTCGTCGCTGTCCAGGATGGCGCGCTGCTCTTCGTCCAGCTTGCTGAGATCGAACTTGGCCCAGTACATGCGGTTGCCGAAGTCGAAGTAGAACTCGCTGCTCGCTTCCTCGAAGCCGTAGATCCGCAGCGCCTTCTCCTTGGGGGAATCGGCCAGCAGCAGGGTGCCCTGGTGGTGGGCGATCTCCAGGTCGCGCTCAATGCGGCCTTTGCGCTTGTCCTCTTTCTCGAACATCCAGCGCTGGTGCAGATCGTTCCAGTCGACCTTGCGGCCACCTGGTTGCGGGATCTGAGCGGCTTCCTGGTTGCGATAGCCCAGGTCCTTGGCCAGGCGTACCCACTTGCGGATGTTCTCCCGGGCGGTCGGCTCGTTATCCAGGGCCCAGACCAGTTTCGGCAGCTTGGGGCCGCGGGTACGGGCCAGCTCCTTGAGGGCTTCCTCGGGGAAGGGCGCGCTCGACATCATGGAGACGGCCTGGATGCCGTGATGCAGCAGGGCGATGGCGTCGAAGATACCCTCGACGATCCACAGCTCCTGGACCTGCAGCAGGTCGACGGTCGGCGGCACCCAGAGCTTGCCCTTGTAGCTCCAGGCCGGCTTGAAGCGGGCCTTCTTGCTGCCGAAGCGGTTCGGGCGATCGATCAGCCGTTCCCAGTAGCCGCCGGCGGGCATTTCAAAGCGCAGGGTGGCCGAGCCGATGCCGAGGTCGCGGTCCCAGTAGTTCTCCTGGGTGTACCAGCCTTTGATCAGGCCCAGATCGAAGCCGCGGGCGAACTGGAGGTAGCCATCGGCACTGGCGGCCGGGGCGTCGTTGGTGGGCTTGAAGCGCTCGGACCAGTCCTCAAACAGGTCGCTATAGAGCTCCTTGACGTGCCAGGTCTGGCCACACTTCGCCTCGCGGCCGCACTTCACCACCCAGGGATTGGCGTGGCTGGTGAAGAGCTCGGTCTTGTGGCACGCCGGGCAGGTGCCCTTGCGCATGTAGTCCGTGCCGTTGATGTGCCGCAGGCCGAGGTCAGCCTCGAGGCGCTGCAGCACGTCGGCGCGGAGTTGGTGATCCATTTGGTACATGCTCAGAACTCCGCCGCGCGGCCGGTACCGAGGTCGCGCACCAGGCGCAGATCGCTGCCCTCATGGCGTTCGGCGTCGGTGGCCAGGATGTTCAAGGCGCGGGCGAGCTCGCGCAGATCGGCGGGGATCCAGAAGTCTTCCTTGCCTAGGGCGCCGTCATTGGAAACGACCACGGGCTGGCCGGCGTTGCGGTGAAGGGTGACATCGAGCTGGCGGCGCATCAGTTGGCCTCCTGGGTGGCGAGCTGAGCGCGGATCAAGCGGGCGGTCTGGTCGGCGGCGAGCTGGGAGGGGAAGCGGCGGAGGATGGCGGCGCGGCGGTTGGTGACGTCCTCGATACGCACGTAGCGGGGCTCACCCCAGTGCCGCTGGACGGTGTAGTCGGCTCGGCCTTGAAGCCAGCGGGCGAAGGCTTCGGCGGCTTCGGCCGGCAGCTCGAGGTGGACGTTGAGGGTGTTCGGCATGATGTTTCTCGCTGCAAAAAGGCGCAGTTCACCCATACCCACGCAAGGCGGGCATGGATTAGGTATTCAGGGGCTTAGCGGAAGGCGTTCTGTCGCGTGCCGGGGTCTTCGTCGATCAGGGCGTCGAAGATCTCCACGACCGGAATGCAGTAGCGCAGGCCAGTGGCCGGGTTGACCAAGACAACGACATCGCCGGTGCTGGCATCGATGTCCAGGAAGCGGTGGCCCTTGAGGGCTTCGAGTTGATCACTGGCGCGGGTGACCAGGCGCTCGGAGGTGTGCTGGGGCACGCCCATCAGCTGCAGGTGCGCGGCGGCGGCATCCTGCAGGGCCTGGCTGCGGCCGAGGTGCTTGGCTTCGTGGTTGCGCAGGTAGGCCAGGGCAGCGGCCTGCATGGTGTCGAGGTAGTCGGCGGGGTGGTTGGTGGTGGTCACGATGCGATGTCCTCTCTGACGTGCTGCTGGTCTTCTTCGTGCTCTTCCTGGAGCAAATTGAGCTGCTCTTCACGGACAGCCAGGTTGTTCTCGTATACCTTCTGCGCCATAGCAGTCAGGTGGCTGTTGCTTGGGGGCAACTCGCACGCCGGCGCATTCGGCAAACCACTCGGGCTGGCCAGATGAGTCAGCTCGGTGTGGGCATAAAACGACGCGCTGCAGGGCGCGAAGTGACACTGGAAAACCTGTTGCCGCAGGAACACGTGGGCAAACCAGCTGGTCCGGCAGACCAGAGGCGCACCACAGAAGCAGCACCAGAATTGCCCCTTCTTCTGTTTCTTGAACAAAGCCATCTATCTTCCCTGCCGCCTGGGCGGCTCCGGCCTAGCCGGTTTCTGGCGCTCCGCGCCGACTGCTTTCCCGCCGTCTTGGCAGGCTTTCAGGGTTCGCCGTTCGGCTAGTGTTTTCGGCCAGACGACCTGGCCGCGTGCAGCGTGATCACAGCCCAGACCTCTTCCTCGCGTGCCGCCATATGCCGGCGATGCGCGCTCAGAATCTGCTCGACCTCCTTCTCATCGATGACACCGTCCTCCAGCGCCTGGCCGATGATCTGGTCCACCAGGCCACGCTTGACGGCGGTCTTCACCGAGCGGGCGTAGAGGTCCAGGTTGTCCAGATCGCCGATCTCAGCCTGGCGCACGAAGAAACCGCCGTATTGAGAGGCCAGGTAGTCCACCAGGTGGGTGGTGTTGGTCTCTTGCTCAAGCAGCAGGATCTGGGCGTCATTCAGCGGGCGGCAGCCGGCGGTCTCGTAGGCGTGGTTATCGAATTTCTTGAGCGGCAGGCCGAGGCGGGCTGCGGCGCACTCGCGGCCGCCGGGGTACGCGCAAATCACGGCGCTGATGACCTGGCGGCGAGTTTCTAGGGCGGGGCGTTTCATCTTCCAGTATCTCCCTGGGCCAACCGGCCCTATCGTTCTGCTGCAGCCAGCGCCGGGATAGCTCCCTGCTTGATACCGAGCAGGACAGCGGCTCGATGCGCTTCGCCGCGGAGGCACTTTTTTTGCCCGTTGATCACCGCATAGACGGTGCTTGGGCTCAGCTGATGCCGCAGCGCGAACTCCTTCACGGAAATGCCCTGCATTTCGAGACGAGAACGGGCGTCCTTACAGGCTTGCTCGGTAGCGTAGGTGTCGGCCATAGTTAACATTCGTGTGATTTCGAGTGAACAAGGCGGACGATATTCAACATACGTTGAATCGTCAAGCGCTAAGGGGTCGTTCTGTTGAAAATTGGCGATAGGCTGCGCTTGGAGCGCCTCAGGCTTGGTTTAAACCAGGCTGACTTCGCTGCTTTGGCCGGGGTGACCAAGACCAGTCAATTCAATTATGAGAAGGGCGAGCGGAGCCCTGATGCCAACTATCTAGCTGCTATCAAGCAGCATGGGGCGGACGTCTTTTTCATCCTGACGGGGGATCCGCTTCCCATGCCGGAGACTGCGCTTTCGCCTGTCGAGGCGGAGATCGTTGGCTACTTCCGATCTATGTCGGACCTCAAGAAGGAGTCGTTACAGCGGGTCGCGTACGCGATGTCCGTATCTGATGGCGCTACGGATTCCAGCGCGTCGTAGGAGTATCAGCTGCCTGGCGGTTTGCCAGGCTTTAACACGGAAGATTGAAGGAGCCTTTCATGGCGCAGTTCCTGCCCCTTGTATCCCGTCCTCTCCTAGGGATTTCTCTCGCCTCCGCACTGATTGGGACACTGATCCCGGAGTCAGCCAGCGCTGCCAGGCTCAATGACGGCTATATCGGCTGTATCAGCAAGGATGCCCTCAGCGAGTTCACTCAGGCGCTGATCAAAAAGGACGAACGCGCGCGGAAGTACCTGCTCGGGACGTCCTGTGTGCCTACCAGTAGCAAATTCCCCATCACCGTGCTGGATCGCGGAATCATGCGAACCCAGTACCGGGTGTACGTCGGCAAGGATGCTCTGGAGCTCTGGAGCCCAAGCGAAGCGATCAGCAACTGAGAGAAGCCCGGCCAAGTGCCGGGCTTCTTGCTTCTGCAATC
>Ga0302349_1002155_pt1 | contig 13138 bp, 13 predicted proteins | sample PhyAR1_FD_202176 | JGI IMG/M metagenome (GOLD analysis project Ga0302349, IMG submission 202176) | Leaf surface microbial communities from alfalfa plants in UC Gill Tract Community Farm, Albany, California, United States - DLSL A.R1... | ecosystem: Host-associated > Plants > Phyllosphere >...
GGGTGGTTGCCGTCGATCGGGATCAGGGCCAGCTCCTCCCGCGAGGGCAGCGGATCGCTGAAGTCCTTCGCGAGCATCTCGGCGACGTCGATCCGGAATCCGTCGACGCCGCGGTCCGACCAGAAGCGCAGGGTCTTCAGGAAGTCGTCGCGCACCTCGCGCAGATCCCAGTTGAGGTCCGGCTGCTCCTTGGCGAAGTGGTGGAAGTACCACTGGCCGTCTTCGACGCGCTCCCACGCGGGACCGCCGAACACCGACACCCAGTCGGTGGGCGGCTCGACCCCGCCTTCCCCCTTCCCCTCGCGGAAGATGTACCGCTCGCGCGCGGCCGACCCGCGGCCGGCGGCGAGCGCCTCCTGGAACCACTCGTGCTGATCCGACGTGTGGTTGGGCACGATGTCGACGACCACCCGGATGCCGCGCTCGTGGAGCGCCGCGACCATCGCGTCGAAGTCGTCGAGGGTGCCGAGGCGCGGATCGACGTCGCGGTAGTCGGCGACGTCGTACCCGCCGTCCGCGAGGGCGGACGGGTAGAAGGGGCTCAGCCAGACCGCGTCCACGCCGAGGGCGGCGAGGTAGTCGACGCGCGAGAGGATGCCGGGGATGTCGCCGATCCCGTCGCCGTCGGCGTCCGCGAACGCCCGCGGGTAGATCTGGTACACCACGGCCTGGCGCCACCAGGCCGCTGCGGCGTCGGTCTCGGGGGTCTCGCGGGGAAGAGCGTCTGTCATGAGAGCGGGGATCCTTCGTCTCGATCGGCGGTCGTGCGGTCGTGCGGTCCTGCGTCAGCCCTTCACGGCTCCCTGCGTGACGCCCTCCATGACCCACCGCTGGGTGAACAGGTACGCGATGATCGCGGGCGCCATCGCCATGAGGTACGACGCGAAGGCGACGTTGTAGTTGCTGCTGAACTGATTCTGGAAGAGGTTCTGGCGCACCGGAAGGGTCTGCAGATCCGGATCCGAGATGATCAGCGACGGCATCATGAAGTCGTTCCAGGCGTACAGGAAGGCGAAGATCCCGACCGTCGCGCTCATGGGCGCCAGCAGCGGGAAGATCAGCTGCCAGAAGGTCTGCCAGGTGGTGGCGCCGTCGATCCGGGCGCTCTCCTCGAGCTCGATCGGGATCGACCGCAGGAACGCGGTGAACAGCAGCACGCTGAAGCTGAGCTGGAACATCGTGGCGAGGATGATGACGCCCGCGGGGTTGTCGAGCCCGACGCGGCCGGTCAGCTGGATCTGCGGCAGCGCGACCACCGGGAACGGGATGAACATCGCGGCCAGCAGGTAGAAGAACGAGTACCGGAACAGCCGGTGATCCCAGTTGCGCACGATCGCGTACGACGCGAACGCCGCCAGCAGGATCGTCGCCGTCACCGTGCCGGCGGTGACGAGCAGCGAGACGCCGGCGCCGACCGGGAACCGCGTGAGGTTCCAGGCCTCGACGAACCCGTCGAAGCTCAGCGGCGCGGGCAGCGAGAAGGCGTTGCCGTCCACCGCCTGCGCCGGGGTCTTCAGCGCCATGCTGATGGTGGCGTACAGCGGCAGCAGCACCGTCACGGCGCACAGGATCAGCAGGATGGTTCCTGGCCAGTTGATGCGCTCGGCGCCGACGCGCCCGCGCCCGCCGGTGACCGTCGTGGCCGTGGTGGTGGGGACCTCGGACATCAGAACGCGCTCCTTCCGCGGGTGAGCGACAGCTGCAGCAGCGAGATGAGCACCGCGACGATGAAGAAGATCGTCGCGTTGGCCATCTGGTAGGCGTAGTCGCCGCCGTTGAAGCCGGCGATGATCGTCATCGCGACGCTGCGGGTGGCCGTTCCCGGGCCGCCGTTGGTGAGGCCGACGATGATGTCGTACGCGTTGAGGAAGCCCTTGAAGCCGAGGATCACGTTGATGACGACATACCCGGCGACGAGCGGGATGGTGATCCGGGTGAGCTGCTGCGTCTTCGAGGCGCCGTCGATGTCGGCCGCCTCGTACACCTCGCCCGGCACCGACAGCAGACCCGCGATGTAGATGAGCAGCGTGCCGGGGATCGACTGCCAGGCGGTGACGATCACGATCGCGACCCACGCCAGATCCGGGTTGGCGAGCAGGCTCGTCGACAGCCACGGCACACCCATCGCCGCACCGGCGGCGGGCAGCGAGTTCGAGAACAGGAAGTTGAAGACGTAGGCGATGACGATGCCCGAGATCACCATCGGGATCACGAAGACCGTGCGAAGCGCCGTCTTCATCCGGATCCGGGAGGTCAGCCCGATCGCCAGGAGGAAGGCGATGACGTTCACGACGATCACGGTGGCGATCGAGAACCCGAACGTGAACAGGTAGCTCTGGATCACCGCCGGGTCGCTGAACAGCGCGAGGTAGTTCGTGAGCCCGTGGAAGCTCCACTCGCCGATGCCGATCGAGTCGGTGAAGCTGAAGAAGATGCCCATCACGCCCGGCAGCGTGATGGCCAGGGTGAACAGGATCACCGTGGGCAGCAGGAAGAGGTAGTAGATCGGCTCGACGCGGCGCCGGTCGCGGCGACGCGGGGGCGGCCCGGTCTCGGGGGCCGGGGCGATGGCCGGGGTGGTCGCACTCATTCGCCGGACTCCTTCGACTCGTCGCTGCGCGGGGCCGGGGCGCGGAACGCGAGTCGCGCCCAGTCGGCGTCCATGGTGCGCAGCGTGGCGGCCGGATCCTGCCCGAGCACCATGGCCTGCGCGTAGTTGAAGACCGGGATGGTCTTGGGCACGAGCACCGACGGGCCCTGGTAGATGCGGGCCTCGTCGTAGTACGTGGTCATCCCCTCGACGCGGGGGTCGTCCGGCGGCGGCGCGTCCTCGGTCGGCGCGAAGCCGAGCTGCGAGTCGTTGTAGGCCTCGATGATCTCGGGCTGGAAGAGGTACTCGAGGAAGTCGCGCGCCGCCTCCGGGTGGGCGCCCTCCTCGGGGATCATGGCGGCGAGATCCATGTTCACGCGCACCGCGAGATCCTCGGGATCGTCGGTCATCGGCAGGGGGAACGTGCCGAGCTCGAGATCCGGCGCGGTCTTGGCGATCTCGCTGAACGCCCACGGGCCCTGCAGGTACATCGCCGCCTCGCCGTTCGCCATCGCGAGGTTCCCGTCGCCGTACGCGCGGCTGGCGGCATCCGGGTTCGTGTAGCTCGCGAGCTGGATCATCCGATCCATCGGCTCGGCGAAGTCCTTCTGGAACGACACCTCCGAGTCGGGCCCCACCTTCGCGCCCTCCGCGGCGAGCGCGTCGAAGAAGTCGATGACGTCGAGCGAGCCGCCGACCGCGTAGTCGTACCAGCCCTGCGCGACGGTCCAGTCCTCCTTGAACGTCGCGTAGATCGGCACAACACCGGCGGCCTTCAGGGTCTCGCACGCCTCGATCAGCTCGTCCCAGGTCTGCGGCACCTCGAGATCGTTCTGCGCGAAGATCTCCTTGTTGTAGATGACCGACGCCGCCATCACCGAGTACGGCAGGGCGCTGATGCGGCCCTCGCACGACCCGTACTGCTCCATCAGCGACTGCAGGTCGTCGCGGATCCCCGCCGCGGCCTGGGTCTCGGACAGATCGACCAGCGCGCACCGCTGCACGAAGCGCGCGATCTCGTAGTTGTAGTTCGAGAGCATCAGATCCGGCGGGTTGCCCCGCACGAAGCTCGCCGAGACGACGTCGACGCCGGACGTGTCCATCTCGACGCGCACCCTGTCCTGCGAGGCGTTGTACTCGTCGACGACCTCTTTCATGAACGACAGCGCCTCGCGCTTGCTGAAGGCGAACCGCACCGTCTCGCGCCCGCCCGCCGAGCACCCCGCCAGCATCGCCGCCGTCAGAACGAGGGCGGCCCCGCCGGCCGCCGCGCGCACCCCGCCTCGTGTCAGCACCGCGTCTCCTTCGCCCGCCGATCCCGCCCCGGCTCGAGTCAACGGCCGCGGGCGGATCTGCGGGAGGGCATTGACACGAACCGCCTCCGTGTCGCAGGGGTCAGGCGAGGAGGTCGGCGTACTCCGGGCTGCTGCGGACGAAGGCGACGACCACCGGGCACTCGGCCGTGATGGCCACCCCGGTGCCGCGGAGGTCGTCGAGCACGTCGGCGATGAAGTCGGCGGCGATGCCCCGCCCGCGGAACTCCCTGGCGACGGAGGTCGACTCGATCACCGTCGTCGCCCCCTCCCTCCGGTACAGGATCGTCGCGATCACCCGGTCGCCGAGCGTCGCGACGTAGCGGTGCTCGGCGTCGATCCGGCGCACCGCGATCTCCTCGTCCGTCTCGGCCGACGGGGTGTCGACCTCCTCCACCTCGCGGATGAGGGCCGCGGTGTCCTGGTCGTCTGCGACGTTCATGGTCTCTCCTGTCGGTCGTCGAGCACCCCCGTGAGGGATGACCGGATCGCCCGCCTCGGTGTGACGTCCGATCGGGACGGCGGCGGATCGGACGGCGTCGGATCGGGACGGGCGTGAGGCCGGGAGGCGGCGCTTGCGCTCGCGCGGGCCGGAACGACAGGGTGAGGGCATGACGCCCCACGCCCTGCGGGAGGCGACCGCGCACCTGCCGGCGCCGCTCGCGATCATCGACGCCGCACGGCTGCGCGCCAACGCCGACCAGCTGATCGCCCGTGCGGCCGGGACGCCCGTGCGCATCGCGACGAAGTCGGTGCGCGTGCGCTCGATCATCGAGGACGTGCTGGGGCGCCCGGGCTGGGCGGGCGCCATGACGTACTCGCTGGCCGAGTCGCTGTGGCTGAGCGAGCGGGGCGTCGGCGACATCCTCCTCGCCTACCCGACCGTCGACCGCGACGGCCTCGCCCGGCTCGCGGCGAGCGCCGAGCATCGCGACAAAATCACCGTGATGGTCGACAGCGCGGAGCACCTCGAGCTGATCACCCGAGCGGGCGCCGGGGCGGCCAACCCCGTGCGCGTGTGCCTCGACGTGGACGCCTCGCTGCGCCTCGGTCGTGGGCGGATCGCCGCGCACCTGGGCGTGCGACGGTCGCCCGTACACAGCGTGGCCGAGGCCGCGGCGCTCGCGCGGCGAGTGGTCACGACCCCCGGCGTCGAGCTCGACGGCGTGATGTTCTACGACGCGCAGATCGCCGGCCTCCCCGACACCTCGCCGGCCGTGCGGCTGGTGAAGACCCGCTCGGATGCCGAGCTGCGCGAGCGCCGGGCGGCCGTCGTGGCGGCGGTGCGCGAGGTCGCGCCCCTGCGCTTCGTGAACGCCGGCGGCACCGGAAGCCTCGAGCGCACCGGATCCGACCCCGCCGTCACCGAGCTGACCGCGGGATCCGGGCTGTTCGCCCCCACGCTGTTCGACCGGTACGACGCGTTCGAGGCGCATCCCGCCGCGTTCTTCGCGCTCGACGTCGTCCGGCGCCCCGCCGAGGATGTGGCGACGTGCTTCGGCGGCGGCTACATCGCCTCGGGGCCGGCGGGCCGCACCCGGGTGCCCACGCCCGTGTGGCCCGCGGGGCTGTCGCTGATCGGATCGGAGGGCGCCGGCGAGGTGCAGACCCCCGTGCGCGGGGCGGCGGCCCGCGCCCTGCGGGTCGGCGACCGTGTGCTGTTTCGCCACGCCAAGGCGGGCGAGCTCTGCGAGCGGTTCGACACCGTCGCACTGGTCGACGCCGACGGCGACGGGCCGCCCCGCGTCACGCCGGTGCCGACCTATCGGGGCGAGGGGCGGAGCTTCGGATGAGCGAATGGCGCAATTGGGCGCGCAACCAGCGCGCGCGGCCGGCGCGGGTGATCGCGCCGTCGTCGACCGGCGAGGTGGCGGCCCTGATCGCTGACGCGCGTGCGACGGGTGCCACCGTGAAGCCGCTCGGCGCCGGGCACTCGTTCACGGGCATCGCCGCCACGGACGGGACGCAGGTGCGGCTCGACGGGATGGCCGCGATCCTGCATCACGACCCCGCGACCCGTCGGGTGCGGGTGCAAGCCGGGGTCTCGCTGCACGCTCTCAACCCGCGCCTGCGGGAGCTCGGCCTGGCCCTGCCGAACATGGGCGACGTCGACCCCCAGTCGATCGCCGGCGCGATCTCGACGGGGACGCACGGCACGGGCGCGCAGTCGCACGGCATCGCGCACGCCGTGGTCGGCCTGCAGCTCGTCACGGGCACGGGCGAGGTGGTCGAGATCGACGAGCAGCACCCGTGGTTCGGGGCGGCGCGGGTGTCGCTCGGCGCGCTGGGGGTGATCACCGAGGTGACGCTGCAGTGCGTGCCCGCCTTCGGCCTGCGCGCGATCGAGCAGCCGATGCGCCTGCCCGAGGTGATGGAGCGCCTGGGCGAGTTCCTCGAGGACGACCACTTCGAGTTCTACTGGTTCCCGCACACCGAGGCGGCGCTGATCAAACGGAACAACCGCGTGCCCGGGGACACCCCGCTGCGCCCCGTGGGGCGGATCCGGCACCTCTGGGACGACGAGATCCTCAGCAACGGGGTGTTCGGGGCGGTCAACGCGATCGGGGGCGCCCGGCCGTCGTGGATCCCCGCGATCAACCGGATCAGCGGATCGGCCCTGTCGCCGCGCGAGTACGTCGACCGCTCGTACGACGTGTTCGTCTCGCCGCGGCGGGTGAGGTTCGTCGAGTCGGAGTGGGCGGTGCCGCGCGCCGCGCTGCCGGAGGCGATCGTCGAGCTGCAGCGCTGGTTCGAGACGAGCGGCGAGCGGGTGGCCTTCCCCATCGAGGTGCGCTTCGCGGCCGCCGACGACATCTGGCTGTCGACGGGTCACGAGCGCGACAACGCCTACGTGGCGGTGCACCAGTGGTTCCGGCGCCCCTCCGAGCGGTACTTCGCCGCCGCCCAGGCGATCTTCGACGCCCACGAGGGGCGGCCCCACTGGGGGAAGCTGCACACCCTCACGGCCGACCGGCTCCGCGAGCGCTACCCGCGCTTCGACGACTTCCTCGCGATCCGCGACGCCGCCGATCCGGATCGGGTGCTCGACAACGCCTACCTGCGCCAGGTGCTCGGGTAGGGGCGCGCGGGCGGGCGCTTGCCCCGATCCGCCGCCTCGGCGGGCGGGTTGCCCCGATCCGCCGCATCCGCAGGGCCGGAGGGGGCGGATCGCGGCACGTCGCTCAGGCGCCGGCGCCGGGAGGGCCGTCGAGCACCGCCGGGGTGCCCTCGAACAGCTGGAGCCGCCCGTCGAAGGTGCGGGTGGTGACGTCCGAGAAGGCGACGTCGGGCCAGCCCTCGTAGATGCGGTCGGCCCCGGTGGCGCCGTTCACCACGGGGAAGACGACCACCCGGTAGCGATCGACCAGGCCCGCCTCGAGCAGGGAGCGCACGAGGCTCGGGCTGCCGAGCGTGCGCAGCGGGGTGTCGCCCCGTTTCAGCGCGCGCACGAACTCGACCGCGTCGTCGCGCACGAGCGTCGAGTCGCCGAGGCCCAGCGGCGCATCGAGCGCGTGGGAGAAGACGTACTTGCGCCGGGCCGCCAGCTCGGCGGTGGCCTCTTCGCCCGACTCGGCGAATCGGGCGAAGAGCCGGTACGTGGTCGCGCCCATCAGCAGCGCGTGCCCCTGCCTGCCCTCCTCCTCGAGGAAGGCGAAGTACTCGGGGCCACCCATCCCCCAGAGCCCCGGCCACCCCTCCGCGGATCCGTATCCGTCGAGCGAGGTGACGTAGTCGACCAACAGCTGCGCCATGCCCCCGAGTGTGCTCCGCGCGGGCGGAGCCGACAACGGGGTCGGCGGTCAGGCGCCGACGGCCTCCGCGGCGAGCTCCGCCATCCGGTAGCCGCCCTCGTGATCGTCGGCGGTCACCGTCACGACGGCGTCGCCCGCGAAGACCAGCAGCTGGCCGTAGGCGCCGTGCAGGCGCCAGGCGTCGCCCGGGCCCGCCCAGCCCGACAGCGCGTAGCGCTCGTAGCCCGGGGAGCCGCCGGTGGCGATCCAGTCGGAGTGCATCGCGTCGATCCACCGCGCGTCGACGAGGCGCCGGCCCCGCCACTCGCCGCGATCGCGGATCAGCCGGCCGATGCGGGCGAGCTCGCCGGTGCGCAGGTGCAGGCCCTCTCCGGCCTTGATCCATCCGTTGGGGCAGCGGTCCCACAGCGGGTCGTCGATGCCGAGCGGCTCGAACAGGCGCGGCGCCAGCCAGTCACGCACGTCGCCCACGACGGCGGCCAGCGCGCGCATCGCCGTGTAGGTGCTGGCGTTGGCGTACTGGCTCACGCGCCCCCGGGACGGACGGCGCAGGAACTCGCGGGCGAGGTCGGGCCAGTCCTCGAAGAGCGTCGGCGTCCACGGCAGATCGATGCCGCTGGTCATGGTGAAGAGGTGCCGGGCGGTGACCTCGTCGACTCCCGCTCCGAGCACCATGTCGGGCAGGTACCGCGCGACCGGGGCGTCGAGATCGAAGACGCCCTCGTCGGCGGCGATGCCCGCGGCGATCACGCACACGCTCTTCGCGATCGAGTGGATGTCGGCGGGGCCCTCCGGCACCCACCGATGGCGCGCGATCTCGTCACCCACGAGCACCTCCACGCCGTGGGCGCGGAGCCCCTCGGCCTCGACGCCGCGGACGAATCGATCGACCGCGGCCTGCGCCGCGCCCATCACTGGAAGTCGTTGACCGGCGCCATGTCCGCGAAGCGGCTGAAGTGGCCCTGGAACGCGACCTCGATGGTCGCGGTGGGGCCGTTTCGGTGCTTGGCCACGATCAGGTCGGCCTCGCCTGGGCGGGTGTCCTTGTCGTAGACCGAGTCGCGGTGCAGCAGGATCACCATGTCGGCATCCTGCTCGATCGAACCGGACTCGCGCAGGTCGCTGACCTGGGGACGCTTGTCGGTGCGCTGCTCGGACCCTCGGTTCAGCTGCGAGAGCGCGATGACCGGCACCTGGAGCTCCTTCGCGAGCAGCTTGAGCGCACGCGAGAACTCGCTGACCTCCTGCTGACGCGATTCGACCTTCTTGCCCGAGGTCATCAGCTGCAGGTAGTCGATGATGACCATCTTCAGCCCCACGCGCTGCTTGAGACGACGGCACTTCGCGCGGATCTCGACGAGCGTCATGTTGGGGCTGTCGTCGATGTAGAGCGGCGCTTCGTGGATGCGGCCGCGGGTCTGCGCGACGTTGGTCCAGTCGCGCGAGTCGAGGGTTCCCTTGCGGATGTTCTGCAGCGGGATGGCGCCCTCGGCGCTGAGCAGGCGCATGGCGATCTCGGCCTTGCCCATCTCGAGCGAGAAGAACACGGCGGGCATGTTGTGCTTGATGGCCGCCGCGCGGGCGAAGTCGAGCGCGAGCGTCGACTTGCCCATGGCGGGTCGAGCGGCGACGACGATCATCTGGCCGCCGTGCAGGCCGCTGGTGAGCTCGTCGAGCTCGGCGAAGCCCGTGGGCACGCCCGTCAGGCCGCCGTCGCGGCCGCCGGCGGCCTCGATCTCCTCCATCGCGGCGTCGACCGCGATGGAGAGGGGCACGTAGTCCTCGGTCTTCTCGGTGCCGGTGACGGAGTAGATCTCGGCCTGGGCGTTGTTGACCAGGTCGACGGCCTCGCCCTCGCCCGAGTATCCCCACTGCACGATGCGGGTGCCGGCCTCGACGAGGCGGCGCAGCAGCGCGCGCTCGGCGACGATGTTGGCGTAGTAGCCGGCGTTCGCGGCGGTCGGCACGATCGACGTGAGCGAGTGCAGGTAGTCGGCGCCGCCCGCGCGCTGCAGGTCGCCGGTCTTGATGAGCTCGTCGGTGACGGCGACCACGTCGGTGGGCTCGCCGTGGGAGTAGAGCGAGAGCACGGCCTCGAAGATCAGCTCGTGCTTCGGGATGTAGAAGTCGGCGCCGCGCAGCGACTCGATGACATCGGCCACCGCGTCCTTCGACAGCAGCATGCCGCCGAGCGTGGACTGCTCGGCGAGGAGGTCGTGCGGAGGGGTGCGCTCGTGCTCGCGGCGTCCGCCCATGCGCTCGTCGGAGATATCGGCGATCGACACGTGGTTCCTTCCTGGGAATGGAGGGCTCGGGAGGGGGCGCGAAGCGGGCCCGCATTCGATCCGCTGGGGGTGAGGAGGGGCTCTCCAGCTCAGTAGAGCAGGGGCCACCGACATCCGCCCGTTCACGTTATGGGTGCGCTTCTCCCCAAGCAAATGCCCCTGTGGATAACGCTGTGGAGGACGTGGGGGTAACCCCCGTTCGAATGTGGAAACAACCTGTGGAAAGTCGCGACGCGCCCGGCGAGTTGTTACGAATATCTTGCCTCTGACCTGGGATTTGCAGTTCCCACACCCTGTGGAGAGCGCTGTGGTTAAAGATTCCATTGAAGGTTCGGCGTGTCGCACTCGGTTGTGGACAGCAGCGGTCGATTCCGCTGTCCCTCCGACCCCGATATGTCAAGTGCGGGTGAACGGATGGTGACCACAGAGTTGCGCGCGGTGCCCATGTGGGACGCCACAGACCCGGGCACTCCGGGGCAGGCCGTGAGCTCCACAGGAGGGCCCGCAGAGGCCTCCACGCGGCCTCGAAGGCCCCCGGGCGGAGACCCCCCGCACGCGGCTCCCCCGCGCCCCCAGGCGGACCGCAGCCGACACGAAGAAGCGCCCGGATCCGCGGGGGATCCGGGCGCTTCTCGCGTCAGAAGTGATTACTTCTTGAGCGCGACAACCTGGAGGTTGATGGTCGCGACGACGTCGTCGTGCAGACGCACAACGGCCTCGTGCTCGCCGACCGACTTGATCGGGGTGGCGATGGTGACCTTGCGCTTGTCGATCGAGCCGAGGCCGGCAGCGGCCACCGCGTCAGCGATGTCACCGGTCTTGACCGAACCGAACAGGCGACCCTCGGCGCCGGCCTTGACGGCCAGCTTGACCTTGGCGGCCTCGATGGTGTTCTTCAGGGCGACGGCCTCGTCGTGCGTCGCGATGGCGCGAGCCTCGCGAGCGGCACGGATCGACGCGACCTGCTTCTCGCCGCCGCGCGTCCACGCGGTGGCGAAGCCCTGGGGGATGAGGTAGTTACGGGCGTACCCGTTCTTGACCTCGACGACGTCGCCGGCGGAGCCCAGGCCGTCGACCTCATGAGTGAGAATCAGCTTTGCCATGGTTGCTCCTTAGCGGCCAGCGCCGGCGTAGGGCAGGAGCGCCATCTCGCGCGCGTTCTTGATCGCCTTGGCGATCAGACGCTGCTCCTGCACCGAGACACCGGTGATACGACGGGCACGGATCTTGCCGCGCTCCGAGATGAACTTGCGAAGGGTGGCGACATCCTTGTAATCGATGAGGCCGACCCGGATCGACTTCGCGGGGGCGGCGTTCTTCGCGCCCTTCCGCGGCTTGCGGCGGTCGCCGCTCGACTTTCCAGCCATTAGTGGGTCCTTAACAGTTGCGGATCCGCGACGTCAGTCGCGGGCCCGGCGAGATATCAGAACGGGGTGTCGTCTCCGAACGACCCCGGGGTGCTCCATGCGTCGGCGCCCGTCGAACCGGGCGTGGCCCAGGGCTCCTCGGAGACCTGCTGGCGCGGCTGACCGCCGCCGCCGAACTGGTTTCCGCCGCCCGCGCCGCCGTTGCTGGCGGCTCGGGTGACCTGGGCAGTCGCGTATCGCAGCGAGGGGCCGATCTCGTCGACCTCCAGCTCGATGGCGGTGCGGTTGTTGCCGTCACGGTCCTGGTAGGAGCGCTGGCGAAGACGGCCCTGCGCGATGACGCGCATGCCCTTCGTCAGCGAACCCGCCACGTGCTCGGCGAACTCGCGCCAGACGCTCGCGCGCAGGAAGAGGGCCTCGCCGTCCTTCCACTCGTTGCTCGCGCGATCGAAATTGCGCGGCGTCGAGGCGATCGTGAAGTTCGCCACGGGCAGACCGTTCTGCGTGTAACGCAGCTCGGGGTCGGCCGTGAGGTTCCCCACAACGGTGATGACGGTTTCGCCGGCCATGGGACTTAGGCCTTCGCCGCCGTCTTGCGAGCAGCCCGCTCCTCGGCGCGCTTGGCCTCGGAGGCAACCATCGCGATGGCCTCCTCGGCGCGCAGCACCTTGGTGCGCATGATCTGCTCGTTGAGGCCGAGCTGGCGGTCCAGCTCCTGGGTGGCCTCGCTGGTCGCGGTGAAGTTGACGACGGCGTAGATGCCCTCGTTCTTCTTCTGGATCTCGTAGGCCAGACGGCGCTTGCCCCAGATGTCGATGTTCTCGATGGTGCCACCGGACTCGGTGATCACCGTCAGGAACTTGTCGACGATCGCGGGAACCTGGCGCTCATCGATCTCGGGCTGCAGGATGGCCATGAGCTCGTACTGGTGCGTCACTTACCCACCTCCTTCGGACTTGATCGGCTGCCGGGCACTTCCCGACAGCAGGAGGGTGTGTTGCATGCCGTGTGGGCGAGCGCCGAACGCGCGCGGTCCACACAACCTCGTCAGCCTAGCAGACACCACCTCGACGCCTCCCCGGGGCTGGATCGCCCGCGGAGCCCGCGACTAGGGTGGCGCGGCATGCGGGAGATCAGCGACTACGGCATCATCGGCGACCTGCGAAGCGTCGCCCTGATCGGTCGCGACGGGGCCGTCGACTGGCTGTGCCTGCCCGACCTCGACTCCCCCGCCTGCTTCGCCGCGCTGCTCGGCGACGAGCACCACGGCCGCTGGCGCCTGGCCCCGGTGGGAGCGGGTGACGGCACCTCGCGCCGCTACCGCGACGGCACCCTGATCCTCGAGACCGAGTGGAGGGTCGAGGGCGGTGCGGTGCGCGTCGTCGACTTCATGACGCCCCGGGATCGCGAGCCGAACCTGATCCGGATCGTCGAGGGGCTCGCCGGCAGCGTCCGCATGTCGATGGAGCTGATCCCCCGCTTCGACTACGGCGCGATCGTGCCGTGGGTGACCACCAGCGGCAGCCGGATCCGCGCCATCGCCGGCCCGGACGCCCTGGTGCTCGACACCCCGGTGGAGGTCCGGCACGGCGACCCCGCCTCCCCCGGCGCGCTGCGCGCCGAGTTCACGGTCTCCGAGGGCGATCGTGTGCCGTTCGTGCTCGGGTACCACCGCTCGCACCAGCCGATGCCGGGGCTTGTGGACGCCGAGGCCGGCCTGAGCCGCACGGCGGGGTTCTGGCGGGACTGGGTGGCGCGGACGACCTACGCGGGCCCCTGGGACGAGCCAGTGCAGCGGTCGCTCATCACGCTCAAGGCCCTCACCTACGCC
>Ga0302349_1002157_pt1 | contig 13135 bp, 16 predicted proteins | sample PhyAR1_FD_202176 | JGI IMG/M metagenome (GOLD analysis project Ga0302349, IMG submission 202176) | Leaf surface microbial communities from alfalfa plants in UC Gill Tract Community Farm, Albany, California, United States - DLSL A.R1... | ecosystem: Host-associated > Plants > Phyllosphere >...
AACAGGGCGGAGAGAATATAAAACGGCGTGGCGCTGTAGCCCATCAAAAGATATGCAGAAGGACTATTGGCAAAGCCGAAAACAGACGTAAATATCATCAGGACAAGCCCGGTCAGGCTCATCTTTTTTATTGTATGACTCATAAAACCATCCATAGGGTGTAAAGCAGCGGCGGATGGTAGCAAAAGACCGGACAACTATTGTGACTTAAAAGGGCATGCCAGAAAGCGCGCGCGTGAAGCGCAACAATGGCTGTTTTAATAACGGGAAAGGTCTATTTCCACGACACTGGGCCCTCCGCCAGGGAGGGCCAACGCATCAGGCGCGGTCGACACTAAACGCCAGCACTTCCGCAAGGCTTTCGGCACCTAAAGCCAGCATGACCAGACGATCAACGCCCAGCGCCACGCCAGAACAATCGGGTAATCCGGCCTTTAAGGCTTCCAGCAGATTGAGGTCAATGGGTTGCTGCGGCAAACCGCGGGCCGCACGTTTGCGGTTATCCTGCTCAAAACGCTGCTGCTGTTCGCGGGCATCGGTCAGTTCGTGGAAACCGTTGGCCAGTTCAAGTCCTTTGAAATAGACCTCAAAGCGCTCTGCCACACGATGATCCTCGGTACTGATCTGCGCCAGCGACGCCTGACTGGCCGGAAAATGATAAACGAACGCCGGGCGCTCTTTACCAATATGCGGCTCGACCCCCATCGCAAACAGGAGCTGTAGCAGCGTATCGCGATCTTCTTCGGTATCGGCAATATTACTCAGGTCGAGCTTCGCCGCCACCTGACGAAGTTGCGTTTTGTCCGCAGACAGCGGGTCAATGTCCAGATGACGCTGAAACGCCTGCTGGTAAGAGAGCGTTTCGGCTGCCGGACACTCAAGCACCTGCTGCAGGAGATCGTCGACTTCATTCATCAGGCGATACATGTCGTAGTGAGGACGATACCACTCCAGCATGGTGAACTCGGGATTATGATGACGCCCCATCTCTTCATTACGAAAACTGCGGCACAGCTGGTATACCGGCCCACAGCCTGCGGCGAGCAGACGCTTCATGTGGTATTCCGGGCTGGTCATCAGATACAAATTCATGCCCTGGGAGTGCCCCGGCCCCACGAAACGGGTTTCAAACGGGAACAGGTGAATGTCTGTCACCGTCGCCTGGCTCATGCATGGCGTTTCCACCTCCAGTACGCCCCGGTCGGCAAAAAAACGACGGATTTCAGTCATAATTTTTGCACGTTTCAACAGGTTAGGAATGGATGCGCTCGGCTGCCAGGTTGCCGTTTCGCTCATGGTTTTGTCTCCGTTTTTTGCTAAGGGCACGAAGTCTACTCGTTCCTCTATCCGGAGACAAATTTTGTACAGGACATTGCCCGAAAGCAGGCATAAATAATTCACTAGCAGAATGAATCACTAAATTCATCAGAAATAGTGATAAATCATCATAAAGAACCGCAAAAAAATCGAACACGTCAAATTTCCCCTCTTTCACCACGGGTATAATCCGTTACCTATAAAGGAGCAGTGGGTACGTTTTCATCGCATTCGTCGTGAGCGCGATGAAATAACAATAATCTGGAGGAACGTCGTGCATACTTTTCAAGCCGATATTGCCATTGTTGGCGCAGGTGGCGCGGGACTACGCGCTGCTATTGCCGCCGCGCAGGCCAGACCTGACGCCAAAATCGCGCTGGTCTCAAAAGTCTACCCTATGCGTAGCCATACCGTTGCTGCCGAGGGGGGATCGGCTGCGGTAACCCAGGATCATGATAGCTTCGAATATCATTTCCACGACACCGTTGCCGGTGGCGACTGGCTCTGCGAGCAGGATGTCGTGGATTACTTTGTTCACCATTGTCCAACAGAAATGACCCAGCTTGAACAGTGGGGCTGCCCGTGGAGCCGCCGCCCTGACGGCAGCATCAACGTGCGCCGTTTTGGCGGTATGAAAATTGAGCGCACCTGGTTTGCCGCCGATAAAACCGGCTTTCACATGCTGCATACCCTCTTCCAGACCTCCCTGCAATTTCCGCAAATTCAGCGATTCGATGAGCATTTTGTTCTCGATATTCTGGTCGATGACGGTCAGGCGCGCGGCCTGGTCGCGATGAATATGATGGAAGGCACGCTGGTGCAAATCCGGGCCAACGCGGTGATCATGGCTACCGGCGGCGCAGGCCGCGTTTATCGCTATAACACTAACGGTGGGATCGTCACCGGCGACGGTATGGGCATGGCGCTTGCGCATGGCGTGCCGCTGCGCGATATGGAATTTGTTCAGTATCACCCGACCGGCCTGCCGGGTTCCGGCATCTTGATGACCGAAGGTTGCCGTGGTGAAGGCGGCATTCTGGTCAATAAAGACGGCTATCGTTATCTTCAGGATTACGGCATGGGGCCGGAAACGCCGCTGGGTGAGCCGAAAAACAAATATATGGAGCTCGGTCCGCGCGATAAAGTCTCGCAGGCATTCTGGCATGAGTGGCGTAAGGGCAATACGATCTCTACCCCGCGCGGTGACGTGGTCTACCTCGACCTGCGTCATTTAGGCGAGAAGAAAATTCTTGAGCGATTGCCGTTTATTTGTGAGCTGGCGAAAGCCTATGTCGGTGTCGATCCGGTGAAAGATCCGATCCCGGTTCGTCCTACCGCGCATTACACCATGGGCGGTATTGAGACCGATCAGAATTGTGAAACGCGCATTCAGGGCCTGTTTGCGGTCGGAGAGTGTTCTTCAGTTGGCCTGCACGGTGCCAATCGTCTCGGATCTAACTCGCTGGCAGAGCTGGTGGTCTTTGGCAAACTGGCTGGCGAACAGGCGATGGCGCGTGCGGCATCTGTCGGTACAGCCAGCGATAGCGTGCTGAATGCGCAGGCGGCCGGTGCAGAACAGCGGCTAAAAGATCTGGTTAACCAGCAGGGCACAGAAAACTGGGCCAACATTCGCGACGAGATGGGCATGTCGATGGAAGAAGGTTGCGGCATCTACCGCACGCCGGAGCTGATGCAAAAAACCGTCGATAAGCTGGCAGAACTTCAGGAACGCTTTAAACGGGTACGCATCACCGATACCTCCAGCGTCTTCAATACTGACCTGCTCTACACCATTGAGCTGGGTCACGGCCTGAACGTAGCGGAATGCATGGCGCACTCTGCCCTTGCCCGTAAAGAGTCACGCGGAGCGCATCAGCGTCTTGATGAAGGCTGCACTGAACGTGACGACGTTAATTTTCTCAAGCATACCCTCGCCTTCCGTGATGCGGATGGCACCACTCGTCTGGATTACAGCGACGTGAAGATCACGACTCTGCCACCGGCGAAACGTGTTTACGGCGCAGAGGCGGAAGCCGCCGAGAAGAAGGAGACGACGCATGGCTGAGATGCAAACAATGAAGGTTGAGGTGGTTCGCTACAATCCGGAAACCGATACCGCACCTCACAGCGCCTTTTATGACGTGCCCTATGACGAGCAAACGTCGCTGCTCGATGCGCTGGGTTATATCAAAGATAATCTTGCCCCCGATCTAAGCTACCGCTGGTCCTGCCGAATGGCAATTTGCGGCTCTTGCGGCATGATGGTCAACAAGGTGCCAAAACTGGCCTGTAAGACATTTATGCGTGATTACACCCGCGGCATGAAAGTCGAGGCGCTGGGTAATTTCCCTGTCGAGCGCGATTTAGTGGTCGATATGACCCACTTTATTGAGAGTCTGGAAGCCATCAAGCCCTATATTATCGGCAACCCGCGCACGCCGGATCAGGGACCCAACACGCAAACTCCCGCGCAGATGGCGAAGTACCATCAGTTCTCCGGCTGTATTAACTGTGGTTTATGCTACGCCGCCTGTCCACAGTTTGGCTTAAACCCGGAGTTTATTGGCCCCGCAGCCATCACCCTGGCGCATCGTTACAATGAAGATAACCGCGATCGCGGCAAAAAAGAACGTATGGCACAGCTTAACGGGCCAAACGGGGTCTGGACCTGCACGTTTGTCGGTTATTGCTCGGAAGTCTGTCCGAAGCATGTCGATCCCGCCGCCGCCATTCAGCAGGGTAAAGTCGAAAGCTCGAAAGACTTTCTGATTGCTACCCTGAAACCACGCTAAGGAGTGCACGATGACGACTAAACGCAAAGCCTATGTTCGGCCAATGCCGTCAAACTGGTGGAAAAGTCTGCCGTTTTATCGCTTCTATATGCTGCGTGAAGGCACGGCAATCATGGCGGTCTGGTTCAGTATTGAACTGATTTATGGCCTGTTTGCACTAAAACACGGACCCGAGCAGTGGGCCGGATTCGTTGGTTTTCTGCAAAATCCGGCGATCGTTATTCTGAATGCGATCGCACTGGCCGCTGCCCTGCTACACACTAAAACCTGGTTTGAGCTGGCACCGAAGGCGGCCAATATCATCGTCAAGGATGAGAAACTGGGGCCGGCACCGGTCATTTCCGGCCTCTGGATAGCGACCGTTATTGTCACTATCGTTATTTTAGCTGTTGCCCTGTTCTGGTAAGGAGACACTGATGATCCATCCCAATCCAAAACGTTCTGACGAGCCGGTATTCTGGGGACTGTTCGGCGCAGGGGGCATGTGGTGCGCCATTGTCGCTCCGGTGATGATCCTGCTGGTCGGCATCATGCTGCCGCTGGGCCTCTATCCTGGCGACGCGCTTGGCTACGATCGGGTTCTGGCTTTTGCGCATAGCCTGATCGGGCGTGCCTTTCTGTTCCTGATGATTGCCCTGCCGCTATGGTGTGGCCTGCATCGCATTCACCATATGATGCACGACCTGAAAATCCACGTTCCTCACGGCAAATGGATTTTTTACGGTCTGGCCGCCATTCTGTCGATCGTGACCCTGGTCGGCGTCATTTTTATGTGATCCGCGCGCCCTCTCAGCAACAGTGAGGGGGCTATTTTTCACGTTTACTACAGCAATTTTTCCCGACGGGTTCTACACTTAGCTAAAAAACCTGCAAGGAAAATACTATGCGTTTGCTGCCTGTTGCTGCCACCGTCGCCGCTGCGTTTTTGCTGGTTGCCTGTAGTTCTCCAACGCCTCCCTCTGGCGTCACGGTCATTAATAATTTCGATACGCAACGCTATCTGGGTACCTGGTACGAAATTGCCCGTTTCGATCACCGCTTTGAGCGAGGATTAGAGCGTGTTACCGCGACCTACAGTCTGCGTGATGATGGGGGGTTACGCGTCATTAATCGTGGTTATAACCCCGATCGCGGGATGTGGCAGCAGTCGACAGGTAAAGCGTATTTTACTGGCGATCCGAGCAGGGCCGCCCTGAAAGTCTCTTTCTTTGGCCCGTTCTACGGCGGATACAATATTATTGCGCTGGATAAAGAGTATAAACACGCGCTGATTTGCGGGCCGAATCGCGATTATCTGTGGATACTTTCCAGAACGCCGACCATCTCCAGAGAGATAAAACAGCAGATGCTGGATACCGCGACCCGGCAGGGTTTTGACGTTAGCAAGCTACTCTGGATCGACCAGCCGCATTAAGGCGTACTGAGTTTCAGACCAATAATTCCGGCGACAATTAACGCAAGGCTTAGAAGGCGCGCCGGATTTGCCGACTCACCAAACAGCACGATGCCGGTAATGGCTGCACCGACTGCGCCAATTCCTGTCCAGACGGCGTAGGCGGTCCCGACCGGCAGCGTTTTCATCGCCCACGCCAGCAGTCCGAAACTGAAAAACATGGCAATCAGCGTGATAACGCTTGGGGTAAAACGGCTGAAACCGTGGGTATATTTCAGGCCAATCGCCCAGACAACTTCAAGAAGACCTGCAATAACAAGAATTAACCAGGACATATAGGCTCCATCGCGGGGCCGTCCCCATTGTAGAAAGCGCTTATGGGTCGTCCCATAAGGCTGATTGAAGTCATTACTTTACGCAATCCGAATAAAAACGCAATAATTTACCTTAAGTGTTATTCAAAACCTTATTGTCAGAAATACCTCTATTTCGCAGCGTAAATCCCGCCTTTATCTTTCCCGGTCTTGAATATGATGATGTTATCACCGTCGCGATAAGCACCTACCGTTTTCCATTCATTATGAAATTCCTATGTATAAAATCCTGATTATTGACCGCTGCCAGTTTAGTCGCCATGGGCTTGAGAAATGGCTTACGCAGGGACACTCTTTTCATTCCCCCGTTATGGTCACCAGCCTTAACAGTCTCTTTTTAGCCAAAGAGCATATTGAGCACTGGCAACCCAGTCTGGTTATTGCAGACTTAAATGGTTTTCAGGCCGATCTCTCTCAGGCGAATTTGATTAACGCGCTCTTTACCGCCTGTGGGGAACGCAGCCAGGTTATTTTACTCCAGTATTGTGCGGCCCGACATTACGCCGATCACGATGCGGTACGGTTAACGCTGTCGAAGAAAACCCCATTGCAGCATATTACGAATATGATTGAGTCTGCACTTAGCGCGCGTCCGTGGCTGAATTACACGCATACCATAAGCCCATTGCTTACCCGGCAGGAAGAGAAAGTATTATCGCTGTGGCTGGAGGGGGTCAGCAATCCGCTGATTGCCGGAATGCTCAGTATTAGCGGAAAGACGGTCTATACCTATAAAAGAAATATCCGGCTTAAACTACGAATGGATAATCGTTTTTCGCCTTTTTTATCATCCGGTGAGAATGCAATAGCACACTCGTCATAACGGTACGGCTCAACAGCCGTACCGCATGGCATATTTCGCGGAATAACCTTACTGCTGAGCTTTGGTTGCGGCACCAGAGATTGCGCTACCGCCGTCAGAAATATCTTCGCCAACACCACGAGTAGTGTTACAAGCGGTTAATACTGAAGAAAGCACCAGCACTGAAAAGATCGCAGCAATTGTTTTCTTAAACATAGTTTCTTCCTTTATTCGCAGTGTTATTTGTGTATAGCAACTTAAGCATAGACAAAATTCTGAGAAATGGCGGCGGGGAAAAAATTTTTCGGAGTATTAGAAGAAACGAAGCGGCAAGGAAAGAACAGGTATGGCTGAAAATACTGGCGCAGTCGGGTACCACGCCAGGAATATGCACTCGCTCACATCGAAAAAACGGTGATGTAAGCGAACGCGGTGCGTGATTACTTCACGCGGGAAACGTATTCGCCAGAGCGGGTATCAACTTTAATGACTTCACCGGTCTGCACGAACAGCGGAACCTTAACCACTGCACCCGTAGACAGCTTAGCCGGTTTACCGCCGGTACCTGCGGTATCACCTTTAAGGCCTGGATCGGTTTCAACGATTTCCAGCTCAACGAAGTTCGGCGGCGTTACGGAGATCGGCTGGCCGTTCCACAGGGTCACGATGCACTCAGCCTGGTCCAGCAGCCATTTAGCGTTCTCGCCTACGGCTTTCTCATCGGCAGCCAGCTGCTCGAAAGTTTCGTTATTCATGAAGTGATAGAACTCGCCGTCGTTGTACAGGAACGTCAGGTTCATATCGATAACGTCTGCGCCTTCAGCGGAGTCGGTAGACTTGAAGGTTTTCTCAACGCGGGTGCCGGTCAGCAGACGACGCAGCTTAACGCGTGCGAACGCCTGACCTTTACCCGGTTTAACGAATTCGCTGGCTTCAACCGCATACGGTTCACCGTCCATCATGATTTTAAGACCAGCACGAAAATCGTTGCTATAGTAAGTCGCCATAAGGCCCTCTGAAATTGTTAAATGGTAGCTAAGCCACAAAATGGCGCATATTGTAACCCTAAATACCCCGTCCAGAGAAGATTGGTTAACGCAACTTGCCGATGTTATTACCAATCCCGATGAACTCTTGCGTCTTCTGAATATAGACGCTGATGACGCGATGCTTGCAGGAATCGAAGCAAAACGTCTTTTTGCTCTGCGCGTGCCGCGTGCTTTTGCCACGCGAATGGAGAAAGGCAATCCCCACGATCCCTTGCTGCGTCAGGTACTTACCTCGCAGGACGAGTTTATCGTCACGCCCGGTTTTAGCGCCGATCCGCTGGATGAACAGCACAGCGTGGTGCCCGGTTTACTGCATAAATACCGGAATCGTGCGCTCTTGCTGGTGAAAGGAGGCTGTGCCGTAAATTGTCGCTACTGCTTCCGTCGCCACTTCCCCTACGCTGATAACCCGGGCAATAAGCGTAGCTGGCAACGCGCGCTGGACTATATTGCGGCCCATCCCGAACTTGATGAAATTATTTTCTCCGGCGGCGATCCGCTCATGGCAAAAGATCACGAGCTGGACTGGTTGCTCGATGCGCTTGAGGCAATCCCCCACATTAAGCGCCTGCGCATTCATAGTCGCTTACCAATAGTGATCCCCGCGCGGATCACAGACGCGCTGGCCGCACGCTTTGCTCGCTCCTCGCTGCAAATCCTGCTGGTTAACCATATCAACCATGCCAATGAAATTGATGATGATTTTCGTGCTGCAATGGCGCTGCTGCGCCAGGCTGGCGTAACGCTATTGAACCAGAGCGTTCTGCTGCGCGGGGTCAATGACAATGCCAGCACGCTGGCAGCACTGAGTAATGCGCTGTTTGATGCGAGCGTAATGCCCTATTATCTGCACGTGCTGGATAAAGTTCAGGGTGCGGCTCATTTCATGGTGAGTGATGATGAGGCCAGAGCGCTGATGCGCGAATTATTGACGCTGGTTTCCGGTTATATGGTGCCGAAACTGGCGCGTGAGATCGGTGGTGAGCCCAGTAAAACGCCTATCGATTTACATCTTCGTCAAAAATAAAGGCTGCTTATTTAGGTCTTTATCCCGGATGCTCAGCCTGAATAATACAAGGCATGAGCATCCCGGGTTAGTGTAGCAAGCCCTCACCGCGTGGGGGCCTGACAAACGATCAGTTAGGGCATTTATATACCTGGCCCTGCATTTCACTTGCGGTTGGCACAAAGCTCGACAGCATTCCCTGTGTGGGACTACTCACGCCATAAAGCACGTTACCGCCCATTTGAGCTGCCTGATTACGTAGTGCATTAGCTGCACCGCGCATTGAACCACCCTCTTCACCGTGTTGCCCGGACAGCCAGTTACTTTGCTTACCCGTCGCCATACCGATCAGCTGGCACTCCGCGCCTGGCTTATCTTCCACAAAGCGAACGCTCTGCCCGCCTGCGGACAGGTCATTGCCGGAGCTACATCCTGCCAGCAGTAACGCCGCACCCACGATCCCTGCTGAGACTTTTACGCGCATGTTATTCCTCATTTTCAATTAGCGGGACAAATGTGTCCGTGTCTAAACCTTATACTAAAAAGATGACCAAAAGAAAAACCCCCGAACATTTCTGCCCGGGGGTCTCTCAATTCTTAGTGTGGGAGATGAACACCCAAATCATTCTGGTTGCAGGAAGGCGGCAAGTTTGTTAATCCCCAGGAGCTTACTCAAGTAAGTGACTGGGGTTAGCAAACGCAGCCAACGCATCTGCAGCCTGAAGGATGCAGGGTGTGGGCAATTACATCATGCCGCCCATTCCACCCATACCGCCCATGCCACCGGCTGCACCTAAATCAGGCGCATCGCTTTTCGGCAGGTCGGTCACCATGCATTCGGTGGTGATCATCAGGCCCGCAACAGATGCCGCATACTGCAGAGCAGAACGGGTAACTTTAGTCGGATCCAGGATACCCATATCGATCATGTTGCCGTATTCTTCAGTGGCTGCGTTATAACCGTAGTTACCGTCACCCGCTTTCACGGTGTTGGCAACAACAGACGGCTCTTCACCGCAGTTCAGCACAATCTGACGCAGCGGGGATTCCATTGCGCGCAGCGCAACTTTGATACCCACGTTCTGGTCTTCATTCTGACCACGCAGTTCACCCAGCTTGCTTGCAACGCGGATCAGCGCTACGCCACCGCCAGCAACCACGCCTTCTTCTACCGCAGCACGGGTAGCGTGCAGCGCATCTTCAACGCGTGCTTTCTTCTCTTTCATTTCAACTTCAGTTGCCGCGCCAACTTTGATAACGGCAACGCCGCCTGCCAGTTTCGCTACGCGTTCCTGCAGTTTTTCACGATCGTAATCAGAGGTTGCTTCTTCGATCTGCTGACGAATCTGAGTCACACGACCCTGAATTGCCGCTTCTTCGCCCACGCCATCAATGATGGTCGTGGTATCTTTGTTGATCACAACGCGTTTTGCCTGACCCATATCTTCCAGGGTTGCTTTTTCCAGCTCCATACCGATCTCTTCAGAGATAACAGTACCGCCGGTCAGCGTAGCGATATCCTGCAGCATCGCTTTACGACGATCGCCGAAGCCCGGTGCTTTAACCGCAGCCACTTTCACGATGCCGCGCATGGTGTTCACTACCAGAGTTGCCAGCGCTTCGCCTTCAACATCTTCAGCGATGATCAGCAGCGGTTTGCCTGCTTTCGCAACGGCTTCCAGAACTGGCAGCATTTCACGGATGTTGGAGATTTTTTTATCAGCCAGCAGAATGAACGGGCTTTCCAGTTCTACTGCACCGGTTTCCGGCTTGTTGATGAAGTACGGAGACAGGTAGCCACGGTCGAACTGCATACCTTCAACCACGTCCAGCTCATCCTGCAGACCGGTACCGTCTTCAACGGTGATCACGCCTTCTTTACCGACTTTGTCCATCGCTTCAGCGATCAGTTTACCTACGGTTTCGTCGGAGTTAGCGGAGATAGTACCCACCTGAGCGATGGCTTTAGAGTCAGAGCACGGTACGGACAGCGCTTTCAGCTCTTCAACCGCAGCAGTAACCGCTTTGTCGATACCACGTTTCAGATCCATCGGGTTCATGCCCGCAGCAACGGCTTTCAGACCTTCAGTAATGATGGACTGGGCCAGTACGGTCGCGGTGGTGGTACCGTCACCTGCAGCGTCGTTCGCTTTAGAGGCAACTTCTTTCACCATCTGCGCGCCCATGTTCTCGAACTTATCTTCCAGTTCGATTTCACGTGCAACGGAAACACCGTCTTTAGTGATGGCCGGTGCGCCAAAAGATTTGTCCAGAACTACGTTACGGCCTTTCGGACCAAGGGTAACTTTTACTGCATCTGCCAGTACGTTTACGCCGCGCAGCATTTTCACACGAGCGTCGTTACCGAATTTTACGTCTTTAGCTGCCATTTTTTCTTTCCCTCAAATTCGTATGTTCAGTGTCGTTCGCGGATTACGCTTCAACAATTGCCAGGATGTCGCTTTCGGACATGATCAACACTTCTTCATTGTCGATCTTCTCGGATTTCACGCCGTAGCCATCGTTAAAAATCACGATATCGCCCACTTTAACGTCCAGCGGCTGCACATTACCGTTTTCCAGAATGCGGCCTTTACCGACAGCGATGATTTCGCCACGAGTTGATTTACCTGCCGCAGAACCGGTAAGAACGATACCGCCAGCAGATTTGGACTCAACTTCTTTACGTTTGACGATCACACGATCATGTAGCGGACGAATACTCATTGATAGCTCTCCTTTGAGAAAGTCTTTATCAGTTATGGATGACGTCAAAGAGCCACAGGCTTCTTCAACTAGTGCCTGAGAGATGGGGGTCGGTTTTTGCCCCTTCAAGGGGGGAGAGTGAAAAAAATTTATCTTCCCGCCATTAACGCGTTAAAAAATAGACAATGCTCGCAAGTGTCAGAGCGCTTAAAACGCAATGTGATACCATCGATGATGCGTAAATGGCTCATAGAGAAAAAGAAATGGCGGGATTGAAACAGGAATTAGGGCTCGCTCAGGGCGTTGGTCTGCTATCCACTTCACTACTGGGGACCGGCGTTTTTGCCGTTCCGGCGCTGGCGGCACTGGTCGCCGGAAATAACAGTTTATGGGCGTGGCCCGCGCTTATTTTGCTGGTTTTTCCGATTGCGATTGTCTTTGCCATTCTCGGGCGTCACTTTCCGAGCGCTGGCGGCGTGGCGCATTTTGTCGGCCTGGCATTCGGGCCTCGCCTTGAGCGCGTTACCGGCTGGCTGTTTTTATCAGTTATTCCAGTAGGATTACCCGCCGCCTTACATATTGCGGCCGGTTTCTGGCAGGCGATGTTGAGCTGGTCCGGCTGGCAATTACTGGTCGCTGAACTGATTACGCTTGCGCTCATCTGGTTTGTCGGTACCCGCGGGGCACGCTCCAGCGCGAATCTACAGAGTATTGTTGCGTTGCTGATCGTCGCGCTGATCGCCGCCATCTGGTGGTCTGGCGACATTACTCTGGCACACATTCCTTTCCCTGCTCTTCAGGATGTGCAGGCTCCGGCGCTCTTTTCCGCGCTGGCCGTGATGTTCTGGTGCTTTGTCGGTCTCGAAGCCTTTGCACATCTGGCCTCCGAGTTTAAACAGCCGGAAAGAGATTTCCCGCGGGCATTAATGATTGGGCTACTCCTGGCAGGTTTCGTCTACTGGGCCTGTACTGTGGTGGTGCTGAAATTTAACGCCTACGGCGAAGAGCTCGCCGCTGCCGCGTCATTACCGGCGATTGTGGTTCAACTTTTTGGCGTTAAGGCACAGTGGGTAGCGTGCATTATTGGCTATCTGGCCTGCTTTGCCAGCCTCAACATTTATATTCAAAGTTTTGCGCGAATGGTCTGGTCGCAGGCGCAGTATAAACCGCAGAGTCCCCTTTCCCGCCTGTCAAAAAAACAGCTGCCGATCAACGCGCTTAATGCGGTTCTGGGCTGTTGTGTGATGTCTACTCTCGCGATTTACGGTCTGCAAATTAATCTGGATGCGCTTATCGTTTATGCCAACGGTATTTTCATCGTCATTTATTTGCTGTGCATGCTGGCAGGGTGTCGATTACTCAAAGGACGTTATCGCATTCTGGCCGCCATTGGCGGTCTGCTTTGCCTGCTGTTACTGGTGATGGTGGGATGGAAAAGCCTTTACGCTATTATCATGCTGGCCGCGCTGTGGCTGTTCTTGCCGAAGCGGGCCATCATCACATCGTTATAATATCTCGTCGGGCCTGAAAAAAGCAGGCCCGTTAATCGCGATCGTCTTTATGTTCAATACGGTCGCGCACGTCGTCTTTACGCTGATATTCCCCGTCAAACGTATTACCACCGCCGGCGCTAAATCCCCCGCCCGGCATCCGCGAAAAGCGCAAGTGTGGCAGCAGTTTTAACGTCAGATGCTTT
>Ga0302349_1002159_pt1 | contig 13108 bp, 9 predicted proteins | sample PhyAR1_FD_202176 | JGI IMG/M metagenome (GOLD analysis project Ga0302349, IMG submission 202176) | Leaf surface microbial communities from alfalfa plants in UC Gill Tract Community Farm, Albany, California, United States - DLSL A.R1... | ecosystem: Host-associated > Plants > Phyllosphere >...
CCTTCGCGACGAACTTCTCGGCCCAGACGCCGAAGGTGTTGACGGTGACGCGCTGGCCGAGCGCGAGGTGTGCGACGCCTTCGCCGAGCTCGATGACCGTGCCCGTGGCCTCGGTGCCCGCACGTGCGGGCAGGTCCGGCGTGAAGCCGTAGTCTCCGGAGACGGTGAGGAGATCGTGGTTGTGGATGGCGGAGGCGGTCATGGCGACGACCACCTCGCCCGGCCCGGCGACAGGATCCGGGATCTCCTCGACGCGGAGGACGCTGGCGGGTTCGGCGAAAGTGTGGTGAATCAAAGCACGCATACGGGGTGCAGCGCGGACGAGTCATCATCCATTCCCGCGCCACGCTGGGAGAGTCGCCATAAAGTGCGGCCTCCCGGGGCCACGCAGTGGCATTCGTGATCACCGACCGCCGACGACGCGGGTGGGGCGCTCTGAGCGCGGGCCCCGGTCGTCAAAGCGACATGTCCGTGAGAACGCGAGATGTCGCCTCGCGCGGGGTGTGCTGTATCGCGCTCCGCAAGGACGGCAGGGGAGGAGGTGCCGCCGTCAGCCCAGGCGCTTCAGCGCGAGCTGCGCGGCGAGGCGCCCGGGCATGCCCGTCACGCCCGGACCGGGCACCGTCGACGCCGAGCAGAGGAAGATCCCGGGGTCGCTTGTCGCGGCCGGATTGAGGCTGAGCCGCGGGCGGGCGATCAGCTGGAACAGGTCCGGCACGCCGCCGTCGATCGAGCCGCCGATCTGGTTCGGATTGAGCGCTTCCATGGCGCGCGGATCCGTGACGTGTCGGGCGAGGATCCGCTCGCGGAAGCCCGGCGCGAACTTCTCGATCCGTGCCTCGATCGCCTCCGTGATGTCGCCGTCGAAGCCGAACGGCACGTGGGCGTATCCGCCGAAGGCGCTCTTCCCGCGCGGGGCGCGGGACGGATCCAGCCTGGACGCCTGCGACAGAAGCAGGAACGGCTCCTCGGGCATGCGGCCCTTCGCGACATCGCGCTCGGCGGCGATCACCTGCTCCGCGGATCCGCCCAGGTGCACGAAGCCGGCCTCGCGCATCCCCTCATCGAGCCACGGCACCTCGCCCTCGATCGCCCAGTCGACCTTGTACGCGGCGGCGCCGTAGCGCATGCGATGCAGGGAGTTGGCGTAGGAGGGGCTGAACCGGTGGCCGGCGATCTTGAGCGCGTCGCGCGGAGACGTGTCGAGGAGGACGGCGCGCGCTCGCGGCAGCTCCTCGATGCGCGAGACGCGGGTTCCGGTGACGATCTCGCCGCCGAGCGACGTCAGCCGGGCGATCAGCGCGTCGGCGATCGACTTCGTGCCGCCCACCGCCACGGGCCATCCGACGCCGTGGGCGAACGCCCCGAGGGCCACGCCGACCAGCGCCGTCGCGGGCTGGCGCAGATCGACGATCGCGTGCGCCGCGAGCCCCGACAGCACGGCGCGACTGCGCTCGTCGCGCAGAAGACCGAGGAGCCAGGGCGTCGGCCACACGCTGGTGGCGCCGAGCGCGATGAGGTCCGGAGTCGGCCGGAGCGGGTTACCGATCGCGCGCCCCAACTGCCGCCATCGGGATCCGAACGTCCCCATGACCGCGCGCCACAGCTTCTCATCGGCGCCGAAGCCCGCCGCCGTCTCGGCCGCACTGCGGTGGACGAAACCGCTCACCCCGGGACGGATCGCGTGCCCGAGGGGCACATCGTTCTGCGCGAAGGCGAGGCCCTCGCGCTCGAGCCCGAGGGCACGGAAGGCGGGCGACGCCATCGCCATGGGGTGGTTCGAGGCGCAGCAGTCGTGGATGAAACCGGGGAGGGTGACCTCGCCGCTGCGCAGCCCGCCGCCGGGCGTCTCGGACGCCTCGTAGACGACGACGCGCCACCCCGCCTCCGCGAGAGTCACCGCGGCGACCAGCCCGTTGGGGCCCGATCCGACGATCACGGCATCCACGTCGTATGCGCTCATGGATCCACCCTACGGCCCGCGCAGCCCCCGAAGCCCGGCGCGGCGATTCCGGTGTTAAGTGGGACATGGGGTGGGGCGTGTCCCACTTAATGCGGGTATGGCGCCGCTATTCCGGCGTTAACTGGGACACGCCTTGATGCGTGTCCCACTTAATGCGCGTATGCGGCCCCTATTCCCGCACTAACTGGGACACGCCCCAGCCCGTGTCCCACTTGATGCGGGTATGACGCCCCTATTCCGGCACTAGCTGGGACACGCCCCAGCCCGTGTCCCACTTGATGCGGGTATGGCGCCCCTATTCCGGCACCAACTGGGACACGCCCAAACCCGTGTCCCACTTGATGCACGGCACCCTATGCCAGTGCGTGAGTGACGAGGCGCTCGAGGGTGCGGATGCCGTCGCGCGAGAGGATCGACTCGAGGTGACCCTGCACGCTGGCGAAGCGCTCACCGCGGAGCGCGTACACGTCGCCCGTGTCGGAGGCCGCGATCTCGACCTCACCGGCGGTGCACCGGCTCGCGCTCGGGGTCAGGCGCGTCACGCCGGGCATCACGCGAGCCGTGAAGGTGTTGTAGAAGCCAATCGCCGCGGGCTCGCCGAACACATCGACCGTCAGCTGCAGGCCCTGGTGCGGCGACGCGAGCGGCTGAATGGACAGCCCCAGCGTGGTCGCAAGCACCTGATGGCTCAGGCACACCGCGAGCAGCGGCCCGCGCTCGTCGATGCGGCGCGACACGACCTCGCGCAGGCGCGCGACGCGGGCGCTCTCGGTGTCGAGCGGATCCCCGGGGCCGGGCCCCGAGACGACAAGCTCGGCCGCGTCGATCTGTGCGTCGGTCACGGCCGACCAGTGTGCGATGTCGACCTCGAGCCCGAGGTGACGCAGCTGGTGGGCGAGCATCGTCGTGAAGCGGTCCTCCGCGTCGACGACGAGCGCGCGGTGCCCCGCGAGGGGCTTCGCCGCGGATCCGGTCTGCTCCTCCATCCAGAACGGCGCGAGGCGCGAGTTCCGCGAGGCGAGCAGCCCGGCGATCTCCGGATCCTCGGAGAGGCGCCGCGGCGCGGATCCGGGGGCGTCCTCGTCGACGCCGGTCACGGACGTCAGTGCGCGCGGAATCGCCCCGATCGCACCGAGCACGCCGGCGGCCTTGCCGTGGGTTTCGGCGACCTCGCCGTAGGGGTCGCTGTGGCGCACGAGCGTGGCACCCGCGGGCACGCGCAGCCGGCCCTGTTCGATGTAGGCCGTGCGGATCAGGATCGGCGCATCGAGGTCGTGGCCCGTCTCGGTGGGCGTGAACAGTGCCGCGACGCCGGAGTAGTACCCGCGGGGGGTGGTCTCGTGGCGGCGGATCACGGTGCAGGCGTTCTGCATGGGTGATCCGGTGACCGTCGGGGCGAACATCGTCTCGCGCAGGATGTCGCGCGGATCCATCTGCGAGCGGCCGCGGAGGACGTACTCGGTGTGCGTCAGCCGCGACATCTCCTTGAGGTGCGGGCCGGTGGTGCGGCCTCCGTCGCTGCAGACGGCGCTCATCATCTTCAGCTCTTCGTCCACGACCATGAAGAGCTCCTCGGTCTCCTTGGTGTCGCGGAGGAAGGCACTGAGTGTCTCGACGGTGGCACCGCCGGCGGGGTGGCGGAAGGTGCCGGAGATGGGGTTCATCTCGACGACGCGCGCCGCGGATCCATCGCTCCGCGCGGTCACGTGCGCCTCGGGGCTGGCCCCGACGGCGACGTGGTCGCGGGTGACGATCGCGAAGGTCCAGTACGCGCCGCGCTCGTGTTCGAGCAGCGCGCGGAACCATGTGAGCGCGGCGACGCGCGGATCCGCGTCGACGTTCGCGCGGTAGTCGCGACGGATGACGAAGTTCGCCCCCTCGCCGCGGCCGATCTCGTCGCGGATCACGGTGCGGACGATCTCGGCGTAGCTGTCGTCGTCGATGTCGAAGCCCGCGTCGGTAAGCGGCACCTGCGCCGTGGGGAGTTCGGCGAGCACGTCGGCGGCGGGGATCCGCTGGTGGTCCTTGACGAGCAGGCAGCGCAGCGGCGCACCGTCGTCGTGCGCCTCGAAGCCGCGCTCGGCGACCTGGCGGTAGGGCACCATCGCGAGCACTTCGCGGGCGGATCCGTCGGCGTCTGTGAGGGGGATGTCGGCGAGCCTGTCGACGTCGACGGTCGGGCCCGTCAGGACCTCGACCGTTTCGGCGCCGTCGCGGGCGATCAGCGCGAAGGAACGCTCGGGATCCGCCGCGAGCGCGGAAATCAGGCGGGCGGGATTGTCGGCCACGGGGGTCTCTCTTCTGTCGGGCGGCGGTCCCGCATACACGAAACGACCGCCGGTGAAGGGCGGTCGTTGAAAATCGGGTTCACGAAACGGGCCGCCTACGAGGCGCGCCACCAGGTGAGGTTCGTGAACACACGTCAGACGCTACACACTCCCTGAGGATCCGTGCAACTGGGGGAGCCTTGTCGGTCACGCGGCGTAGTCTTATGCACGTGCCAGCAGTGAACCTCGGTATGCCGACCGCCCAGACCCTCGCGCCCCGCCGCAAGTCACGACAGATCAATGTCGGGAAGGTGAAGGTCGGCGGCAACGCACCCGTCAGCGTGCAGTCGATGACCACGACGAAGACGCACGACATCAACGCGACGCTCCAGCAGATCGCCGAGCTGACGGCGTCGGGCTGCGAGATCGTCCGTGTCGCGTGTCCGACCGACAAGGACGCCGACGCGCTGAAGATCATCGCGATGAAGAGCCAGATCCCGGTCATCGCGGACATCCACTTCCAGCCGAAGTACGTCTTCCAGGCGATCGACGCCGGTTGCGGCGCCGTGCGCGTGAACCCCGGCAACATCCGCAAGTTCGACGACAAGGTCGGCGAGATCGCCAAGGCGGCGAAGGACGCGGGCGTCTCGCTGCGCATCGGCGTGAACGCCGGCTCGCTCGACCGGCGCCTGCTGGAGAAGTACGGCAAGGCGACGCCCGAGGCGCTCGTCGAGTCGGCCGTGTGGGAGGCATCGCTGTTCGAAGAGCACGACTTCCACGACTTCAAGATCTCGGTCAAGCACAACGACCCCGTCGTCATGGTGCAGGCGTACCGCCTGCTCGCCGAGCGGGGCGACTGGCCGCTCCACCTCGGCGTCACGGAGGCCGGACCGGCCTTCCAAGGCACGATCAAGTCGGCGACCGCGTTCGGCATCCTGCTGGGCGAGGGCATCGGCGACACGATCCGTGTGTCGCTCTCCGCTCCGCCCGCGGAGGAGGTCAAGGTCGGCCACCAGATCCTGCAGTCGCTGAACCTGCGCGAGCGCACGCTGGAGATCGTCTCCTGCCCGTCGTGTGGTCGCGCCCAGGTCGACGTCTACACGCTCGCGGAGGACGTCACGGAGGGGCTCAAGGACATGACCGTGCCGCTGCGTGTGGCCGTCATGGGCTGCGTCGTCAACGGTCCCGGCGAGGCGCGCGACGCCGACCTCGGAGTGGCGAGCGGCAATGGCAAGGGGCAGATCTTCGTGAAGGGCGAGGTCATCAAGACCGTGCCCGAATCCGAGATCGTGCAGACCCTCATCGAGGAGGCCAACCGCCTCGCTGACGAGATGGGCCCCGACGCCCGCGTGGGCACCGCGCAGGTCGTGACCGTCTGATCCCCGCGCGCGGTGCGCCGATCCGCGTCGGACGCACCGCACTCGGAAGCGTGTCGGACGTAGCGCCTAGGCTGGATCCATGACCACCGCACCCGCCGTTCCCTGGGGCGACGCACTCGGCCAGGAGGCCGCCGTCGAGGTGCTGCGGCAGGCCGCGTCCGACGCTTCGAAGCTCGCCCACGGCTGGCTCCTGACGGGCCCTCCCGGATCCGGTCGCTCGACGCTCGCGCGCGCCTTCGCCGCGGCGCTCATCGCGCGCGACGAGCGCGACGACGCGACGATGAAGCAGGTGCTCGCGGGCACGCACCCGGATCTGACGCTTCTGAAGACCGAGGGCGTGATCATCACGATTAAGGACGCCCGCGCAATCGTGGAACGCTCGTACTATGCGCCGAGCGCGGGCCGATTCCGCGTCGTGATCATCGAAGACGCCGATCGCATGGCGGAGCGCACGTCGAACGTGCTGCTGAAGGCCCTCGAGGAGCCGCCGGAGCAGACGATCTGGATCCTCTGCGCGCCGAGCGACGCGGATCTGCTGCCGACGATCCGATCGCGCGTGCGCATGCTCCGGCTCCGCGAGCTCGAGACGAGCGATGTGGCGCGGCTGCTCGTCGAACGCACCGGTGTGGATCCGCAGCTCGCGGAGCAGTCGGCGCGCCATGCGCAGCGGCACATCGGGATGGCGCAGCGGCTCGCGACGGACGAGGCGTCGCGCACGCGGCGCGACGAGACTGTGCGCGACGTGCTGGCGCTGAAGGGCGTGGGCGGCGTCGTCGACGTGGCGGCCAGGATCGTCTCCGCGGCGAACGACGACGCGAAGGCGCTCACTGCCGAGCGCGACGAGGCCGAGCGCGCGTCGTTCCTGCGCACGATCGGCGTTGCCGACGGGGCGCGCATTCCACCGGCGGTGCGCAGCCAGCTCAAGGCTCTCACCGACGACCAGGAGAAGCGGTCCAAACGCAGCGTGCGCGACGGCCTCGACCGGGTGCTGACAGACCTGCAGTCGGTGTTCCGCGACATCGTGCTCCTGCAACTGGGCCGCGACGGCGAGCTCATCAACCTCGAATACCGCGAGGAGATGCGCGTCAAGGCCGAGAAATGGACAGCTGAGCGCACCCTCACGATCCTCGACCACATCGCCGAGACCCGCGAGGCGCTCGAGCGCAACGTGCAGCCGGCGCTCGCGTTCGAGAGCCTCCTGCTGACCGTCGTGACCGGAAGGAAACCGTGATCCGCCGCCTCTTCGCCGCCCTCGCCGTGGTGGGTGCGCTCGCCGCATCCGCCGCCTGCACGCCGCAGCCCTCGCGCCCCGAGGTGCCGGAGAAGCCGCCGGTGACCGACGGGGTTCCCGAAGAACTGCTGTCGTTCTACGAGCAGCAACCGCAGTGGGAGGACTGCGCCGACGGCTTCCAGTGTGCGACGATCGACGCGCCGCGAGACTGGGACCACCCCGCCGACGGCACGATCGAGCTCGCGATGACGCGTCCGGCCGATCGACCGGCCGATCCGCAGAGCTCGCTACTCGTCAATCCGGGCGGCCCCGGCGGATCCGGGATCGAATACGTGCAGTCGTCGATCGGATACGACGGCTTCGGTGAGGCACTTCTCGACACCTTCGACATCGTCGGCTTCGACCCGCGCGGGGTGGGGGAGTCCACGCCTGTGGCGTGTCTCGACGCCGATGACATGGACGCCTACCTGTACGACATCCCGTCGGGCGCGCGCGGATCCGAAGAGTGGGAAGCCGAGTTGGAGGCGGGGGCAGAGACCTTCGCGGCCGGATGCGAGGAGTCGTCCGGCGACATCCTGCCGTTCATCACGACCGAACAGTCGGCGCGCGACATGGATCTGCTGCGCGGAGTGCTGGGCGATCGGAAGCTGAACTACCTTGGCTTCTCGTACGGCACCTACCTCGGTGCGACATACGCCGAGCTGTTCCCTCAGAACACGGGGAACCTCGTCCTCGATGGGGCGATGGATCCCTCGGTGTCGTCGAGCGAGGTGGGGCGCTCGCAGGTCGTGGCGTTCGAGAAGTCCCTCGGCACGTATCTCGAGGCTTGCCTCGAAGCCTCGGCATGCCCGTTCCGCGGCACGCCCGGCCAGGCGTACGACGGCGTCGCCTCACTCCTCGCCCGCCTCGATCGCAACCCTCTTCCGACCGCGGACGGTCGAGAGCTGGGCGGCGACGCGATGATGCTCGGCATCGTCGTGGCGCTCTACAACGAGCAGAACTGGCCGTCGCTGACCGAGGCGCTCGCGAACGCGTCCGACGGCGATCCGGAGATGGCCATGTACCTCGCTGACTTTTACAACGAGCGGGCGCAGGGCGGCGGCTACCTGTCCAATTCGACCGAGGCCTTCACTGCGTACAACTGCATGGACTACCCGACCGAGACCGACGAGCAGTACGAGGCCGACAAGGAGTACCTCTCCGAGCACGCGCCGGTCACCTGGCAGTACATGCTCGGCGCCGACCCCTGCCAGTACTGGCCCGTGCCGCCGAGCGGTGTGCGCGAACCCATTACCGCGGCCGGTGCCGCACCGATTCTCGTCGTGGGCACTACCGGCGACCCCGCGACGCCGTACGCGTGGGCGGAGGCGCTCGCCGACGACCTCGAGTCGGGCCAGCTGCTGACTCGCAGGGGCGAGGGGCACACGGCCTACGGATCCGGCAGCGCGTGCATCGACGAGGCTGTTGAGGCCTTCCTCGTCGACGGGACCCTTCCGGAGGAGGGGCTCGTCTGCTCGTGACGGATCCGGCACGCCCGGGATGCGACCAGGATTCGCGCGCGCCCGCGTGAGCGAGTAACATCAATACTCGTGCCGCTCACGCGGCGCGGGAATGCCGCCTTAGCTCAGTTGGTAGAGCGATTCACTCGTAATGAATAGGTCGTGGGTTCGAATCCCACAGGTGGCTCAGACGAAAGGCCCCGGGTAACCGGGGCCTTTCCGCGTTGTCGGGCAGTCACTCCCACACGCTGGGGGCGGGCCGGCGGGTGCCCGGAAGGCGCGTCGCGTCGGACCACACGTGCATCCACTCGGGGGCCTCGGGCAACTCGCCATCGAAACCCAATGCGCTGAAGAGCTCCTCGTGCGAAACGGACCCGCCGGATCGGCGGAGGATCCGCCCCCTCACGATCGCGCGGGCGTAGACCTCGCCGTCGACGACGGCGCGGTGCTCCATGTAGAGCGCCTTCTCGTCGTGTCCGATCCATCGCGTCTCGATGTCGAAGCGGGTGAACAGCTCGAGCGATTTGCGGAAGGTGATCGTCTCGTTCGCGACCACGGCGTACCAGCCGTTCTCGCGGAAGGCATCACCGAGGCCCGTGCGGGCGGTCATGTCCCAGCGGCCGAGGTCGAAGAGCGACAGGTACCGGCCGTTGTTCATGTGCCGGAGCAGGTCGATGTCGGTCGGCAGCGTCGTCAGGCGGATCCGCGTCACCGCGTCGAGGGGCACCGTCCCCTCGCGCCGGCGGCGCAGCTTTGCGCGGAGCATGATGATCAGGGTGCGCCAGAGTACGTTCACGAGGGCCCACGCTAGTGCCGCTGTGCGCCGATCTGCGAGCGTGTTATGCGGATCCCACAACGGGGCGCTTCGGGCGCAGCGCGTAGGCGGCGATCGCGCCACCGATCGCGCCGCCGGCGTGCCCCTGCCACGACACGTTCGCTCCGGCGGCGAAGATGCCTGTCAGCATCGTCGCCCCGTAGAGCGAACCGACGACGAGCGCGATGGCGCCGTAGAGGATCCCGCGTCCGACCGAGGGAGCGAAGAACGCGCGCACCATCAGGTAGCCGAAGTAGCCGAACACGACGCCGGATGCGCCCACCGTGACGGTGCCGGGCGAATTGATGACCCATGCGAAGATGCCGCTGGACGCGGCCGTGATGCCCGTGACGATCCAGTAGCGCCGTGTGCCCTCGAACGCGATCAGGACGCCGAGGATCGCGAACGGCACGCTATTGGCGATGATGTGGCCCCAGCCGGAGTGCAGGAACGGTGAGGTGACGAGACCGATCAGCCCGGGCGGATCCCACGCCTCCACGCCGAAGGTGTAGTTGAGGCGGTAGCGGACGATCACGTTCACGAGCTGCACCGCCCAGATGACGGCGAGCAGGATGAGCGGCTGCATGGCGGCCTCAAGCAGGGGTCGGCGCGGGGCGGGCGTCGGCGTGGTCATGCGACCAGTCTGTCACCGAACGGCCCCGCCTCCCTCGGAGCGGCGTAGCGTGGAGGCACCGACGAACCCCTACCCGAGGAGGATCCATGGCACGCGTGCTCATCATCGGCGGACACGGCAAGGTCGCGATGCGGTTGGCCCCGCTCCTGGTCGATCGCGGCGACGAGGTCACGAGCGTCATCCGCAACCCCGATCACGCATACGAGGTCGGGCAGACGGGAGCTTCGCCCGTCGTCGCCGACGTCGAGACGCTCGACGAGGCGGCGCTCACCGAGGTGTTCCGCGGGCACGACGCGGTCGTGTGGTCGGCGGGCGCCGGGGGAGGGGATCCGCAGCGCACCCGCGCGGTCGACCTCGACGGTGCGGTCCGATCGATGTCGGCGGCGGCCACCGCCGGCGCGTCGCGATATGTGATGGTGTCCTACCTGGGGGCAAGCCGCGACCACGGTGTGCCCGAGGACAACTCGTTCTACGCGTATGCCGAGGCGAAGTCGATCGCGGACGAGCACCTGCGCGGGACGGACCTCGACTGGACGATCCTCGCTCCGGGGCCGCTGACGCTCGACGAACCGACCGGGCTCATCGAGGTCGAGGAGCCCGGCGACGGGCGGGTGACCCGCGGCGATGTCGCGGCCGTGGCGGCGGCGGTGCTCCACGACCCGTCGACGATCCGCCGCACCATCGCCTTCGGCAATGGATCCGTGCCGATCGTGGACGCGATCCGCGGCTGAGAACGCGGATTGGGCCGCACAGCGGACGTGAACTAAACTCATCTGCGGGCCTATAGCTCAGCTGGCAGAGCATCGGACTTTTAATCCGCGGGTCGCGGGTTCGATCCCCGCTGGGCCCACACCGAGAAGCCCTCGGAGCGTGAGTCGCTCCGAGGGCTTCTGTGTATTCCGCGAGCGGCATATGATCCGCGGCCTCGCGGCGTTGCTAGACGCCGCCGCCGAAGTCGTTCTGGCGCCAGGCCTCGAAGGTTGCGATCGCGGCGGAGTTGGAGAGGTTGAGCGAGCGGATCCCGGGGCGCATGGGGATGCGCAGGAGCCGGGTGACGCGCGGATCAGACATGATCTCCGGCGGGAGGCCGGTCGGCTCGGGGCCGAACATGAGTGCGTCGCCGGGCTCGTAGGACACGTCGGTGTAGCGGTTCTCGGTGTGGCCCGTGAATGCGTAGATGCGGCCCGTGCCCTCGGCCTCGAGGTGGGTCACAAGCGCGTCGAAGTTCGGGTGGATCGTGACGTGCGCGAGGTCGTGGTAATCCAGGCCCGCCCGCTTGAGCTTGGTGTCGCTCATCTCGAAGCCGAGTGGCTCGACGAGGTGCAGCATGTTGCCGGTCGCGGCCGACGTTCGGATGGCGTTGCCCGTGTTCTGGGGGATGCGGGGCTCGAAGAAGACGATGTGGAACACCCCTCGACGCTACTCCCGTCCGCCGAGCATTGGTGGGGAGGACAGCACCCAACTGGTCAACCGGTACGATGAATGACGTCAGGTCGCGTCAGGAAAGGGCAGGCGGATGAACGAACGTCACAATGGGGTCGACACCCTCGCTCCCGTGGACCCGCTGCTCGTGGAGGCTCTCGAGCAGATCGGTGCCGAGGTCGGCGTGCGCGCGACGGACCGGCTCGCCGCCGCCCACGATGCGTCCCACTACCTCCTCACACCGCGCGCCGTCGTCACGGCCCGCACCGCCGAGGACGTGGCGGCGACCTTCCGCGCCGCACGCGCCCAGGGCGTCCCGGTGACGTTCCGGTCGGGCGGCACGAGCCTGTCCGGGCAGGCGGGATCCGACGGCGTGCTGATCGATACCCGCCACCATTTCCGCGGGATCGAGGTGCTCGACGGGGGCGCGCGCGTGCGCGTGCAGCCCGGCGCGACGGTGCGGGCGACGAACACGAGGCTCGTCCGTCGGAAGCGGAAGCTGGGGCCAGATCCGGCGAGCGAGATCGCGTGCACGATCGGCGGCGTCGTCGCAAACAACTCCTCCGGGATGTCCTGCGGAACGCACGCGAACACCTACCGCACGCTCGAGTCGGCCGTCCTCGTGCTCCCGAGCGGAACCGTCGTCGACACGGCGGCGCCGGGCGCCGACGAGCGCCTCCGCGCCGCGGAGCCGCGGCTCGTCCGCGGTCTCGAGCGGCTCCGCGACCGGATCCGGCAGAACCCCGACTCCGTGGCGACGCTGACGCGCCTGCACGCGATCAAGAACACGATGGGCTACGGCCTGAACTCCTTCCTCGACTTCGACGAGCCCGTGAAGATCCTCGAGCACCTCGTGATCGGATCCGAGGGAACCCTCGCCTTCGTCGCCGAGGCGACCTTCCGCACGGTGCCGATCCCGCCGCACGTCTCGACGGGCCTGCTCGTGTTCGCGAACCTCGCCGATGCGACGGCCGCGCTACCCGCGCTCGTTGCCGCGGGCTTTGCGACGATCGAGCTGCTCGACGCGGCCTCGTTGCGGGTTGCGCAGCGCGACCACGAGGCGACGGAGGAGCTGCGCGCGCTTGCCGTCGTCGATCACGCCGCCCTGCTGGTGGAGTTCCAGGAGGCGACGCCGGCCGAGCTCGAGGCCCGCTCGGAGGCGGCGTCGGAACTTCTCTCGCGCCTGCCGCTGGCGTCGCCCGCGGCGATGACGACGGATCCGGTGACGCGCGCCCAGCTGTGGCACATCCGGAAGGGCCTGTTCACGACCGTCGCCGAGGCACGTCCCTCGGGCACGAACGCGCTCCTGGAGGACATCGCGGTTCCCGTCGAGCGGCTCGGCGAAACCTGCGAGCGGCTCATCGAACTGTTCGACAAGCACGGCTACGAGGAGAGCGTGATCTTCGGCCACGCGAAGGACGGCAACATCCACTTCCTCGTGAACGAACGATTCGATGACGCGGCGAACCTCGCGCGCTACGAGGCGTTCACGGAGGAGATGGTCGACCTCGTGCTTTCCCGCGGCGGCACGCTCAAGGCCGAGCACGGCACGGGCCGAATCATGGCCCCGTTCGTGAACCGCCAGTATGGCGACGAGCTGTACGAGGTGATGTGGGAGGTCAAGCGACTCGTCGACCCGGAGGGGCTGCTCAACCCCGGCGTGCTGCTGACGGAGGATCCGCTCGGCTACACGCGCGACCTCAAGACGGCGCCGACCGTCGAGAGCGAGGTCGATCGATGCGTCGAGTGCGGGTACTGCGAGCCGGCGTGTCCGTCGAAAGACGTGACCCTCACGCCCCGCCAGCGCATCGTGCTGCGCCGCGAGATGGAGCGCGCCCGCGCGGCGGGTGACACGGCCCTCGTGAAGACGCTCGAGAAGGAATACGGCTACGACGGCAT
>Ga0302349_1002160_pt1 | contig 13102 bp, 13 predicted proteins | sample PhyAR1_FD_202176 | JGI IMG/M metagenome (GOLD analysis project Ga0302349, IMG submission 202176) | Leaf surface microbial communities from alfalfa plants in UC Gill Tract Community Farm, Albany, California, United States - DLSL A.R1... | ecosystem: Host-associated > Plants > Phyllosphere >...
AGCTGGACGTCGCCGAATTGCCGCTGCGCCGCTCCTGGTGTGTGGTCCAGGTACGCGGCAAGCCGCTGTCGCCGGTGGCCCAGGCCTTCGTCGACTATCTGCGCGGCCAGCGCAGCCTGATCAATGCGTTAGGTATTGCCCTGGAGCCTGCTGCCGGCGCTGGGCCTGGCGCTCGTCCAGCAGCTGATTGAGAAACAGCAATTCATCGAGTTCCACGGCGAGTCGCTGTTCTTCGGCACGGGCTTCGATGGCGCGGCGGAATTTCATCCGCCGTTGATCCTGTAGCTTTCTGCGGGTCTTGCTGTCGAGACGAACGCTGGATTCCTGGATGAGAGCGGTCATGCCAATTCCTCCGGGCTGGGATCGGAATGGGCAGCTTCACCCTAACAGGTGACGATTTGGCGACAAAAAGACGACTATTGGGTGTCGCTGTGCTTGGTCGATTTCGATGACAACCGCAGGCTGCGCAAGCTGCGCTTCACGCCCTTGAGGTGCTCGACCAGGGCCGGACCGCGGGACATGGCCACGCCCATGGCCAGCACATCGATCACCACCAGGTGGGCGATCCGCGAGGTCAGGGGCACATAGATATCGGTGTCTTCGTGCACGTCGATGGCGATGTTGACCGTCGACAGATCAGCCAGCGGCGTCTGGCCCGGGCAGATGGTGATCAGGGCCGCGCCGTTGTCGCGCACCAGGTTGGCGGTGATCAGCAGGTCCTTGGAGCGGCCCGACTGGGAGATGCAGATGGCCGCATCGGAGGCCGTCAGGGTCGCCGCCGACATGGCCTGCATGTGCGGATCGGAATAGGCGGTGGCGCTGAGCTGCAGGCGGAAGAACTTGTGCTGGGCGTCGTTGGCCACCGAGCCCGAGGCGCCGAAGCCATAGAACATCACCCGCTGGGCCTTGGCGATCGCCTCGATGGCTGTCTCCAGGGCGCGCATGTCCAGGCGCTCGCGCACGTCCATGAGGGTATGCAGGGTGGTGTCGAAGATCTTCAGGCTGAAGTCTTCCACCGCATCGTTCTCGTGGATGGCGAACTGGCCGAAACTGGCCCCTGCCGCCAGGCTCTGGGCCAGGCGCAGCTTGAGATCCTGGAAGCCGTCGCAGCCGATGGCGCGGCAGAAACGCACGATGGTGGGCTCGCTGACGCCGACGTTGTGGGCGAGGTCGGCCATAGAGCTGTGCATGACGGCAGCCGGATCCACCATGACCTGCTCGGCGACCTTGAGCTCCGACTTGCGCAGCAGGTGGCGGGATTGAGCAATGTGTTGCATGAGGTTCACAGGCGTATCTCGTCTAGGTCTAGCGGGCGGATGTAGTGCGTCGCACTTATACTACATAACGGTCGCCAAGGCTCTTGGTCATTACGATTCAGCACGGTCTTTTTCGCGCCCCTATCGGCACTTGGTAGTCATCTGCACGACCGACTACCTGAGCCCGAGCAGCTTTTGAACCGCTCTGCGCAAGGCCTTGCGCAGTTTCCCGAGCAGTGGCGCACAGTTACCCTGCTCCGTTCCTGTAGCGCTTTTGCAACCCACTGATCAGAAAGGATTTTTCACTTCTGGCATAGCCCTTGTTAGGTCCTGGTCCCGGGCCATGAAGGCCTATCACCAGGCAAGGAGAGCACCATGCCAACCCCCGCGTACCTGTCCCTCGAAGGCACTAAGCAAGGCCTGATCACCACCGGTACCTTTACCGAAGACTCGGTCGGCAACATCTTCTAGGAAGGCCACAAACACCAGATCCGGGTCTGGGCCTTCAACCATCAGGTGATCATTCCCCGCGATCCCCAATCGGGCCAGCCCACCGGCCAGCGCGTGCACAAGCCGCTGATGATCACCAAGGTCTTCGACGAGGCCTCGCCGCTGATCTTCAACGCCCTCACCTCCGGCGAGCGCCCCGGCAAATGCTGCCTGGAGTGGTACCGCACCTCGGCCACCGGGACCCAGGAGCACTACTTCACCATCGAACTGGATGACGCCATCATCGTCGACGTCCAGTCGCGCATGCCCAACTGCCAGGACCCGAGCATGGCGCACTTCACCCACCTGGAAGACGTCTACTTCACCTATCGCAAGATCGTCTGGACCCACGAGGTCTCCGGCACCTCCGGCTCCGACGACTGGCGCTCGCCGATCGCCGCCTGAGGCGCCGGTTGCCAGCGTCGCTATGCCCCCAGCCAGCCCCGCTGGCCCGGGGGTCCGCTGCCCTGCGCCACCCGTCTCGCCTCCCATCCGTCCGGTTTGGCGCTCCTTCTGCCGCATCGGTAGAATGCGGCGATGAACGACGACATCTCCCTGCTGCTCAATTCCCTCAACGATGCCCAGCGTCAGGCCGTGGCCGCGCCCCTGGGTCGCCAACTGGTCCTGGCCGGCGCCGGCTCGGGCAAGACCCGGGTGCTGGTGCACCGCATCGCCTGGCTGATCCAGGTCGAGCGCGCCTCGCCGCACTCTATCCTCTCGGTAACCTTCACCAACAAGGCCGCCGCCGAGATGCGCCACCGCATCGAGCAATTGCTCGGCATGAGTCCGCAGGGCATGTGGGTCGGCACCTTCCACGGCCTGGCCCACCGCCTGCTGCGGGCGCACTGGCAGGAAGCGGGGCTGTCGCAGAATTTCCAGATCCTCGACAGCGATGACCAGCAGCGCATCGTCAAGCGGGTGATCCGCGAGCTGGGCCTCGACGAGCAGCGCTGGCCGGCGCGCCAGGCACAGTGGTTCATCAATGGCCAGAAGGACGAAGGCCTGCGACCGCAGCACATCCAGGCGGCCGGCGATCTCTTCCTCAGCACCATGCGCAGCATCTACGAAGCCTATGAGGCGGCCTGCGCCCGCGCCGGGGTGATCGACTTCTCCGAGCTGCTGCTGCGCGCCCTGGATCTCTGGCGCAACAATCCCAGCCTGCTGGAACACTACCAGCGGCGCTTCCAGCACCTGCTGGTGGACGAATTCCAGGACACCAACGCCGTCCAGTACGCCTGGCTCAAGCACCTCGCCCAGAATGGCGCCAGCCTCATGGTGGTGGGCGACGACGACCAGTCCATCTATGGCTGGCGCGGCGCCAAGATCGAGAACATCCAGCAGTTCAACGAGGACTTCTCGGCCGAGATCATCCGCCTGGAGCAGAACTACCGCTCCACCGATACCATCCTCAAGGCCGCCAACGGCCTGATCGCCCACAACTTCGGCCGCCTCGGCAAGGAGTTGTGGACCGATACCGGCGAAGGCGAGGCCATCACCCTTTATGCCGGCTTCAACGAGCACGACGAGGCGCGCTACATCGTCGAGACCATCGAGAGCGAGTTCAAGAAGGGCACCCGGCGCAGCGAGATGGCCATCCTCTACCGATCCAACGCCCAGTCGCGGGTGCTGGAAGAGGCCCTGCTGCGCGAGAAGATCCCCTATCGCATCTATGGCGGTCTGAGATTCTTCGAGCGCGCCGAGATCAAGAACGCCATGGCCTACCTGCGGCTGATCCAGCATCGCCACGACGATGCCGCCCTGGAGCGGGTGATCAACGTGCCGCCGCGGGGCATTGGCGAAAAGACCGTGGAAGCACTGCGCAGCGCCGCCCGTACTCAGAACACCTCGCTGTGGCAGGCACTGCACGATCTGGTCGGCGCCCGTGCCGTGTCCGGTCGCGCCGCCTCGGCGCTCAATGCCTTCGTCGAGCTGGTCGACACCCTGGCGCTCAAGGCCGAGGACCTGTCTCTGCACAGCCTGGTGCAGCAGATCATCGAGCAGACCGGCCTGGTCACCTTCCACAAGGAAGAAAAGGGCGAGAAAGGCCAGGCGCGGGTGGAAAACCTGGAAGAACTGGTCAGCGCCGCGCGCTCCTTCGATTTCAGCGGCGACGAGGAGATGACGCCCCTGGCGGCCTTCCTCGATCATGCGGCCCTGGAATCCGGTGACACCCAGGCCGACAGCCACGAGGACAGCGTCCAGCTGATGACCCTGCACAGCGCCAAGGGCCTGGAATTCCCCTTGGTATTCCTGGCCGGCATGGAAGAAGGCCTGTTCCCGCACAAGATGAGTCTGGAAGAACCCGGCCGCCTGGAAGAGGAACGCCGCCTGGCCTACGTGGGCATCACTCGCGCCATGCGCCGCCTGGTCATGAGCTATGCGGAGACCCGCCGGCTCTATGGCAGCGAGACCTACAACAAGGTCTCGCGCTTTGTCCGCGAGGTACCGGACGGCCTGATCCAGGAAGTGCGGCTGTCCAATGCGGTCAAGCAGCCCTTCGCCGGCAGCCGGCCCAGTCCTTTCGCCCAGGCCCCGGTACCGGAAACCACCTTCAGCCTCGGCCAGCCGGTGCGCCACGCCCTGTTCGGCGACGGCGTCATCCTCAACTATGAGGGGTCCGGCGCCCATGCCCGGGTGCAGGTCAACTTCAAGTCCGAAGGCAGCAAGTGGCTGATGGTGAGCTACGCCAAGCTCGAACCGCTCTAGCCATGACCACCTCCTGGCTGTTCTGGGCGCTCCTGGCGGCGGCGTTCGCCGCCCTCACGGCCATCTTCGGCAAGCTGGGCGTGGAACATGTCAACGCCGACTTCGCCACCCTGCTGCGCACCCTGGTGGTCGTGGTGGTCCTGGCGGCCATCGTCCTGGCCACCGGGCAGGCGCAACCCCTGGCCAGCATCGCCGGCCGCAGCTATCTGTTCCTGTTGCTCTCGGGCGTGGCCACCGGCCTGTCCTGGCTGTGCTACTACCGGGCGCTCAAGCTGGGCCCCGCCTCGCTGGTGGCGCCGGTGGACAAGTTGAGCGTGGTGCTGGTGGCGATCTTTGGCGTGGCGCTGCTGGGTGAGCGCCTGGACCTGCGCCAGTGGTGCGGCATCGCCGCCATCGGCGTGGGTGTGCTGCTGCTGGCCTGGCGGCCCTAAAAGGGCGCAGGAAAAGGGCCTGACCGCCGGTGGGAGATTGCCGGACGGCAGAAAGCGGCCAAGCCCATTTCCTGCATTGCGCATTCCCTTGCCATCGATCCGCTTATTCAAACGGCCGACTTAGAGCGATTCTGCCGCGTCGATCCCCAGCCGGCAATGCCTGGATTCCGCAAAAGCGGCCTAAGGGTGTCCGCCCTTGTCCTGTTCCAGGGTCTCGATGAAGGCGATCTGCAGCCGCGAATGGACGCGGATGAACCAGCGCCACAGCACCGCGATCACCACCACCGCGACCAGGCCGATCAGCAGCAACAGCTCGCCGCGCGGCAGGATGCTGCTGCTCAGTGCGGCCAGCAGCACCAGGATGCCGGCCAGCGACAGCAGCGGGATCAGCTCGCTCACCAGCCGCCGTACCGGCTGCGTGTAGCGACCGGCCTGGTTCTGTCGCACGCTGAGTTCGGCCATCAGCATGGCCAGGGCCTTGAGCTTGCGATAGGCGGCGATCAGGCAGGGCAGCGACAGCAGCAGGGCCCCGCCCCAGATGCACGCCTTCTGCAGATCGGGATCGGTGATCCAGGTGCTGAGCCAGCCGGCCAGGCCGCCGGCGAAATAGGCGCCGCCGAGGAAGATGGCGATGACCAGCGCCAGGTTGATGCCCACCTGCAGCAGGATGCGCCTCATCATGCCGGCCAGGACCGCCTTCTCGCCCTGGGGCTGGATGCTGCGCAGCCATTCGCCATAGACGCCCAGCACCCGCTGCAGGGGCTGCGGCAACCAGCGGCCGATCCACAGCGCCAGCGGATCGGCCGCCTTGATCAGATAGGGCGTCAGCAGCGTGGTAACCGCCGACACGGCCACCGCCACCGGATAGAGGAAGTGGCTGGTGACGCCCAGGGTGATCCCAAGGGTGGCGATGATGAAGGAGAACTCGCCGATCTGCGCCAGGCCCATGCCGACCCGCAACGAAGTCCGGCCGTCGTTGCCGGCGATCAGGGTACCCAGGCTGCAGGCGAAGATCTTGCCCAGCACCACGGCCACGCTGATCACGGTGATCGGCCAGGCGTATTCCACCAGCACCTTGGGATCGAGCAGCAGCCCGATGGCAACGAAGAAGATGGCACTGAACATGTCGCGTAGCGGCTCCACCAGCTTCTCGATCTTAAGCAGCTGACGCGACTCGGCCATGATGGCGCCGATCAGGAAGGCACCCAGCACCACGCTGTATTCCAGCTTGGCCACCAGCAGGCAGAAGCCGAAGCACAGCCCCAGCACCGTGATCAGCAGCATCTCGTTGCTGTCGAAGGTGGCCACGTAGGCCAGCAGGCGCGGCACCAGCAGGATGCCGATCACCAGCGCCACGATCATGAATAGACTCAGCTTGCCCAGGGTCGAGGCCACTGCGCCCGGTTCCACCGAACCGCTCACCGCCAGGCCCGACAGCAGGGCGATGATGCCGATGCCGAGGATGTCCTCGACGATCAGCACGCCAAAGATTTGCTGGGCGAAGCGCTCGTGCTTCATCTTCAGCTCGTTGAGCGCCTTGACGATGATGGTGGTCGAGGAAATGGCCAGGATGGCGCCGAGGAACAGCGAATCCATATGCGACCAGCCGAACATCTGGCCCACCTGGTAACCCAGCCAGAGCATCAGGCTGATCTCGAGGAAGGCGGCGATGAAGGCCGTGGCGCCCACTCGGAACAGCTTGCGCAGCGAGAATTCCAGGCCGAGGCTGAACATCAGGAAGATCACCCCCACCTCGGCGAGGGTCTTGATGCTTTCTTCGTCGTGGATCAGACCGAATGGCGGGGTGTGGGGTCCGATGATGAAGCCGGCGAGGATGTAGCCCAGGACCACGGGCTGCTTGAGGCGGTGGAAGAGGATGGTCACCACGCCGGCCACCAGCATGATGACGGCCATGTCCTGGATAAAAGCTAGAGCATGCATCGGCCGGGCCCTCCTATAACGGGCCGGGCACTCTCCCGACACCTGCGCTGACTGGAGTCCAAGACTAGCATCTGCAAACTCTTGTGACGGATTTTGCAAAAATCTGTAATAGATTGATGTAGTTGGAAATTTTCAGCTGCCCAAGGGGCGTCGTCGGCCGCTTCGGTGGCGATCGGACAGGGCAAAATACCGAAACAATTCACGCTGGCTGTACTTGACCGGGCAGCGCAAGATGTACTCAACACCAGACTCTTCACAGAGAGAACACCACATGCAACGCCTGATGAGCTTCTTCATGATCCTGTGCCTGGGCCTCACGCTCAGCCTGGATGCCAATGCCAAACGTATGGGCGCCGGCAAGTCTGCTGGCGCCGCGCCCATCCACCAGACCCGCCAGGCCGCGCCGGCCCAGCAGCCGGGCATGGCCGCCCCTGCCGCCGGTGCTGGCGCCGCAGCCGCTGCCCGTCCCAGTGGCGCCTCGCGCTGGCTCGGCCCGTTGGCCGGTATTGCCGCTGGCGGTCTGCTGGCCTCCATGTTCATGGGTGACGGCTTCGAAGGCTTCCAGTTCTTCGACTTCCTGATCCTGGCGCTCATCGCCTTCGTGATCTTCCGTTTGCTTGCTCGTCGCAAGCAGCAGGCCGGGCCGCAGCCCGCCGTTGCCGGTCATGCGCCGATGCAGCGCGAGATGCCCAACCAGCCCAACAACGGTGGTCTGTTCGGCGGTGCCGCCGCTGGCGCCGCGCCGGTGATCAACGCACCGAGCTGGTTCAATGCCGAGCGTTTCGTGGCCGCCGGTCGTGAGCACTTCATGAACCTGCAGCAGCACTGGGACGCCAACGAGATGGACAAGATCTCCGAGTTCGTCACCCCGCAGATGCTGCAGTGGCTGCGTGACGAGCGCGCCGCGCTGGGTGAGGGCTTCCAGTCCACCTACATTGAGAACCTGAACGCCACCCTCGACGGTGTCGAGGATCTGCAGGGCAAGACCATCGCCACCATCACCTTCAACGGTGTGTCGAAGGAATCGCGTTTCGACCAGGGCCAGCCGTTCAGCGAAAGCTGGCGCATGGAGCGCATGGCCGGCGAGAACCAGCCCTGGCTGCTGGCCGGTATCCGCCAGAACGCCTGATAAGGGCGCGTCATTCAGAAGCCCGGCTCTACGCCGGGCTTTTTCATGGGCGCCGCCTGCCGAACATCTCTCGAAACCGCTATCAAGTCCGTCCGGAAGCTGCCGTTATCCCGGGTTGAACTGCTAACCTTGCGCGCCTCTTTTCCCTTTATCCGGTGCGCATTTCGAGAGAGGCCTGCTATGGAAGACGTCATCGAACGCCTGCGTGAAGAAAACGAACCCGTTCCCGTACCCCTGGAGCTGCCCGACGAAGACCTGCTGGTCGAAATCGAGGAAGAACTGCTCATCAGCCTGCCGCCGGAATTCCGCGAATTCCTGCTGACCGTCAGCGACGTGGTCTATGGCCGCATCGAGCCGGTGACCGTCACTGATCCCCAGTCCCATACCTACCTTCCGGAAGTGGCCGCCACTGCGTGGGACGAAGGCCTGCCGCGCGAGTACATCCCCTTATGCGCCAGTGACGACGGCTACTACTGCGTTAGCCAGGAAGGCGAGGTACTGTTGTGGGAAGATGGCGACCTGACCGACGAATCCTGGGATTCGGTCTGGGTCTGGGCACGCGACGTTTGGCTGGAGAGCTGACCGGCCCGGTACTGAACGACCCCGCTGCGCATGGGTCTGGATAAGGCCATCAATCTGGAGGAAGCGTCATGAGCACTCCCGTCGTCCTGATCACCGGTGCCGCGGGCGGCCTCGGCCGCGCCCTGGCGCAACGCTTCGCCCAGAGTCGCTGGCGCGTCGCCGCCGCCGACCGCGATGCCGAGGGCCTGCATGGCCTCAACGGCATCGTCGGCCTGGATTCCAGCGTGACCGCCGACATCTCCAGTGCCGAGGGCTGCCGTTCCCTGGTCAGCAAGGTCATGGCCCGCACCGGGCGTCTGGACGCCCTGATCAACGCGGCGGGCATCTGGCGCGAAGGCGAGGTGGAGACCTTTACCGAGGACGACTACGATCTGGTGATGGCGGTCAATCTCAAGGCCACTTTCTTCATGTGCTCGGCGGCCATCCCCTTCCTCAAGGAAAATCGCGGCGTCATCATCAACGTCGCCAGCGGCGCCGGACGCCAGCCCATCGCCGGCGCGGCGGCTTATGGCGCGGCCAAGGCCGCGGTGCGCTTCTTCAGCCAGAATCTGGCGGTGGAGCTGGCGCGCGATGGGGTGCGGGTCAATGCCGTCTCGCCAGGCGACATCGACACTCCCATGCTGGACTTCCAGGCCGCCCACTATGGCAGTGGCGATCCGGCCGGGTATCGCCGTAACCTGCTCAATCGCTATCCCCAGGGCGATACCGCGCGCTTCATCCAGCCGGAAGAAGTGGCCGAATTCGTTTACTTCCTCTGCCAACCCCAGGCAGCGGCCATTTCCGGCGCCGACCTGCCCATCGACTTCGGGCTGTCCGCCGGCCGTTGATGGCTGTGACAGACGGCGCCGGTGCGCCGTCTACAGGATTTCCCCCTCGAGGATTCGCCCATGGAAGCCGGCAACCACCAGTTGAGCATGACCATCCTGATGACCCCGGACCTGGCCAACTTTTCCGGCAATGTCCACGGTGGCGCCCTGCTCAAGCACCTCGACGAAGTGGCCTACGCCTGCGCCAGCCGCTATGCCGGACGCTATGTGGTGACCCTTTCGGTGGATCAGGTGATCTTTCGCGAACCGGTGCATGTCGGCGAACTGGTGACCTTTCTCGCCTCGGTGAACTACACCGGGACCACCTCCATGGAAATCGGCGTCAAGGTCATCACCGAGAACATCCAGCAGCGTTCGGTGCGCCACACCAACAGTTGCTTCTTCACCATGGTGGCGGTGGACGAGAACGGCAAATCCTGCCCCGTGCCCCAGCTGGAACCCGTGACCGCAGACGAGAAGCGACGCTGTGTGCAGGCCCAGCAGCGCCGGCAGATCCGTCGGGAACTTCAAGAGCGCTATCAGGCACTCAAGGAAACCTTTTGAGTTTTGCCGGCTAGGTCGCCGTCGTCCGACGGCAGCGGCTCCAGGATCTGGCAATCCAAATCCTTGGAGCCAGCATGTCCCATGACACCCCTCTGATATCCACCCTGGCGATCGGCCTGGTTCTGGCCTTCGCCTTCGGTATCCTGGCCACCCGTCTGCGCCTACCGCCCATCGCCGGCTATCTGCTCGCCGGGGTGGCTGCCGGCCCCTTCACGCCCGGCTTCGTCGCTGATCCCGAATTGTCCAAGGAGCTGACCGAAATCGGCGTCATCCTGCTGATGTTCGGTGTGGGCCTGCACTTTTCCATTAAGGATCTGCTGGCGGTCAAACGCATCGCCATTCCTGGCGCCATCGTGCAGATCGCTGCCGCCACCCTGATGGGGATGGGGGTGAGTCACTTCTTGGGCTGGGGACTGGGCAGCGGCCTGGTGTTCGGGTTGTCGCTGTCGGTGGCCAGTACCGTGGTGCTGCTGCGGGCCCTGGAAGAACGCCAGATGGTGGAAAGCCGGCGCGGTCGCATCGCCGTGGGCTGGCTGATCGTGGAAGACCTGCTGATGGTGCTGGCCCTGGTGGTACTGCCGGCGCTGGCCGGGGCGCTGGGTGGCGACAGCGGCGAAGAGTCGGGCCAGAGCCTGGGGCTGGAGCTGGGTCTCACCGCGCTCAAGGTCGGTGCCTTCATCGCACTGATGCTGCTGGTGGGCCGACGAGTCATCCCCTGGCTGCTGGCCCGGGTGGTCCGTACCGGTTCGCGCGAGCTCTTCACCCTGGCGACCCTGGCCATCGCCATGGGCATCGCCTATGGCTCGGCGTCGCTGTTCGGGGTGTCCTTCGCCCTGGGCGCCTTCTTTGCCGGCGTGGTACTCAACGAATCGGAACTCAGCCACGATGCGGCAGAGAATTCACTACCCCTGCGCGAAGCCTTCGCCGTGCTGTTCTTCTTTTCCGTGGGTTGCCTTTTCGATCCGGAGATCCTGCTGGAACAACCCCTGGCGGTGCTGACCACGGTAGCGGTGATCGTCTTCGGCAAGTCCATCGCCGCGACCCTGATCGTCCTGGCCTATCGCCGCCCCTTGAGCGTGGCCCTGACCATCGCCGCCAGCCTGGCGCAGATCGGCGAATTCTCCTTTATCCTCGCCAGTCTCGGTCTGTCGCTGAAACTGCTCGACCAGGGCGCTCACGATCTCATCCTGGCGGCCGCCATCATTTCCATCATCCTCAATCCGCTGCTGTTTCACGGCATCGACCTGCTGCAGCCCTGGATGGAGCGTCGCGAAGGCCGCCGGCTGATCAATGCCAAGGGCAAGCATGCGCCAGAGCTGGACGACGAGCCCGAGCCAGTGGCCCAACAGGGTCACCTGGTGCTGGTGGGCTATGGACGGGTGGGCCGCTATATTTGCGATCGCCTGGACCGCGAGGATCCGCCGCTGATCGTGATCTCGGACGAACCGGAGCACGTCACGGCGCTACGCCAGCAGGGATTCAAGGCGATCCTCGGCAACGCCACCCAGGACAAGGTGCTGGCGCGGGCCAAGCTCAAGGAGGCGCGGGCCCTGCTGCTGGCGATTCCCAACGGCTTCGAGGCCGCCGAGATCGCGCGCCGGGCCCGCGAGCTGGCGCCGGAACTGCCTATCCTCGCCCGCGCCCATCACGAAGACGAGATCCGCCATCTGGAGCGTCATGGCGTAGACGAGGTGATCATGGGCGAACGCGAGATCGCCCTTGGCATGTTCCGCTATCTGGGTCTGGAGCGGACCGGGGAGTCCGAGGCGGAGCCCAGGGGCTCCGCCGCCTAGCGACCTAGCGGCGCTGGATCTTGAAGTTGAAGGTCTTGGTGGCCTTGCGCGGGACGATCTGGCCGCCGGAGACCCGGGGGGCGAAGCGCCATTCGCCCAGCACCTCGAGCACCGCGCGCTCCAGTTGCTTGTTGGAGGCTTCCAGCACCTGGATATCGGCCAGTCGACCGTCGGCGGTCACGGTGAACATCACCCGCACCTCGCCACCCACACCGCGACGACGCAGCATTTCCGGATACTCCGGCGGCGTCATCTTGATCGGTCGGATGTCGGCGTCGTCGATGCTGCCGGTGGGCAGGCCGGCGGTCTTCGGCGGACCGGACGGTGCGGCGGCCGGCGCCGGCTGACTGGGCGCAGCCGTGGCCGCAGGCGCGGGGGCCGGCGCCGGTGCGGCCTGAGCCACCGGCTCAGGCGCGGGCTCGACCTTTTTCGGCAGCGGCTTCTGCTGGCTGTGCTCGACCGGCTTGGGCTTCGGCTTGGGTTTGGGCTTTTCCACCACCGGCTTGGGCGGCTCCACCGGTTTCGGTGGTTCCACGGGCTTGGGCGGCTCCGGTGGCGGCGGTTCGGGTTGCGGCGGCGTTGGCGCGGGCGGTGCCGGAGTCGGCGCGGGCGGCTCGGGTACCGGCTTGGGCAACTGGATGAAGCTGACCTGCATGGGTTCGTCGCCCTTGGCGATCTTCAGCTCCGGTGGCGCCTGGACCACTAAGAACAGCGCCGCGGCCATGCTGGCGTGCATGATCAGCGACAGCGCCGAAGCGGTCCCCCAGCCGCGTCCCCGGGGTGGCTGCTCACCCGGTTCTGCAGCGCCGACCGGGGTCAGCACGGGGGTCAGAATCTCTTCGTTACGCTCGGGCATGCGGAACGACAGGATGGTGGCCGAAGGCTCGCTACGCTTGGCATTGACCCCTGCCACGGGCTCCACATCGCCTGCCTGGGCGGCCCTGACGGGTCCCTGGACGGATTCCAGCTCATCGCCATCGGTACGCGCAGCGACTACGAGAGGTTCAGGCTTGGCAAGAGACGTCGGAGCCATGGGAGCAATACGCAGAGGAAGTAAATTTAATAATCATTATCATTAACTGAACGAATTTGGCAACCTCAAATGTCGCGAATGGTCCCGCCCAGCGCTTTTTCGAGGGCCTCTACGTCCGGCTTCTCCTCCAGGATCAACTCCAGCCGGTTGTCGCGTCGCCACAGGGTCGGCTCCCAGGCGCCCTGCCCGGCCAGACCGTTGTAAGCCTGCCAGCCCTCCGCCAGCTGCAGCACCGCCTTCAGCCTGAGCAGCCCGGGGAGACCGCCCAGCAGCGCCAGCAATGCCGGGCCGTCGAAGCTGTGGCTGGGATGCCAGCGCCAACCGACGGCGTGGTGGCCCTCCAGGGTATGGCTGAAGCGCAGCGGGCGTCCG
>Ga0302349_1002161_pt1 | contig 13101 bp, 10 predicted proteins | sample PhyAR1_FD_202176 | JGI IMG/M metagenome (GOLD analysis project Ga0302349, IMG submission 202176) | Leaf surface microbial communities from alfalfa plants in UC Gill Tract Community Farm, Albany, California, United States - DLSL A.R1... | ecosystem: Host-associated > Plants > Phyllosphere >...
CAATCAGGCAAGCGCCGCAGCGGCTGCGCGCCCACAAACTCCGTTTGAAGTGGATGGCGAGCAGGTTGGATTGTTGCTGACCGTGGCGATGGCCGATGCACAGCCTGAAGGCATGCTGGGTTATCTAAGTTCGCTGCTGCAAAACAACCAAGCCGATCGTTTGCTGAAAGCAGCTGATGCCGCATCGCTGGTGGCTTTGCTGACCAGTGATGTGGCGGAAGAAGATTCCGTCGTCAGCGCTGAATTCGTGCTGCGTAACGAGCATGGTTTACACGCTCGTCCTGGCACGCTGCTGGTTAACACCATTAAGAAATTTGAAAGCCAGATCACCGTCACCAATCTTGACGGTTCTGGGGTTCCAGCAAATGGGCGCAGCCTGATGAAAGTTGTCGCGCTGGGCGTTAAAAAAGGTCATCGACTGCGTTTCACTGCCAACGGTAGCGACGCGGCGCAAGCATTAGAAGCAATTGGTCAGGCTATCAATGATGGTCTAGGCGAAGGGGCATAAGAATGAGCAGAAGAGTAGCAACAATTACACTGAATCCGGCCTATGACTTGGTTGGCTATTGCGCGGAAATTGAGCGTGGCGAAGTAAACCGCGTTCAGACCGCCGGTCTGCATGCCGCAGGCAAAGGCATTAACGTTGCCAAGGTGCTGAAAGATCTCGGTATTGACGTGACCGTGGGTGGATTTCTTGGCAAAGAGAACCAAGATGGATTTCAGCAGCTATTTAGTGAACTAGGTATCGCCAACCGTTTTCAGGTCGTTGCGGGCCGTACACGCATCAACGTGAAGCTGACCGAAAAAGATGGCGAAGTTTCTGACTTTAACTTCTCTGGCTTTGAAGTGACCAAACAGGACTGGGAGCGTTTTGTTAACGATTCTCTAAGCTGGCTGGGTCAGTTCGATATGGTTTGTGTGAGCGGCAGCCTTCCGGCTGGCGTGGATCCTGATGACTTTACCGATTGGATGCGCCGTCTGCGCAGCCAATGCCCGTGCATCATTTTTGATAGCAGCCGTGAAGCGCTGGTTGCAGGATTAAAAGCGGCGCCTTGGTTAGTGAAACCAAACCGTCGTGAATTAGAGATCTGGGCTGGCCGTGAATTGCCAACGCTGGATGATGTGGTGGGTGCGGCCCATGCGCTGCGCGATCAGGGCATTGCCCACGTGGTGATTTCTCTCGGTGCTGAAGGCGCGCTGTGGGTTAACGCGTCGGGTGCATGGTTGGCTAAGCCACCGGCCTGTGAAGTTGTTAGCACGGTCGGTGCCGGTGACTCCATGGTTGGCGGGTTGATCTATGGTCTGATGATGCGCGAATCCAGCGATCATACGCTGCGCTTGGCAACGGCGGTGGCTGCACTGGCCGTAAGCCAAAGCAACGTCGGCATTTCCGATCGTACCCAGTTGGCCGCCATGATGGCGCGTGTTGACCTGAAGCCTTTTAATTAATTGAGGATGGCCACATGAAAACCTTATTGTTAACCGAAGGCGCTCAGGGACAGGCTCGTAGCTATCTCGCTAAGCGCATGCTGGAAAGTGTTGTTGCAAAACAGGATATCGCGCTGGTAGAGGCGGCTCAGGACGCGGAGCTTATCGTCGTTATCGGTGATGAACAGCCTCAGGACGCGACGTTAAACGGCAAACGCCTGTTTGTCGGCAGCGCTGAAAAAGCAATTCGTGAACCCGAAGCGTTCTTGGCTCAGGCAAAAGCAGAAGCTCAGCCTTACCAGTTTGCTGACGCGGCGGTGGCTGCTCCGGCTAAAGGCCAAATGCGCGTGGTGGCGGTAACGGCGTGCCCAACCGGCGTTGCTCATACCTTTATGGCCGCAGAAGCTATTGAAGCTGAAGCTAAAAAACGTGGTTGGTGGGTGAAGGTTGAAACGCGCGGTTCTGTGGGCGCGGGGAACGAAATCACACCAGAAGAAGTTGCCGCTGCGGATCTGGTGATCGTGGCTGCGGATATTGAAGTTGACCTGAACAAGTTTTCGGGCAAACCGATGTACCGCACGTCTACCGGCTTAGCGTTGAAGAAAACCGCGCAGGAGCTGGACAAAGCGCTGGTGGAGTCTGAAACCTTTACGGCGATGAAATCGACTTCATCAACGTCTAGCAAGAAGAAAGAGAGCGCAGGAGCATATCGTCATTTGCTGACAGGTGTTTCCTATATGCTGCCAATGGTGGTGGCCGGTGGTTTGTGTATCGCGCTGTCGTTCGTGTTTGGTATTGAGGCATTTAAACAGCAGGGCACGTTGGCTGCTGCGTTGATGCAGATCGGTGGCGGTTCAGCCTTCGCACTGATGGTGCCAGTATTGGCGGGTTACATTGCCTTCTCCATTGCTGACCGTCCGGGTTTAACCCCGGGTCTGATTGGCGGGATGTTGGCGGTCAGCACCGGTGCAGGATTCTTAGGCGGCATTATCGCTGGTTTCTTGGCAGGCTATGTGGCGAAAGCCATCAGCTCCAAATTGCATTTGCCGCAAAGTATGGAAGCGCTGAAGCCGATCCTGATCATTCCATTGGTGGCGAGCTTGATCACCGGCTTGGCGATGATTTACATCGTTGGTAAACCAGTTGCCGCCATTATGGAAGGTCTGACACATTGGCTACAGGCGATGGGTACGGCTAACGCGGTGATCTTGGGTGCTATTTTAGGCGCGATGATGTGTACCGACATGGGCGGCCCAGTGAACAAAGCCGCTTATGCCTTTGGTGTGGCGCTGCTGAGTACCCAGACCTACGCACCGATGGCAGCGATTATGGCCGCCGGTATGGTGCCTCCGTTGGCGATGGGCTTTGCCACATTGGTTGCACGTAATAAGTTTGCTCAAAGCGAACGCGAAGGTGGCAAAGCAGCGCTGGTTCTGGGGCTGTGCTTTATCTCTGAAGGGGCCATTCCGTTTGCTGCGCGTGACCCAATGCGCGTTCTACCTTGCTGTATCGCGGGCGGTGCGTTGACTGGTGCGTTGTCGATGTTCTTCGGGGCTAAACTGATGGCTCCACACGGCGGCCTGTTCGTATTGCTTATCCCAGGCGCAATCACTCCAGTGATTCAATATCTGATTGCGATTGTGGCGGGTACGCTGCTAGCGGGCGGCTTGTACGCGCTGCTGAAACGTCCAGACGTGGAAATTGCGGAAGAGAAACTAGCGTAACTTATCATTATTGCTGATATGAAAATGGGTGCCCACGTGGCACCCATTTTTTTAGCTATTTCTGTGTTCGGGTCGGTTATGCGGCCTGCTCAGCGGATTCTTGCTCTTTCAACCAAGCAATTTCTTCGGCCCAGATATCAGGATTGACGGTTTCTAAGATCAGCGGAATTCCGTCAAAGCGTGGATCGCGCATGATCCAACTAAAGGCCGTTTTGCCAATGTTACCTTCACCTAAGCTGTGATGGCGGTCGACACGGCTATCGAAGGTGCTCTTCGCATCGTTAAGATGCATACCGCGCAGGTAGTTAAAGCCCACGATACGCTCAAAGTGAGCAAAAGTTTTGCTGCATTCTTCCTCGGTACGTAAATCGTATCCTGCGGCAAAGGCATGGCAGGTGTCGATACAAACACCGACGCGCGATTTGTCTTCAACGCCATCGATAATGGCAGCTAAATGTTCGAAGCGAAAACCGAGGTTGCTGCCCTGACCTGCGGTGTTTTCAATCACCGCAGTCACGCCCTGCGTTTTATCCAAAGCAATGTTGATGGATTCAGCAATGCGTGCGAGGCATTTGTCTTCGTCAATCTGCATTAAATGACTGCCCGGATGGAAGTTCAGCAGCGTCAGACCCAGCTCTGAGCAACGCTCTAGTTCGTCGATAAAAGCTTCACGCGATTTATCTAACGCTTCCTCAACGGGATGCCCAAGATTAATAAGATAGCTGTCGTGCGGCAGAATTTGCGCGGGTTGATAGTGATATTGAGCACACGCAGACTTGAATTTATCGATGACTTCACTGCTAAGCGGGGCGGCTTTCCACTGGCGCTGATTTTTGGTGAACAGCGCAAACGCCGTTGCATTTAATTCGTGTGCGCGAATGACGGCCTGATCAACGCCGCCGGAGGCACTGACATGGGCTCCAACAAATTTCATTTTTTTCTCCTCATTTTGGGAGGCATTATGGCATTGATGGGGAGGCGAATGAATAGGTGGGAGGTTACGTCCGTCTAAAATCCTGAGTCCTACATATACATCGTGTAGGTGTTCGAGCAAGGCGGCTCAATTGCCTTTCTAGCTTAAGTTTGGTGAAAGGTTACGCCCGCCTAAAATCCTGAATTCTACCGATGCATCGTGCAGGCGTCCGTGTTAGGGGGCCTGTCGCCGCCCCCTAACAACCCGGCTTGGAACCGTTCTTCAGCCTGCTTCGCTGGTTCCCGCATTTCGTCATTCCGGCTTTAACGGAACGAACGACAATCGCGGATATTCGGCGCATCCTTGCGCCTCACCCCCACGGGGCCAACGCAAGCGTTGTTCAAATTTGCTCCCGGCAAATTTGTCCATGCCTCCTCCGTTCTTTCGCCAGCATCCCTGTAGGCGAATCCTAACCGGCATGATTCACTCGGCTGTCCGGTAACGTGCCGGAAAAGGTCAAACCCAAAAGACAAAAGACAAAAGACAAAAGACAAAAGACAAAATCTTATCTGTTTTAAGTTTAAGTCATGGTATTTAGAGCAGTGAAAACAGGATGTTTTCACGAGGGGAGGAGGCGCCAAGGATGGCGCATGCCGACCCGGCGCGAAGATGGCGTCTCGGATAAAAGCGCGCGGGTGTTGGGTGCGCGCGCTGGCGCACCCGACTCGGACGCCTTCACTCATGCTGCATATAACCACTGGAGTGGATAGGCGGTCGAAACCTTACGCTAAGGTATCATAGGCAAAGGCGGTCGAAACCTTACACCATGGCTTTATACAAGCGACGCCTATATCCACATTCCCACAAAATGATTAATCAACGCCCCACCAACTACCAACCAAACAAACAAAATACTCGCCAGCAAAATAGGTTTGATCCCAGCCTGACGGATTGCGCTGATATGGGTGGTTAAGCCTAACGCAGCCATTGCCATGGCAAGCAAAATAGTGTCCAAGGTAATGAGCTGATGCACGAACGCCGCAGGCAGCAGATCAAATGAGTTAAAACCTGCGACGACGATAAAGAGCACCGCAAACCATGGAATGGTGATGGCTGATTTTTGTTTAGTTGTACTTTGTTTGCTACTCGGCACACTACGTGCAATAAAGCTCGATAAGATGACCAGGAACGGAGCCAGCATCATCACGCGGATCATCTTCGTGATAACGGCCGCATTACCCGCCTCATCGCTGATAGCGCGTCCTGCTGCAACCACCTGCGCAACCTCATGAATCGTGGAGCCAATGTAAATACCGAAGCCTTCCTGCGTGGTTTGCAACCACTGGTAATGCTCATTGAGCTGGTACAGCCATGGGTAGAAAAAGATGGCGATAGTACCGAAAATGACCACGGTAGATACGGCAACGGCCACTTTACTGGCATCGGCTTTCACTACGGGTTCTGTTGCCATGACGGCCGCAGCGCCGCAAATACTGCTACCGGCACCGATAAGCATCACGGTTTGGCTATCCATACCAAAAACTTTGCGTCCGACCCACATGGCCAGCAAAAACGTGGAGGTTAGCGTGATGGCATCGGTCACGATCCCGATCATACCTACGTCGGCAATTTGCTGAAACGTCAGACGAAAACCATACAGAATGATCCCTAAACGCAGGAGCTTCTGTTTAGAAATATGAACTCCGACGGCGCAGGGCGCTTCAATGCTGGGGTAGATCGTATTACCTAAGACAATCCCGAAAATAATGGCCAGCGTCAAAGCACCGAAACCGAGATTTTCCACCCAAGCGATATTACCAGCCCACATGGCAACGGCGGTGATGGCTCCCGCAAGAATGAGGCCGGGGAGCAAATTCCCAAGTGCGTGAAAATAATGAGGAGCGTTTTTTTGTTCGAAAGCACTGTTTGCGTGCATGGCTGTCGTACCTATTGCTGTATTTCTGATGTGAATAGAGTAGCGACAGACAGCTTAAAAAAGAAATTGATTATATATTTATAACCTAACGATATAAGTGGTAATGCCGATGAATAACCGACAGAAAGAGTCTCTGTCGGTTACGCCAAATTAGCGATGATGGCCGCCATTATGTGCACCGTTGCCATGATGGTTGCCGTGGTTTCCACCGTTGTTATGGGAATCGTTGCCTTGGTGCCAATTGTAATGCGGTGGAGGCGACGAATGGCCATGATGACCTCGGACAATACATCCGCTCAATGATGCCGATATTAATAATAACGCTGCTATTTTAATCATAATTTTCATTTTATAAGACCTATTGGAATCGTTATTTCGACAGCAGAATAGTATTTGAATTTCAGCCAAAATATAGGTTTAATCTTAAATGGGGAAATTTGTAATATAATGATTTATATGGCTAATTTTTTATATCGAATGTGGGGAGAATATGGAGAGATTAAGTATTTATTGTGGAGTTTTTCGCTCAAAGCGTGGCGTGTTAATCGCATGCAGTGCTAATTAAGCTACACCTCACACTTTCGTGGCTGAAATATCAATTGACTGTTCAAATGTGTTATTACAAGGGAGGTGAACGACACATGTTGAACAGAAGGAGAAATGAAATGGATTACGCCTATAAAGTCATTCTGGTTCCTGTTGATATTGAAGAGCCTAAGCTTACCGAAGGGGCGCTTAACCATGCGGCTCATTTGGCTAAAATATCACATGCAAAAATTCGCTTGATGAACGTACGTCCTTCTATCCCGACGTATTATATGGGTGAGCATCCTCAGCAATTAATGAAAATTCAGGATGACGCCACCAATAAAGTGCATAAAGAGTTAGAGGCATTGGAGGCTTCGCTGGATTTGCCATCAGATCAAATCTCGGTGATGGTCACGTGGGGTTCGATTTATGATGAAATTCTGAAAGAGGCCGAAGCGTGCAACGCAGATTTGATCGTCGTAGGCTCTCGCCGCCCAAGCATGTCGACTTATTTGATTGGTTCTAATGCAGCACGTGTAGTGCGACATGCTAAGACCTCGGTGCTGGTCGTTCGCTAGCGGCATTGAGTCCTCCGTGGTTGCCTGTTATCGATGCAATCACGGAGAGTAAGATTATTACCACGTTTATTTATCCGTTCCCGTCACAGCGCCGCCGTAGATAATGGATAGTCTTTTATGGCAATTATTAGCTTAAATCTAAAATTATCGTTAAGCCTCCTATAAACAGGGGCATTCACGTTATACTTCACATATCCCTAGCCCTCTATGTTAGAGGCTGATTTATTTATGCTGTGCAGACGGGCATAGGGCACATCTCTTATAAATATACGCTGTACTGCCTTGGATCTTTTTTATGCATATTACCTTGCGCCAGCTGGAAGTGTTTACCGAAGTGCTTAAGTGTGGCTCGACGACCCAGGCCTCAAGCATGCTTTCTCTTTCTCAATCGGCGGTGAGCGCTGCGTTATCTGATTTGGAAACCCAGCTCTCGGTGCGTTTGTTTGACCGAGTGGGGAAACGTTTGGTCGTTAATGAACATGGTCGTTTGCTCTATCCCAAAGCCATGGCGTTACTGGAACAAGCGGGTGAAATTGAGCATTTGTTCCAAAGTGAAGCAGGCGCGCTGCGAATCGCGGCGAGCAGTACGATTGGTAACTATATTCTGCCAAAAATGATCGCTGGGTATCGCCGTGATTTTCCAGCGGTTCCGCTTGAGCTGAATGTGGGGAATAGCCGAGATGTGATTAATGCAGTCGCTGATTTCCGTGTGGATTTAGGGCTGATTGAAGGCCCATGCCATATGCCTGATTTATTAACTCAGACATGGCAGCAAGACGAATTGGTGGTGTTTGCCGCGCCAGACCATCCGCTTTTGCAAGCGCCCGTTACCTTAGATGTACTCGCTCAGGCACCGTGGATCCTGCGTGAGGCCGGATCGGGCACGCGTGAGGTGGTCGAACATATTCTTCTATCGCACCTTCCGCACTTTGATTTAGTGATGGAGCTGGGAAACTCAGAGGCCATTAAGCATGCGGTGCGTTATGGTATCGGCATTAGCTGTTTGTCGCGCCGTGTCATTGAAGAGCAGTTACAAACCGGTGTACTGGTAGAAGTTCCGGTACCGTTGCCGCAACTAAACCGCGCGCTTTATCTTATCCATCATCGCCAAAAGCATATGTCCAAGGCGTTAGAACGTTTCTTAAGCTATTGCAGCTAGGCGTTCAGAGACGATTCATCTTTTAGCAATAGCAGATGAACAAATAGACGCTACACTTAACAGTGGATTAACAGCTGATGCTAATAATCTACCGGCAATCATGAAGCTCTCTAATAAGATCAGATTGTTACTTTATGCAGGGGCCGGATTTGTTACAATCCGGCCTCTTCACTAATTATAGAGCAGATATAGGGTTCTAATGGCTCAGACAAACACTAAGACCTCCTCCACGGGGCGAGCACCGGCGCTGCGCCGGGAATTAAAAGCGCGGCATCTGTCGATGATTGCTATCGGCGGTTCTATCGGTACTGGGCTATTTGTTGCATCAGGTGCTACCGTTTCACAAGCAGGGCCAGGCGGCGCTTTGCTTTCTTATATCATCATCGGTTTGATGGTGTATTTCTTAATGACCAGTTTGGGTGAGCTGGCGGCATTTATGCCAGTATCAGGCTCATTCTCTACCTACGGTTCGCGCTACGTAGAAGAAGGCTTCGGTTTTGCGCTAGGTTGGAACTATTGGTACAACTGGGCGGTAACTATCGCGGTTGACTTGGTGGCAGCGCAGCTTGTGATGGGGTATTGGTTCCCCGACACGCCAGGCTGGATTTGGAGTGCGTTATTCCTTGGCTTGATGTTCCTGCTGAACTACATTTCCGTTAAAGGTTTTGGTGAAGCGGAATATTGGTTCTCTCTGATTAAAGTGACGACGGTCATCATCTTCATCATTGTGGGTGTTGCGATGATCGTGGGTATCCTGAAAGGGGGAGAGCATGCCGGTTTCCATAACTGGACGATTGGTGATGCGCCGTTTGCGGGAGGTTTTGCCTCTATGATTGGGGTAGCGATGATCGTAGGCTTCTCGTTCCAAGGAACAGAACTTATCGGTATCGCAGCGGGCGAATCTAAAGATCCGGGCAAGAACATCCCAATGGCGATCCGTCAGGTATTCTGGCGCATCCTGCTGTTCTATGTGCTGGCTATCTTGATTATCAGCCTGATTATCCCTTATACCGATCCAAACCTGTTGCGTAACGACGTGAAAGATATCTCTGTAAGTCCGTTCACGTTGGTGTTCCAGAATGCGGGTCTGTTGTCTGCGGCAGCGGTAATGAACGCCGTTATCCTGACAGCGGTACTGTCTGCGGGTAACTCGGGGATGTATGCCTCAACGCGTATGCTGTTTACGCTGGCCTCTGAAGGCAAAGCACCGCGTATATTTGCCAAGCTTTCTGCGGGCGGTGTTCCTCGTAATGCGCTGTATGCGACCACGGTCGTTGCCGGTCTGTGCTTCCTAACCTCGATGTTTGGTAACCAAGAAGTGTATCTCTGGTTGCTGAATACTTCAGGCATGACGGGCTTTATCGCCTGGCTGGGGATTGCCATCAGCCATTATCGTTTCCGTCGTGGCTATGTTAGAAAAGGGCTGGATCTGAACGCGCTGCCTTATCAGTCAGGCTTCTTCCCAGTGGGGCCAATCTTTGCCTTTATCCTGTGCCTGATTATTACGCTTGGTCAGAACTATGAAGCATTCCTCGATGACCGCATCGATTGGTATGGCGTAACGGCAACCTACATCGGTTTACCGCTGTTCCTGATTATTTGGTTCGGCTACAAGCTAGTGAAAGGAACGCATTTTGTTCCCTATAGCGAGATGGAATTCCCAGTGACTAAGATTGACGACTGAACCTGATCGTTAATCCTTTAAAAGGCGGCCTTTGGGTCGCCTTTTTGCGTATTGGGAGAGGCTAAACGTCGCTAATCAAAAATGGCTAGGAAAGAAATAATAACTTTTCTAATTAAAAATCCAGTGAAATGAATAAGTTATCTTACTTAACCGTATGAGAAATAGGGACAATAAAACTAATAAATCACATTGATAAGTATTATCATTTGCTTTACCATTTTGTGCACTTATGGAATTAGAGCAGGAGTGGTGAAGGTGAAAGACACCGTTAAAGGAAGAAAATCGCGTTGGGGTATTCCATTACTCGCTGCGGCGACTCTGATGGGAAGTTTCAGTTCTTGGGCTGCTACGGTAACGGATATCGCCGGGCGTAGCGTAGAAGTCCCGGCTAAGGTTGACCGAATTCTCCTTGGCGAGGGGCGCTTATTCTATGCAGTCTCCCTGCTTGAAGGCAAAAAACCGTTCGATCGCATTGTGGGTTGGCAAGGTGACTTCCGCAAACTCGATCCACAGACTTACTCAGTCTATCAGGCTAAATTCCCTGAAATCGATAAAATCCCTCTGATTGGCAACACCACCGCAGATAGCGTCAGCCCAGAAAAAGTATTGACGTTAAATCCTGACGTGGCGATTTTCGGCCTCTCAGGGCATGGTCCTGGTCGCGATAGCCAACTGGTGAAACAGTTGGAAAAAGCCGGTGTGCCGGTGGTGTTTGTCGATTTCCGCACTTCTCCGCTGAAAAATACCTTACCGAGTATGCGTTTGCTGGGCAAAGTTCTGCACCGTGAACAGCAGGCTGAGAATTACATCAACTTCTACCAAGACAATGTGCGCTTGGTAACCGATGTCACCAGCAAGATCCCTGATAACCAAAAGCCTAGCGTTTTCATTGAGCTAAAAGCAGCAACCAGCGATGACTGCTGCGGTACCGCGGGTAACGGCAATATGGGTGACTTCATCGATTTGGCCGGTGGTAACAACATCGCGAAAGGCTTACTGCCGGGCGCACTCGGGCAAATTAACCTCGAAAAAGTGTTGTCTGCCAATCCAGATGTTTACATCGCTAGCGGAGCAAAAGCTCCCGACGCTAAAGATCCTGGGATTAAATTAGGTGCGAAGGTCACCGAGCAACAGGCAAGAGACAGCTTGAACTCGGCGATGCAGCGCACCGGCATTAGCACGCTGAAAGCGGTGCAGGATGGTAATTCTCATGCTATCTGGCACAGCTACTACAACTCGCCCTATAACGTCTTGGCGGTTCAGGCCTTTGCTAAATGGATCTATCCAGAGAAGTTTGCTTCGTTAGATCCTAAAAAGACCATGGATTCCATGTATCAGCAGTTCCTTGCTGTCGACCCAAGCGGCACCTATTGGGTTGATGCTAAAGCGTCGAATCAGTAATAAGAATCACCCCTGCCAGCCGCCGCCAGCAGGGGTGACCTGTCACAGGTAACAACATGAGTTCAACCACTGAACCAATGAGCGCTGCAAAACGTTACGATGCCAGCGAAGTCAAAGGTCACTACCAGCGTATTGTGCGCCATCGTCTGATGATAATGGGCGTTATCGTGTTAGCAATCTTAGGGTCGCTAATCCTTGATTTCACTATGGGGCCTTCCGGGTTGTCATTAAGTACGCTTTGGCAAACGCTGTGGCAGCCTGAAATCGCGGATGCAGGCACCCGCGTTATTGTTTGGGATATTCGTCTGCCTTATGCGTTGATGGCTATTGTTGTCGGCTTAGCGTTGGGATTAGCCGGTGCTGAGATGCAAACCATCTTGAATAATCCGCTGGCTAGCCCGTTCACGCTGGGCGTATCTTCGGCGGCGGCCTTTGGTGCCGCACTGGCGATAGTTTTAGGTATTGGTTTTCCGGGCATCCCCGATCAGTGGTTTATCTCCGCAAATGCCTTTATTTTCGCGCTGTTTGCGGCATTGATGCTAGACGGTATTACGCGCTGGACGCGGGTGGCGACATCAGGCGTGGTGTTGTTTGGTATTGCGCTGGTCTTTACCTTTAACGCGTTGGTTTCGATGATGCAGTTCATTGCCACGGAAGATACGTTGCAAGGCTTGGTTTTTTGGACCATGGGTAGCCTCGCGCGTGCCTCATGGGAAAAACTGGGCATTTTGCTGCTGGCGTTTGCCATTCTGATGCCGATTTCAATGATGAGCTCGTGGAAATTAACCGCGCTGCGTTTAGGTGAAGATCGTGCCGTGAGTTTTGGTATTGACGTCAAACGTCTGCGTTTAGGTACATTGCTGCGCATCAGTATCTTGTCTGCATTAGCCGTGGCGTTTGTGGGGCCGATTGGCTTTATTGGCTTAGTGGCTCCGCATATTGCCCGTTTGATTTTCGGTGAAGACCATCGGTTTTATTTACCGGCCAGCGCATTGATTGGCGCGCTGGTGCTGTCGATGGCGTCCGTGGCGTCAAAAAATCTGATCCCTGGGGTAATTATTCCTGTCGGCATTGTGACATCGCTGGTGGGCGTACCTTTCTTCCTCAGCATTATTTTGCGCCATAGGGGGAATGTATGAACCTTGGATTAGAGATTTCGCATTTCAATGCGGGGTATCCGCGTCGTGCGGTGATTGAGGAACTATGTGTATCTACGCTGCCTCGCGGGAAAATCACCGTTCTGTTAGGGCCAAACGGCTGCGGAAAATCCACGCTGCTGCGCTCTTTAGCGGGGTTAAATCGCGCTTCTGGCCAGCTTTTGCTGGATGGCAACGATCTGATGGCACAGCCATTCAGTGAACGAGCCAAGCAGGTGGTTTATTTGCCGCAGTCTCTACCGGCGGGCGTTCATCTTCATGTGTTGGAGTCTATTATCGTGGCACAGCGAGCGTCTGGTGGTCTGGGTCATCAAGGTAATGAAACGGAAGTGATGCGCTTGCTCGAGCAGCTTGGGATTTCCCATTTAGCGCTGAGCTATCTGGATCAGCTTTCTGGAGGTCAAAAGCAGCTGGTGGGATTGGCTCAATCATTGATTCGCCAGCCTTCGTTGTTGCTGCTTGATGAGCCGCTGAGTGCCTTGGATTTGAATTATCAATTCCACGTGATGGACTTGGTACGCCGTGAGACTGCACGCCGCAATATTGTCACCGTGGTGGTCGTACACGATATCAATATCGCGCTGCGTCATGGC
>Ga0302349_1002165_pt1 | contig 13087 bp, 12 predicted proteins | sample PhyAR1_FD_202176 | JGI IMG/M metagenome (GOLD analysis project Ga0302349, IMG submission 202176) | Leaf surface microbial communities from alfalfa plants in UC Gill Tract Community Farm, Albany, California, United States - DLSL A.R1... | ecosystem: Host-associated > Plants > Phyllosphere >...
TACAAACATTCGGTATGGAGTTTTCTTTTCGTTGTTCTCTAAGCTCAGACGGAATTAAAGATAAATGGATTGAAGCGCATAAACAAATAGGGAAGCATTCGAATATGCGGTTTACTTATGGAAGTAAAGCACTCTCTGTTGTAAAAGAAGTTGACAGAAGCTCAATTGCGACTTCTATTATTGGCAGAGGACGTGGTGAAGAAGTCGGCGATGGTTATGGTCGAAGAATCGAATTTGCGGACATAGAATGGAAAAAGTCAAATGGCGCACCTTTAGACAAACCGTTAGGAGAAAATTGGATTGAAGATCCGGAAGCAACAGCAAAATTTGGTATTCCGCAACCTAATGGAACAATGAGGAAACGAGAAACAGTTGTGATTTTCGATGATATTGAAGATCCAACAGAGCTACTACAAAAAACTTATGAGACATTGGTGGATGCTTCCAGACCTTTAGCACAGTTTAAAGCTGAGGTGACAGGAAGTGATGTCATTGGAAATACAGTGACGATTCATAGACATGATCGTAATTATCACTATCGTACTAGAATCTTCAAAGTGAGAATTAACCGTTTAACTGGCCAGACTTCAATCGAATTGGGTGACAATTTAACCAAAGATGCACGAAGACAATCAGCTCAGATTTCGAACAGTATTTCTAATCTGGAATCAAATAAGATGACCTTCTACGAATCGACCGAAATTGGCAAATTTCAAGATGACATCATGCGTGGCGCAGGGAAAAACGGTGGTTCGATCCTTCTGATGAATGGTCAAGAAACTGGTATTTCTGACGGCAGAGAGCCTTATCAGATGGTTTTTATGAATGGCAAAAGTATTGATACATCTGACCATTTTTTAGTCATGAACTCAGATGGGATTGGTTTTATCGAAGGTGATTTCTGGACCGATGAATTCAAAACTGCATGGACGATTGCTGGTGTGTTTAATGCCAATTTTATTCAAGCAGGAAAAATTAGGGCAGATATCTTTGAAACTTCTTTCAACGGTGCTGGTGATCAATTGAAAATGGCTAATGGCATTATCCAAGCAATCAACAACGGCGCAAAAATTATGGAGTTGACAAAAAATGGGATGGAATATTTTTATGAAGGTTCGAAAGTTGGTGGCATGACAACTATCGGCAATCCTTTTCCAGAACTTATTCTTCCGGAGGGACAAAAAATTGAAGGAAATTCAATATTTTTGAGAACTGAAGGAAATAACCGGTTTATTGGATTATCTGCGAGGAACGGAACAGGAATCATCGTTGGAATGAATCAACTATTTATGATTCAGAGAAGGCTAGATATGATAATCGATCAAGTTCAAGTGACTGGTAGATTAGATGTAAAAGAATTATATGTGAATGGTGTAAAGATAGACAGTAATGGCGGAGGTGGTAGTGGGGGCGGGAATGGCGGTAGTTGGAATGGTCAGTACCCACCAGAAATTACTTCGGATCGTGATAAACGCTATTGGCAAATTTGGGCGATGGCAATCGGCGCAGGATTCACACAACAAGCCGCTGCAGCTCTTTTAGGAAACGCTCAAGGAGAATCTGATGCAAATCCTACTGCCGATGAAGGAAATGGCAAACCAGGATTCGGTTATGGCGTATGGCAGTGGACAGATAGTACAGGGGCAAGTAGTGGTCGTGTATATATGATTAATTTAATGACTCAAGCCGGAATTACTGAGAATCCTGATACTATCACAGCGCAATTTCAATTGTTAATGTGGCATGCACCAAATGGCCAATGGATGGCAACCAACGCCTACCCTTATACATGGACACAATTTATGGGACTAACAGATATCGCTACCGCAACAAGAGCGTTCGAAAAGAACTTTGAACGACCATTAAATGATCACCCTGAAAGAGTCGGCTGGTCAACTAATTGGTACAACCGGTTTAAAGATTTATCTATCCCGCAATCAGCTGGATATATTACGCCAATTAGCGCACCTGTTCGAGTGACTAGTGAATTTGGATGGCGTACAAGCCCTATCACCGGTGCCCAAGAATTTCATAATGGAATTGACTTGGTGAATAACAATCCGAATACACCTATCTTTGCTTCGAGTGAGGGAGAGGTCATTGTTGCAGGAGCAGAATATTTTAGTTGGTACGGTAATTATGTAGTCATCAGACACTCAGATGGTATTTACACGGGTTACGCTCATTTAAGTAGAGTAGACGTTTCTGTGGGGCAAAAGGTTTCGCAAGGGCAACAATTAGGATTGATGGGAACAACTGGTCCATCTACAGGAGAACATCTTCACTTTCAATTTATGGATGAATTTTATCCTTCTTCAAACGCTCGGTTCCATAATCCCCGTAATTATATAAATTTTTAGGAGGTAGGGTATGACACAAACACAACATAAAATTATCTTATCGACAACCGAACCTAATAATGGAATCAATCTAATCCGTATTAGGCAGGGGGATACGATGACGCAGAAATTTGTCGTCGAAGTAGTCGAAAACGGCGAATTAAAACCATTTGGTGGGTTAGTTCCATTTTTTATTAACACGACAAAATTTCATGAAAAACAACCAGTCGAACAAAGAGTGCAAGAAGTTTCTCCAAGTCAAGGGAGATTGATCTATACATTAAGCGAACCAGATTGGCAATGGGGCGGTGAAAATACGGCCCATTTTAGCTTCCGATCACTAAACGGTGACGGAACTTGGAGCGAACAGTTCAGCACACAAGATTTTAATTATCGTGTGATTTCAGGGATTACACAAAGTGATATTAGAGATTCAGCTTACGTGTGGACCTTCGAAGATTTATTGCGAAAATTTAGAGAGTATATGACCAGTGGGCAAAACGACTGGGAACAGTGGATAAAAGATAATAAAGAATTATTAGATAGTGTGGACCCAGGTGGCGTGATTCTGAATATACTGAATGATGCGAAAGGGGATCATGCGACCTTAGCAGAGCGATTAAATGAATTTGAGTTTAATGAGTTTGATGTTGCTGTTGAAACGAGTCAGATTCAATATGGACTGACAAATAATTTTTTTGATACAGCAAACAACAGTTACGAAGAAGTAAAACCAAGAGATGCGGAAGCTGTCATTAATTCAATTGATGATAGCAAGTTTAACATGGCATTCATTACTGATATTCACGCTGATTCACATGTACCGACACCGGCAGGCGATTCGTGGGACAACGGACGCACAGAATTCGTTTCTACACGTCGTTGGAAAGCAATCACTCAATTCCAAGAATTAGGAAATGAATGTGACGTAATGGTGTACGGCGGAGATAATGTAGACGGACGAGATTCAGGTATTACCTTTACGCAAGAAGTGCCAGGTAATGGAGTAGTCAACCGATACAAAACGCTAAAAACTGTTGAAAGATTCGCTCGAGCAGCTACTTTTTTACAAAGTAAACCGGTGATGATCTGTTGGGGCAATCACGATCGTGGTGGTGTACCTCACAATGGCAATCGAACACAGTTCAATATGTTAGCACCTGCCGATTTAGCTAAGAACTTTGAAGGTGCTTATGGAGGGTTAATTTTTCCTGAAAAGAATGTAGCAGTTTATCGATTAAATACAGATGATTTTAGCTCCCAAGTCGATGAAAATGGCAAATGGTTGGAGGCTTACGGTCAAGGTCCAGCTGGGGCTGGAAAACAAGGTAATTTTAACAAACAGCAATTAGTTGATTTTGGTCGTTGGCTAGAAAAGCTCGATCGTAAGTATCATGTAGTGCTTGCAGGTCATTTCCCACTGCACAATGAAGAAACGATAGTTGCAAATAAAACTCAACTACAGATGCTAGTTGACGGTTTCAAACAAGGTGGGAATGTCACAATCGATTTTACAAATTGGGATTCAGTGGACGATTCAAATATCACAGGTGAGTACACGTTTCACATGAGCGTAAAAGGTCCAGGAGTCGTTGTAGGGTACTTCTGCGGACATTATCACGCATTTAGTATGAGACAAATGGGAACAACAAGAGTTGTGATCGGTAACTGCTCAATGACAACAGAAGTGAATACGCCAACTGAAACAGGTTTTTATAAAGTTGAAATTGATGTCACGAAACGTTTAGTTAATGCACGAGGCGTTGGTCGATGTAGTGACTTTACATTTTCTTATTAGGCGGAGGTGAAATGATGAATTTAGAGAAAAAACAAAGGGACAAATCAATAGACTGGCTTTTGCGACAAGCAGCAATTCATTTTGATGGTGATGATCAAAACCCTCATTTATTAGCCACTGAATTCAATGCGGGACTTGCTACGCCTGAAACTGTTCGCTTGGCAAAAGGTCAATATCTTATAGATAATGACCTAGGTGCAAAGTACCCGAATATGTCAGACATTCCGCCTGGTAAATATTGGACACGTTGGGCTTGGGGAAGCAATGATATGCTGGGTGTAGATAATGGTAGTTTCATCAAGTTGCATATATATGCTGCGACAAGCTTTTACAAGTTGTACGTAGTGATTTCTGGCTATTTTGGGGATACTTACTACAAAAATACACATACTACGCCTAATGAAGGAAATAATGATGGGTATAACCCCCAAGGTTGGCGTAAATTAGTCACTGAGAGAACGTTATTCACTGGTTCTGCCTCAGATCCTGGACGAGTAATCCAGTTAAATGATGAAATCAGATATTATCGGAATTTGGAAATTACTATAAATGGTAATGGCGGACAGATTTTCAAAGTACCTGTTTTAAATCGAATGGCGTTCCAAGGATTGAACTTGAGCGACGGAAATTCTTCAACAACATATTTCTGGGAAATTGAGTTGGAGCAAACGGGATCGAATCAACTAACTATCCGGCGTAATGACGAAACATTCATAAATACTGCTGGCTTACAAGGAAAGGTCCCTGGCAGTGTGTCAATAGGTGTAATCAAAGGAATTAATTAAAAGTTAAAATAGAAAGTGTGAGAGAGGTGCGGAATGAGGAAAATAGCGAATATCGGTGTACCGACCCAACCTTTTAGCAGGGCCACAAAGCTTACTGGTTTCACCTTTAAGTCCTACGATAAGAATTCTGGTGTTTTAAGATTCGAAATTAAAAATCAAGACGGCAGTCCTACTGATTTACTCGGGGCGACTGTACGTCTTTTTATGTACATTTATAAAGGGGAAGAGAAACAACTATTCCCGATTTTTGATAATCAAATCATTACCGAAAGCTACATGCAAGGCATTGTTAAGTATCCTATCCCTGATATGTTATTAGCCTATGAAGGAAAAGTTGATGCTTTTATTTATATTGATTTTCCAGACGGTAGTCATACAGACAATTTAGCCTTCACATTCAACGTCGAAAAATCAGCAATTGATGGCGATGTTCAATTAAACGGTGAATACTATTTCAAAGATTTTCAGCAACTTATTGATACTATGTCGCAAGAAATAGATACAAAAATCGAAGTTATCGAGGACATGGTAAATGATTCAAAAAATCAGATGAATACTGTACAGCAAAATATCAATCGAGTTGAAGGAAAGGTCGACGAAGTCAATAAGCAAATCGGTGATCTTGGAAATCTGAAAAAAATGTACTCAAATAGTATTGATTTTGGGTATTATGACTATTCTGGTAATCCTAATCTGCTACCACCTGTTAGTGCAAACAACTTCACTCTAGGAACAGGTGGTACTGTTAAAGATGGTGAAGATGGAGAGATTATATTCACGTTAGATGGATCAAATACCTTTATCCGACATAATACTACCCAGAGAATGCCTGCGGTTTTACCAGGGGAAACCTATACTATTAGTGCAGAAATCAAGTTTCACTCTGATATCGTAGGTGATGTTAGCAACCTGAGATTTACACTTAATTACCTACCTGGTGGAGCAGTGTCTTTAGAAACAGCAAGACCTATTGCAGATACTAGTCATGATAAGTGGATACAAATCTCACGTACTCAGATTCCCAATTTTTCAACAACACCTCCTACCCAATGGTATCTAGCACTGCAAGACGTTGTAACAGCAAATCGGATCACTGGCACGATTTCGCTTAGAAATTTAAAAATAGAAAAAGGTTCTACAGTTACACCGATACAACCTAATTTGTTACTATCACCTTATGAGGTTAGTAAAGTAACACTCAAACCTAATTTAGCAGACAAGTCAAAGATTTTTCCTATTACGAATAGTAACTACCTTATTTACGATAGCAGGCGAGAAGGGCGATGGGAACTTGGAAAAACTTACACAATAAGCATAAAAGGTACGAAACCTAATGTTCAACGTTTTGACATTTATCTTGGAGCTGGGACGATTAGAGTTGGTGATATGAAGCCAGTTGAAGGTTTGCCTGACATATGGCGAATAACATTTACTATAACAGAAGCAAATATCAATGCAGGAGCAGTTGATATTTTACGAGTCTATCAACATCCGTCTGCTTCGGTGGGGAACTGTGTAATTGAATGGCTAAAACTCGAAGAAGGCGCTACAGCAACACCAAATATTTTACAATACAAGTACTTTGGTGAAGGTTTGAAAGGCAGTAATAATCCATACGACTATAGCTGGGATGTTACACCTGAGTACACTGAAAAAAGGTTGAATGACAAAGTAAGTCTGACAAAGCCACAGTCTATTGAAGGAACAAAGTTTTTTCGTGACCAGCCTTATATTAAAGGTGAACGTATATCAACTGAAAAGTTTGGAATATCCTTAACTGGTGGACTTTTGTCAGGTGTCCCAATCGCTGAATGGACTGCACTAAACTGGGGAAGTATCTTTGCTTATGACAACGAGCGCTCTAAAACAAATGATGTATTTACGATATCACAAGACACTAAAACATTAACTATATTAAAAAACTGTACCTTGCAACTTGCGGGTACTTTTACTTGTCAAACCGACAATTCTAATTTCTATGCCTATTTAATTATCTTGGTGAATGGAGCCAATAGATATCGGTTGGCTGGTGTTGCAGGTGGATTGAATTGGCGTAATGATATCGGATGGATTGCAACGAGGCAATTTAAAGCTGGTGATGTTTTAACACTTGTAACATCAACAAATGTCAAGAGTGAGTCAATTTCGGCTTGGGGTGTTGACCAAGTATATATCAGAGAAGTTATTACAGCATAAAGGGATGAAACTATGAAAAAAATTTGGCAATATGGGCGAACAGGTGGCGTAGAACTTGAAGTCTCGGATAATTTTTTAGTACGAGTGCCATTTACGGAAGTTCCACCATTAGAAGGAGAAAGACCAGACGGTGAACCACTATCGATTAACGATCAAATGTTTGATCCTACAGAAAGCCGATGGATCGTTCTAGCGAATGTGTTAGATCACAATGATTTAAATAATCTAAAAGTAATGTATCAAAAGTTAAAGCAAGAAAATAGTGATTTGAAACAGCTCAATTCTAAATTAATGCTAAATGATGTAGCAATCAAACAAGAGAATGCTTCTTTAAAACAAAAAGCAGATAGTTTAGCTCAAATCAACTCAAAGACGATGCTAGTGTCGCTCCAGAACAGTCAAGAGATTGCAAAAATTAAAGAAAAGTTTACTGTGAATGAAGGAGGGGAAGAGAATGTTTAGTTTTTATGATGTAAAAATGATGTACGATTGGGGTTATTTCACCGATGAGCAAGTCCGGCAGTTCGTTCCACTGTGCATTACAGATGAAGAAGCAGACAGAATTATAAATACAGAAAGTTAGAAAAACGTACTCAAACGAGTGCGCTTTTTATTTTAGAAAAAGGAGTTGCTACATGATTGATTTGGGTGAATGGGGAGCAATTGCGGGCTCATTGACTGCGATTATTTCCTTAATTTTATTAGTAATAAGACCAGTGATTGCGTCGTTTACGAAGATTACAAAAACATTATCGCAAGTTAGTTACAATTTGGAGCTATTAACAAAAGATTTAGAAGCGAGTAAATCTGATTACTTAACTATCCATGAAGAATTAAAAGGACATGACAAGCGATTAGATAAACACTCGGAAAAATTAGTAGAACACACACAACAAATTAAAACTTTATTTCGGGAGGTTAAGAAATGAAATTAAATAATTCGACCTACGACATTATCAAATGGGTGGTGTCTATTGTTTTGCCTGCGTTTGCAGTACTTGTGGGAACGCTTGGCAAGGTATATGGATATGAACAGACGGATCTAGCAGTTACGACAATCACAGCTATCACAGCTTTTTTAGGGACGATTATGCAACTGTCTAGCGCTCAGTACAAAAAGGAGGATCAGATTGATGCGGAATAAAGAAAAATTTCTGACTGATTATAACGAAGTTGTTAAACCAGAAATCCAAAATGACGAGACAATAGTGGATGATGCAGCGCACACTTTAAACCATTCTGCTGAACCAGTATTTACCGTTCCAGCAGAATTTACCAAAACTAATAAAGATGAAAAATTTGTTTTCGAACAAAAGGAACGAGAAAAAACAGACAATCCAGATGAAAGTATGTTGGATTGGTTCTACACAGGAAGAGGTGATGAATAATGACAATTCGATCAAATGGTGGCGGTCATGGCGGACGGCAAAGCGGGAGCAACTGGATGGATCCAGGAGCAGTTGGAAATGGTAGACGTGAAGCGGATGTAGTTCGTACGATTACACAAAAAATGCAAGCAATAGCATCTGTAGCTAATACTAGTGATCAATCAGCAACTACAGTAAATCAGAATTTACAAAATCAAGTGAATGCAATGAATTCAGCCGGTAATGGGTGGGCGATCACGAACCACCTGAATGCTTTTAACGGTCAAGCCACTGGTGCAGAAGTTTGGTATTGGGCAGGAAATGAAGAAGCACGAAAAAAAGCTGCCGAAGTATCCGCTGCAATTGCCAAAGCGTTAGGCATTGTGGACAGAGGAGCGAAAGCAACGACTAGTTTATTCGTTCATAGAAACACGAACAGTGGTGTAAACGTGCTGTTAATCGAGTGGTGCTTTATTGATAATGCGAATGACATGCGCCGGTTAGACCAGAACATGGACCAAGCAATTCATGCGGTGATGAATGTGCTTGGCTACAACACAAGCGGAAGTATTCAAGTGACGCCACAGACACATGATCAAATTATCTTAGCGAGCCCACCAAAAACCGTTGGTCATTATGTAGGTAAGCTAGAAGTGTTTAATGAGCTATCTCTTGGTATTTTTCGAATTGGTGCTTGGCTAGTGCCAATCAATGGTGCAGCTCATTTAAATCAAGGATATGTCTTCTGGATGGATGCCGACAATCCATCTGTAGAAGTCGGGCGATGTCGCTCTGCTGGCATTGTACGTGATGATGTGAACGCAGCATATGGATTACCTAGTGGCCTACGATTTGGTTTGGATGGTACAATGGATATCCGTAAATTCGCAGGGAAAAGAGTCTTTCCGATGTTACGACGAACAAACGATCCGAACGGAAATACAATCAATGGACAAACAGTCGACATTCGATTCCCTGAGTATGTTTTGACGATTCCTAAGCGATAAAAAAATATCCCCTCGTTTTGAGGGGGATACATAATTAATATATAGCAACTGTTAGGTTGTGTAATTTTTATAAAGATTGTAGAATGATATTATGAAAATTTGATCGGAGACTAGGCCCATGCAAGAAGTATATTTGTTTTTTGATGATTCAGGAGTTTTACATAGGAGAGCACCTAACCAATTTTTTGTATATGCGGGGTATGCTTTCTTTAACAAAGAGAGCAAAGAAATTGCGAAAAGAAAATACAAGGGTGTGGTTAAAAGGATAAAAAAACAAAAAATGATAAATGGAGAATTGAAAGCTTGCGTATTAGAGAGAAAAGATAAGTATGAGTTATACCGAGTTTTAAAAAATGAACATAGTATGGGTCTAAGTGTGGATATAAACAGAGTACAAGATAGTATTTTGGATAATAAGAAATCAATACATAGATATAAAGACTATGTACTGAAAAGGTTAGTCAAGGAAAAAATAAATTTATTTATTAATAAAGGCTTATTAGATCCTGAGGGAAATTTAAAGTTATTTATATGTGTGGATGAACAAGCAACAGCAAGCAATGGTTACTACAATTTTGAAGAATCTGTTTATGAAGAATTGAAGAATGGAATACACAATTTTAATTATGGGGTATTTTATGAACCAATTTGGCATGGAGGTCTTGAAGTAGAAGTTAGTTATTGTGATTCTAAATGTAACTACTTAATTCAAGCTAGCGATATTTTGGCAAATAGATTATGGACATCCTTTAAAATTAATGATCCTGGGATGAGAAATATTCCTCAGCATTCATGTTTAAGATTGCCATAAAAGTTATATTTTTATTTGTAATATACTTGCATTTATTTGTTGACTGATTTATGATATGGTTACAGATAGAACTATTCTATACTGCCGACACGGGAGATACGATAATAGCTATTAAGCGTAATGTAAGTACGCCGTACTCTGTGGGCCACTCTTATCAGAGTGGTTTTTTTATTGACTGTATTTTTTTTATTAGTTTACTAAAAATAGTGGACAATTTTAGGAATCTTACTTTAAAATTATAATGTATAAAATACATTGAAAAGAAGTGAAGATAGTGGCAAATGGGTTGAAAGTAACGAAAAATGATGAGGATTTAATTTGTGAATATACCCCATACGCAGAGAATACATCCTTTATTTTTGAAAAAATAAATCAGGATGGCTCTTATACTGTAAAAAGAACATTTACCATCTCAAATAATGAGATATTAGAAGATAAGGAAAATTCTATTGAATTTGAAATTGGAAAAAAAGATGGAGACTATTATCATTTAAATAATAAAGTATTAGGAATAAAACACAATATTTTTATTTATGAAGATATGAAGACGGATATATCTTATTTCGTAGCGCATGAAAATATATCTATAATGAAAAAAATAGATGATATACTAGATGAAGATTTATATATAGGTGGTAAAAACGGAAATTTACCTGGAAATATTTTTGAAGAATTAATAAAAAAATTTCCAAACAAACATGAACTGTATCTATATTCTCATATGAGAATTGGGGTTCTAATACAAGATTATTTATTAACCAAAAAAGAAAATCATATTGTCTACGAAAATTATATGTCAAAGAAAAATAAGAACACTTTTATTACAGATCATAAAGATATAATAACAGAAAAAGAAATAGCAGAAAACGAATACTTAAAGTATCTATATATAAAAAACAAATTGATAAAAATGTTAGAAAATGAAACTATTTATTCAGAAAAAGATTGGCAAAATGAAATTGCAAAGATTCTTACTCTTATTTTTCCATTGTATCAATCAGTTGTTGAAGAACCTGTCATAAAAACTGATGAAGGTGATAAAAGACCTGATTTTATTTTTATTGATGTAAACGGAAATATAGACATAGCTGAAATAAAAAAATCATACAATATTCCTATAATGACAAAAACTAAATATAGAAATAACTATTATGCTTCTAAAGAATTAACAGGCACATTAATGCAGATAGAAAAATATATTTATCACCTATGTAGAACTGCGAAAAATTCTGAGAAGCTAATAAAGAAAAAAATTTTTAATCAAACTCAAGAGGAACTTGACATTTATATAAGAAATCCCAGGGGAATAATTATTTTAGGAAGATCAAATAAATTAAATGCAGATCAAATAAGAGATTTTGAAATTTTAAGAAGAAAGTATAAACATATTGCTGATATTATTTCTTATGATGATTTAGTTCATCGACTAGACTCTTTATTAAAGAAATTTGAATATAAAACAATATAGATTGTTGCGTATCCAAATTAGACTACAAAAATATTTTAAATTCTAAGAAGGACTTATTCTATCTAATTATGAATAAGTCCTTTTTTACGTTATTCAATCGGTTGTATCAATTAGTAGATACTCCAGCATAGCTTTGCTATCAATAAACAATTGAACTGGTAATCTTAATGGCGGCGGTCTTGATGTTGAGTGGAAAGAGTTTGCTTTGACTATACTTAAACGATAAAAAATAGCCATACGAGAGTAGGGCAAAATACATAAGCACATGACTTGAACAATAAATAAAATCATAGTAATCTAGATTTGTCCTTGAAACCATTGATTAGGATATTACTAGTTTCCCACTCTCCGGAGTGGGTCTTTTTTTATTTCATAATCTAGCAAAACGCTTGCATTATCATTAGGTTAACCTTAAACTAACTGTAGGCGTGATTATAAAAAGAGAGTATCGATAGCTAGAACTTTTGGGGAAGTCTATAGCGTGCATATCGATACTCTCTTTACTAATTATAACATACGTAATTTAGACAACAAAATGATTATATCAGTTGAATAATAGATAAAAAGATAGTAACCTTATTGTATCACCCTAACAAAAATGCTTTTTCACAACCCGCTCTTTCGGAGCGGGGTACATAAAAAACATATTATTTGAATAAAGTCTAAATTGATAGTAAAATATAGAAACCCTAATACAGAATGAATCTTCACTTTAAAGTATCCGCTCCAAAGAGCGGGTATTTTTTGTTTGAGAGTTTTTAGATGAAGATATTGTCCATCGGACTCTTATTATGATTTGTATAAATGTCTTTTAAACAGCAAGGAAAGCGTATTACTTGAATGGTGGATCAAACTCTAGTATTGTGAACTTGACTATATATATTCATATGTTAACGTCCGTGCCACTCTCCGGAGTGGTATACATAAAAAAACATATTGTCTGAATCTAAAACAAATTGATAGTAAGATTTAGGTATCCACATCAGACATTCTTTATCCTAAGTTAGCCCGCTCTTTTCGAGCGGGTGTTTTTTTGTGTAATAATATAGTTCCTTTAAAAAAGCTGACTACCCTTTGACTACCCTTTTATAGGTATTCATTTATACGCATATAGTTGTAATAAAATAAAAATGTTGATATATCGATATTTTTATATTAATATTACTCTAGTTAATACGTAGAATTTGATGCTTTTGGTCAATTTGAAGATCGAGGCGATAATTACCGACCTGTGATTTTTTATACTACAGAAGAACAACGTCAAAAAGCTGAAAAAAGCAAACAACAACTTGCAGCAAGTGGTCGCTTTATTGATC
>Ga0302349_1002166_pt1 | contig 13087 bp, 7 predicted proteins | sample PhyAR1_FD_202176 | JGI IMG/M metagenome (GOLD analysis project Ga0302349, IMG submission 202176) | Leaf surface microbial communities from alfalfa plants in UC Gill Tract Community Farm, Albany, California, United States - DLSL A.R1... | ecosystem: Host-associated > Plants > Phyllosphere >...
TGCCAACCCCCACCGTCGAATTGACGGTTGGATCCGAGCGAATCCGCGACGAATAGACTTCATCACCGGTCTGATCTACACCTTATTCTGTGTCCCGGGAACCATCGGTCTGGCTGGCGCCATGTCCACTCCCGCCATGTTGTCTATTATGGCGATCGCCACGCTGCAATCGGCTCCGCTGATGGTTCGTCGGCGATACCCGTGGGCCGTCACCTTGGTTGTCGCTTTTGGGCATCTCATGCAGCTTGGATTCGACGGCCTTTTGCTCCCTTCGCAGTTCTCGGTCCCCATCATGGTTTACACCATGGCTGTTTATGGGAAACGGTGGCAGTCCTTCGGCACGCTCTCACTCGGCTTGGCAGGAGCGGTGCTGGCGACATTCAGCATGTTCAACCCGTTCCGCTACGCCACAGACCCGAGTCCGTCCATGTCGTTCAACATGTTGGTCTCGTTTGTCGGCTTGGCACTCGTGGTCACTGTCGCGTGGACGTTCGGCGATTTGGCGCGCACACGCCGGCTGGCCATGAAGTCGTTGAAGGAACATGCAGAACGCCTTGAGAAAGAGCGCATTATGGAAAGGGCACTGGCCGCGTCCGATGAACGAAACCATATTGCCCGCGAAATGCATGACATTGTTGCCCACTCTCTATCAGTGATCATTACGCAGGCAAACGGTGCACGCTATGCAGCAGTCAATGATCCGCAAATTGCCATCGATACGCTCAAGACGGTTTCTGATACCGGGCGTGCTTCGCTCAAGGAAATGCGCCGCCTTCTCGGAGTCCTCCGGAAGGACGAAGAACTGCAAAACAGGCCGCTGCCTGCTCTGGGAGATATCCCCAATTTGGTAGAGATCGCCACGAACTCAGGATTGGCCGTACAACTTCAAACCCTTGGAACGCCACGCAAGGAACTACCCGCTGGCGCGGAACTGACGGCTTACCGGTGTGTTCAAGAATCGCTGACTAATGTGCTCAAGCACGCCGGCTCCAACGCGGTGGCAGAAGTCCTCCTCAATTGGACTTACCGGGGATTGGAGTTGCGGATCAAAGATGACGGACGCGGGGCAGGGGCAATCAAGCTTGAGGGCGCCGGCCAAGGGCTGCAAGGCATGAAAGAACGCGTAGCGTTATATGAAGGCGCATGCACCGCCGGCCCCCAATCTTCCGGCGGATTCGCCGTCGCAGTTTTCATTCCATACTCCGAGGACTAAATTCACATGGAAAATAACAACGTCATCAAGGTCGCCCTGGTGGATGATCAGCTGCTGGTACGAAGTGGCTTCCGAATGCTGATTAATTCACAAGAGGACATGGATGTTATTGCTGAGGCCGGCAATGGCCGTGAAGCCGTTGCCACTCCCCTGATGAGCCAAGCCGATGTCATCCTCATGGACGTGCGCATGCCGGAAATGGATGGCATCGAAGCAACAGAGCGTTTGCTCGATCCCTCCAAGTCTGCAGCCGAAGGGCCTAAAGTCATCGTTCTGACAACTTTTGACATGGATGAATACGCTTTGAGCGCGATCCAAGCTGGCGCCAGTGGTTTCTTGCTGAAAGATGCACCACCCGAGGAATTGCTGGAGTCCATTCGCACTGTAAACAAGGGCGATGCGGTCATTGCCCCCTCGACCACTCGCCGACTCCTGGATCATATGGCTCCTTTGCTGAAGAAAGAGAGCACCCAGGGAAACAAGGAACTATCAGAGCTCGTGGATTCCCTGACGCGACGCGAGAGGGAAGTTTTCGGACTGATTGCGCTGGGACGATCCAATCCAGAAATTGCAGAGGATTTGTTCCTCTCAGAGGCAACGGTGAAAACCCATGTTGGCCACATCCTGGCGAAGCTGGAAGCGCGGGACCGAGTTCAGGCAGTGGTCATTGCCTACCAGACCGGAGTCGTCAGCCCCTAAGACTCTCTTAGGTGAATCAACATTTAGGTACAAATTTGCCTGCCACACTGAGAACTCAGGTTCTCGGCGCGGCAGGCTAATTTGGCTTAAGCAGCCTCTGCTATTTTTCTTCCTCGTACCGAGGGAATACTGGCGACGGTGCCGGCAACTCGGTGCCAGATACTAATGCCGTATCAAAGTATTCGAAGGTCCGTGCTGATCCTTCGCCGATTGCCAGCGAGTTGAGCATGGCGGTCATGGCCTGAGGCAGAACTGGCTGCAGAAGCAGAGCGACCTTGCGGACGATTTCAATGGTCACATACAACACCGTAGCCATGCGTTCCGGATCAGTCTTCTTCAGTTTCCATGGCTCTTGTTCCGCGAAGTAAGCATTGGTATCGCCCAATACATGCCACACAGCTTCGAGAGCCTTGCTAAATTCCTGACGCGAGTAGGCATCCCGATTAAGCTCAAGAAGTTGTCCAGCGGCATTGAGAATCTGCTGGTCTGCTTCTAGCAATTCACCCGGCGTTGGCACTACACCGCCGCAGTTCTTTGCGACCATCGACAACGATCGCTGAGCAAGGTTGCCGAAGTTGTTGGCGAGGTCACCATTAATGCGAGCGACGATGGTCTCGTGGTTGTAGCTACCGTCAGCTCCGAAAGGTACCTCTCGCAGGAAGAAGTAACGGACCTGGTCCAAGCCGTATCGATTCACAAAGTCATCAGGCGAAACAGTATTCCCCAAGGACTTGGACATCTTTACGCCGTTGTTGTGCAGGAATCCATGGATCATGACGCGCTTTGGCAGCGGAAGCTTGGCAGACATCAGGAATGCCGGCCAGTAGATGGCGTGGAAGCGCGAAATGTCCTTGCCGATAACGTGAACGTCGGCTGGCCAGTATTTCTGGAAAGATTCGGACTCTACGTCTGGGAAGCCGACTCCAGTGAGGTAGTTAGTCAAGGCATCCACCCAGACGTACATGACGTGCTTTTCGTTGCCTGGTACCGGGATTCCCCAGTCAAAGGTTGTGCGGGAAATCGACAAATCGGTGAGTCCGCCTTCAACGAATCGCACGACCTCATTGAAACGGGAACGTGGCGCGCCAAATTCAGGATTGTCCTGATAGTACGCAAGCAGCTTGTCTTGGTACTTGGACAGGCGGAAGAAATACGATTCTTCTTCAGTCCAGGTCACTTCGGTGTCAGTTTCGGTCGCGTAGCGGATACCGTCTTCGCGAACTTCAGTCTGCTCCTCGGTGTAGAACGCTTCATCGCGCACTGAATACCAACCGGCGTACTTATCAAGGTAAATATCGTCGTTGGCTTCCATGCGGCGCCACAGTTCTTGGGCAGCTGCATGGTGATCCGCGTCGGTGGTGCGGATGAAACGGTCATAGCTCGTGCCCAGCTCATCATTCATCGCCTGGAATGCATCCGAGTTGCGCTGAGCTAGTTGAGCTGGCGTGATTTCCAGCTTTTCAGCCGTCTGCATCATCTTCTGACCATGCTCGTCGGTGCCGGTCATGAAGAAGACGTCATGTCCGTCAAGCCGCTTGAACCGCGCCATGACGTCCGTGGCCACGACTTCATATGCGTGGCCGATGTGCGGAGTGCCGTTCGGGTAGGAAATGGCAGTGGTGATGTAAAAAGGTTTCTGCTGAGAAGTCACGTTACAAATTTACCTTAGCTCGCGCCGGTTGGAGTTCTTCAAGTCGTTGCTAGCTCGTCACATGATCTTTGCTAGATACTCCCAGAAGGCGCTTCGCAAGGTTCTGCGGATTGTCTGCTGATCAGTTTTCCACTCCCCCAGGACTTGAGCGCAGTCCTTGAGCAGCGTCCTATCGATTTCTGGTGGAAGCTGGGGCTTGTCTGCCATGAGCTCGACAACTTCTGATTGCGTGGTGAACGCGAGCCATGATTCTGCAACCTTGGCGCCGATTTCTTCAGCCACTTTGAGTTCTTGCTGTTCATAGGCAGCATTGCCTTTGAACCCAGGCCGCTCGCCACCACTGGAATAAACCACTTCAGCGTTTGGCTCGGTCACGGCCATCGCCTTGGCGGATGCCTTTTGGGCCATCACCGCCGGTGTTGGGGCAGAAGGCTTAACTGTAATTGGCGCCGGTGCTTCCGCAGGCGCATTGGCAATAATCGATGTCTTCTCCGAGTGGTGCTGGTCCCACTCCAAAACCTTAGTAAAGGCGCTATCCAGCAATTGATTAGGAATAGTTTCAATATAGTCGGCTGTCAGAGCCAAATGCTCTGCAACCGAGGCAACACCAAGCCTGCTGTCGGCTTTGGCGACACCCAGAAGAACAACTTTCATGCCAAGGTCTTGCGCTTCTTCTACTGCTTCCGCAAGATCGTCATCGCCGGAAACAAGATAAGCAATTGACGCGGAACGGTTTCTAGCCACTCCGACAAGATCTAATGCAAGACGAAGATCAACGCCCTTTTGCTCTCCGTTGTAAGAAATACGACCTAAACGCACCTTTACGCCTGGTATCAGTCCAATACGCTTATGTTGCTCGGTAAACAGGCCGTCTTTAGATGCGTCGTACCAGTAAACGCGTAAGTTATTAAGCCCAGTATTCTTCTTGACCGTTTGAACTATGCCTCGGACCAAGGACTCATAGTGAGTCGTGAAAGCTGAGCGCAATGTTGTACCGGCAGCACGATGACCACCTAGTGAAAGTAGAAATCCGGCGTCAATAAATATTGCAGTTTGGTTCATCATGAATCCAGCCTAGCTGTTGCGGACGGTTGAATGCCGCAGCATCGGTTCACTCTTATACCAGATGCCAAGTAACCGATGGAAATGCTTATCGAAGACTGATTGGGAATTCCATGCCCAACACTGGTTCGAGTAAACTACGTATGTATATCCCGTTAACAAAGGAGCCGTGGAATGCGCGTGTTAGCCATTGGCGATTCGCATACTCAATATTTTGGATTGAACAATCAAGTAGTCGTTGCTCACGCACCAGCTCGCGGGGTAACATGCGTAACAAAGGCCGTTAGTGCTGCGTCTGTTACTGGCGTTGGGAAACAAACTTCCACGCTAAATATAGCATCTGACGTCCCAAAATGGATCAATTCATTTAAGCCTGATTTTCTAGTTTTCAATCTCGGGCAAGTCGACGTTGAACTCGGATTGCCCTTCCGAAAATACGTCAAACAAGACGGAATTCCTGCCAAACAACACATGCATTCCTTTGTTCAATCATATTTGTCATTCTTGAACGGGCTGGACTTCCCGCCTGCAAGGATCATAATCAAGGGCATCAACTTGCCAGTGCTATGTTTCGACCGCCCGAAGGCTATTCGATACATCAATCGAATCGTCACAGAACGGTTTACCGATAGCCAGGAAGACAAGTTACGACAAGATGCAGTACTAGCAATGCTCAAGGAAGATTACCCCACCGATATAGTTCGTACTGATCTAGCATTTCACTTCAACGATATGTTGAAATCTGCAGCTGAATCCGCAGGATACGCATATTTTGACATTAACGACGACTTGTTGAATCCCGAAAACGGCCTAATCAAAACGTCATTCATTCCTGCGCACTTTGACCATCATCTCATCGACTCCGTTGATACAAGAGTCCTCCACTGGAAGAGTCTTCTACCAGTCTTACGCCGGCAGCTTTGGTCATGAAGTATTGAATCCCCAACAATCACCTGGCCACATGGGATCACTTCAAGGCTGCACATTTGAAAAACGGAACGAATATTGACAAACTTTACACCCTTCAAAATAGCGGTACTACGAAGTTGCGCATCACGCGATAATTTCAATCGAATCTTCAATCCTGATTACAAGGAACTTTTCGAATTAGTCGCTTCTCAAAGTCATGTCTCACTAGTCTCATTAATGTCTGAACCAATTAAAATTGATCCAGACGAATTTGGTGACGTTATCCCTCGGGTAAAGTCTGACCTTACCCGAGAATTCGCAAGATCTTTCCTTGATGAAATCAGGATAGCTAAACCTGAATTCTTGATCCTTGATTTTTGGCCGGACGTAAACTATGGCTATTCCGTGATGGAAAACGGAGCAATTATCACACACAACTCTTGGTCCACAGCCAAGTCCCCGTATTTTCATTCGATGCGCTCGGAACGATATCGCAGCGACTCAACTCCTAACGAGTTTTTCAAGACTTGGAGACTCGCTGCTGATAAGTTTATGGAGTTTATTCAAGAAAATCTTCCTAGGACAAAAGTAATCGTCCACAAAGCAAGAAATGTGGCCAAATACGAGGCAAAGGATGGGACAATCAAAGAGTTTTCCTCCTGGCCATTTAGGATGAATAAACACTGGGAGAAGATGGATGACTATCTCATCAGCGAACACGCATGCTTATTGCTCGATGTTATCAATGATCATCAGCTTGGTATAGAATCCCATCCATGGGGAAAGCTGCCCGTTCACTATTCGTTAGACTACTATAAACGATTCTTGGTGAAGTTAACTAGGGTAATACTAGAAGATAAAGCTAAAAGCTAATCTCATTCCCAAGGGAACTGTCACTAGTCAAATAATGCATTAACAACGAGGGATTGTTGACTAAAATTAGTACTCAACAATCCCTCGCTTAAATATTGCCTAATCGAAATTAAAGTAACATAGTAGTTTGAAAATTCAAAAAACCTTAAACTTCAGTTTTTGGCAGCACAGTGGCTTAACTCATGCATTGATTATTAATAAGCTGAAATCATAAGAAAGCGCGATCTCTCTAAAATACTAGGAAAGCATTGTGCTTTCCCAGCCGCGCACCCAATTGTCGTAGCTATAAATCATAGCCTTTTCGCGGACCTCCACTATTTGATTACGCATAAACTCGTCATTGGCAAGCGCCTGCTCCATGGCAGCCGACAAGGCATCAATGTTGCCATCCTCTACAAGGAACCCGACACCATTGCCCAGAATATCCCGAGGCCCATACGGAACATCATATGCAACAACTGGAGTGCCACACGACATACTCTCAGTAATTACAAGACCGAATCCTTCATACCTTGATGTGACAACTGATGCTTGTGCCGCGGCAAACTTTGAGAGCGGAGCATCCGTACGACCACAAAGTGTGACATTACCTTTTAATCCGAGGTGGTCAATTTGTTTTTGTAGTTTAGTGCTTTCTGGACCGGTTCCCCAAATATTGAGCTTAGCTTGATGATTTTTTTTGACTATTCCGGCGAAGGCAGAAATGGCGTCCCCTATCCGCTTGTCGGCTGCAAGCCTGGAAACAATCACAAGTTCATTAGGGTTCTTAGTAGAGGTTAGTACTTCTTCAGCCTCGACCAAAGGAGCGTAATGGGGAACGACATCAATTTTATCTTCTCTAAATGAAGTAGAAGCAATAAATTCTTCTGCTTGTAGCTTTGTGAAGAATATCAATTTGCTAATATTCTGCTCATTTTTAGTGTAATGATCAACCCAATATTTCAGTCCTTCAGACGTGTCAATATTATTTTTGTTGTGGGTCGTGTGTATCGACGTGACGTGCTTAACTGAAGGATTTTGAATAACGAGCGCAAACGTAGTTCGTGGTTCATCAGTGTAAACAACTGAGCTGCCAATTTCTTCAAGCTTACGGCCTAACCAAGCAGCATTAGCGGCACGCATGTCTCCGTGCTGTTCAGAGGAGTCTCCTCCATGCTCAATCGTGCGATACTCATACCCTTCAGGACTTACCCAAACGGAAAGAAACGCGCGCAGACTAGAATCGATGTAGATCCGAAATCGGGGCTTATTCTCCGAATCATAGTACTCTCGACGCGCTATTGACCCGTCAGACCAAGTCGTGTCTCTGTAAAGGCGAGTCCAAGGAGCACTTTCATCATGAACATCCACATGACGTAGGCGGCCAGTTGATTCGCGAAAGACCAGGCCTTTGAATATTCCTTGGCGGAAATAACGAATCATGGAACCGGCAGCAGTAGGTTCCTCAGCACCTTGGAAAGGCCCTAATGCTTCCCAATCGGCATGGGGAGTTACGATCCTGGGCAAGTAAAAGCGTCTATTTGCTCTCTGATCCTCGAAATAGTTCAATAGCTCGCAATGTGCTGGAAGAGAACCATTGGCAACCAATTCATTGAAGATCTTACGGACATTTGGCTGATAAGCAACCGTAACTAGGATAGATCTCGTTTCTTCGGACAATAGCCGGAATCGCTCAAATACGGCCTTCGTCAGGCCACCACGATCGTGCCCGATGCTATCCATTACCTGAACTACAGTTGCCAAGGCTTTAACCAATCTCTATATTTCGAATTATAGGCCTCGTTTGATACTGATAGCCCATAAAAATGAAAAGAATACCAACATTATCGGTTCAATTTAGAATTAACCAATGAGGTGCAAGGAAAAATTGCTGAGTTTTGCCTGCATCTTTACCTTGCGACCCGGCATCAGATTACGACGCGACAGAATGCAAGAATTCCTGCAATGCATCTTCACAGTACTTGTCGACGTCAAACTCAACCTTGGGCGGATTCGACATACATGTTTCGAAGCCAATTCTAAGACCAGTCACAGAATTCTCAACCAGATGACCATACCCAGGTCCCAAAACACCGCGGTTGCCAACAATGTCAGTCGCAAGAACTTTCTTCCCAAGTGTCAAGGCCTCGAGTAATACCATCGGTTGACCTTCGTGATCCGACGCCAGAACAAAAGCGTCCGCTGTTTTGAGAATCGCGAATGGATTGTTTCTCTGCCCTGCCAAATAAATAGACTCCGATAAGCCATGATCCCGGATGTAAGCTTCTAAGTCATAACGTAACGGCCCGTCACCCAACAACACAAGTTTCGCGCCTGGTTTTTGCAGAATGTGCTCGTTGAAAGCTTCAAACAGCTTCAAATGACCTTTTTCAGGCGACATTCTACCAATTGTTACCCAAATCTCGGATGCCCCTGACAAGAACCTCTCTATGTCGTTGTCAAGGGGCTCTGTCGACATTTCAAGGATTTCGTCCTTTGAAACAATGTTGTTTGTCGCAAGGAATCGCCTCTCATCAATTTGAAATAGTTCAGAGAGTTCTGAGCGATTGATTTCATTCGTTGCTTCGGAAACTGACAGCAGCGAGTCATACCACCGCGAAATTCTCATCGTAGCTGCAAGCTCAGGATACTTTGTCGACCATTCCTTGAAAATTCGGTTATGCATGTACGCAATGCTTTTGCCAAACTGCTCCTGGCTGCAGGCCATGAGCGCGGACCAAAACGGTGCGTATCCATCAAACTCAATTGCGGCAGAGAAACTGGCCTCCCCAAAAATTCTTCTGAATTCGCGGGAGAAACCTTGCCGATAGATGGTTTCCTGCTCCTTGGACCCCCAGTTGTTCCAGGCGTTAAATTTATCAATTACCCATCGTTCTTCGAGTGATACTAGTTGAGAACCGATCCTGGGAACTAATTGCACGTGGGCAGGAAGCCGTGAGAATCGCTCCATACGTTCTGGCTCGCTCGCGAATGGTTTCGGATCAAAAAGAAATACAACACGATACTTACGCTCATCAATCTTATTAATGAGATTAATGAAGGCTGAGGTAATCCCATTAGGCAAAAGACTTTGATGGAATAGAAGATTTATTTTCTGATTATCGAGTTTGATTGAATATTCATTAGACTCGCCAAAAAAAGCCTCAATAGTTTTCCGTGACGCGTCACCAGTTTCGTAAGGGGCGAATTCATCCATCGCCGCAGCATGCTGAGCAGGATTGGCCAATCCTTCAGCAAGGGCTCTTTGAATACTCCTAATCAATTCATCCGTTGACTTTGAAACGTATCCAGGAAGCTGTTCCATCTGAAAATACAGGCCACGTTCCGCAGTATATTCTTCCAGATCCGGAACGTGGTACACGATTGGCTTATTCAACGGGAGGTAATCAAAGAAGATACTCGAATAATCCGTAACCAAAACATCAGAAATCGAAAGCAACTCGTTGGACGACACAGAGCTAGGTGCGATGTGGACGCCTAGATCAACGCCTTTTAGTAGCCGTTCGGTCATGTGGTGAGCCCGAAAGATTACTTCAACGTTAGGATTTGAACTGAGAGCTTCTAGATCTTTGCACAACGATTCGACATCAAAATGCTTCGTGTTCAACGATCCCCTCCAAGTCGGGGCATAGAACACTACATCTTTATCGTTCTCAATGCCCAATTCGGAAAGAATCTGGGTACGTCGTTGGGGGCTCATTCGCATGACTTCATCGACTCGGGGCGAGCCGCTGCGGACAATTTTTCCATTGAACAGGCCATCTATGTCATACCGCTTGATCAGAACTGATTCAGTATGGTCATTTGGAGCTAGAAGGTGAGTTGCTTGAAGAAAATTTCTCGTGACATTCGCATGCTCCATGAAACCAGTTTGAATGTCTCGTCCGAGAGTTTTCAAAGGTGTCCCGTGCCACGTATTGAGGTAGAACTGACCTTCGCGTCTGACGTAATAGTTTGGAAAAGTCACGTTGTTGATAAGGTACTTAGCGGTCGCCAAAAGACGCCTATACAGACGCGAACCTCTATGAACGAAAATTACGTTCTTACGTCCCCGGATATCTTCTGGAATGAGTGTATCGTCTGAAACTACCCAGTAATGAATGAAATCTTGATATTTGGAGATACTAAGCATTTCACTGTAAATCGCGCGAGGATTACAAGCAATCTGACTACCAAAATAACTCTCGTAAAGAATGGCGTTCTCTTGCAGCGGTAGGTTATCTTGGAAATCAACGTATTCCATTTGTTCACGGCGCCATTTAACTTTAAGATACTGGTCTGGAGAGATACCGTGAGGTGATCCTAATACTCTAGATTGCTTAAATGCTTCGACAGCTGCTGGATAGGAGCCCAGCTTCCATTCGACTAATCCAAGTTGAAAATACCAAGTCTCCGGTTGATCATTTGATCGCATACATGCCGCATTCAGATACTGAGAAGCGAGCGGATAATATCCACGCTTGAGCAGATCAAGACCTCGGTCATGAAGACCTTGGCTATCATTATTCTCGAGGAGGAGTTCGAGGTTCTCGGTATACAACGCCAAATCGTAGGAAGCTATTTCTGCCTGTTCAGTAGTTTCGATACCCTCCACCAGATCGTTCAGCTTGATACCAGAAAGTTTAAAGGCCTCACACGCAGTTTCAACTTGACCAAGATGAGCGAAACAAATCCCAAGCCTGTAGTACCAGTAGGTTTGAGGTTTTGGATCAAATCGAATAGCCGCAGAGTATGCATTGGCTGCATCATCAAATCTGTTCTGACGCTCCAACGAGAGTCCCAAGCGGTAGTGCCATTTAGACCTTTCAGGACTACGAGTTACGGCAGCGCGCAAAAATTCTGAAGCTTCCTCCCAAAGGTGACTTCTATCAGCGGCAAGACCCGCATTATAAAAGGACTCCCCCTCGAGCCTTTTCTCTTCGCAAGCTGTTTTGTAATAACTGTACGCAGTTGGCCAATCGCCTTGTTTTTGAAAATACTTAGCAATTTGTAAGTCGACTAAGTCACCGGAGGGCTTTATTTCACTAATTCTTGTGCGCGCGAAATGCTGCAGTTCGGCATTTCCGGCTTTCTTAGCTGTATATTCTAGTTCTATAAGGGTAGATGGAGCAGACGATCCCGCCAGAATTGCTTCATGAAATTTCTTGGAGCTTGAATCAAACTGCCCTAGAGCTTCGTATTGCTGCCCCAGTTTTTCCAACCAATGATAGTTCAGAGGTTCTCTAGTAAGAGCGCCTTCTAGAGAATCTACTTTTTGCCAGGTTGGACCTTTTTTCAAAGAAACGTTGACATAGCGAGAGTGTAGGTCAGAATTGTTTGGGTCCAGTTTAACGGCGCTGGCCAGAACGGATTTGGCATCTTCGAACTGTTTCGAATTTTCCAGCGCCCTAGCGAGCCGGCCCAACCACTCTACGTTATTTGGCTCCATAGAGACCGCCTTGGCGTAAGCTGATGAAGCTTCAGCATGCCTCTTCATCTGTTCATAAATAGAACCCAAACGGATGTACCAACGCTGATTGGTTCCATCATGACCCACCGCGAGTTCTGTCCACACAAGTGCATTGCTCAAATCCTTTTGCTGGAAATAGGCATTGCCCAGAAGATAGTTAGCTCTGGCATTTTTACCGGCTGAAGATTCAGCTACACTCTTAAAAACTTCCAGAGCATCTTGCCACCGGCCTGCTTTACCTAGAAGCTGCCCTCTCTTGATTGTCGCTTCAGAAACAACTTGGCGGATAGACATTAAAATTCCTACTCTTCTTCATTATGATCGTTGAAAGTTGTGATGAACTGGAACTTATGAACCTATAATAAATTCGAGTTGCCGTGCGCTGGATGCAACGCAGACATCGGGTTCGGTTTCGTTGAAACCTTCACAGGCAACGCGTCACGAAGTAGGTTCAAATCAATTGACAATTTGGGAAGAGTCGCCTCAGATGCTACTGCTTCAAGGTCTAGATTTGGAAGTTGCGAAAGTGTAATAGAGCGTCGGCTTACTAGGTTTCTATCAAGGGTGCTAAAAAAATCTTCAAACTTGAAGTCGTTACCACCGAGCTGATGATCGGTAACGTCAAGCCATACCCAAGGGACGTTGTATGCTTGAGCAACAATGATTCCGTGTAACGAAGTTGAGACCACCGCGCGCGAAGAAGCGATAGACTCCACAACGTCTCTTACGTCAAGCCGTACGTCCACCATTTTTACTGTGTCAGGGAGACCTCCCACCCGCGATCTGTGAGTATTGTGGGGGACGAAAGCGATAGAAGCCTGGCTTGATTTCGAGTCAGCAACAACTGGATAAATTTCTGGCAGCAGAAGCGCGGGGTCACCGAACACCGCTGGAACCTCCCAGTCTAAGCTTTTCTCAATTTCCGACTTAGTGTTCTTCCCTCGTACTGCGTGAATCTTAATTCCTGTCAGTGAACGTCTAGATGCAAGCTCATCTTTAGTAAACGGCCGCATGAGCCCACTACCCCAGACGTCTACGTTGTTCCGCTTGAACCAACCTAAAATTGACCCGACGCTGTATAGTACGCGCTGGTTAACGCCTGGTCGGTTGTTCTGTACAATCTGCCGTCCCGTTAGTGCGTGGACAATGTGCGGTCCAGCCCAGTCGCCAAAGTTCAGGACTCCCGAAGACCAATACATGGCGACGGCGTTTGCATGGTCATAAGTTGCGC
>Ga0302349_1002168_pt1 | contig 13079 bp, 14 predicted proteins | sample PhyAR1_FD_202176 | JGI IMG/M metagenome (GOLD analysis project Ga0302349, IMG submission 202176) | Leaf surface microbial communities from alfalfa plants in UC Gill Tract Community Farm, Albany, California, United States - DLSL A.R1... | ecosystem: Host-associated > Plants > Phyllosphere >...
CTCGTCCTCGGGGCGCCCCGCGCCCCCGACGACCATGCTGATGGCGGCATCGGCCGCGACCCCCTCCAGGGTGAGCGCGAGGTCCAGGGTGAGCAGGTCCCCATCGACGAGCTCGAGGTCCCGGGGCATGCCGTGCAGCACGGCATCGTTCACGGCGGTGCAGATCCAGTGGCCGAAGGGACCCGTCCCGAAGGACGCCTCGTAGTCCACGTAGCAGGAGCGCGCCCCGGCGCCGAGGATCATCTCCCGGGCCCAGCGGTCGATGTCCAGGAGGTTCGTCCCCGGGACCGCGCGCGAGCTGAGCGCGGCGAGGATCTCGCCGACCAGCGCCCCGCTGCGACGGGCGCGGGCGATCTCGGCGGGGGTCAGGATCTCGATCATGGGTATAACAATACCGGTACTATAATCACACCATGGTCCGGCTCCCCCTGACTCCCGACGACGTCGCCCGCGGCGAGCGCCTGGGCGCGCTGCTGCGCCGAGCCCGCGGGGCGCGCACGATCCTGGAGGTCGCGCTCGCGGCCGGCATCTCGCCGGAGACGCTGCGCAAGATCGAATCGGGCCGGGTCGCGACCCCGGCCTTCTCGACGGTCGCCGCCCTGGCGGGGGTGCTGCACCTCTCGTTGGACGAGGTGTGGGAGCAGATCAGCGTCGAGCGGGAGACAGCAGCATCGGCAGGAACATGACGCCGGAGAGCTGGTACGGGAACGTGATGCCCATGACCAGTCTGATGCCGACGTGCATGCCGTAGGCCCCGACGGCGATCGCCCGCGCGCACCGGTGGTCCAGCACCGCGAGCGGGGCGGCGAGCTCGAGCACGAGCGACCCCGCGGCGAGGACGGCGAAGACCTGCGGGTACGGGTACAGCGCCCGGCCCAGTCGGGTCTCCCTCTCCCCCAGCATCTCCTTGCGCAGCGCGTCCGCGGCGACCTGGGAGCGCATGTGCTCCCCACCTGCCCAGGCGGGCCCGGCCGCGGCGAGCTTGGCCGCCCCCGAGATCGCGTAGGTCGCGCCGGAGACCGCATTCATGAGCAGGGGCGTCGCCCCGTACATCCAGGATCGTCGCGGCGGCAGCAGGGTCCCGTCGCGGCGCAGGGCGTCCACGCTCAGCGCATCGGCGGCGGGCGCAAGGCCCAGCACCATGGTGTGCAGGACGAAGGGGTTCTCGTGGTGGTACACCATGGAGAAGGAGTTGCGGTAGGCATAGACCCAGGTCAGAAGCGCAGCGTGGATCGGTCCGACGACCCGGTGCGCCACGCCCGCCGTCATCAGGGCACCGCTGACCAGGCTCGCGTCGAACAGGGCGTCCGCCGCGCGCGGCGGCAGCGGCCGGCGCAGGACCCGCACCGGGCCCACCGGGGCGAAGGCCGCCGCGTCGCTGCGGTGCAGGCGCCGATGCATGCGCCGCCGGCGCGCGGCGTGCTGGAGCACGTAGGCGCCGGTGGCCAGGCGCAGCAGTCCGGGCAGCGCCGCCCCGGCGACAGGGAGGAGGCTCATCGCTCCTCCCGTCCCGGGACCGGGGCGCTGCCGGCGACGCGGATCCGCAGCGGGGTCCGGCTCCCGGCGAGGAACGCCGGGTAGGAGTAGCGGGCCCGGACCACGTCCACACGCCGCACGTCGCGATCCTCCGGGCGGTCGCGGCGGGCCAGCTCCGTGGCGGCACGCTCGGCCAGGAGCTGCCCGTCACCCTCGCGGACCCGGCGGCGGATCTGCCGGCGCACCTGGTTCAGGCCCCCGGGGCCCAGGTACCCATGGTGCAGCGGCGTGCTGCTCCCGTCCTCGCGGCGCCCCAGCATGTGCACGAGACCCACCGTGTCCTTCCGCGGCGCGGAGAACATCGGGTAGTGGCTGAAGGGGAAGCTGTCCCGGGCCTCCTGCCGGCGCGCGAGCCGGCGCGCGGGCAGGCAGATCGCGGCCAGCAGGGCGCCCGCGGCGATCGCGCCCGCGAGCCGGGCGACCGGGCCGTCCGGGATCGATGCTTCGAGCTGTCTCATGCCGGGAGGCTACGCGGGCCGCACCGACGCGCCGATGAGACGACGATGAGAGTGCTCTCAGGAACGGACCCAGCCGACCAGGTCGAGCACGCGCCGCGCCACCTCCCCGGGAGACTGCCCGGCGACGTCCACGGTGAGGTCGGCGGCGGCCTCGGCCTCGAGGATCGCGTCGAGCTCGCCGCTGCGCTCCAGATGCCAGTCGCGCTCGGCGCCCTCCTCGTGGCGGCCGTGCAGGCGGCGCCGGACCTCGCCGAGGTCGACCCGCAGCCGGCAGACGAGCACGGCGCCTCCGACGGCATCCTGGTATCCCTCCCGCGCGCCGGGACCCTCGACCACCCCGGCGAGCACGAGGCGCTGCGCGCCGGCCCGGCGGTAGGTCGCGGCGAGCGCCCGGAGGTTCTCGAGCTCGAGGGCGGTGTGGAAGGGGTCGTCCTGCGGAGCGGGCCACATGCGCCGGATCTCGTCGAGGTCGATCACCGCATGGGGCGTCCCCGCCGCGGCGAGGAGCTCCCCGATCGCGTACGCGGTCGTCGTCTTCCCCGCGCCGACCGTGCCGCTGAGCAGCAGCACCTCGGCGCCCGGCTCAGGCGTCATCGGCCGGGGCCTCGGGCAGCGCCTCGATGCCGCCCTCGAGGACGGCGCGGAAGCCGGACTCGTCGGTGATCGGGACGCCGAGGTCGCGGGCCTTGTCCGCCTTGGAGCCGGCGTTCTCCCCGATCACCACGAGGTGCGTCTTCTTGGAGACGGAGCCGGAGGCCTTGCCGCCGCGCGCGATGATCGCCTCCTTGGCGCCGTCGCGGCTGAAGCCCTCCAGCCCGCCGGTGACCACGATCGTCACGCCCTCGAGGGTGCGCACGAAGCCCTCCTCGACGTCGTCGACCATGCGCACGCCGCTGCGCTCCCAGCCGCGCACGAGCTCCTCGTGCCAGTCCACGGAGAACCACTCGCGCACGGACTCGGCGATGATCCCTCCGACGCCGTCGGTGTCGGCCAGCTGCTCGACGCTCGCCTCGCGGATCGCGTCCATCGAGCCGTAGGCGGTGGCCAGCGACCGGGCCGCGGTGGGGCCGACGTGCCGGATCGACAGCGCCACCAGCACCCGCCACAGGGGCTGCGCCTTGGCCTTCTCGAGCTCGGCGAGGAGGGTCTCGGTGTTCTTGGACGGACGGGCCGGGGTGCGCAGGCGCCATTCCTGCTCGCGCTTGTAGAAGTGCCAGTCGTCCTTGGACCAGAAGGCCCGCGAGACCCGCCAGGTGCCGGTGGGCTCCCCGTTCCTGCGCTCGGGCTGCCAGATGTGCACGTCGCGGAGGTCCTCCGCGGTGAGGTCGAAGAGGTTCGCGCCGGTGCGGACGACGGGCTCCTGCAGCCCGGGCAGGCGGGGATCGTCCTCCTCGCGGATCTCGACCGTCTCGGCGTGCTCCCCGTGGTCCACCAGGATCGGATGGCCGGCGCGCAGCGCGGCGAGGGCCTCGGGGCGGCGCCGGTCCGGGTCGGTGAGGGCGAGGGCGCTCTCGTCGCCCAGGGACTCGATGTCGAAGGCGCCGCGGGAGGCGGCGTGGGCGATGCGGCCGGTGACCTGGCTGGGGCAGTCCCGGGTGTTGGGGCAGCGCCAGTCCTTGTCCCCCTCCTTCTCGGGACGGATCTCCGTCCCGCAGGAGGGGCAGGCGGTCGGCATGATGAAGGGCCGCTCGGTGCCGTCGCGCAGCGCCACGACGGGGCCGACGATCTCCGGGATCACGTCCCCGGCCTTGCGCAGCACGATCATGTCGCCGATGAGCACGCCCTTGCGCTCGACGTCGAACTGGTTGTGCAGCGTCGCGAACTCGACCGTGGAGCCGGCCACCGCCACCGGCTCCATCACGCCGAAGGGGGTGACGCGCCCGGTGCGGCCCACCTCGACCTGGATGTCCAGCAGCCGCGTGGTGACCTCCTCCGGCGGGTACTTGTAGGCGATCGCCCAGCGGGGGGCGCGGGAGGTCGAGCCCAGACGCCGCTGGTCGGCGAAGGCGTCGATCTTGATGACGATGCCGTCGATCTCGTGCTCGACGTCGTGACGGTGCTCGCCGTAGCGCTCCACGTAGTCCAGGACGTCGTCGACCTCGTCGACGACGGTCATGTACGCACTGGTGGGCAGGCCCCATTCCGCCAGCAGCGCATAGACGCCGCTCTGCGAGGCGACGGGCGGATCCGGCCACGCGCCCACGCCGTGGACGGTCAGCGACAGGGCCTCCAGGCGGGCCATCCCGGCCTCCAGCTCGAGGCCGTCCTTCTTGTCCACGCGCTGGCGCAGCCCGCCGCTGGCGGCGTTGCGCGGATTGGCGAAGGCGGGGAAGCGACGCTCGGCCCGCACCCGCTCGAGGGACTCGTCGAAGTCCTTCCGGCCGGCGGTGGTGCGCGCCTCCCAGCGGGCGCGGGCATCGGCCACGGCGCGCTCGCGCAGCTCGACCTGCAGCTCGTTCAGCCGCGCGAAGGCCGCGGTGGAGATGAAGACCTCCCCGCGCACCTCGACGATCGAGGGGTGCCCGGTGCCCGCGAGGCGCTGCGGGATCTGGGCGATGTGGGCGACGTTGAAGGTGACGTCCTCGCCGGTGCGGCCGTCCCCGCGGGTCGCGGCGGAGGTGAGGACGCCGTCCTCGTACCGCAGGGAGATCGCGAGACCGTCGATCTTCAGCTCGGTCAGCCAGGTGGTCTGATGGCCGAGCTCCTCGCGGGTCTTCTCGCACCACTCGCGCAGCTCCTCGCGGGAGAACACGTTGTCCAGGCTGAGCATGCGCTCGGCGTGGTCCACCGGCTGCAGCTCGCTGCCGATCCCGCCGCCGACGGTCTGCGTCGGGGAGTCCTCCTTGGCCAGCTGGGGGTTCTCCGCCTCGAGGGTGCGCAGCTCCTTCTCGAGCTCGTCGTACTGCGCGTCCGTGAGGGACGGCGCCTCGTGGACGTAGTACTCCTCGCGCGCCTGCTCGATGCGCGCGGTCAGCTCGGCGATGCGCTGCTGGGCGCTGCGGTCCGGGGTCTCCTGCGGGTCCTGGCTCTGGCTCACCGGACCATTCTCGCCCATCGCACGGACAGCCGCAGGATCTACGCTGGGCCGATGATCCCCCGCAGCATCCGCCGCGCCCGCCCCGCCGACATCCCGATGCTGCAGGGCATCGAGGCCGCGGCCGACGAGCTCTTCGTGCCCCTGTTCGGCCCGCAGCCCTTCGGCCCGGATTCCGCGGCCGACGGCGCGGCCCGGGCGGCGGAGCCCGGATTCGTCCTCGTCGTCGCGGAGGCCGAGGACGCGCCCGCGATCGGCTTCGCGCACGTGCTGTGGCCCGTCGGGCCGGGGGACGCCCATCTCGAGCAGCTCGCCGTGCACCCCACGCACCTGCGGCGCGGCCACGGGAGGGCCCTGGTCGAGGCGGCGGTGCGCGAGGCCGCCGGGTGCGGGGCCCGGCGCATGACGCTGCGGACCTTCGCACAGGTGCCCTGGAACGGTCCGTTCTACGCGGCCTGCGGCTTCGCGCCCATCGCGCCGATCCCGCACCCCGCCCACCGCGCCATGGTCGCCGTCGAGGAGCGCCTGGGGCTGCCGGACCTCGGCGAGCGCCTCCTCATGGCGCGGGATCTGGGCTCTCCAGCGCCCTGAGCGCCCCGCGCGTCCGCGCGATCCGGTCCTGCTCCCAGTCGAGCCGGGCCTCGACGCGGTCCAGCTCCGCCCTCAGGTCCGGGCACATCTCCAGATGATGGGCATCCGTGCCGTCGCGCACGCAGTCGAGGTAGAGCCGGGCGGCGCGGGTGCCGAGCCCCGCGGCGAGCATGACCCGGATGCGGGCGACGGCGGCGAGATCCTCCGCCGCGTACTCGCGGTACCCGCCGGAGGTGCGGCGAGGCTCCAGCAGCCCCGTCTGCTCGTAGTGGCGCAGCGACCGCGGGCTCACCCCGGCGGCCCGCGCGAACTCCCCGATCAGCACCCGTCCTCCTCCTGCCCGGCTTGACCTTCACCCTAGCGGCAGGCCCTACCGTCCCGGCCATGACCTCTCGCACCCCGCACCGGATCGTCCTCGTCCACGGCTACGGCGCCACCCCGCAGGACCACTGGTTCCCGTGGCTCTCCCGGCTCGGCATCCCCGTGGACGCCCCTGCCCTCCCCGATCCCACGGCGCCGCGCGCCGAGGAGTGGATCTCCCGCGCCGCCGCCGCGATCGGCCGTACCGACGCCCGCACGGTCGTGGTCACGCACAGCCTCGGCGGCATCACCGCGCTGCAGGCGCTCGCGCGGCTGCGGCGGGCGGGCCGTGCGGAGGAGCCGCTCGCGGGGCTCGTCGCCGTCGCCCCCTTCGCACGGCCGCTGCCGCCGGTGGGCGATCCGCAGCTGGATGCGTTCCTGGACCGCGCGCTTCCCGCCTTCCTGGAGGGATTCGACCCGGAGCCGATCCGTGCCGTGCTCGGCCCGGTATCGGTGATGCGCTCGGACGACGACGCCATCGTCCCCGCCGCCCACAGCGACGATGTCGCCGCGGCGCTCGACGGCCGGACCGTCGTCGTCCCGGGAGCCGGGCACTTCCTCGCAGAGGACGGCATGCGGGAGCTCCCGGCGTTGGCCGCGCTCCTGTCCTGCGCGTGAACATCCGGGGAACCGCGGCGCGGGCTCCGCCGGCGGGATGGCGCGGCCTGGCCTCCTGGTGCGGATCCTCCCCCGCACCCCTCAGGAGTCCCCATGTCGTACGGCGAGCATCGCCACGGAATCTTCCTCGCCCCGCCGCCGGAGCTCGCGGACGTCGCCTGCCGGGCGACCGCCGTGGTGGAGCGGATGTTCGGCTTCGCGGCGGCCGCCGCCTATCCCCCGCACATCACCGTGCTGGGGTCCATCGCGACCGGGGGCCCCGAGGACGCGCTGGCCGCGGCGGTCGAGGAGTCCCTCACGGGCATCGGCCCGATCGCGGCGCACAACGCCGGCTTCACCGCGGAGATCGGCCACGCGGTGGGGTACGACCTCAGCCGCCTCGCCGACGGGTCGCCGAACCGGGACCTGCAGGCGCTCTTCCGCTGCATACGGGACACCACGGCGCCGGCGCGCCTGTTCACCGCCACCGACCGGACGGCGGCGACGCGCCGCGCGGCCGAGGAGGCGGGACGCTTCGCGGCGCATCTCACCGTGCTCGGCCACGACGGGGCAGACCGGCCCGCGGAGGCCCGGCGGGCCCGTCGGACCCTGGAGCGCAGCGGCCTGGCCGGCCCCGCGGAGCTCGTGCTGGACGAGGTGGTCCTGTACCGCTTCGCCTCCCGCGACTGGTCCGGCCGATATTGGGAGACGATGACCTGGGAAGCCCGTCGGAGCTGGCCCCTGCGCTGATCAGCGCTGCGCGTCGAGCAGGGCCTGCAGCGCCCCGTCGAGCCGCGCCGGCCGCGGCCCGTTCCACACGACCCGCAGCAGTCGATGCAGCTCGACGCCGCGCACGGGGACGCTCACCAGGGTGCCGTCGCGCAGGTCCGCGTCGACGATGAGCTCGCTGAGCACCGCGGGCCCCGCGCCGCCGGCCACCGCGGTGCGCACGGCGGCGTTGGAGTGCAGCACGAGGGCGGGATCGGCGAGGGGCCGCGGGGCCAGGGCCTGGCGGAGCACCTCGCGCGTGCCCGATCCCTCCTCGCGGACCACCAGGGCGGTCGCGGCGAGGAGATCGGCGTCCACCCCGTCCGTCCGCAGCTGCGGATCGTGCGCCCAGGCATGGCCGGGAGCGACGACCGCGACCAGGCGGTCCTGGCCGATGACCAGGGATCCCAGCCCCGCGGGCTCCTCGGCCCCCTCGACGAAGCCGATGTCGGCGCGGCCGCGGCGCACCGCGGCGAGGACCCCGGTGGAGTTGTCGACCTCGAAGGACGCCGGCACCCCGGGCAGATCCGCGGCGAGCGCGGCGAGGAAGACGGGCATGAGCCGCTCGGCGACGGTCTGGGAGGCGATGATCCGCACCCGCCCCTCGCCGGCGGCGGTGCGGGCCTGCTCGACGAGGTCGTCGGTCGCATCCAGCACCCGGCGGGCGTGCTCGATGGCGACCTGGCCGGCGGCCGTGGGCTCGGATCCTCGGGAGCCGCGGTCGATCAGCCGCGTCCCCAGGCGCCGCTCCAGACGGGAGAGGCTTCGGGAGGCGTTGGGCTGGGCGAGGCCCAGGGCGGCCGCCGCGGCGGAGAGGCTTCCGAGGTCGCCGACGGCCACCAGGAGCTCGAGGGCGTCGAGATCCGGGCGGGAGGCGTGCACGGGCGAGGCAGGCATATCACCGATGATATGGGTGCTGGCGGATCGAGGTCTACCGGCGTCGCTCCCCGGAGAGGAGCCTGGAGACATGCCCCGCCTCGCCGTGCCCGCCCCCGCCCTGCCCGATGCTCCGCCGACTCCCCGCCGGGTGCTGCCCGGCCTCGCGCTGGGCCTCGGGGTCGGGGTGCTCGCGGTCGCCGCAGGCACGGCCGCCCCCGCCGCCTCCCCGGCGCTGGTGGCGATCGCGCTGGGCGCGGTGCTCGCCAACGCCGGGGCGATCGGCCCCGTCCTGCGCCCGGGCCTGGACCGCACGGCGACGACGGTGCTGCGCATCGGCATCGTCCTCCTGGGCCTGCAGCTCGCCCTCGGCGATGTGCTCGCCCTGGGCCCCGCGGTGCTCGGGGTGATCGTCGCGGTGGTCGCCGCCGGGATCGGCGCCGGCCTGCTGCTGGGGCGGGCGCTGCGCCTGCCGCCGACGCTGACCGTGCTCATCTCCTGCGGGTTCTCGATCTGCGGTGCCGCGGCGGTGGCCGCGGCCGCCGGGACGATCGCTGCGCACGGCGAGGACCGGCGGCGACTGCAGACGCACACCGCGACCGCCGTCGCCCTCGTGGTCGTCATGGGCACCGGGATGATCCCGCTGCTGCCCCTCGCCGCCGCGGCGCTGGGGCTCGATCCGGGGACCGGCGGCACCTGGGCGGGGGCCTCGATCCTCGAGGTCGCGCAGGTGGTGGCGGCGGGGAGCCTGCTGGGGCCCGGGGCGCTGGACGCGGCGGTGGTGGTGAAGCTGGGCCGGGTGCTGCTGCTCGCCCCCGTGATCGCGCTGCTCACGCTGTCCCTGCGCCGCAGCGGCGCCGCCGAGGGCGCCGGGCGGCCCCCGCTGGTGCCGATGTTCGTCCTCGCCTTCCTGGCCGCGGTGCTCCTGCGCACCAGCGGCCTCCTGCCCGCGGCCGTGCTCGACGCGGCGGGGACCCTGCAGTCCGTGCTGCTGGCGGCGGCCATGTTCGCCCTCGGCACCGGGGTCCGATGGGCTCTGCTGCGTCGGGTGGGCGGTCGCCCCGTCGTCCTCGCGCTCGCCCTGGTCGTCGTCGTCACGGGCACCGGTCTGCTCGGCGCGGTGCTCGCGGCCTGATCTCGAGGACCGGGCGCCCTTCCGAGGGACGCCCCGCGGCCGTAGCCTGGACGGGACGCCGGGATCAGGTCTCGATGGGGCGACCCGATCTCGACGTCGCGCTCGTGCTCAGCCCTGGACCCGCTCCGCCCATGCCGGGGCGACCCGCAGCATCCGCTGCAGGTCCCCCTCGGTGAGCAGGGTGTCGCGGGAGGGCTCGGCGGCGGGATCCCCGCCCGCACGCCCGCGCGGGCGATGCGCCAGCAGCGTGAACCCGGCGAGCTCCCGCTCCCCGTACCCCAGCCGCCCCCAGACCTCCGCGAGCGCCTCGAGGGTCGGCTCGGCCCTGGCAGGGTCCACCACCATCGCCAGGTCGATGCCGCCCTCCCGGGCGCCGGCGAGCGCCTCCCACAGGCGGCGTCCCGGCGCTCCGGAGAGCGGGCCGATGCTCGCCGGAGCGACCGCGAGGGAGCGCGCGCCGGCGCTGATCGCGGCCTGGAGCAGCTCCGCATCGGCGGGGACCTGCAGACGCACCTGCGAGGCCTCGGCACCGGCCGCGGCCAGGGCCTCCAGCAGCGCGCGCCACAGCACGCCGATCTCCGCGGCGGGCATCGCCGGGTAGCGCCGGTACCCGGAAGGGGTGGACAGGGTGCCGCCGTGCACGGCGCGGGCGGCGTCCTCGCGCAGCAGGACCGCGGGCGCCGCGCCGGGCACATGGGAGGCCACGGCCTGCAGGTGCTCGAGGATCCCCTCGGCCAGCAGGATCGGCACGTCCCGCACGGCGCCGCGGTCGGCGAGGGTGCGCTCCCCGGACGCGAGGTGGGTGGCGGCGGCCAGGGTGATCGGTCCCAGGGTCACCGCGCGCAGCGGGCCCTGGTAGCCCAGCAGCGCGATCCGCGCATCCTCCAGGGTCCGCGCGCGCAGCTCCCGGGCGCGCAGCCAGGCCCGACCGGCGCCCGGGCCCATGCGCCATCCGTAGGAGGTGAGGTCGCCGCTGGTCCCGGCGAGCAGGGCGAGGGAGGCTGGCAGCAGCTGGTCGGCGCTCTCGCTCCCCAGCGCCGCCGGGAGATACAGCTCGGTGCCGATCTGCTCCTCGAGGTCGTCCCCCAGCAGGGAGCGCAGCGCCGCCACGGCCTCGAGGCGGCTCGCGTCCTGCCCGAGGGCGGAGGCGAGGGTGCCGTCCCCCGTGATGGTGACCAGCGCGGTCACGCCCGGCGCTCCAGGGTCGCCGCGGCGAGCACCCGGTCGCCGTCGTAGAGCACGAGGGTCTGCCCGGGGGCGACGCCGCGCACGCTCTGCTCCAGCGACACCTCCAGCAGCTCCTCCCCCGCCGGCAGCTGCTCGATCCGGCCCGGGATCGCCTCGCCGTGCGCGCGGATCTGCGCCGTGATGCGCCGCCCGGCGCTCAGCGGCTCGAAGACGACCAGGTCGCGGGCCAGCAGGCGGGAGGTGGACAGCAGCTCGGCGGCCCCGACGACGACCTGCCGGGACGCCGGCCTCACGTCCAGCACGTAGCGGGGCCGGCCGTCGGCCGCAGGATGGTGCAGGCCCAGCCCCTTGCGCTGGCCGATGGTGTAGCCGTGGGTGCCCCGGTGCGTGCCGAGCACGGCGCCGTCGGCGTCGACGATCTCGCCGGGCGCCTCGCCGAGGCTGCGCTCGAGGAAGCCCCGGGTGTCGCCGTCGGCGATGAAGCAGATGTCGTAGCTGTCGGGCTTGGTGGACACGCCCAGCCGGCGCGAGCGCGCCTCCGCGCGCACGGCCTGCTTGTCGGCCATGTCGCCCAGCGGGAACAGGGAGGAGCCGATGGCCTCCGGGCCCATCACCGCCAGCACGTAGGACTGGTCCTTCGCGCTGTTGCGGGAGCGGTGCAGGGAGGGGGCGCCGCCCGGGCCCTCGGCGCGGATCGAGGCGTAGTGCCCCGTGCACACGGCGTCGAAGCCGAGCGCCTTCGCCCGCTCGAGGAGGGAGGCGAACTTGATGCGCTCGTTGCAGCGCACGCAGGGGTTCGGGGTGCGGCCGGCCGCGTACTCGGACAGGAAGTCCTCGACGACGAGATCGTGGAAGTCGTCGGAGAGGTCCCACACGTAGTACGGGATGCCGATCCGCTCGGCGGCCACCCGGGCATCCGAGGCGTCCTCCACGGTGCAGCAGCCGCGGGAGCCGACCCGGGTCTGCGAGCGGTCCTTGGACAGGGCCATGTGGACGCCGACCACCTCGTGCCCCGCCTCCGCGGCGCGCGCCGCGGCCACGGCCGAATCGACGCCGCCGCTCATCGCTGCGAGAACCTTCATGCCCCTCCTCGTGGTGTTCCTGCCCGACCCGACAGTCTATGCGAACAGGGAGCCCACGGCCCGGGCCCGCTGCAGCGCCTCGGGCAGCGCCGCGAGGACGGCGCCGACGTCCTCGGCGGTCGAGGTCCAGCCCAGCGAGAGGCGCAGCATGGCGTGGCCGCGGGCGTCCACGCCCATCGCCTCGAGCACGTGGCTGCCCCGCTGGACCCCGGCGCTGCAGGCGGAGCCGCCGGAGGAGTCGACCCCGCGCTCGTCCAGCAGGAACAGCAGCGCGTCCTGATCCGCCCCGGGGAAGGTCGCGTGCACGATGTGCCCGGTCTGGGGGACGTCCTCCGGCGCGGTGAAGCGGACGGAGGGGTCGATGCGGGCGATCCCCTCGCGCAGGCGGGCGGCGAGATCGCGCAGGCGCGCGGACTCGGCCTCCGCCTCGGCGAGGACCTCGTGCAGGGCCGCGGCGAGGCTCGCCGCGTGGGCCGCGTCCAGGGTGCCCGAACGGACCCCGCGCTGCTGCCCGCCGCCGGTGGACTGGGGCGCGAGGGGGACGGCCGGATCCGCCACGAGGACGCCGACGCCGACCGGGGCGCCGATCTTGTGCCCGGACAGCGACATCAGGTCGACGGTCCCCGGGGCCGGCAGGGCCGCGTGCCCCACGGCCTGGACGGCGTCGGTGTGCACGACGGCGCCGTGGGCGCGGGCCGTCGCGGCGATCGGCGCGAGGTCCTGGAGGATGCCGGTCTCGTTGTTGACCAGGGCGACGCTGACCACGCTCACCGCGCCGTCGGCGAGGGCGCCCCCGAGCGCGTCCGGGTCGACGGCGCCGCGCCCGGTGACGGGCAGCTCGCGGGCCTCGATCCGCGGGGCCAGGGAGCGTGCGGTCTCCCGCACGGCCGCATGGTCGCTCGCACAGACCGCGACGGCCCAGCGCGCGGGATCCGCCGCGTGCGCGGCCAGGGCCGCGCCCCGCACGGCGAGGTTGTCCGCCTCGGTGCCTCCGGAGGTCAGGATCAGCCAGGACCGCTTCACCCCCAGGTCCGCGGCGATCGACTCGAGCGCCTCGTCGAGGACGGCCCGGGCACGGCGGCCCGAGCCGTGCACCGAGGTGGGGTTGCCCACGACGTCGGAGGCCGCGAGAAAGGCCTCGCGCGCGGCAGGGCGCAGCGCGGTGGTCGCGGCGTGGTCGAGGTACGCGCGCCGGGCGCTCACCACGGCTTCTCCGGATCCTGCGCCTCGCCCGGGGAGGAGGACTCGCCGTCGCCCTGGTTGGCGGACTTGTTGCGCTCCTCGAGCTCGTCCTCCTTCGGGTTCCCGGAGGACTCGCCCTCGGTGGTGGCCTCCTCGGTGGGTCCGGTGCCGGAGGGGTCCTCGTGGCGGGGCGAGCCCGGATCGGGGGCGCCGCCCTGCCCCTCCTTCTGCCGGGCGTCGGGGTCGTTGCCGGCCTCCTCGTCGGCCCCGCG